>Ga0075471_10001730_pt1 | contig 14446 bp, 23 predicted proteins | sample DEB19_08_DNA_2_FD_74787 | JGI IMG/M metagenome (GOLD analysis project Ga0075471, IMG submission 74787) | Aqueous microbial communities from the Delaware River and Bay under freshwater to marine salinity gradient to study organic matter... | ecosystem: Environmental > Aquatic > Marine > Coastal ... | reverse complement strand
TTCCCCCTTCCCGCCCCTTCTTCCCCAGAAGCTTTCCGACAACCCCGCCAACACCGACGTCGATACCCTGCTGGGGTGGCTGCGTGATGCGCTGGAGGAGCAGTGGCGCGCCCGTGCGCTGGCTGCGGAGGCAGAGCGCGATGCCCTGCGCGCACAACTGGATCGGGTCAAGTCGCTGGTGGGGGTGTGATATGCCACAGCAAGACCTGAAGGAGACCGCTGCCTTCCTGAAGAACTACATCACCGTGATGGAACACTACCTGCAAGTGCGGCTGGGCCTGCGCGACTGGCACGGCGTCATGGACGCCGCCGCCGACCTGCGGGAACTCGAAGCCAAGCTACAAGTGGTGCAGGAGATCTGCCGGGAGGTCGAAGATGGGGCTGGATGACGAGATTGCGCGTTGCAAGGGGTGCCCTGCCTGCTATGCAGGGGGGCCTTGCAGCAAGACACCGACGAGAGATGCGCGAGGGGGAGCCATGCCCGACGCCTGCCCTGAGTGCAAGGGCAAGTGCTGCCGCGACACGGACTACGGCTACCGCGTCGTCCACATGGGCGCGGAGGTCTACAGCCACTGGTGCGACTACTGCCATGACGGCCAAGTGCCCAAGACTGACCCGCCGTGTGGCGGGGTTGGAGGAACCATGAGCGACAAGTGGGAAACGCTGCACCACAGCACAGAGGCAGGCACCAACGACTGGCGCACGCCCCGTGAGTTCTTCGAGAAGCTCCACGCAGAGTTCGGCTTCGTCGTTGACGCTGCCGCCAGTCCGCAGAACGCGATGTTGCCCGACTACTGGACGGTGACCGACAACGCGCTGGCGCAGGACTGGACGGCGGTCTGCCGCGAGAAGGGCGGCGCGATCTGGTGCAACCCGCCCTACGGGCGCAACATCGGGGCGTGGGTGACGAAGGCGTGGATCGAGTCCACCCGTGGCGCGACCGTGGTGCTGCTGACGTTCGCCCGCACCGACACCGTCTGGTGGCACTCTTGGGCCGCGAAGGCCAGCGAGATCCGCTTCGTCAAGGGGCGGCTGCGCTTCGAGAAGCCCGACGGCACCCGGGGGGATGCTGCACCCGCGCCCAGTGTGGTGCTAGTATTCAAGCCTGCCGCATAGGCAAGAGGTGGTCAATGTCAGAAGCTCCTGAGAACGCGCTGGTGCCTGTAGAGACACTGGCAGACGCTGCACAGTCCCTCGCAGAGGACGCGCTGGCCCCTGCGACACGCAGGGCCTACCGCGCCGACTGGAACCGCTGGGTGGCGTGGTGCAAGTCCCACGGCTTCGACCCGCTTGGGCAGTCGGGCACGCTGGCGCTGTACCTCGCGGAGATGGTCTCGCGGGGGATGAAGATCCCCACCATCGACCGCGCCTTGTCGGCAATCAGCCTCGCGTACAGGCTGGCCGACAAGCCCAACCCACGCCTCGACCCTGCCGTGGCTGCGGTCTTCAAGGGTGCGCGGCGGCGTGTCGGCGTGGCACCTGAGCAGATGACGGCCATCCTGCCGTCGCAGTTGGCCCGTATGGTCGAGGGGTTGCCGATGGGCGAACACTCGCGCCTGCGCTCCATCCGCGACCGCGCTGCGCTGGTGCTGGGCTTCTGTGGAGGCTTCCGCAGGAGCGAACTGCTGGCCCTCGATGTGCGCGATGTGGTCGAGGTGCCAGAGGGGCTCAAGATCTTCATCCGACGCAGCAAGACCGACCAAGAGGGCAAGGGCCGCTGGATCGGCCTGCCGTATGCGTCGGTGCTGTCGGTCTGCCCTGTCCGCTCCTACCGCGACTGGCTGGCGGCGTCGGGCATCACAGAGGGCCCCGTGTTCCGCACCATCAGCAAGGACGGGCTGGAGGTTCTCGAAACGCGCCTGTGCGAACGCCGCTTCTGCGACGTAGTCAAGAGCAGCGCCCAGCGCGTCGGCCTGACTGGCCGCTACGGTGGCCACAGCTTGCGTGCGGGACTCGTCACCGCTGCCATGCAGGCCAAGAAGAACCCCAAGAGCATCATGCAGCAGACGGGGCACCGCACCATGGACATTCTGCTGCGGTATGTCCGCGAGCAGGGGCTCTTCGACGACAACCCAGCCGCAGGGCTGCTGTGAGGCCGACCATGCCGACCTATGACTTCAAGTGCCGCAAGTGCGGGGAAGTGTTTGAACACTTCCAGAAGATGAGCGACACGACAACCCCGACCTGCCCGCAAGTCCAGTTGGTGGACACGGGCGAGGGCAAGCCCAAGGCTGCGGTGCGGTGCCTTGGTGAGACCGACAAGGTGTTCCGCACCGCCGCGCCTGCACACTTCCACGGTGGGGGATGGGCAGCCGACAACTACAGCAAGAAGAGGTGACCAGTGGCCAGCAGCAACGTCAGCGACCTGTTGAAGCGCAAGGCAGAGAAGGAGAAGGCGAAGGCAGAGCGTGAGGCAGAAGCTTCTCAGGAGGAGGGGACATTCGCCGTCGAGGTCGAGGCCACTGGGATGCCAGAGCGCCCAGCGCGGGTGGGCGACATTGTCGTCCTCACATGGGGCGACCCGACGCTCATCGGCAGCCCGACCATCGAGATCCCGCTGATCGTCACGCTGGCCGACGCGCAGTCGGGCCGCGTCAACGGCCAGATGGTCTGCGACCCCACCATGCAGGGTGCCGACCAGCGCGGGCGTCCCGTGCAGATGCCGTCAGTTGTGCCCGTTGCCAATGTGCCGTATGCTCTGGAGCCGCGCCCGCTCACTTGGCGGCACCGCGAGGCATGATGGCAGCCAGAGGACGCCCGCCGATCGAACCCAAGGCCGCCCACTGTACCGCTGAGGGGTGCGCGGGGCCGATCGTCGGGCGCAACCTCTGCATGCGCCACTACCAGCAGAGCCGCAGGCCGCCGCGCTGTCCCAAGGGGCCGCGCCATCTGTGGACAGTGCTGAACACTTGCAGGGCCTGCGGCGCGATCCGCACCTAGCCCTTGCGGCGCAGGAAGAAGAACGCAGCCAGACCCGCCGCTGCTACGAGGCCGACGAACAGGCCCGTGGACATTCCAGCACTGGCAGGCGTGGCCGCCGCAGGTTGGGATACCGCGCCTGCGCCTGCGCCACCCGTGACCTGCTGCACGACGGCTTCGGCCCACGACTCTGCGCTCTGGCCCATCGGGTGGACGCCATCGCCGCTGCCGCCTTTGACAAGCTTCTCAGTAGATGGCCGCGAGTCGAACAACTCGACGCCCGTGGCCTGCGGGGCAGCCGCGTAGATGGGCTCCATGGCGGCCTGCGTGTAGTGCTTCATGTTGCCGCGCTGCCAAGGCGGCAGGAGCCACACGGTGCGCTTGGCGGCGAGAGTCGCCTCCAGCCGCTTGATGTTCTGCACGACAGCGTTGGCGGCCTTCGCTGGGTCGGACTTGGCCGCCGCTGCGTTGGCCCCGTCGTTGGTGCCGAGGCAGATCAGCAGCAGGTCAACGCCCTTGGGCAGGTCTGCCACCTTGAGGCAGCGGCCCTTGAGCTTGCAGGGACTGCCGTTGGCCCAGTTCTTGCTGGTCGAGCCGCCGAGGCCCTCCCGACGCACGGTGTAGCCCGCCTTCTTGAGCTTGCTGACGAGCTTGGAGCCGAAGGGGCTCCAGTCGTCAACGTGGCTGTCCCCGATGATGAGCGCGCTGGGCATATCAGTCCCCCTGCTTCTTGCGGCGCAGGAAGAAGAACGCAGCCAGACCCGCCGCCGCTACGAGGCCGATGAAGAGACCCATGGGCATGCCAGCACTGGCAGGCGTGGCAGCAGCGGGCGCAGGCATGCTTGGCGCAGCGCCCGTAGCGCCCGTGTAGGACGAGCCGCCCGACTGCTCCTTGCCCAGCATGGCAGCGACTGCTGCATCGTAGGGCAGGCCCAGTTCTGCCAGAAGCCGCTGCACCAACGGCTTGCCAGCCTCCGAGTACGAACGCATGTGGATCTTGTCTTTGGAGAAGTCCTTGGCACCGCCCCAGATACCGAAGACCGGGATCTTGAGAAGCTCCGACAACTCCCTGACCCGCTTCTTCTGCGCTTCGATGCGCGGCCCGGGCTCCCCGACGTTTGGGCGGTCGAGGTTGATCGGCGGGACGATCAGGATCGTGCGCTGCGGCCCCAGATGCGCGACCAGCTTCTGTGTCTGCTCGCGGGTCGAGTCGTTGCCGTAGCCATAGAGCAGCACCTTGTCGTAGCCGCCAATGTCGCCCAGCTTGCCGATCTCCTTGAACAGGCCGCCATCGTTTCGGCCTTGCAGACCGAGCCGCTTGACCTTGACCTTGGCCTTGCCAAGGGCCTTGACCATATCGTCACCCATGCCTGTCGGCTGGGCTTGGCTGTGGCCGTAGATCAGGACGTTCACGACGCCTCCGAAGCCCCGCCCTTACCCTTTCGCGAGAGCAGGAACAGCAGCGCAGCGGCAGCGATGCCGCCACCGATCAGCAGCGTCTTGGACATGCCGCCCTCTTTGGGCGCGGTGAGGGGCTCTCCCTTTGGAACGTCTCGCTGCCCTTCTACGGGCCCCAAGCTTCCCGTCCCCAACCCGGGCTGGAAGCCGCCACCACCGCCACCACCGCCACCACTGCTGGGCGGCTGCGATGCAGGGGCGACAGCCAGTTGTCCGTTCGGTTGCTCGACTGCCACCGTAGCGCCCTTGTCGAGAAGGTTCTTGAGCAGGATGCTGGCGCGGACAGAGCGCCCGCCACTGCGGGCGAACATGCCCGATGGGCGATCCCACTGCACGGTCTCCTTGGCGGGCTGCTTGCCCATCTTGGTGACTACCAAGACGTAGCTGCCTGAAGGCAGACAGGCTGGGTGGCGGGGGTCGAACGAGTTGAGCAGGGACGGCGCGGTCTGGTTGGTCTCCGTCAGGTAGACCTTGAAGCTGCCAGAACCGCGAGGGCCGCGCTCCTGCCAAGCGATGTAGCCGTCCAGCTTCTTGGAGTAGACGTAGTAGAACGCGCCCTTCTTCTCGTCCTTGCGCCAAGCGTCCACGGTGTAGCCGTGGCCTGCCTGCGCGTCGGGGACGTAGTCGCCCTTCTTGACCTTGCCCTTGGCCTTGCCGCTCGCTGACGGGGTTTCACGCACGGTCAGGCTGTCCGCGACAACCCACACAGGCGCAGTGCCCTTCTCGACGGTCTCAGCCAGACCTGACAACTTGTATCCCCCGATCATCGCAACCCCCTGTCCCTGTTAGGCAACACCCTTGTACCCACGATCGACGTAGTACTGGTGGCGCTTCTCCATCTTGGTGTCGTAGCCCTTCTGGCCTGCCCCGTTGTAGGCGCGGGCAAAGGCAGTCCACTTGCCCGCACGGGCCTCGTCCTCGATGCCACGCGACTTGATGAAGTCGAAGAACGACAGGATCTGGGCCTCCTCGCTCTTGGACAGCGCGTCGTACATATCCTGCACGGTCTTGTAGCCGATCATCTTGTAGTTGAAGCCCATGATCTGCGCCATGCCCATCGAGATCGACTTGAGGGCCGACTCATGGTCTACGGCAGAAGCTTTCTCCAAGTTGCGCCACTCTGCCTTCTGGCCACCGCGCTCCGCAGGCACCTCGCCCTTGCCGTACTTGCGGAAGATATGGGGCTCGTAGCGGATGATCATCCTGCCGTCTTTGGCAAAGCCCGCGCCGCCGCTCTCAATGTCCATGATGGCGAGGGCCACGGCAGGCGGGATGTTCCGCGCTGCGGCGATTTCGAGGATCTTCTTGGTACGCTCGCTCTTGGGTAGTGCTTGTGTCACGGCTGCCAACGCTGGTTTGGAGGTGAGCAACAGCAGCAGCGCACCCGCGCCGCCACCTACGATCCACCACGGGTTGATCCTCATGCGACCCCCTTGCGCCGCCTGTAGACCAGATAGCCTGCGGCACCGAGCAGCCCGAAAGCCACGACGCCCAGCAGGCTGAACGTGGCGATGGGGTGCTTGGCCGCTGCCAGCCAGACGTTGGTGCTGGGCGTGTGGGGGACACCATTGATTGCGACGAGGGCCTGCTTGCTGACCACGAACTTGCGGTAGGGCCGCTTGTCCCAGAAGCCGACACCGTTGCGGTGCCAGCGGATGGAGCCCCTGCGCGGCGGCGACTTGTCGCTGCTGCTGTCGAGGGTCTCGTAGTTGTCCTTGCTGGTGGCGACCACAAAGCCAACGTGGCCGTGCTTGCCCGGGGCCCCGCTGAACCGCACAACCGCGCCCGGGATGGGGCGGTCGATCTCGACCCAGTTCTTGCCGAAGTTCCCCGCGTTGGGGTTCTCGTCCCAGATGTAGCCGCCGCGCTTGCGGTAGGTAGACCACCACGCATAGCCAGAGCAGTCGAGCGGCAGGTCGCCGTCGATCTGGCGGCTGGGGTCGCCATAGGCGTTGCCAGTCAGCAGGTAGCGCACCTCTTTGCGATCGAACGCGCTCCACGCCCGCCTGATGTAGGCGTTGAGCGAGGCTGCGTCGAACGTGTACTGCCCCACCTGCACGGTCGGGGTGTCGTACTGGAACACGACGGGGGTTGGTGGGGCTGTAGTTTCCTTTGCCATCACAGACTCCTGAGAAGCTTGTCAGCCCAGCGCATCCCCGGGTCGCCGCCCCAGCAGAGGTGGGCCTGCCACCCCTTGCTGTCCTTGCCCCAGCCCTTGCCCCTGCTGTCGGGGCCGTAGTGCCGCGCAAAGTATGCCTTCATCCTCCGCAGTGTGTCCACACTGACGGGCTGGCGGTTGGCAAGCTGGGCGGCGCGGCGCAGGCCGACCGAGGTGCAGCAGCGGTTGCTGGCGGGCTGCTTGGCGCGCAGTTCCAGCCCTTGGCGGGCGGCCTCTGCGACGTCTGGCGGCGGGATGAAGGTCTGCCCTGCGGGGTTCTCTTGCTGCTCTGGCGAGTAGCCCCACTCATGGATGCTGTCGCCGTTGGTGTAGAGGGTCTTGGCAGGCACGACCTTGGTCAAGATGCGGTAGTCGCCTTGCAGCGCCCCTTCGCCATGATCGACCGCGTACTGACGGACGATGGCCACCCAGTCGCCCGGGTTGATCCCGCCTGTCACCGTCTTGGGCACCGCACGGTAGATGGTGACCTGCGCGTCGGGCCTGTTGCGGGCCGCCTTCACCACGGCAAACGCGGGGGCGTCGTACCGCTCGCCCGTGCCGTAGTACTGGACGGCGTGCCGCCCGTAGACCTCGTCGTCATAGACTTGGCTCAGGTCGTGCAGCGGGGCCCCTGTGTCGGCGTCAGGGGCGCGGTGCTGGCCCCTGTAGTCTTCTTGCCCTTCGGGGTTCTGCACCTTGGCCGCGAGGTCAGCGTCGGCGGTCTTGGACGTCGGGCCGCCAGTGGCGAAGCTCTCGACGCGGGCCATGGCCCATGCGTGCTGCGAGGCACCCGGGCGGTGTCCCGTCTGCCAAGCCGCCATGCCCCGTGCATAGACCTCTTCGAGAACCTTCTTGGGGATGCCAGTCAGCTTGGCGGCGTCGGCCACATCGCTGGGCGCACGCCCGAAGGCCGCCTCGAACGCCTTGGCATGGCTGCTGCGGCGCGTGGTCTTGCCCTCATCGGTCTGGAAGGGCTCGTTGCTGCGGTTCTGGGGCTTGCGGCGCTCGACGATCTCCGACGCCCGCGCTGCGCGCTCCTTGCCCTTGAGGCTGCCCAGATACTTGCGCTGCTGGGTGGGCGACAGTTTCGCCTCAGCCTTCGACGGGTTGCGAGCAGGCTGCTCTGGCAGGCCGACGAGGATCTTGCGGTGCTTGTGACCGCCAAGCATGCGCTCATACCACCCGTAGACGCCCGGGAAGTCGGGGTCGGTGCCGATCCACTCGACCTTCTTGTTCAGAACCTTCTCGACGATGCGCTGGTCTCCGACGACAGGCACACCTGCCGACAGGACGCGCTTGGCCAGCGCGCCCGACACCTCGCCATAGTTGCCGAAGCTGCGGAAGTCCTCGATCTTGTCCTCGACCGCTTTGCGCTTGGCTTCCTTGGTGCCGTCGTGGCCCATCGCCACGGTCTTGAGACCGTAGGGGGTCGTCTTGCTGACCTGCAACACATCGGGCTCAAGGTCGCTGTCAATGTCCTCGAAGCGGTATACGTCAGCGTCATCCGCGAGCAGGTCGTCGCGGGTACGCATGTTGGCGTGGCCGCCGATGGGTGCGTAGGCTGTCTGGATCAGGCTGACCGCTTCGTCGGCGTAGGCTGGGCGGTCTTTCAGTGTCTGCTTGGACACCGTCGCCTTGGTCGTGCCCTTGAACAACTCAGGCTGTGGCGGGTTCTTCTTGCCCTGCTTGGCCTGCGCCTGCCCGAGGAGCTTCTCGACCTCGCTGAACTTCATCTCAGCCACGATGGGGTCGAGCAGGATGATGTGGCCATCCGTATCGATCGCCACGTTGCCGTCGTGCAGGTCGGCACGGTACTTGGTCAGGGGCAGCCCCTTGGCGATGATGTGCATGGCCATGAGGGCCTTGGCCGCGTTGGGAGCCTCGCGGGTCACCGCAGGGATGCCCTTGCGGGACACGCAGGCCATGAACTTCTGGGAAGCCTCTTCGAGCGTGCCTTGGTGCGTCTGGAACACATCGAGGCACCGTGCGATCTCGCGGGAGACTTCGGGGCGCTCGCGGGCAGGCACATCGGTCGCCAGCTTGTAGGCTGGCATCGAGAACACCAGTTCGGGCTGCTTGGGGTTGGTGCGGTCGAAGCGGACGAACGTCAGGTCGGGCAGGTAGGCTTGCGCCTTCTTGTCGGCCTTGAGGGCATCCCGCGCCAGCAGCATGATGACCTTGCTGGCATCGACGCTCTCTGGGTCTCCCCAGCCGTCCCTGCCCGCAGTGATCTGCTTCTTGGTCACCGTCTGGACGGCATCACGGCCACGGGCGACGACGGACGACTTGCCTGTCGCGAAGCCGTCCTCGTCGCGCTCGTCGAAGGTGTAGTAGTCCGACAGGGTGTCGGGCTTGGCGTAGGCTTGCGTGAACGCCCCGCTGCCCAGCATGGCCGTGTAGCCAGCGTCGGGCGGGTTGCGGCGCGCCTTGAACGCATCCTCCCAAGACCGACGCATGGGCTGGGGGTTGGGCTGCGGCTCCCCCGCGACCAGCGCGCCGACGAACGCCGACGCATTGTCGATGTTGGGCATGTGCTTGCGAACCCACCGAACCTTCTCAGCAAAGGTATCGACCCCGTCTGCCTCCATGCGGCGCAGCAGGCCCTCGCGGACAGCAGGGGAGAACGGGTTGCGGGTGGCCATGTGGCATCAGTCCGTCAGCGTGGCCGCATCGGAGGCCGACACAGCGTCGGCAGCGTCAACGGCAGTGGCTTCGTCGGCCAGCGCGACGTCGGTCGCGTCGGCAACGTCGATGGCGTCCTCGACCGTGGCGTCAGCTTCGGTCTGGGTGGCCTTGGCGCACCCGAAGTGCAGAAGGACGATGGCGGCGAAGAGCAGTGCGAGCTTCATCTCAAACCTCTGGGCGTGGGGTGACCACGCTCTGTTCATCTACGGGCTTGTGGTTCTTGCAGTTGCCGTAGTTGGCCGACAGCAGGTCGAGGGCCTTGAGGGCGGCCCCGACTGCGCCGCTGGCCGATGGCGGCAGCAGGGTGCGGAAGTGGACTACCAGCGGGTAGGCTACGAGCAGCCACGGCACCCAGTCGTTGTTGCAGTTCATCGGCACCCTCCAGTCTTGGTCGCAGGGTCAGGCAGGCGCGTGGCACTGTCACACAGAACTTTCTCGCAGACCTGCACCGCATAGTAGCGGCGGTGGCCCGGGGTCGCAATACCGTCGTCGCGGTAGTGGACACGGCACGCCATCGGGGTGCAGGCGTCCATGGTCGCGAGCATGGCCAGCACCGCCCACCTCATAGGCCCGCCTTGAGGGCCAGAGCCCTGCTGGCGGGGTGGGACAGGGCAGCCGCCTTGGCCACCTTGCCCACGGTCTCGCGGTTGCGGTACAGCAGGTAGCCGACCACCAGCACCGTGCCACCCAGAATGTAGGGCCAGTTGCGGACGAAGAACCCTGCGGTCTCCAGCGTGTTGGCTGCGCCCTGTGCGACGTCCTTGACGACGTTGACTCCCGTCTGGACGACCTTTGCGCCAGTCTCCAAGCCAGCAGAGACCATCTTCTGGCGCTCCTGCGCGGTCTGGAGTTGCTCTTGGGTCTTCTTCAGCGCAGCCTTGGCACCGATGAGGCTGACGATGTAGTCATGTGCGCCGAGGTTGGTCTTGCGGAGCCGACGCAGCGCGTCTGCGAGGATGACGTTGTACTGGATAGACCTCAGGTCTTCGGGGTCTTCGTAGTCGTCCGCGTCGAAGGTCGTGGCCTTCCAGTTGCCGAACAAGTCCTTGCCCAGCAGGCCGCCTGTCGTGGCGTTGGCGAGGCACTCCGAGTCCTGCATGGCCACGCCGACCGCTTGCAGGGCGTCCATCAGGGCGAAGTTGAACAGGCCGCCGGGACTCCGCAGGCTGCGCTCGTCATAGAGCCGCTTCACGGGGCGTCCAGAGAGCTTCGACAGCGTCTGGTAGAACTTGTCGGCCTTGGCCTTGTCGCTGCCCGACAGCTTGGAGTACGGCACAGTATCGTAGTAGTCTGGAAGCTTCGAGGACTTCCAGTCGGGGACGAACTTGCCCTCTTGAGTCAGCTTCACCCCGCCAAGGGCGGTGTGCGGCATCATCTGGTCGTGCGTCTGGTAGTACATCATTTGCCCCTCCTGCGACACCAAGCGTCGAGGGCACTGGCTATGTCGGTGAACTTGGCGTACTTGTCAATGACGGGAACCACCCCTCCGACAGACTTGGCGTCATGGCGCAGACTGACCAGCAGGAACGCTCCCGCGTTGCCCCGACCGGGCAGCATCCAGTAGTTGTGGCCAAGGACGAAGCGGCCCCAGCCCGACCCTGACGCGGCCTCGCGCACGCACAGTTCCATCTCGCCCCGCGTCAGTCGCTTGGCGCAGCAGCGGGCGACGTCCGTCGCAAGCTTCTGGACGAACTTGCGCTGGAGGTCGGGCACGTTGCCCGAAGCGAAGCTGGCGGGGTCTGTGGTCATCGTTCCGTCAGTCCTTGCTGCCAGTCAGCAGCAGGAGCAGCACCACCGCGCCCGCCACGCCCGCGATGATCAGCACCTTGTTGGGGCCCGCCTCTTGCGGCTCGACGGGCGGTGCGGGCAGCGATGGCGGCGGGGTGTAGCTACCACCCCCGCTGGGCTTCTTGGGCTTCTCTTCAGCCACCGCAGGCGACGGTTTGGTGGGCATGGTCTTCGACAACTCCTGCATGGCGATATACCCGGGGGGAGTCGTGCCGCTTGCGTAGACCCAAGGCTCGCCCACAAGCTTCCTAGCGATCAGCGGCTCCGAGGGGTCAACGACCTTGATCTTCGTCTTCTTGCCCTTGGTTCCGATGTATTTGTCCACGATCGTGAAGGTACTACCCTTGGGCCAATACTTCTGCGCTTCCTGTAGGGATCCGAACTCGACAGGGCTCAGCTTCGATTTGTCGCTGGCCCTGATGTAGTACTGCGTCTGACCTTGGGTCAGGTTTTCAACGTAGATGAACGTCGTGGTACTCTTGCCGCTGTACACCGGAAGTTCAGAGGTGCTGTCGGCCAAGCGGAGAACCGTGCCGACGCCCAGCTTGTTTGACCACTGGGCGAGCGGTTGTTCGTAGCCAGCGACCTTGTACTTGGTAACGTATGGTGTCGTATACCACAGGTCGATCTGTTCTTTGGTCTGAAAGTCTGCCATCACTTCCTCCGATACCACAGGTAGCCAGCAAGGACGCCCAGCAGGAAGACGGGCACCGCGAAGCCGAACAGGGCCTTGTTGACAGTCTTGGTGCCCGTGGGGCTATCGACAAACTTCTCGCCCGTGCGCGACAGCACCGACGAGAAGAACTCGACACGGGCCTTCTCGTCCTTGGATCCCGGCTTGCCCAAGAAGGACGCCTCAAGGGCCTTGCTGAGAGCAGATGAACTGCTCTCGATCAGCTTGTCCTCGATGGGCCCCGACAGTTGCATCTCGTCGTGCATGGCTTCTCCTACAGGTGCTTGTAGCTGCCGCCCTTGTAGCGGGCAGACTCTTCGCGGGCCTCTTGGGCGGTCTGGGTGTAGGCGCGGACTTTGCCCTTGCCGTCATATACGACGAAGTAGTGCGCGCCACCGTGGCGGGGGTTGCTGACGGGGCCAGCAGCCCTGACAGCCATCCTGAGGTATGCTGGTGTCATACTCTTCCACCGCTCTGCCGTATCGAGAGCGCGGTGAATGTTCTCTAAGCCGCCGCTGCGAAAGATGCGCCGCGCGCGCGGAGATGTCTTCAAGATCTGGTGTCCTTCCAACTCGAGCTGAACCGCAAGCTTGTAAGCTTCCAGTACTTGGTCGATGGATGGGGGCGAGTCGGGCCCCATAGCCTCGAACTCGTCGTCAATCTGCGACAAGCGGTCTAGGTTGTCATCAAGGTTACGCAGGTGCCAGTTCGGCGACGGGTTGCGGGCGGGCGTGGTGTGCTTCTTGGCGGTCATGGCTTCCTCCTGAGAACCTTGTCGAGAATGAGGGCTGTCAGCACCGCTGTCAGCACCGAGGTGAAGACGTCGCGGACGATGGTGCTACGCAGGGACGGCGCGGCCTGTGTGGGCTGCACGGGGGCCTGCGGCTGCTCTGGCGCGGCGAGCATCATGCTGCGGCACTCCTGCGGCTGCGCGGGCGCGCCTTGAGTGTGGCGACCTCTTCCTCCAACCGCTCCGTGGCGGCGCGTAGGGCGACAATGTCGGCCTTGGTCTGCGCTTCGACGAGGGCGAGCTTGCCGTCAATCGATGTGCGGAGCAGGAGGACGTCCGACCGCACAGCGGCCACATCGGTCTGCACCTCGCTCTTGAGGGCGGCCACGCTGTCCTTGACTCCCGACAGGATGCTGTATAGACGCCACGACACGCCCACAACGAGCGACGAGACACTGCCCACGGTCACCAAGGTCTGCCAGATCTGGTCTGCGGTCATGGCGTGCCCCGCTCACTTGTTGAGGTAGTAGGCTGCCGCGCCGATGAGGGCCAGCAGGGGCAGCGCGCTGCCCTTCTTCTTCTCAGCCTCCGCAGCCACCGCCACGGCTGGTGCGGGCGGGGCCTCTTCGGCCTTGGGAGGCGCGAAACCGGGCTCGAAGCCGCCGCCACCGCCACCGCCACCGCCACCGCCACCGCCGCCACCGCCACCGCCACCGCCACCGCCCGTGGGCGGTGGCGGTGTGGGCTGGACTGGTAGGGTCTCTGCGGGCTTGGTCTCCTTGGTCTCCTTGGGGAAGGACTCGTTCTGGAGCGCGTAGCCTTCAGAGTATTGGCCCAGTGCGTTGATCCCCTTGAACTTCACAACCTTGACGAAGCCGAAGGGCGTCTTGTCACTCTCGTAGGCAAACGCGGCCTTCTTGTCGGGCCCGTCAACCATGACTACGGCGCTCTTGATCACGACTGGGATGTTGAGGTCTGCGCTGACCATCTCCTTGGTCGCGCCGTCTTGGTCTACGAGGTAAACCTCCCCATTGTTGTTGACCAAGATGCCGTCAGCCCGCAGGAAGTTCCCGCTGTCAGCGACACGCTGCGTGACGTAGGCAAGCTTCGCTGTAGTCTGGGGGACACCAACCGTGCGTCCTCCCTCGTCTTTGGGGATCAGAGGGCGGCCCTCTTCCTTGGGTTGGATCGGCTGGGCGTTGAGTGCCAGCAGCTTGCTCTTGGCTTCGCGAGATCCCGCTACCCACTGGGCGAAGATGTTGCGGACGATCGACCGCTCCTTTGCCGCAGGACGGACTTTCAGAACACCGTCGAAGCTGGCGTTGTCAAACAGCTTCTGGCCATTGAGGCTGGCTCCGACCAGCTCCGCGATCATGGCCTTGAAGTCTGCTGCTGGCGTTGCTGCGAAGAACTGCTTGCGGTATGCCTCGACGCTGCCGTCCGTACTGACCAGCCACTGGGCCCACCGTGGGCTGACTGCCGTTGGGAACGGGGCCTTGCCCAGTTCGATGATGCCCCAGAGCGCAGGAAGGTTCACGGGAGCAACTGCCTGCGAGCCCTCAGCCCCTGCCGAGAACAGTACCGCATCGGGTGGAGGGGGCAGGGCCATCATGCGCTTGATTGACAGTTCAGGGCCAGATGTGCGGCGGGCCGTCGTGCGCTTGATTGACAGTTCAGGGCTGCCCAGCCGCTTCGATCCTCCCGAGGAGGCCGACGATGCCGCCGCTTTCGACTGCGGGACGCCGCTCAGGGACTCCCCGAAGCTCCGCATATCCACGCCAGCCTGCCGCTGGTGATCATCTGTACCCTTGGGGTTGTAGTACATCATGGCGATCCTCTCTCACTTCCGCAGTGCGGCGTAGGTCAGTGCAGCGGCAATCAGGGCACCCAGCCCACCACCCGTTTCCTCTTTCTTCTCAGAGGTGTCTACGTTGGGCGGCTTGTAACCTTCGGGAAGCTTCTTGGCAGTGTCTACGATCTGCTGGTGGGCAGCGTCAGCAGCAGCCTGCTGTTGTTTCTGCTTCTCGTCAAGTTC
>Ga0075471_10001727_pt1 | contig 14447 bp, 16 predicted proteins | sample DEB19_08_DNA_2_FD_74787 | JGI IMG/M metagenome (GOLD analysis project Ga0075471, IMG submission 74787) | Aqueous microbial communities from the Delaware River and Bay under freshwater to marine salinity gradient to study organic matter... | ecosystem: Environmental > Aquatic > Marine > Coastal ... | reverse complement strand
TGCGAAGTGCATGCGGACTCGTACTCCTCTGTACGGGTGCTGACCGCACGCTCCCTCGCGCGCGGCGGGGGTACGGGGACCCCCTCATGGAACTCGTCGGAACCGGTTCGCACCGGGCATCGCGACCGGCGGAATCTAGCCCCGGACGACCTCCGGGGGCCGAACCGATCCTCCCGGCACCGACGCCACCGCCCCTCGGGGCGCGCCGGGCCCACCTCCGGGGCGCGACCGGCCGATCGGCGGCGTCAGTCGAGGTGGTACGGGAGGGACGTCACGACCGTGCCCTTCCGGAAGAGCAGGCGGGCCTTGAGCAGGAGCGCGCTCTGGTTGTGGAGCACGTGGGCCCACCAGGACTCGACGATGAACTCCGGGATGACCACCGTGATGATGTCGTTGTCCCGCTGTGCGTCCAGCTCGTCGATGAAGGTCAGGAGGGGTCGGGTCAGCTCGCGGTAGGGCGAGTACACGAGTTCGAGGGGTTCCTCGAGCCCGAACTCGCGCCAGGCCGCCTCGACCTTGGCCTGCTCCTCGTCGTCGGAGACCACGCTCACCGCCAGCAGTCGGTGCGGGTTGAGGGATCGCGCGTAGGCCAGGGCGTCGAGGACGCCGCGGTGGACGGTCCCGACGAGCACGACGACGGTGTGGTTCATCGGCCGGGCGCGGTACTCCGGGGTCACCGCCAGGTTCGTGCGCACCCGCTCGTAGTGCCGGTGGATCACCTTGAAGATCAAGAGGATGATCGGGATCACGATCACCGGGACCCAGGCCCCGCTCGAGAACTTCGTGATCGCCACGATCATGAGCACGATGAAGGTCGTGAGCGCGCCCACACCGTTCAGCGCCGTGTTCCGCCGCCACCCCGGCTCGCGTTCCTTGAGGTGGTGGACCACCATGCCGGACTGGGACAGCGTGAACGAGGTGAACACGCCGACTGCGTACAGCGGGATGAGGGCGTTCGTCACCCCGCCGAAGACGACGATGAGCGCGCCGGCCGACAGTGCCAGCACGAGCACGCCGTTCGAGAAGACGAGGCGGTCGCCCCGGTTCGTGAGCTGCTTGGGCAGGAAACCGTCGGCCGCGATGATCGACGAGATCCGCGGGAAGTCGGCGTACGCGGTGTTCGCGGCGAGGACGAGGATCGCTGCGGTCGCGAACTGCAGGATGATGTAGAGCACGCTGCCCTCGCCGAAGACGAGGAGGCCCATCTGCGAGAACACCGTCTGCTCGTGGCTCGGGTAGGGCTGGAGCCGGTGGGCCAGCAGCGACACACCGAAGAACAGCCCGCCGAGGATGAAGGCCATCCACACGAGGGTCGTCGCCGCGTTCTTCGACTCGGGCCGCTTGAACGCCGGGACGCCGTTGGAGATCGCCTCGACCCCGGTGAGGGCCACCGCACCGGAGGAGAAGCCCTTGAGGATGAGGAAGAGCCCGAGGGTGCCGCCGAACTCGCGGGTGCCGTCGAAGGCCTCCTTGTCGAATGGCACGGTGCCGATGTTGCCCGTGAACGAGGAGTACAGGCCCCACCCGACGAGGATGGTGAGCATCACGATGTAGGTGTAGGTGGGCACCGAGAAGACCGAGCCGGACTCCTTGAGGCCGCGCAGGTTGGCGAGGCTGATGATGAGGATGAGGACGAGGCCGAGTTCGACCCGATGGGTCGCCAGCCCCCGCAGGGCCGGGATCGACACGATGGCGGCGACGCCGGCCGAGATCGACACCGCGACGGTGAGGATGTAGTCGACGAGCAGCGATGCACCGGCCACCAGGGACGGGGTCTCGCCGAGGTTCTCGCGCGACACCACGTACGACCCGCCACCGCTCGGGTAGGCGAAGATCGTCTGGCGGTACGAGGTGACGACGATCGCGAGCAGGATCGCCACCGCGATCGCGATCGGGATGAGGACGTCGAGACCGAGGGCGAGGCTCGAGGCGCCCAGAGCGACGACGAAGAGGATCTCCTCGGTGGCGTACGCGGTCGAGGAGATGGCGTCCGAGGAGAAGACCGCGAGGGCGATCTTCTTGGAGATGCGCTGGTGCTCCTGCTCCGTGGTCGCGAGCGGTCGTCCCACGACCAGCCGCTTGAGCACCGAGAACATGCCTGACCGCTCCCACCCGACGGCCCGACGCCGCCCGATCACTGACCGGCCGATGACTCCGTCGGCGGCCCGAATCCCATCCTGCCACCCGACGAGGGCCGGACCCCGCACCGGGACCGTGGCGCGCACCCGGGCCACGGATCGGCGTCGCCCGTCGCGAGCCGTGTACGTTCGTCCGCATGCGGGTCGCCATCGCCGGAGCCGGGAACGTCGGACTGCACGTGGCCAACGCGCTGCGGCGCTCCGGCCACGAGGTGCTCATCATCGAGCAGCGTCAGGCCGTCGTGGATCGCAGCGACGTCGAGGCCGGCATCGAGTGGTACGTCGGCGACTCCTGCGAGGTGTCCTCGCTGCGGGAGGCCAAGCTCGAGGAGTGCGAGGTGATGGTCGCCGCCACCGGTGACGACGAGGACAACCTCGTCACCTCCCTGCTGGCCAAGCAGGAGTTCGGGATCCCGCGGGTCATCGCCCGGGTGAACCACCCGAAGAACGAGTGGATGTTCACCGAGAACTGGGGCGTGGACCAGTTCGTGTCGACCCCGCAGCTCATCACGAGCCTGGTCGAGGAGGCCGTGAACGTCGGCAAGCTCGTCGAGATCCTGCGGTTCGAGGGCGGGCTGGCCCGCCTCGTCGAGGTCACGCTGGCCGGGAACTCCCCGGTGGTGGGCAAGGCGATCCGCGAGATCGAGATCCCGCGCGACGCCACGATCGTGGCCCTGCTGCGCGAGGACCACCTCATCGTCCCGCGGGGCGACACGGTCTTCGAGACCGGCGACGAGGTGCTCGCGCTCGTGACCCCGGACTCCGAGGAGACCGTGCGCCACCTGCTGACGACCGACTGACCGGAGGCGGTCCCGACGGTCGACGGGCGCGGCGTGTCAGGCCGAGAGGCCGTGGGCGACGATCCGGTACACCGGGTTCATCATGATCGTGCGCACGCCCTGGTGGAACGGCACGCCCTCGAGCAGGACCCGCCGACCGGTGGTGAGGCCCGGGATCGTGCCCCGACCCAGGAACACCGCAGTGATCGCACCGTGCCCGTCGCGCACCGTGATCTCGAGGGCCGAGCCGGTGGGGCGCGGCACGATGCGCACCGAGGAGATCTCCCCGGCGACGAGGACGGGTCGCCGCAACTCGATCCGGTCGATCGCCACGGCCCGGGCGTCCTCGGACCACTCGGCGAGCGCGACCCGGTCGAGTTCCTCGACGGGCTTGGTGAGACGATCGAACATCCGCTTCAGAGCCATGGCTGAGCCTCCCGCGCCCCGACCCTACCGTCCGGTCGGGCATCGCACGACAGCCGGTCCTACGATGCGACCAGCAGGCGAAAGGGAGCAGCAGGTGCACGTCGTCGTCGTGGGATGCGGCCGGGTCGGGAGCGAGATCGCCGGGTCGCTGCACCAGCAGGGCCACACCGTCTCGATCATCGACAAGCGCAAGGACGCGTTCCGACGCCTGCCGAAGGGGTTCGCCGGGAACCGGGTCGTCGGGTTCGGGTTCGACCGCGACACCCTGCGCGAGGCCGGTATCGAGGAGGCGGGCGCGCTCGCATCGGTGACCTCCGGCGACAACTCGAACATCATGTCGGCCCGGGTCGCGCGCGAGACGTTCGGGGTCGATCGGGTCGTGGCCCGCATCTACGACCCGCGTCGCGCCGCCATCTACCAGCGCCTCGGCATCCCGACGGTCGCGACCGTGTCCTGGACGACGGACCAGGTCGTGCGTCGTCTCATCCCGTCCACCCAACCGGTCGACTGGACCGACGGTTCGGGGTCGATCCACCTGGTCGAGCGCGCGCTCCCCTCCCACTGGGCGGGCCAGCGTCTCGACCAGCTCGAGGAGCCCGGACGGTTCACGCTCGGTGCGGTGACCCGGCTCGGCACCGCGCAGGTCGCACGCGCGGACGTCGTCGGACAGGACGGAGACATCCTCCACCTCATCGTGTCGACCGACGCGCTCGCCGAGTTGCAGGCGCGACTCGACGAGCGTCCGCACCGCTGACCTGCCCCGACGCGGCGTCCCGACGCGCGCGACGCCGCTCCCACGCCCCGACGTGGCATCCTCGGCGCATGCGCAGCCGCCCCACCCCGACGCACCTCGTGGTGCTCCTCGGCGCGCTCCTCCTCGCCGCGTGCGGAGGCGGCGGCGACGGGGCCCGCCCCGCGTCCACCACCACGGCTGCGGGTCCCTCCGTCGCCTTCACGGCCGGTCCGGTGACGGTCGAGCGCACGGCGGCCGGTGGCGATGCCGCACCGAACGACGTGGAGGACCTCCTCGAGGCGAGCGCGGCCTACGTCCGGGCCGCATCCCTCGACCCGATGGCCGGTCGGCCGGCCGCACTGACCGGGCTCACGACCCCCGAGGCCGCGGCCCGCACCGCCGGTCCCGACGCCGAGGCGTTCACCGACGCCGGCATGGGTCGGGTCGAGGACCTCCGGATCAGGACCACCCCGGCCCCGATCACGATCCTCACCGACGCCACCGGCACCGCGGTGCTCGCCGCGGTCACGATCGACGTGACGATCACCGGCGAGACGACACGGGGCCCGGTGACCGTGCACCGGACCGGCGAACTCGCGTTCACCCGTTCGGGCGACGCCTGGCTGCTCGACTCGTGGCGACTGCAGGTGACCCGCGAGGGCCGCGGGGTCCCGGCCGGGACCCGCCCGTCCTCGACCACGGAGGCACGCTGATGGTGCGCCGCCACCCGATCGCGACCGCCCTCGTCGCAACGCCACTCGTCCTCGCGCTCGCCCTCGTCGGACTCGCCACCTGGTGGCTGCGGGCCGGGAGGCTGCCCCTCGCGAGCGGTGCGACCTGGATGACCGTGCAGAAGACCGCGACCGCGGACGCGACGCCGAGGCCGGACGCGCCGGTGTTCCTCCTCGCGGTCGGCAGCGACGCGCGCACCGGGGAGACCGTGGCCCGGGGGGACGCCATCCACGTGATCGGCGTGAACCCGACGACGGGCCAGGGCTCCATCCTCGACATCCCCCGGGACACCGGGGCGGCGATCCCGGGACGCGGGACCGACAAGATCAACGCCGCGATGTCGGCGGGTGGACCGGAACTGCTGGCCCAGACCGTGTCGAACCTCGTGGGCGTCCCGATCTCGTACGTCGTCACGACGAACTTCGACGGCTTCATCGGGATGGTGGACGGCCTCGGCGGCGTGACCGTGAACGTGACCCGGCGCAACGTCGACTCGTTCAGCGGCGCGAACTTCGAGGTCGGCACGGTACGCATGAACGGCACCCAGGCCCTCGCGTTCAACCGCAACCGCCACGGGTTCCCGACCGGCGACCTGCAGCGCAGCGAGAACCAGGGGTACTTCATCCTCCAGGCCCTCGCGCAGCTCCGCGCCCAGAACCCGGGGCCGGCGGCGACCCTCGCGCTCCTCGGCAACCTCGGGCGCCACGCCCGGCTCGTGAACCTCGGGTGGGCCGACGCGTACCGCCTCGGTCGGCTCGGGCTCTCCCTCGACCCGGCGAACGTGGACAACGCGCTCATCCCGGTCGCCAGCGGCGTGGGATCACGGCTCCAGGTCCAGCCGAGGGCCGCCGCGCTGTTCGCCGACTTCCGCGACGACGCGATCCTCCAGAGCCGCTGACCCGCACCGAGCCGCAACGGCGGTGGGTACCCTCGCTCCGTGGCTCACGACCCGGACGCCGGCACGACGATCGACCGCCTCGCCCTCGATCCGGACCGCGCCGACCGCATCGTGTTCGACGCCCGGATCCCGGCCCGACCCGCCCGGACGACGCCGCTCGGCACGCCACTCGGTGACGCGCTCGCCGAACGGCTCGACGCCCGTGGGATCACCGGACTCTGGAGCCACCAGGCCGCGGCGATCGACGCGTTGCGGGCCGGCGAGCACACGGTCGTCGCGACCGGCACCGCCTCCGGCAAGAGCCTCTGCTACCAGCTCCCGATCCTCGACGCGACGGGTGAGGGGGCGACCGGCACGGCCCTCCTGCTCTTCCCGACCAAGGCGCTCGCACAGGACCAGCTCCGCTCGATGCGGTCCTGGCTGATGCCGGGGGTGCAGGCCGTGACCTACGACGGCGACACGCCACCCGAGGACCGGGTGTGGGCCCGGCGGCACGCAAACGTCGTGCTCACGAACCCCGAGATGCTCCACGTCGGGATCCTGCCCGCGCACGATCGCTGGGCCACCTTCCTCATGCGCCTCGAGTACGTCGTGGTCGACGAACTGCACTCGCTGCGCGGCATCTTCGGGAGCCATGTGGCACTCGTGCTACGGCGCCTGCGACGGCTGTGCGCGCGCTACGGCTCGGACCCCACGTTCTGCTTCGCGAGTGCGACGATCGGCAACCCGGAGTCGCTCGCGAGCACACTCGTCGGCGCACCGGTGCGCGCGGTGACCGAGGACGGTGCCCCGGCTGCGGCCCGGAGGTTCGTGTTCTGGCAACGGCCGCTGATCGACGAGGTCCTCGGGACACGGGCCTCCGCGAACCAGGAGACCGCGGACCTCCTCGCCGCGTTCGTGGCCGACGGCCACCCGACGCTCGCGTTCACCCGATCCCGCAAGGGCGCCGAACTCGTCGCGACCGCGGCGCGACGCACGCTGGAGCGGACGGCCCCGGCGCTCGCGCCCCGGGTCGCGGCGTACCGGGCCGGGTACCGGGCCGACGAGCGCCGCGAGATCGAGGCGGCACTGAGCGACGGATCGCTGCTCGGCGTCGCGGCGACGAACGCGCTCGAACTCGGCATCGACGTGGGCGGGCTCGACGCGGTCGTGCTCAACGGGTTCCCGGGCACCCTCGCGTCCCTGCGCCAGCAGGCCGGACGGGCCGGACGGTCCGGCCGCACCGCCGCGGCGGTCCTCGTGGCCGGCGACGACCAACTCGACCAGTGGTACGCCGCGCACCCGGAGCAGCTGCTCGAGCGCCGGCCCGAGGCCGCGGTGGTGAACCCCGACAACCCGTTCGTGCTGCGCCCGCACGTCGCGTGCGCGGCGAACGAGCTCCCGCTCTCCCCGGAGGACGAGACCTGGTTCGGCCCGAACCTCGACGACGCGGTGCGCGAACTCGTGCTCGCGGACCTCCTGAAACCCCGCACCGGACGCATGTTCTGGGCCGGGCGCACACCACCGGCCCCGGCGGTGGGGCTGCGGACCGGCACGAGCGAGGAGTACGCGCTCCTCGCCGAGGACGACGAGGTCGGCCACCGCCTCATCGGCACGGTGGACGGCGCGCGCGTGCACAACGTCGCGCACGAGGGCGCGGTGTACCTCCACCGGGGCCGTCAGTTCCGCGTCGAACGCCTCGACGAGGTCGACCACGTGGCCTGGCTCGAGCCCGCCGACGACCTCGACGAGTACACCCAACCGCGCGAGGAGACCGACATCGCGATCGCTGCGACCGACCGGTCGGAGGCGTGCGGCGTCGGGACGGCCCACCTCGGGCGCGTCATCGTGTCGAACCGGGTCGTCGCCTACCAACGCCGACGCATCGGGAGCGGCGAGTCACTCGGAGTCGTCGACCTCGATCTCGCACCCCGTGAACTCGACACCCGGGCGTGCTGGTACACGGTGCCAGCGGCCTCGCTCATCGCGGCCGGGATCGACCCGGTGCGGATCACCGGCGCGGTGCACGCGGCCGAGCACGCGATGATCGGCCTGCTCCCGCTCTTCACGATCTGCGACCGCTGGGACGTCGGCGGCGTGTCGATGGCGATGCACCCGGAGACCGGCGAGCCGACGATCTTCATCTACGACGGCTACCCGGGCGGGGCCGGGATCGCCGAACTCGCGTTCGCCGAACTCGCCCGGCACGTCCGGGAGACCCTCGACCTCGTGCGCCGGTGCGCCTGCGAGGACGGCTGCCCCTCATGCGTGCAGTCGCCGAAGTGCGGGAACTGGAACGAGTACCTCGACAAGGGCGCGGCGATCGCGCTGCTCGAACTGCTCGCCGGCTGATCACCACTCGAGTCGGGCCCGCGCCGTTCCGATGGCGCCGTCGCGCTCGACCCGCACCTCGAGGTGTTCGCCCGTCTCGACGAGCCGGGTGACGGTCACCCCGTTCCGAGCCGCGAGCGCGCGGCCCCGGGCGATCGCGGCGGGCGCGTCCAGCCCGCGGACCCGGTCGGCTGCGACCGCGCAGACCACCGACTCCGCCACCGTCGCAGCACGCCGACGTGCGGTGACGACCTCGGCCGCGCGCCCGGCGGCGACCGCCATGGCGCCGGCGACGACCACCGCGACCATGGCCAGCACCGTCGCGCTCCCGCGGGCCGCCGACGGCCTCACCCCTCGGCCCGCACGACGGTGGTCGCCCGCAGGATCGGATCGGGCAGCAGCGGACCGACGACCGGCAGGTCGGTACGGCTGCGGGCCGTCACGGTGACGCGCAGGAGTCCGCCGACCTGCGGCCGGCGGTCGATCGTCGTGCGGGTGCCGGGCACCGCGGCGCGAGCCGCGCGGTCCGCCTCGGCCGCCGCCCGGTCCGGTTCGGCGAGTGCCGCGGTCCGGGCGGCCACGTGCAGCGCCTGCTCGAGGCGGATCCGGTGGCGGACGACGACCACCACCTGGAGCGCGCCGAGCAGGACGGTGAGGACGAGGGGGAGGACGAGGACGAACTCGACCGTCGACTGACCGTCGCGACCCACGGCGCGACGATCGGTCCCCCCTCCCGCACGCGACCGACCCGGGACCACGGACACCGTCGGCTACCCGGGCAGGAGGCGGCCGACGACCATGTCGAAGAGCTTGGTGATGCCGCCGCTCTTCGAGGCCCAGGTCAGCAGGAGGGTGGCGATCGCCGCCGACCCGAGGATGACGAGCGCGTACTCGGCCGTGGTCTGGCCGGCCTCGCGTACGGGCCGCGACGCGCGGCGCAGGGTGGTGCGGTTGGTGGACATCGGACCTCCCGATGGGTCGGTGGGATCGCACGGTCGGCGAGCGCCGACACCCGGTGGCCGGTCAGTGCCCGGCGAGGACCCCGATGACCACGGGGACGACGGTGAGCAGCACGAACGCCGGCAGCACCGTGAGCACGAGGGGGAAGAGCAGGCGTACCGGCACGGCGCGCGCCCGCACCTCGGCCCGCCGGCGCGCGTCGTCGCGGGCCGTCGCAGCGAGCCGCGCGAGCGTGGGGGCGATCGCGCCGCCGTCACGGGTGCCGGTCGCGAGCGCGTCGAGGAGCGGGGCGAGTGCGGGTTCCTCGACACTCACCGCGGCGCAGGCCCCGGCGAAGGACTGTCCGCGTGCGGGTGCGCCGACGACGCGCTCGCACGCGCCGCGCAGTGGATCCGGCGCCCACGGCGTGACCCGGCTGAGCGCGAGCGCGGGGCTCGCACCGGCGCCGATCGCGACCGCCACGAGGTCGACGAGCAGCGGTGCGTCGGCGACGACCCGTTCCCGCTCGGCCCGCCGCGCCCGACGGCGCGCCGGGACCGCGAGCACCCGGAGCACCGGCCGGTCCGCCCAGGCCGGGCTCACCGGACCCCGTCCACGATGCGGTGCATCCACCACGCGCCGAGCGCGTCGAGGCCGAGGCCCGCCAGCAGGCACCACCGGCCACCCCACGATCCGGTCAGGGCCGCGAGCTGCTCGGGGGCGGCGATCCCGCCGAGCGCGACGAACACCACCGGTGCGCACACGATGACGAGCGCCGACAACCGGGCCTGGGTCGCGAGCGCGGCCGCCTCGTCGGCGACCGACCCGCGGGCGGCCAGCGCCGCGGCGAGGCCCTCGAGGGGACCCGCCGCCGCACCACCCTCGAGGTGGACGACCGCGAGCGCACCCGCCGCGGTGCGCGTGGCCGGATCACCGCGCTCGGCGGCCCAGGTGGCGAGCGCGTCGGCGAGCGGTACCCCGTGGGCGACCCGCGATCGCAGCGCGGCGATCTCGCCCTCGAGCGCCTCGGGGACCGGTCCCAACCCGAGCGCGGCCGCCGGGGTCGCCCCGGCCCGCAGCGCGCGGGCGATGCCGTGCACGAACTCGGGCACCGCGTCCCGACGGGCCCGATCGGCCCGCGCCCGCGCGATCCGGATCGCGACCGGACCGAGCGCGACGACGCCGACGATCGCGAGCACCGTGCCGACGGGACCGGCGAGCCGACCCAGCACGAGCGCCGGACCGGCGACGATCATCCACCACGAGAGCACCCGGGCCACGGGGTGACCGGGCGCGAGGCGCGCGACGACCGGTGCGAGCCGGGCCTCGATCGCGGCCGGGACCCACGATCGGGACGGCCCGAGCCGCGCGAGCCGGCCCCGTGTCGGCCCCACCTCGGCGCGGTGGAAGCACCAGAGGGCTCCGAGTGCGGCGAGCGCGCCGACCATCAGTCCGCACCGCTGAGCACGGGACGCCGCGACGGACCGGGGGCGATCCCGCGACGCGCGCTCCACCGTTCCACCACCCCCAGCCGCGATCCGGGTGGACTGACCTCGGCGATGCGCGTGATGCGTCGGGCACCCCCGGCGGCACGGGCGACCACGACGACGAGGTCGATGGCCGCGGCGATCTGGGTGCGCACCGCCGCGATCGGGAGCTCACCCCCACCGAGCACCGCGAGGCTCTCGAGCCGGTGCAGGGCCTCGACCGCGCCGTTCGCGTGCAGTGTCGTGGCCGACCCGGCATGCCCCGTGTTGAGCGCCTGGAGCATGTCGACGGCCTCCGGGCCGCGCACCTCGCCCACGACGAGCCGGTCCGGCCGCATGCGCAGCGCGGTGCGCACGAGGTCGCGGACGCTCACCGCGCCGGCGCCCTCGGCGTTGGCGGGGCGAGCTTCGAGCCGGATCACGTGATCGCCCGGGAGGCGGAGCTCAGCGGTCTCCTCGATGGTCACGACCCGGGTCGTCGGCGCGAACCACCCACCGATGGTGTTGAGCAGGGTGGTCTTGCCGGCGCCGGTCCCCCCGGCGACCACGAGGTTCGCCCCGGCCGCCACCGCGTCGCGCAGCAGGCGCTCCGCCGCCGGGTCGACCCCGAACGCCGAGCAGGCCAGCGCCCGGGCGCCGAACCGGCGGATGGTGACGCAGGGTCCGTCGATCGCGATCGGCGGGATGACGGCGTGGAGGCGGGCCCCGTCGGCCAGGCGGGCGTCCACCATCGGCGCGGCGCGGTCCAACCGGAGACCGAGGGGCGTGACGACCCGCTCCACGATCCGCAGCACCTCGTCGGACTCGATCCGCACCTCGGTGCGTTGCAACCGCCCGGCACGCTCCACCCAGCACACGCCACCGCCGTTGACCATGACCTCGGTGACCGTCGGGTCGGCGAGGTACTCCTCGAGCGGTCCGAGACCGGTGAGGTCCGCGAGCAGCCGGTCGACGAGTCGGGAGCACTCGGCGTCGCCGGCGAGCGGGAACTCCTCCCGAACGAGGCCGGCGAGGTGCTCGTCGAGGGCATGGCCCGGCGGCGGCGGGGCGAGCGCGACCCGCGCCCGCACCCGCCGCAGACCCTCAGCCGGTCCGGCGAGCGCGGTCACGGGCGCGCGCCGGCCGGCAGGAGTCCGACCGCGCCGAGCGCATCGCGAGCACCCCGCTCGAGCGGCTCGGGGAGGCGGGTCGGCAACACCCCGGCGTCGACGGCGCGCGCGATGGTGTCGCGCACCGCGATGCGCGCGACGACCGGACGACCCAACACGTCGGCCACCTCACGGCTGCCGAGGGCCCGCCCCGGTTCCTCGACGAGCACGACGCCGGCGGCCCGCCGGGTCGCCTCGAGACGCACCGCGCGGCGCAGCGCGAGGTAGCAGGGGCGCACGACGAGGAGCGCGGCATCCGCGACCTCGAGCAGCGCGCGGCTCTCGGCCCGCTCGGAGGTGCCGAGGTCGGCCACGGTCGGCGGACCGTCGCGCAGCGCAACGGCGAGCGCGGCGCCCGCACCCGCGTCCGGGCGCCGCCCGGAGGCACCAGCACCGCGCGGGAGCAGCGAGAGGTCGGGCGCCACCTCGACCGCGAGGCGGTCGAGCACCTCGGTCGGTGCGCCCGGACCGACGGCGAGCCAGTCGACGAGGCCGGTCTCCGGATCGGTGCCGAGGCCGAGGACGGCCGGCTGGTCACCGGCGAGGTCGGCGAGACGGGTCGGTGCGGTGCGGGCGAGCACGAGCGAGCAGGCGGCGGCGACCACGGAGGTCCCGGACCCACCCTTGGGCGACCAGATGGCGAGGAGCGGCATCGGCGCTCTCCCTTCGAAGCGGGGGCACGGCGCGTCGTGACGCACCGAGCGGACTCCGGGGAAGGGAGGGGGACAGCGGCGGCACCGTAGACCCGGGCGGGCATCCGGTCAAGGGCCGCGACGCGAAATCCGCGGCCGGCTCTAACCTTGCCCCGCATGGCCGGCGCCGCGTTCTTCGATCTCGACAAGACGATCATCGCGAAGTCGTCGGTGCTCGCGTTCGGCAAGCCGTTCTACCGCGAGGGACTCCTGTCGCGATCGGCGATCGTGAAGAGCATCTACGCACAGGTGGTCTTCATGCTCGTGGGCGCCGACGAGGAGAAGATGGAGAAGATCCGCGAGTCGATGCTGTCGCTCACCAAGGGCTGGAACCAGGAGCACATCGCGTCGATCGTGCGCGAGACCCTCGACGACATCATCTCGCCGATCGTGTTCGCCGAGGCGCTCGAGCTCTTCGCCGAGCACCACGCGGCCGGGCGGCGGGTCATCATCGTGTCCTCCTCCCCTGCCGAGGTCGTCGAGCCGCTCGCCGAGTACCTCGGTGCGGACGAGGCGATCGCGACCCGCGCCGAGGTGGACGCCGACGGGAACTACAGCGGGGAACTCGCGTTCTACGCCTACGGTCCGCACAAGGCCGAGGCGATCGTGGAGGTCGCGGCCCGGGACGGGCTCGACCTCACCGAGTGCTACGCGTACTCGGACTCGATCACCGACCTGCCCATGCTCGACCTCGTCGGTCACCCGGTGCCGGTGAACGCGGACCGCGAGCTGGCCCGGGTCGCCAAGGAGCGGGGCTGGGAGGTCCGGACCTTCCAACGGCCGGTGCGCCTGCGCGACCGGCTGCCCAACCCGCCGCGCACCCCGACGCTCGCCGCGGCCGGAGTGCTCGCGCTGGGTGCGATCGGTGCGGCCGGGTACGCGGTGTGGCGCCGCGGCGTCGGCGCGCGGGCGTGAGCCTCGCCCACCTCCCCACGCCGCTCGAACCGGCGGCCCGGCTCGGTGCCCACATCGGGATCGAGGACCTCTGGATCAAGCGCGACGACCTCACTGGCCTCGCCCTCGGGGGGAACAAGGCCCGCAAGCTCGAACTGCTGCTCGCCGACGCGCTCGCCCACGGTGCCGACACGCTCGTCACCGGCGGGGGGCCACAGTCGAACCACGCGCGCATCACCGCCGCGGCCGCAGCGACCGCCGGGCTCGAGTGTCACCTCGCGCTCGCCGGACCGCCACCGGCGCACACCGACGGCAACCTGCTGCTCGACTCACTCCTCGGCGCCACCCTCCACTTCGACGGCGCGGTCGAATACGACGACATCGAACGCGACATCGCCGCGGTGGCGGCCCGGCTCGCGGCGGCCGGCCGCCGGCCGTACGCGATCCCGGTCGGCGGCGCGTCGGTGATCGGGGCCGCGGCGTACGCGCTCGCGGTCGACGAACTCGAGGTCCAACTCGACGCGCTCGGTCGGGAGCCGTTCGACTGGATCGTCGTGGCCGACGGGTCGGGCGGCACCCAGGCCGGGCTGCTCGCCGGGCTCGGGCCGGCGAGCACCCGGGTGCTCGGCGTCGACGTGGGCACGCGCCCCGACCTCGACGCCGCGGTGCCCGACCTCGCGCGAGCCACTGCGACGCACCTCGGACGCAGCACGGAGCTCGGGCCGACGATCGTCGACCACGACCACGTCGGTCGGGCCTACGGCTGGGCGACACCGGGCGCGGTCGACGCGATCCGCGCCGCGGCGCGCACCGAGGGGCTCATCCTCGATCCCGTCTACAGCGCCAAGGCCATGCACGCGCTCACGACGCGGGCGGCCGATGGATCGGTGGCGGGTCGGGTGCTGTTCTGGCACACGGGCGGCGCCCCGGCCATGTTCGCCCGGGAGTTCGAGCGACCCCTCACCCGCTGATCAGCGGGTGCCCCCGAGGGCACGCACCACCGAGGCCCCGAGGACCCCGGCGAGGATCACCCCGACCACGACGAGCGCCTTGCGCATCGCCGGATCAGCCGCGCTCGGACCGGAACCGCTCCGTCAACTCGATCTGGGAGCGCACGCCGAGCTTGCGGAACACCGAGGAGAGATGGCCACGGACCGTCGACTCCGACACGTAGAGCTCGGAGGCCATCGTGCGGACCCGCTGCCCGTCGACGAGGCGGGACAGCACCTCAAGTTCGCGGTCGGTGAGTTCCGGGAAGCGTTCGGCGGTGA
>Ga0075471_10001726_pt1 | contig 14448 bp, 14 predicted proteins | sample DEB19_08_DNA_2_FD_74787 | JGI IMG/M metagenome (GOLD analysis project Ga0075471, IMG submission 74787) | Aqueous microbial communities from the Delaware River and Bay under freshwater to marine salinity gradient to study organic matter... | ecosystem: Environmental > Aquatic > Marine > Coastal ... | reverse complement strand
TCGGCCGGTGGCGCAGCTCGTTCCCTGCGTCCGGGGCGGCGGCGACCGGGCCCTCGCCGCCGTTCGGCGGATCGCGGCGCTGCGGAAGCAACTCACGACGAAAATCACGCTCGACGAGCTTCTCGCCCTGAAGCACGAAGGGCATCGCCATTGACGAAACCACTGGTACTCGACTGCTCGATCGTGCTTGCGTGGGCGTTCGCCGACGAGTCGAGCGCAGAGGCTGACCGAGCCATGACGCTCGCTGCCGAGCGGGGCGTCGTGGTGCCCGCCATCTGGTGGTATGAAATCCGCAACACCCTCGTCATGGGCGAACGTCGCGGCCGCATCGAATCTGAGTCGTCGCGGGCCGTTCTCGCCGCGTTGGCGGAGCTGAATCCGGTGTGTGATTTCGATCACCATGAAGCGACGATCATGGACCTAGCCCGGTCGCACGGCCTGTCGCTCTATGACGCCGCCTATCTGGAAGTGGCACGGCGTCTTGCCCTGCCTTTGGCGACACTCGACAAGAGTCTGCACCGAGCGGCCGGAAGTGCCGCCATCGAACTGGTCTGACCGATCGGGCTTCTCTTCAACGTTTCCGTATTTGGTTGTGGGGGCTTTTTTACGTATCCTGAATCCATGTGGATTCTGGCTTCCGAACGTGAACGAAGGCGGCTTGCCGATGCGATCTTGGCCGACCGTGCCCGCGACCTTCTCCGCGCGGCCTTGGCTCGGCATGTCCCGGGCACGGCAGTGTAGGTCTATGGCTCGCTCGTCAAGCCCGGCCGCTATCATGAGTGGTCGGATATCGACGTGGCACTTGAATCGCTGCCGCCCGGGATGACCCTCGACCTGAAGGGAATTCGCCCGGCGTTCCTCCCTGCCGATGCGGTGCGGGAAGGTTCGTGAAATCAAGGGGTTTCGGCATCTTTTTCGTCATGCCTATGACCTCGACCTCGACCTCGATCCCGTCCGTGTCACAGCCGCCGCCGAGAACGCGGCCCACTGCGTCGCCGGCCTCGACAGGCTGAAGCGTGTCGTACGCTACGTTGTTCATGACAGGCTGAAGCCTGTCCTACGGGGTGCCCTTGATGGCGTAGAGGGCGTCGTAGGACCGCACGTAGAGGGTGCCGCCAGACACGATGAGCGAGGCCGTGATCGCCTCGCCGCCAAAGTCGATGGTGTCGAGTTGCTCGAATTGCCTGCCGGCCCGCACGACCGTCACCCAGCCGTCGTTCGAGCCGTAATAGATTCGCCCGTCGACGAGCAGCGGGCTCGTGCGGTGCTGGCCGGTGTGGGTGCGCTCGAGGTAGATGTCCTTGCCCGTCTCGAGATCGACACACTGCAGCTTGCCGTCTTTATGGAGCAGGTACACGAGCCCGTCGGCCACGAGCGGGATGCTTACGTCGGGCGTGAGCGGGTTGATCCACTTCACGACGGATGCCTTGCCGGTGCAGTCGCCGGCGAGATCGTCGGTGACGCGCAGGGCGATCGTCGGCCCGCCCTTGCAGGTCGGCACGATGATCGTGCCCGGTGCGCAGCAGGGGGAGGCCACGAGCCGGAACGTCTTGTCATGAGGCTTGGGGTTCGTGTCGGTCGGGCCGTTCAGGCCGCCAAATCGCCACAGTTCCCTGCCGTCGGTGAGGGCGTGGCCCGTGATGCAGTCGGCCCCGTGCACCACGAGAAACTCTCGGCCGTCGTGCCGGTAGAGAACGGGCGACGCGTAGGAATGTTTGCACTCGAACTGGGCATTCGTGACCCGGTCCACCTCCCACACGGTCTTGCCCGTCTTCTTGTCGAGCCGGATCACCTTGCCGGTCCGGGTGTCGTCGTCGAGTTTCATCGCGCCGTGGATCAACTGCAGATACAGGGCATCTCCATCGAGCACCGGCGTGCTCGTCATCCCAAACTGGATGTCGATCGTCCCAAACCGATCGTTGACGTCTGTTTTCCAGGCCTCCGCCCCGTCAACCGTGTAACAGGCAAGGATGCCGGTGCCAAAGAACACCCACACGTGCTCGCCGTCGGTACAGGGCGAGGGCGACGCCGAGTTGCCCTCGCCGGCCCGGGCATCCTGATTACCGCCGCTGACCTTGTGTTTCCAGAGGATGGCCCCGTCCTTCGCGCTCACGCACAGGAGCACAAGATCGTCGCCCTCGTTGCTCGTGAGAAAAATCCGTTCACCCCACACGCAGGGCGTGGCCCCGGCGCGTCCCGGGAGCGGCGTGCGCCAGGCCACGTGCTTCGTTTTCGACCAGCCTTCGGGGATGCCATGCTCCGTCGAGATGCCGTCGTTGTTCGGCCCGCGCCACTGCGGCCAGTGCTCGGCGCGGACGACGCCGCACTCGTGAGCCATCAGCACGGCGATGCCGAGGGCGACCGTGACAGGGACGGACATTCGTGCCATGAGGCGACTCGCTGGGGGGTATTCGGCAAGACTATCATGCCACCTTCTTCGGGAGACAACCAATGGTCGCTCGCACCGCCTGCCTTGCCCTGGTTGGCCTGACCTGTCTCCACCCTCTGGCCGCCGCGTCCCCCAAGCCCGTCCCGGCAGTGGAGTGCCGGCCCCGCGGGGGCCTGCCGCACTTTTTCGCGAAGGCCCGCACCGATGCCGACATCCGCGTGGCCTACCTCGGCGGCAGCATCACGGCGGCGCCGGGATGGCGGGTCTATTCACTCGACGGCTTCAAGAGGCAGTTTCCCAAGGCTCGGTTCACCGAGATCAATGCGGCCATTGGGGGCACGGGCTCCGACCTCGGGGCCTTCCGCGTGGGGCGCGATGTGATCGCCCACAAGCCCGACCTCGTGTTCATCGAGTTCGCCGTGAACGACGGGGGGCGGATCCCGACCGCGTGCAAGCGTCGATGGAGGGCATCGTGCGACAGATTCTCCACGCCGACCCTGCCACTGACATCTGCTTCGTGTACACGCTCTCGGAGCCGATGCTGCCCGATCTCGCCAAGGGGGTGTTTCCCAAGGCGGCATCAGCCGCGCCCGCCACGCGCACGCTGCCTGATCCGCTGCGCTCCGATCACTGGGAGTCGGCAAAGCTGATTCCGATCGACGAGACCATGCTGCGCGGCCCGTGGCGCAAGGTGGAGCCCGCGACCGACGAACGGGCCAAGGCGTTTCAAGCGCGCCTGCCGGTCCTCTGGAAGGCCGAGGCGCCAGGTGCGGAGCTGGCCGTGGCCTTCGAGGGCACGCTCTTGTCGCTGTACGATCTCGCGGGTCCGGGCGGCGGCGTGGTGAGCGTTTCGGTCGATGGCAATGGCCCCAAGAGCGTGCCGCGATTCGACGGCTACTGCACCTACTGGCGGATCACACAACTCACGACCGGCACCCAGCGGGCCGGTCGCCACCTGGCCGTGTTCACGCTGGAAGCCACGAAGCCCGACAAGGCAGCCCTCCTGTTCGAACGCAACCGCGCGGATTACGGGAAACATCCCGAGAAATACGCCGACCACACGTGGTACGTCTCATCGCTCCTGCTGCTGGGTGACATGCTGCCACAGGCTGCGGGAGCCACGAATGCAGACGACGCCCGCTAGGACCATCCCAGGAACATTCATGCTCGATGAAGATGCATTGAAGCGGCCGGTCGTCGTGGTGATGGGCGTGTGCGGCAGTGGCAAGACCGAGGTCGGGCGCAAGCTCGCCGCTCGGCTGGGCTGCGATTTCCTGGACGGCGACGATTTCCATCCGCCGGCGAACGTCGAGAAGATGCGGGCCGGCACGCCGCTCACCGATGCCGACCGCTGGCCCTGGCTCGACCGGCTGGCCGTCGAGATCGGCACGCGGCTCACGGATGGACGCGGAGGCGTGGTCGCCTGCTCGGCGCTCGCCCGGCGCTATCGCGACCGGCTCAGGGTGGGCCGGCCCGGCGTGATGCTCGTGCACCTCGACGGCGATCGGGATCTGCTCGCCCAGCGCCTCGCCGCGCGGCAGGGGCACTTCATGCCCGCGGCGCTCCTTGACAGCCAGTTGGCGACGCTCGAACGGCCGGCCCCGGAAGAGCGCGCGATCGTCGTCGATGTTGCCGCGTCGCCGGATGTGATCGCGGAGCGGATTGGAAGAGCGATCTCACACACGTAGGACAGGCTGAAGCCTGTCGGCGTTCGTGACAGGCTGAAGCCTATCCTCCTCTTGGATCACCCAGCCCCGCGGAAGTTCGGCTTGAGCCGGTGTCTCCCCGACTCGTGCCGGCGGAGCATGCCGACGAGATCACCGGCGCCGTCGAATGCGGCAAGCACCGCCCCCGGCTGGTCGAGGTCGAGCAGGTCGCCCCGGATCGCGCGGGCCAGCGTCTCGCCATCGAGCACGAACGCCGGCAGATGCGCTGCAGCGACGGCCGGTGGCAGGAAAGCCATCCGGACCGTTTCAAGAGAGACATCGTCGAGGGCGAGCGACTGCGCGAGCGTGAATTGCCCGACTGCTGTGCGCACGAGCGACTCCATCACGGCCGCCGTGCCGAGCGCGGCTGCGAGGTCGCGGCCGATGGCCCGCACGAACGTGCCCGATGAGCATGCAATGTCGAGCCCCAGCCGCGGCCAGTCGTAGGCCGTGATCTCGAGCCTGTCGATGCGGATCGACTTCTCGGCCAGGTCGACCTCGCGGCCCTTCCGCGCGAGGGCGTAGGCCCGCTTGCCATCCACATGCACGGCCGAGTAGTCGCACGGACGCTGGAGGATCTCGCCGCGGAACGCGGGCAGCGCCTGTTCGATCTCGGCTCGCGTGGGCCGCGGTGGACGCTCTTCCTCGGTGATCGGCGTCTCGAGATCGTCGGACGGGCTCGACCTTCCGAGGAGAAACATCGCCTCGTAATGCTTCGGCAGCTGATGGACGAAGTCCACGAGCTTCGTCGCGTGCCCCACGCAGACGACGACCACGCCGGTTGCGAGCGGGTCGAGCGTCCCCGCATGGCCAACGTTCTTCGTGCCGAGTGCTCTGGCCACCGCATCCACAACCCGCCGCGATGTCACGCCGGCGGGCTTGTTCACGGCGATCACGCCGCTTATGTCGTGATGCATCGGATCGGGAAGGCATAGAGGTCGGCGACATCGGCAGCCGAGCGGCCGGCGAGCCGCATCCGGGCCCGGAGCGCCTGGGGACTGTCGACGGCGCCGGCCACGAGGCGATCAAACTTGAGATCGACGACCGCGGCCGTGGCCGCCGCATCCGACCGGGCGTGGCCCAAGGGAAACTCCACGAGCGCGCCGCCGAGGGTGCCGAGCGACGCATGCTCGAGCGTCACGCTCGTGGGGATGCCCTCCGGATACCGCGCATCGTATTCCCGGCCGCCATGCACGATCTCCATGCGGTCGATGAGCCGTGCGATCTCGGGATCACCAATCGCGACGTCGGAGTAGTCGTCGGGCAGGAGCATCAGCGACTCCCAGCCGAGCGGCTCGCCGCGGGCGTGCGCCGCCCGGGCCTTGAGAAGCGTCTTCGCGAGGATGTAGGGCAGCGAGTGGTCGGCTGACTGCCGCGTCGTGGGCGTGCGTTTCGCCGGATCGGCGATGATCGAGTGGGCCGGCTCGTAGATCGCCACTCGGATTCGCCGAACCGCATCGAGGTCGCCCGCGATCGTAGGGTGGGCCATGAACAGATCGACGAGCGCTTGCAACGCCCCCGCCGACTGGTGTTCGTAGAGGCCGAGCTTGAAGTGCATCGCATGAATGGCGAATGCATCGCCGCTCACGCCCAGTTCGAGGTCGAAGGGGCTCTCGCCGCCGGGACAGGGCTGGTTGAGCCGATAGATCGCGAGCGGATTGCGAAACACGTCACGCGGGCCGACGAAGCCTGCGAGGGCGCGCTGGGCGCTCTTGACCGCTACCTCGGCGGCGAGCGCCGCCGACGCCCCCTTCGAGTCGGAAAGCTGGTGGCCGGCCCGGATCGCCCGAAACGGCACGTAGTGCGCCACGACCATCCCGATCGCCGACTCGACCTGGTCTTCGGTGCCGCCGAGGGCTGCTGCATACGCCGCGGCGCTCGCCACCGCGCCATGGTGCACGTGGTCGATCGAGTATTTCCGCAGGGCGAACACCTCTGCCAGCCTGCCGCGGATCTCGTCGATGAGGAGCATCACGCGCAGCGTGGCATCGCCGTCGAGGTCCGCTTCGCGGGCCGCTGCCAACGCCACGGGGTAGTAGTCGTTGTGGCCGAACTCACCCGCCGTGCGGCCCTTCGCGGCGTCGAACCCGAAATTCGTGCCGTTGGAATCCCATTCGCGCACGGCCGAGGCATTGGCCGCCACCGCCTTCTCGACCGCGCACGGGCGCGAATCTCCAAAGCAGATGCCGCCCCGCGACCCTACGACCGGTGGTGAGGCGAGGGCTTCCCAACGCAGCACCGTGGGGGCGTTGGCAGCATGGGCGATCGCGGAGACGCCGCACCCGACGCTGTCGAGGTGAAACCGCTCGAGCAGCATGAGCGTGTCGGGCCCGATGGGCTCAGGCTGCCGGAGGAAGTCGAGGCAATACCGGGCGAGCCCCAAAGCTTGGTTCGAATCCCGCGGAAGGAGGGCTGTCGTGCCTCGGGGCGCTGGAATGGGGGAGTGGGGCGGCATGGTCGTCGCAGGATACACTGCGGCGATGCAACCGTCGCAGATTGGCCCCTACGCGATTGTCAATCGGCTCGGCCGCGGTGGGATGGGTGCCGTGTTCGAAGCCACCGACCCCGCGGGCCAGCATGTGGCCGTGAAGGTGCTCGCGGCACATCTCGCCGACGACACCGGCCTGCGCAAGCGGTTCGACGCCGAGATCGCCACGCTCAAGAGCCTGCGGCACCCTGGCATCGTGCAGTTGCTGGCGTTTGGCGAGGAGGATGACCAGCCGTATTTCGCGATGGAGCTCGTGCCGGGGCAGAGCCTCGAGCAACTACTCCGCTCGGGGCGGCGGTTCACCTGGCGCGAGACGGTGAACGTGGCTCTGGCCGTCACCCGCGCCCTCAAGGCGGCCCACGATCACGGCGTTGTCCATCGCGATCTCAAGCCGGCAAATCTGCTCGTCGCCGACGGTGCGGAGGACGATCTCGGAGCGCGGGTGAAACTCGCCGACTTCGGCATTGCAAAGCTCTTCGGGGGGGCGGCCCACACGGCCCATGGCAACATCGTCGGGACTGCCGAATACATGGCCCCGGAGCAGGCGGTCGGCGGGCCCGTCGACCATCGAGTCGATCTCTACGCGCTCGGGCTCGTCATGTTTGCGATGCTGGCCGGACGGCCCCCATTCAGCGGTGGGACGGCGGCGGAAGTGATTCGGAAGCAGCAGGTGGAGCCAGCTCCCCGCGTCTCCACATGCGCGGGGGATGTTCCGGAGGAGCTCGATCTGCTCATCAGCCGGCTGCTCTCGAAAGATCCTGGCAGCCGGCCTCCGAATGCACTGGCCCTGGGGCGGCTGCTGACCGCGATCGAGACGCTCCATCCCGTCGCCGACGCAGCCGCCGGGCCCCTCACGGAACTTCCGTTGCCGACATCGCCGCCGGAGCGCCGCGGCGTTGACCTCTTCGCCCCCACGAGCTTTGGCACGGCTCGTGCCGACGTGGTGGTGAAGGGTGATACCGCCGAGGCCCACACGCTCGCGGCAACAGGAGCTCTCGCGGGCAACACCACCAAACCGATCGACGCCGATTCCGTCACGGGTGCGGGAGGGGGTGGTGCGGGGGCCACGGTCGTCGAGCGCGCACCTCGCACCCGGTTCACGACCGTCGCCGATCTCGACCGTGAGGCGAACGAACAGGCCGCGCGCGCACGACTGGCCGAGCAGCGTTGGCAGGCCGTCGCAGCGCTCGTCACCCTCGCACTGCTCGCGGCCGGGGGCTATCTGCTTCTCAAACAGCCGACGGTGGACGAACTCCACGGCCGGATCGAAGCGGCGCAGACGTCCGCGGCGACTGGTGGTGACCTCCGCGACGCGTTGCCGGACATCGAGCAGTTCCTGAAGCGGTTTCCCGACGACCCGCGGGCGGGGCAGGTGCGGTCGCTCGAGCGGTCGCTCGCCCTCGACGTGCTCGAGAAGCGGGCCCGGCGCCGGCCGCTCGGTGGCAGGACGCCATCACCGCTCGAACTCGACTACCGAGCCGCGATGGAACGCGAGCCGGACAGTCCCTCGGCGTGTCGGGATGCGCTCGAAGCCTTGATCTCCGTGCATCAAGCCACCGATGGAAAACCGAACCCGACCGCGCGGCCAGCCGACGACCCGTCGCTGTGGATCGATCTCGCCCGCCGGCAGATCGATCGACTCGGTCCGCTGTCGGCCAAGGAGCAGGCCGAGGACGCCCGCAGGATTGCCGAGCTCTTCCGCCAGGCCGAAGCGCTCGCGTCGGAGGCCGCCCAGACCGTGGGTGGCCAACAGGAGACGCTGCTGGCCCGCCGCCGGGCGCTGCTGGAGAGCATCGTCGATCTCTACGCCACACGGCCCCACGCGGCGGCCGCCGTCGCCACCGCCCGGAAGTTGCTTGCCGAGTAGGACAGGCTTCAGCCTGTCGCTACAGTGTCAGCATGCCCACCCGCCACCGCAGCCACGCAGCCTTCGCTCGCGCCAAGGAACTCATCCCCGGCGGCGTGAATTCACCCGCCCGCGCCTTTGGTGGCGTCGGGGGTGAACCGCTCTTCATCGCGAGCGCCCTCGGCCAGCGGCTGACCGACATCGATGGCCACTCCTATCTGGATTACATCGGCTCATGGGGGCCAATGATCCTTGGCCACCGCCATCCGCGCGTCGTGGCGGCGCTCGAGGAGACGCTCGGCAAGGGCATGAGCTACGGCGCGCCGACCGAGGCGGAAAGCCACCTCGCCGAACTGATCATCGCCGCCGTGCCCAGCATCGAGAAGGTGCGCATGGTGAGCAGCGGCACCGAGGCGGCCATGAGCGCGGTGCGGCTCGCCCGGGGCTTCACCGGCCGCGACAAGATCGTGAAGTTCGCCGGCAACTACCACGGCCACGTCGACGCCCTGCTCGTGGCGGCGGGCTCGTCGGCGGCCACGCTCGGCGTGCCGAATTCGCCGGGTATCACCGCCGGCACGGCGGCTGACACGATCGTGCTCGAATACAACGATGTCGAGGCCCTCGAAGCCCTGTTCAAGACCCGAGGCCTCGAGATCGCCGCGGTGCTCATGGAGCCCGTGGTGGGCAATATGGGGCTCGTGACACCGTCGCGGGAATTTCTCGCGGCTGCCCGCAAGCTCACGCTCGCCCACGGCACACTGCTCGTGTTCGATGAGGTGATGACGGGCTTCCGGCTTTCGTATGGCGGCGCGCAGGCGATTCTCGGCGTCACGCCCGACCTCACCACGCTCGGCAAGATCGTGGGTGGCGGCCTGCCGCTCGGCGCCTATGGCGGCCGGCGCGACGTGATGGACCATGTGCTCCCCGCGGGCAAGGTGTTTCAGGCCGGCACGCTCTCGGGCAACCCGCTCGCCGTGGCCGCAGGCACGGCCACGCTCGAAGAGCTTCGCGACAATCCGCCCTACGAGCGGCTCGAGCGGCATGGCCGGCGGCTCGAAGAAGGCTTTCGCGAGGCGGCGACGGCGGCCGGTGTGCCATCGTGGGTCGCGCGGGTTGGCAGCATGATGACGATGTTCTTTCAACACGGCCCCGATGTCGTGCCGGTCACCGGCTGGAAGACGGCGAGCCTGTCTGACACGGCCCGCTACGCCGACTTCTTCTGGAAGATGATCGACCGCGGCATCTACCTGCCGTGCAGCCAATACGAGGCGCTCTTCTTCTCGGCTGCCCACACCGACGCCGACATCGAGGCCACGGTCGCGGCGGCGGTGGCTTCGCTCGCGACAGGCTGAAGCCTGTCCTACACGAGATGAAAGTCGACGACGAGCGGCAGGTGGTCGCTCGCCACCTTCGCGAGGCTCGTATGCACGACGCGGGCGCGCCGGACGTCGATCGGGCCCCGCACAAATGCCTTGTCGAGGCTGCCGATCGCGAGCCAGGCAGGGAACGTGCGGAAGCGGGCGGCGGGGCTCGTGAGCTGCCGAAAGCCGCCGCTGGCCATGTGCGGGGCGAGCGAGTCCCGCCAGTCGTTGAAGTCACCCACGACAAGCGTCGGGTGACGGTCGGCCGAGCGAAACAGCATGTGGCCGAGCAGACGCTCCACCTGCCAGCGCCGCTCGCGCTCGGCGAGCCCGAGGTGGGTGTGCACGAGATGCAACTCGCCCTCCGGCGAATCGATCACGAGCAACTGTGCCCCGCGGGGCTTGCGGGTGCCGTGCCGCAGGCCGATCCGATGCCGGCTCGCCACCGGCCAGCGCGAGAGCACGAGATTGCCGTAGGAGCCACCGCCCACCGGCACATTCTGCTGGAACACGGAGTGGAATCGCAGCGTGTGGGCCAGCAGCCGTGGCTGGTCGTCGAATCGGCTGCGGCGCACGAGCCGGTCGACCTCCTGCAGGCAGACGAGATCGGGATTCTCGGCCTCGATGCAGTCGATGATCCGCGTGAGCGAATAGCGCCGGTCGCGGCCGCCGATCCCCTTGTGGATGTTCCAGCTGAGCAGTCGCATTCCTCATCAGTCTACCGTAGGCTGGTCGCATGCAGGCCCATGCAGACATCCGGATCGGCACCGTCGTGCCGGCGCACGACCGCACGCCGGAGGTGATCCGGCAGTTGCTGGCCCTCGGGTTCGAATCGTTCCAGATCGTGTTCGGCCGCTCGGTGGCAGATTTCGACGTCGACACGCTTGCCCGCGCCGTGCGGGACGTGCTCGACGGCCACCCTGTGCCCACCGGCGACGTGGCCCCGCGGGTGAGCGCCCTGGGCGTGTATGGCAACCCGCTCACGAGCCCCGAGACCGTGCGAGACTGGGAGCGGCTCATCGATGCGGCGTCGCTCTATGGCTGCGACGTCGTGGCCGGCTTCGCGGGCCGCGTGCCGGGAAGGCCGGTGCCCGAGTCGTATCCGCGATTCGGGGAGGTGTTTCGGCCGCTCGCCGCCCGTGCCGAAGCACGGGGCGTCAGGCTCGCCTTCGAAAACTGCGAGAAGCGCGGCACGTGGGAGAGCGGCGACCACAACATCGCCCACGCTCCCCAGGCCTGGGAGGCGATGTTCAACGAAGTCACGAGCCCCGTGCTCGGCCTCGAGTGGGAGCCCTGCCACCAGCTCGTGAGCTTCGTCGACCCGTTGCCGCAAGTGCGGCGTTACGCCCCGCGCATCTGGCACATCCACGGCAAGGATGCGACCGTGCTCCACGACGTGGTGCGCGAGCACGGCATTCGCGGCGGCGTGCCCTACGTATTTCACCGGATGCCGGGATTTGGCGACACGAACTGGACCGACCTGATCAGCACGCTGCGCATGGCGGGCTGGCGCGGCAGCATCGACATCGAGGGGTTTCACGATCCCGTCTATCGCGACGCGCTCGAAACGACCGGGCAGGTCGCGGCCCTCGACTACTTGAAGCGGTGCCGCGGCGGCCGGTTCGTGCCCAACGTATTGTGAGCCGGCCATGCACCCGATCGCCATCTCACGCTGGCTGGCACGCGAGGTGGCTGGGCTGCGATTCGGCCGCCCGACGGCGTGCGTCTACAACCCGCTCGTCTACGCGCGGCGATCGCACGAGGCATATCTTTGCCGCTACGCCGTGCAGGGCGTCGACGCGCTGCTCGTAGGCATGAATCCCGGCCCGTGGGGCATGGCCCAAACGGGCGTGCCCTTCGGCGAGGTGAGCCTCGTAAGCGAGTTTCTCGGCATCGACGAGCGGGTCGATCAGCCTGCTGACGTTCATCCCAAGCGCCCGGTCGACGGCTTCGCGTGCACCCGCAGCGAAGTGAGCGGCCGGCGGTTCTGGGGCTGGGCCCGTGAGCGCTACCGCACGCCAGAGCGGTTCAGCCGGGCGTTTCTCGTCGCGAACTACTGCCCGCTCGTGTTCATGGAGCGGTCGGGGCTCAATCGCACGCCCGACAAGCTCCCACGGCGCGAGTCGGATCCGCTCTTCGAGGCCTGCGACGAGGCGCTGCGCAGGCTCGTCGCCTGGTGCGATCCGAAACGCGTGGTCGGTGTCGGCGCATTCGCAACCGGGCGGGCCCGAGCGGCCCTCGGGGCGGAGCGACCGCCCGTGGGCACGATTCTCCACCCCAGCCCGGCCAGCCCCGCCGCGAACCGCGGCTGGGCCGCCCAGGCCGAGACCCAGTTGCGCAACCTGGGGATCAGGCTTCCTCCCGCCCGGCCCGCTGCCCGTTCCCGGCGGTCGTGACTTCGGCAACAATCTGCTGCATGGCTCAACTCTACTTCTATTACTCGGCGATGAACGCCGGCAAGAGCACCACGCTGCTCCAATCTGCGCACAACTACCAGGAACGCGGGATGCAGGCGCTGCTCTACACGCCGGCCATCGACAACCGCATGGGCGCGCCGAAGATCCACTCGCGCATCGGAATCGCATCCGACGCGATTGCGTTTGCGGATGACTAAGAAGGCGACGATGAACGCCCGGCTCGATGCTACCGGGAACCGCGTCACCGAGAGCGCGCAGATTGACATCGGCCACCACTACGAGGCGATGAGTCGGAAGGAGTTTCGGCTCGACGAGGTGTCTCCCGTGGGCCAGGGCAGGCCACCGCAGGGCTCGACAGGCTGAGGGATACGGCAGACTGAGAGGCTCGACAGGCTGAAGCCTGTCCTACCCAGCGAGCGCCCGGTCAATCCGCGCGAGGATCGTGGCGATGATCTCGCGGTCGGAGGCCGGGCGGCGCGGGCTCTCGGGATGCGGCTCGTCGCTGGCGAGGAGCCCGCGCAGGTGGAGCGCCTGGGCCATCGAGTGCTTGTAGGCCGGCACGGGCCGGCGAAACGCGAAGTCGCCGAGCGCCTGCAGGGCGTCGTCGAGTTCGTCGAAGCGGCTGTCGCCTGCGGCCCACCAGCGGTCGCGCTGGGCAAACGCCGCGGGCGCAGCGGTCGAGAGGCCGAGCAGCCAGTCGCTGCCGTAGCGAACCATATCGATCGCCAGGTCGTTGCCCGTGAACACATGGAAGTCGGGCCGCGTGCGATTTCGGACGGCGAGCCGCTCCCACTCCAGCCGCCGCGATAGCGACGAGTGCTTGGCGCCGATGCAGGTGGGAATCTGGATCAGCTGCTCATAGGCGGCGAGCCCGAGCACACGGCCGTAGGGGACGAAGGCATCCCCAAGTTCGAAGCCGATGAATCGCTCGACGCGGGCCCCGAGCCTTGCGACGCGCGCCACGAAGTCGGCATCGCCACCCGTGGTGAGCCCATACGACGGAAAGATCACGGGGATGGCGCCCGCGGCGGTGATCATCTCGAGCTGGCGGGCGTAGCCCAGTTCGTCGAACGCCGCGCCAGGGGCATCCACCACGCAGGCCCCGGCGACCATTTCCTTGACGGGCCCGAGCGTGTCGCGGGCGATCGTGAGCGCCTGAAGTCGCGTGGCGTCGTCGATCAACTGCACGTAGCCCGTGTCCATGTTCACCGCCGGCGTGATCCCGGCCGCGGCCGTGCGGGCCACGTGCGCCGCGAAGGCGTCCCAGTCGATGCATCGATCGGGGGTGAACGGGAGCAGGATCGCCGACATCCCGCGGATGCTGCGGCGCGGGCGGACGAGCGTGGCTGGATCGACGGCAGTCATGCAGCCACAGTATCTTCAGCGATTCACAGCCATGTCTACCTTCCCCCGCGTCGCCCGCTTCCGCACCGCCGCCGATCTACGAGTGCATCTTGAAGCGCTCGGGGCGCCGATTCCGCTCGACGACGAAATCCTCTCGGTCGCGGGTGGATCGCCGCTCGCCAAGCCGATCGACGTCGGCGGCTTCACCGTGGGCAACCGTTGGTGCATCCATCCGATGGAGGGCTGGGATGCGACGCTCGATGGCCACCCGACCGATACGCTCCTGCGCCGGTGGCGGCGATTCGGCGAGAGCGGCGCGAAGTTCGTGTGGGGCGGCGAGGCCGTGAGCGTGCTCCCGGAGGGCCGGGCAAACCCCAATCAACTCCTTGCCCCGGCCTGCGGCATCGCAGGCTTCGAGGCGCTTCACAGGGAGGTGCACGAGGCACACCGCGCACGGTTTGGCACCGTCGACGACCTGCTCGTGGCCCTGCAACTCACGCACTCCGGCAGGTTTTCGAAGCCGACGCTCGACGGTCGCCAGCCCCGCATCGCCTACCATCATCCGCTGCTCGACGGTCGCCACGGGGTCGATCCCACGGACAAAGCGTGCGTGCTCACCGATGACGACGTCGAGCGGCTCATCGACGCCTACGTGGCGGCGGCCCGAATGGCCGCGGCCGCCGGTTTTCGCATGGTCGACATCAAGGCCTGCCACGGCTACCTGCTCCACGAATTTCTCTCGGCGCGGCGGCGGCCGGGGCGATTTGGCGGCGACTTCGATGGCCGCACGCGACCGTTGCGCACGATTATTTCCCGCGTGCAGGAAGAGTGCCCGGGGCTGATCGTGGGCGTGCGGCTCTCGCTCTTCGACACCGTGCCCTGGCACAAGGTCGGCGA
>Ga0075471_10001725_pt1 | contig 14455 bp, 16 predicted proteins | sample DEB19_08_DNA_2_FD_74787 | JGI IMG/M metagenome (GOLD analysis project Ga0075471, IMG submission 74787) | Aqueous microbial communities from the Delaware River and Bay under freshwater to marine salinity gradient to study organic matter... | ecosystem: Environmental > Aquatic > Marine > Coastal ... | reverse complement strand
CGAGGAGCTGGATGGCGTCGCGGTACTCGGGCGGGAGGTTGTCGAAGCCCAACGACCACGACCCCGGCCCCATCAGGACCTGCGTCACCGGCATGTCAGACCCTCACGACCGACGTCTTGACGTCGACCGAGCACAGAAACTGCTCCAACACATCGTTGCGGCCGTTGTGCCCCGTGGCCCCGGTGCCGTCGAGCTCGACCCCGATGCCGCAGTAGACCGACGTGGCCGCCGCCGTGATGCTGATGGCGCCGTTCGTCGCATCCTTGGTTTGCGGCTGGGTGCACATCAGGATCTCGCGGTTGCCGTCGGAGTTGTTCGACGTCCGGTAGATGCCTGCCGTCGCCGTGGTCAGGTCCGAGCACGCCGTCGCCGACTCGAACGCCACGCCGAACTTGCGGGCCGCCTTACCCAACGCCGTCGTGAACTGCACGTCGACGAAGTGCTGACCGCGGCGAAGCGTGAACGTCTGCGCGTGGCGGCCGCCACCGCCGACGGTGAGTCGCACCGACACGACGTCGGGGTCGTTGCGCAGGATCACCGGTTGGCCGCCACCGCCGAGGTCGATCTTGCCGTTGACGACGTCGTAGTCGTAGCCGGTGAAGTTCGTGACGAGCGGCCCCCAGGTGGTCGCCGTCGTCCCGGCGTTGTCGTTCACTTCCAGGCCGAGTGTCGTCTGCGAGTAGACCGGCGTCGTCACGCCGAGGCGGATCATCCCGTTGGAGATGCGCCACGTCTCGTTTGCCGGAGCCTCCGTGCCGACCACGGCGTACCAGTTGCCGTCGGCGCCCTTGACCTCGATCACCGTCGAGGCGTCGTACCAACGCGACGGGTCGTCGTTCGTGGCGGTGAACGTCCCCGACCGCGCCGTCGACGTCACGTTGCTGTCGATCGCCGTGTAGTAGCCGGCCGTCACCGTCGACCCGGCGTAGTTGCGAACCAGCCCCGTCGTCGTCAGGGCCGTGGCGTAGTCGAGGCCGTTGTACGGGCCAGCCCAGATGGCCGCGTCGACCGTCGTGACGCTGTGACCGTTGGTGCGCAGCACGGCGAGAACGTCGGACTGCGTCTCGGCTGACGCGTAGCCCGTGATGCGGGTCGCTGTCACCGAGTACGGGATCGGAACCCCGGCGTTCAACATCACCTCGTTCGAGCCGGCCGTCGCCGAGTCGATCGTGTAGAACCCGTTGAGCGTCGAGTCCTCAGTGAACGTGATCGGGAACAGTGACTCGTCCTGGTTGTCCACCATGCCGAGGAGCTGCTGACGGCGGGCCTGCATCCCGGCGACCGTCGTCTCCCAGATCTGGCCGGAGATGGTGACGGTGTCCCCGGACCAGTCGATGACCTCCGGCGGCTCGGCGAGGGCGCAGCGACCGATGGTGAGATACGTCGTCATCCGTCCTCGTCCTCCAGACGGCGCAAGCCGCGCTCGATCTTCTTCAACGTCGACACCGGGATGGGACCCTCGGGCTTCAAGGTGATGTGCAGGTGCATCACCTGCGTCGAGGTCCCACCGCCACCGGAGCCACCACCCGAGCCACCGCCGGACCCACCGCCGCCGTCACTCGTGCCGCGCTTGTCGGTCGAGATGGCCGCCTTGACGTCGGCGAGGTACGTCCGCAGGCGGGTCTGCAACACCGGGTAGCCGGCGTAGAGCTTGATCGCGGCTTCGAGGCGGCCGATGACGTAGTTGCCCCACGCCTTCGGGTGGCCGGCACGGAACCAGCGCCTGTCCGCGTCGGCGGCGATGCTGCGGTAGATGGCGTCAGCGGCCCGACGCTGCGTCGCCGTCGAGTGGTCGCCGTAGAGGGCGGCGACCGCGGCGAGCATGTCCGTCTTGGCGTCCTGCGCGGCGCGGGTGTCCTCACCCGCCGACGTCGGGTCCTTGGGCGGCTCCGGGGGAGCGTCCGGGGTGTTGTCGTCGATCTTCCGCTGGATGTCGGCGTTGACTCGGGCGATCTCACCATGGAGGTACGTCCAGTAGTCGGAGTCGACCTTGAACAGTCGGCGGGCGGGCTTGAGCACCTTGTCCCGGTACGTCGGCGCCGAGATGTCGCCCCGTTCGTACCGGCGGCGCATCCGCTCGACACGCGCCTTGGCTCGCTTGGCAACGAGGTCGTCGACGTTGTCCTTGGCCGACGATGCGTCGAAGTCCTCGGCCCCGACGACACCGTCGTCAGGCTTCGGTGGCTTGCCGCCGTCGGAGCCGCCGCCGTCGCCGTCGCCGGTGTCCTCCTCCTGCTTGATGTCGTCGTTGACGCTCTGGATTTCGCTCCACAGCGTCATCCAGTAGTCCGACCGGACCTTGAACAGCCGCAGAGCAGGCTTGAGCACCTTGTCCCGGTACGTCAGAGCGGTGATGTCGCCCGTCTCGTACCGGCGGCGCATCCGCTCGACACGCGCCTTCGCGTGCCGAGCGGCCATGTCCTCGACGTTGTCCTTGGCCGACGATGCGTCGAAGTCCCGCCACGACACGACACCGTCGTCAGGCTTCGGCTTGCCGCCGCCACCCTTATTCTGCTGCGACAACCACCACGCCCACGCCTCGGACGGGTCCTGGAACTGCGGGCCGCCACCGGCGAAGTCGGAGCCGGCTGCAGGCCTGCCACCAGTGCCAGTCCCGCTGCCACCCCACGGATTGAGGTAGTTGAAGACGACGTTGACGAACATCTGCCGGGTGGCAGTGAGACCCGCGATGATGGCCTCGGCGACCGCCTTCGAGACGGCGTCGATGACCGGCGAGATGAACGCCGACCGCGGAGCCGCCACCATGTCGAGCTCGTCCGACGCCCCGGCCTTGTCGGCCGGGTCGACCTCCGGCTTCACCGGCGCGCCGAGCGGCTCCGTCAACCCGACGAGCGCCAGCTGCGCCTCGTCGAACTTGCCCTGGTCGATCAGCGACAGGATCTTGGTGACCTGCTCCGGCGGGAGGTGGGCGACCTCGTCGGAGTAGGTGATCACGTCTTCTTTGAGCTGGAGGATGCCGTCGCGGTACGTGCGCCGCTTGTCCTCAGCATCCGCGGCGCCCGACGCAGCGGCGGCGAACGCCTCCTCCGCCTTCGTCTTGATGTCCGTGAACCCGTCGGTGACATCGTTCAGGGTCCGCTCGCCGGACAAGGAGCCCTGGAGCCGCTGCCACGCCTCGTCGACGTTGTCGAGCGACGCCTCGAGCCCGTCGAGCAGGCCGGCCATCTCGCCGACGTCGTCGCCGGCATCGGCGGTGGTGTCCCCGGCGGCAGCGACGCGAGAGTCGTAGTACTCGGCGCGGTCGCCGGCGTCCTTGAGAGCGTCGGCGATGTCCTGCGCCGATGCTGTCGCCGGGTCCAGGCCGTACGACGCGAACCATGCAGCCTTCTGGCCTGCCTCCTCGGCCGCGGCGGCGGCCTCCTCCTGCTTGCGCTTCAGCTCGTCGAGCTTCGGCCCGACCCGACTGCCGACAGCGTCACCGATGCCGTTCAGCGACTCGTTGAACAGGTTGAACTGGTCGGCCGCCGCTGACGCCAGGTCGCCGATGACGGGGATCGACTGGATCAGCCCGAACGCCCGCTCCTCGATGGAGTTGCCTTCGCCGAACATGCCCTTGAGGCCCTTGGCGAAGTTGTCGAGCGGGTTCAGGTTGGAGAGGAGCAGCCCGCCGATCGTCTTCAACGGGCCGGGGAGGTTGCCCGCGGCGTCGGTGAGGCCGCTGATGCCCTCGGCTGCGTCGGTGACGGCGGGGACGAGGCCGCGGGCGACGGACAGCGTCACCTGGTCGACGGCGTCCTGCAACTCGGCCATCGCCGCCTGCAGGTCCTTGGCGTTCTGCGCGTCCTCGGACGTGAACACCTGGGCGTCGGCGACCCCGTCGAGCGCCGCCTTGAGCTTGCTGGCGTCGCCGCCGGCGGCCTGGAAGATTCGGGAGAGCTCCTGGTAGCTCTTCCCGAACGCCGCCTGCGCCGCACGGTTGCGCTCGCCGGCGTCGGCGATGTTGGAGATGGACTGGAACGCGGCGATGGCCGACGCGTTGACGTCCATCAGGCCGTCGCTGCCGACCTTCGCCTCGATGCCGAACTGCTTGAGAGCGCCGCTTTCGAGCTGCCTCGTCAGTCGACCAATCGCCGACTGCACCGTGTCGGCCGAGACGCCCATGTCGCCGGCGACCTCACGCCACCGGCTGGCATCCTCGATCGACATGCCCGTCGCCTGCGCGAACTTGTCGGCGGCGAGGGCGCCGTCCTCGAACGACTTCACCGCCTTCACGCCGAACGCGACGAGTGCGGTGCCAGCAGCCAACGCGGCCGGGGCGGCGTACTGGCCGAGCTGAGAACCGAGGCCCTGAATGCCGACCTTCGCCTTGTTGAACGCACCGTCGGCGGCGTCGACGTCCGCCTTCACGCCCTTCAGGCCACGGTTCAGGCTGGTGGTCCCGAGGTCGAAGACGACCCGGATGCGTTCCATCATCCCCACGGGTCAGCCTCCAATGCCCTTGCGGATCATCCGCGACGCGTGATCCTTCAGCCGTGCCGGGAACCGGCGAGCGATCACCTTGTACCCGTCCGACCACGTCTCCTTCGGCGCCATCGGCCCGACCGTCCGCTTCGCGAACGAGATGCGCTGCGACTGCGTCCCGTCCTTCGTCGTGCGGATACGGCCAGGGATCACCCCGCCGGCACGACGAGGCTTGCGACCCGACTCCAACATCGAGATCGGGCCACGGGCGCGCCGCTCCGGCGTCACCTCCATCGTCGACGGGCCAGTGATGTCGTACCGGGCGGTCAGCTTCTGCGGAGCCTTGCGACGCCAGTTCCGCATCGCGAGGTCGCCACCGAGGTCCTGACGGAACCCGACAGCGGCATCGACCTTGGCGTCCTGGCCGAGCTCGGTGAGGAGCTTGCGCAACCCGGCGTCGCTGAACTGCGCCGACAGACCATCCAGCCGGCGTCCGAACGCCTCCGGGGTGTCGGTCGGCATCAGGTCACGGCGTCGAGTCGGAGTTGACCAGCGTCACCGTGATCGCCGCCGCGTCCGACGTCGAGCTGTAGAACTCGTACGCGAACGGCTGCTCGAGGTTGTCGGGGCCGGCGACGACACCGGTCGACCCGGTCGGGCGGACGTTGCCGGCGATCGTCAGCGACGTCGTACCGGACGCCAACGCCAGGCTGACGGCGAGGTCGGCGCCGGAGAAGTAGGCGTCACGCAACGTCGTCGCCGAGTAGTCGGCGGTCAGCGTGCCGGTCGCCGTGCGCAGCCCACCCTCGGTCGACTGCTTCGGGGTGCCCGGTGTCGTGGCGGAGATCCGCAGCCGGTTCCCGACGAGGTTGTTCTTGACGTCGACGCCCCACGTCTTCACGGCGACGTCGGAGCCGCCGACGGAGATCGACGAGTCGAGCCACCGGAACCCTGAGTACCCGGACGGGAACGACGCCGACGCCAACGTCTGGGCGGTGGAGTAGCCCATGCCGCCGGCGATGTCGAACACCACCGGGATCTCCTCGGTGTCGGTCGCGGACGCCGACATGGAGAACCCGTTGAGGCTCACGCCGAGGTAGTCGGTCGGGTCGACGGTGGTCGACAGCACACGGGGGCGGCCGACCTGCACCGTCAACGTGTCGTCGGTGATCGACCCCGGGGTGAACACGTGCGTGTACGGGCCCGCACCGCTCGTCGACACGGCCCCGAGGACGGCCTGCAGCAACATGCCGAGGCCCTGCGGGGCGGCGATGACGGTGAACTGCCCGGTGATGAGAGACGCACCGTTCGACATCCGCGACGCCGTGCGGCGGCCGGTGCGGATGCCCTGGCTGCGGATCGTCTGACGATCGACGGTGATGTTCTCACTGACGAGCTCGAGGAACCTGGTCGGGACGATCCGGGTGCCCGGAGTGGTCTCGATCTTGAACCCGATCTGTGCCGAGGTGCCGGAACCGGTCATGACTGCTTACCTCCCTCGGCCTTGGCCGGTGTGGGCTTGGTGGGCTTGGTGGGCTGCCAGTTGTCTGGCTGCTCGAGCAGCCCGGCGGCGATGTCGTCGGGCACCTCGATGGTTTGGCCGGGGAGCACGGCACCCGGGAAGCCGGGGACGTCCTCGACGCCGTCGGTGTGCGGGCCGACGTAGGTGATGGGGGTCATGGGGTCCTCCGGTCAGATCACGGCTTGGATGCGGACGATGAGAGAGGCTTCGGCCTTCACGCCTTCGGCGTCGGCGAACACCTGCGGCTGCACGGACAGGGTCATGGCCTGGCGGGCGATGACGTCGACGTCGAGGCCGGTGACCTCGTTCAGCAGGATCGGCTTGCCGGTCGTCTGGTCACGGAGACCGGCTTCGACGGTGTCGAGCAGCTCGGCGAGACGTTCGAGCGCCACCTGTGAGGCGGGCGCTGTGGCGGTATCGCGTTGGGGGACCTGGGTGCCGACGACGACTCGGAGCGTGAACTCCTCGTTCATCCGGTCCGACGTGCGTTGCTCGATCTGCGACGGGTCGGGTGCGCCGTCGACGATGACGTACTCCAACGGGATCGTCTGCGCGGCTCCGAGGATCACCGTCACGTTCCCTGAACCCGACGACGCCGCCGGATACGACAGCCCGTCGAGGCGGCGGTAGAGGGCGATCATTGCCGGGATCACCCGGGACGTGCGGACCTGCGCCATCAGGCGACCCCGGGAACCTGGTGCGAGTGCCGGGTGAGGATGGCGTTCACCTCGGGGTTCGACGTGGCCGCGCCACGCACGCTGGCGGTGACGACCTGCGACCAGATGCCGTCGACGGAGAACCCGGTCTGCCGGGTGCTCAGGGCGTTGTCGTACAGGCGGGCGAAGTCGCGCAGCAGCATCCGGCACGCCTCGGCGATGTCCTGGTTCGGGGTGGCGTACCCGTGCTCGAACCCGATCTCGACGTTGCGGACACCGCACGGCCAACTCGCGCCGTCGGACCGCCAGGCGATCCCGACGTTGTCGGCTGGGATGGCGGCCAGCTCGGCGGCAGACAGGCTCGAGTACGTGGTGCCGTCGGTCCACAGGCGGCACCAGCGCACCGACCTGAGCATCATCTCGGGCAGCAGGAGCGCCCCTTGGCCGTTGCCGTCGAGGCGAACGGTCGAGAACCGTGGCACCCACGCCACTCCGGTCTCCGTCTCGATCAGCTGCTCCGCCCGGGACCGCACCCGCTTCAAATGAGGGAGCGGGTCGATGCTGGCGTCGGCGACGACACGGTCGATGCCACGGACATCGGCGATGCGGACGAACACACCGCCGACGACCTCGACGAGCGTCGTGCCGACCGTCGTCGAACCGACCTTCCAGGTGGCGGTGAGCAGGTCGACGGTCGCCGTCTGCGCCGCTGTCAGCGCATAGGTGCGTGGGCTGGTGCTCGATCCGCTGGTGGCGGTGCCGGCGTTGACGACCGTGCTGCCGTCAGAACGCACCACACCGACAGTGACGGTGCCCGGGTCGCCGGGTTCGCCGTCCTGGTCGACACCCTGGAAGCTGATGGTCGCAGCGGTGCCGGCGACGATGCGCTCGTGAGCGACGTTCATCAGTCCTCGCTGGTGGGCTTGCGGGCCCGCCCACGCTTCGGCTTGGCGTCAGCGTCATCCGCCGGCGCGGCCTCGGCCTCGCCCTCGGCGGGGGCGGGTGCCGGGGCGTTGGCGGCCTTGAGCTCGTCGAGTGTCCAGGTCGGCTCACCGTCGACGAAGTGGGTGTCGGCAGCCTGCAGCTGCGCGGCGACGTCGTCGGACACGACGAGGGCGTCACCGGGCGCGATGTGGAGCTGGACCTTGGCGGTCTGCTTCGAGTTGTTCCAGATCGGCCGGAGGCCGCCGGTCACAGGGTTGAGGCCCATCATGTCTCCCATCGGATGACGAGGTCGTACGGGGAGCCCTCGTCCTGGTGGTTGGGGAAGAACGGCCGGAAGCCGTCCACGGTGAAGAACTCGCCTGCTTCGTGGAGCTCGGCGAGGAGCAGCTGGTCGAACACCCACCGGCAGAACGTGCGGTCGTCGAGGTCGGCGCCGACGGGGAGCGGGAACTGGTGCTGTGTGGTGCGTTGCCTGGTCGGGTTCAGCGAGTCGGGGGTGGTGGCGAACACGCACAGCACCCGTCCGAGCGGGCCGGCGACCTTGAACGTCCAGCCCGGCTTGTAGCTGATCGTGGTGACGAGCTGCCTGTAGCGGGCGACCACGGCGGTCGTGTCCGCCCGCTCAGGCGTCATCGGGGTCAGGCCGATTCGGCCGTCTTGATGATTACGAAGTTGAACGTCTTGGCGGCACCTGTCACGCCTGCACCTTCGGCGGATGCGAACGTGCAGGTGATCGTGTCCGTGGCCGACACGTACGCGCCGGTGAAGACGCAGTTCGACGGCAGGGACTCGGCGGGCGCAGCGATGACGATGTCACCGACAGCGACCGACGCCGTGAACGCCGACGCCACGTCGACGGCGACGCTGTCGCAGGTGTCGGCGGCGTACGACGGGATCGTGACGGAGATCGCCTTCTGCACGATGACGTTGGTGATGGCGCCTTCGGCGAAGTCGATGGTTGCGGCTTCGACGTAGACGGTGGTCCCGTTGAGGTGGACGTCGCCGTCCATGTCCTTGTACGGGGCGGTGCTGGTGGGGTCATCCCCCGAGATGGTGCGGGCCATGTGGCTCTCCTTGGGGTTGGGGCGCCAGGTCCACTGCGAGGGTGGACCTGGCGCCCGATGACCGGATCAGGGCGTGACGTTGTAGGCGATCGCGGTGTCCTCGTTGGTCGCCGCGGAGCCGATGTGCTGGAAGTCCTCGCGAGCGAACGCGACAGCGACCCGCTGGTACGTCTCGCGGTAGATGCTGTCGTCGGTCTCGACGTCGAGGGCCATGCGCTGACCGATCGCCCACTCGTTGCGGTTCACGCAGAGGATCGCCGTCTTGGTGGTCGTGATGCCGTCGTACACGCCGGAGGCGTTGAGGTTCTCACGGACGTGCTCGGACACGATGACGGGGACACCACCGACCGAGCCGACCATGCCGTTGAGGATGGTGGCGTTCGGCCCCATCTTGTCGACGGTCAGCATGTTCGTGTCGGCGATGAGGCCGTGGTAGTTCGACACGCCCACGATGTAGGCGAGGTCGGCCGGGTTGACACCCCACTTGCCCATCGCCTTGCGGACCACGAGCAGGTTCGCCGCCGACGCCGACGTGGCGGTGGCGACGGTCTGGGCGAGGGCCTTCTTGCGGAGGCCGTCCCACGCCGTGCGGGCATCGGTGGTGGAGGCGCCGACGTCGCTGTCCTGGTGGGTGCCGTCGGTGTCACCGTCGATGATCGCCTTCTCCTCGGCGTCGACGAACGCCTGCGTCAGCTTGCGGATGACGTACGGCAGGATCGCCAGCGCCGAGTCCGCCTCGAGCGACCGGGAGAACAACGCACGGGCGCCGAAGATCTCGGCGTCGAACGTCGCTGCCAAGGTGCCCGGCGTGCTCGCCGTCATCGCGCTCTCGGTGTCACCGGTCGGCTCGCCGACGCGGTAGGCGGTGGCGTCGCCGCCCTCGACCGGCCACTTCCACGGGTTCGTGGGGAGGTCGATGCGGGCGAACAGGGCGGCCACCTTGCCGGCGGCACGGACCTTCTCGTGCAGGTTGGCGCCGATGCCGGTCGGCACCCAGTCGGTGCCCTCGGCCGACGTGTCGACGTCCATCGCACGGCAGATCTCCTGCCAGCGGGGCTTCATCAGCTTGTGGCTGCGGGCGACCTGGAAGCCGTCGCTCGAGGACTTGGCGCCCTTGTCGAGCAGCAGGCCGAACAGGGCCATGTCCAGCACCGTCTGCTGGAACGTGCGGACCAGGTTGCGGTCCTCGGGGCGGAACGCGCTGATGCGGGGCGCCTGCACGGCGTAGCCGTCCTCGTTGCGGACGATGACCTGCTCCACCGAGTTGCGGGCGAGGCCGTGCGGGCGGAAGCCGCCGGTGCGGTCGAACGAGCCGGCGGGCACCTCGTCGGCGGTCGCCCACAGCAGGGCGTCGAGGTTGCGGGTCACGTCGGCGCCGACGGCCTTCGAGCCGTTGACGGCGATGTTCGGCACGCTGTAGCGGCTGCGGCGCACCTCGTGGCCGGCGATGCGGGCGGCGTCGGTCTCGGCGACCTCGGCCGAACGGATCGCGTCCTGCAGGTCGTCGTCCTGCTTGGTGAGGTCGTCGTAGCGGGCGCGGTCCTCGTCGGACCAGGTGCCCGCCTCCTTGGCGGTGCGGACGATGTCGTCGAGCTGATCGAGCACGCTGGCGCGCTCGTCACGGAGCTCCTGGATGGTCTTCACGTTGATCTCCTTGGATCAGGCGCGGCGGCGTCGCGCGGCGACGTCCGCCTCGATGAATGCGGGGACCGACGGGCCAGGGGCGGGCGCATCGACGGGCGGCTGTGAGCCGGTGTCGTCTGCGGCGTCCTCGTGGGTGTCGAGCGCAGGCGTGTCTGCCTGCAGGAGCGCTGCCAGCTCCCGGCGCTCCTCCGGGGTCATCTCGCCCACCTGGGCGAGAAGCTGGGATCTGACGGCGACGAGCTCAGCGCCGGCGTTCGCCGGGTTCGGTGTGGGGCCGTACTCGCGCAGGCCGAGCTCGAGGCGTTCGATGATGGGGCGACCGTTGGGGCCTGGGCGGGCCGGCGCCGAACGGAACACCGGGCCACGGAACGACTGGCCGCGGATCGCGCCGTCCTTCCACAGCTGCAGGATCTCGTCGCCGAGCTCGGTCTGGGCGTAGCGGGTGGCGGTGAGCAGTCCCCGCTTCTCCGGGGTGATCGACACCGGTGTCCCGACCGGCATCGCGTATCGGTCCGATGGGGTGCCCCATGCGGTGAGGCCGTGGTTGAACAGGACCGACACGGACCGGAGCGCGCCGTTGTTGATCGTCCGGTTGAACGCTGCCGGGTTGATCGTCTCGTCGTAGATGCCTTCGGCGTCGGAGACGCGGTACAGCTCGTCGAACGTGGCGGCGTACGCGATGACGGTGCGGCCGTCGCCGGAGCGGTCGATCTCGTAGTCGAGGAGCGGCACGGTGCGGCTGATCTCGATGCGGTCACCCATTCGCGCCTCCAGTGATCGGGGTCGGGGCAGCCGACGACGAGTCGGCTGGCACCTGGTCGGGTTGGCCTTCGCGGATCACGGCCATGTTCAGCGGACGGAGGTAGTAGTCGAGCTCCGCCGGGGCGGGCAGGTTCTCCAGGCGTGCGGCGCCGGCGGGGGTCTGCCAGCCGCCGGTGATCCCGGCGTTGTGGAACTGCGCCCGGGAGGCGGCGTCGCCACGCAGAAGCCCTTCGATCTGGAACTCGATGAAGTTCCCGGCGGGCAACAGGTGCGGGTCGGCGTTCACCCACGCCTCGAGGCGGGTCAGCCACGGCCGGATGCTGTCGACGACAGCCTCGATGGACTGGTGCTCGATGTTCGAGAACGTCGCCCGGGTGAGGTCGTAGAGCTTGTGCGGCGGGATGCGCAGCAGCCGGGCGACCTCGGTGACGCCGTACTGTCGCTCCTCGAGCAGCTGCGTGTCCTTGGCGTCGAGGGAGATGCGGTCGTAGCGGGCGCCGGCGGACAGCACACCGGTCTGGTGGGCGGTGCGGAGCCCCTGGTGGAACTCGTCCCATTCGGCTCGGAGCCGCTTCACGGCGGTCGAGTCGAGCGGCTTCTCGAACGAGATGACGCCTCCGACGTGGGTGCCGTTCGCGAAGAACCGTTGCGTGTAGTCCTCGACGGCGGCGATCCCACCGAGAGCGTCGGCGGCGGTCTGGATCGGGTTCAGTCCACGGCGGCCGTTGTAGGCGAGGCCGGGGATGTGGAGGATCTCTCTCGTCGTGTACACCGTCTCGTCGTGGTCGACGAGGAACCGCTTGGTGCCGTCGGGGGCTTGGCCGACGGTGACCCGGTCAGGGTGGATCTCGCGCAGGCCGACGACCTGGCCGACCGGGTTGCGCATCTTGAACGAGAAGCTGTCGCCCTTGTGGAGCAACGACATCATCATCGCCTCGACGAGACCGAACCAGGTCTGCTCGACGTCGGGCTGACGCTTCCACTGCGGGTCAGCGCGGCGGAGGCGCCCGGCGGGGGTGTCGCGGTACGTGTGGACCGGAAGACCGGCGATCGTCTCGGCGAGGTAGCGGACACCGGAGTACCAGGCGGAGATGCCCAGCACCCGCTTCGGGCCGACGTCGACGCCGGCCTTCGACCGGGTCACCGACCGGTTCGCTGCGCCGAGCAGGTAGCCGAACTCCTCGAGCGACACCGGGTCAGCGCGCACGGCGTCACCGCCGCCGGAGCTGAGGTTCGCTGCGACCCTGTCGAGGAGCGCCATCAGGCGTCACCCGCCGCAGCCGTCGCGGCAGCCGGCGCCTTCGGTGCCTTCGCTCGGACGTCGGCGACACCGGTCTTCATCGCCGCCCACGCGTACAGCACGACGACGACCACCAGGCCGAGCAGCAGACCGATCGCGTAGAACGGCAACGCCAGCAACGTCAGCAGAGCGCGGAACGGCCGGACGGTCCGGGCCTGCTCATGCACTCGTGTCAGCAGGTCGTCCATCACGTCCACCTTCCTCACCGCAGCACGATGGCGAACGGCTCCTCTTCGTCAGGGGGCTTCGTCTTCGGGAGCGCTCCGACGACGAGGGTGGCGAGCATCAACGGTCCGATGTCGCCGGTCGGGTTGCGGCCCCACACGAACCGGTCATCCACCGGCATCCGGGTCGCTGCCGACAACGCCGCTTCGAACGCCGCGGCGTGGGTGTCGGTGAGCCGATGCCGGAACCGGGCGGCGTCGAGGTCGGTGACGTTCCCGGCGAGGTCGACGCCGACAGCGTCGAGGAACGCTCCGGTGAACGCCGCCAGCTCGGAACGGCCGACGACCATCACGTCCAGGCCGGCGGCGTCGAGCTCGGCACGTTCGGACGACGCCGGCGACCGTCCGTCGATCACGACCTTGCCGCCACCCCAGCGGCGATGCATCTCGATCAGCCGAGGAGCGATCCACGACACCCCGGCACGGTCGTCGGTGATCTCGAAGTGGATGCGGCCATCGGAGCGGATCGACCCGACCGCGATCCACCCGTGCGACCGGTCCGGTGCGGCGTCGGCGGCGAACAGGATCAGATCGCCTGGCTGCGATCGTGGATCGTGGCGGGAACGCCACACGTCGATCGGGATCACCGGCTGGTTCCCTTCCTCGTCGAGCCGTGGAGGGTTCGGCCACTGGTTGCCGTACGCACGCCGCCACGCCGCTTCACCCTTGTCCGGGTCACGGCGTGCCGCCTCGAGGCGGGACCGGACGAACTCGGGTGTGATCGTGCGGCCGAGCGCCGGCATGTACTCCCACCACACGTCCTCGTCGTCGATGTCGCAGTCGTCCGGGAGCGACCACTCGAAGTAGGCGACCCGACCGTGGTTGCCGGTGCGGCACGCGTCCCGACCGGCGAGCACCTTGCGCCACAGGTACTTCGACGTGACATCACCGGCGGTGGACTGCACCCACAGCTGGGCGTTGAACCGGGTGGCGAGAGCCGGCGCAACCGCTTCCTCGTTCTCGAACGTCAACGCCCACGCCTCGTCGAGGTCGCCCTCGTCGAGCGTGTCACCGTGACCGGACTCCTTCTGCGGAGCGTCGATCTGCAAGTAGTTGCCGCGACCGAACTGGATGTTCTCGCTGCCGTTGTTCATCGACAGCTTCCACTCGTTCGCCTTCGCCGGGCGACCACGGATCGACGTGATCTCCCGGAACGCCCGGTTCCCGCGGAGCTCGTTGGCGAAGTCCCGCTCGAGCTTCTTGCGGGCGTCGAGGCGATGCTGCATCAGGAACGTCGCCCGCTGCGCACCCCACGGCATCCCGTCGGGACGGAGCAGCTTCGGCGCCACAGCGAGCCGCCACGTCACACGGGCGAGCGTGCCGTGCGTCTTGCCCGACTGGCGCATCATCGTGACGTCGACCTCGTCGTACACGAACCGGCCGTCAGCGTCGATCTCCAACGCCACATCGTGCAGGTACTGCTGATGCGGCATCAGCGGCTTACCGAGCCGCCTTGCGACCTCCCCGACCTGCGGACCGAGCGTCTCCCGATCGGGGTTTCTTGGCGTCCCGATTCGGGGCAGCACCAACGGCAGCGGCTGCCTGGTTCGTCCAGTCGTCATCGTCATCGTCATCTCCCGGGTCGGGAGGGGCGATCGCGTCGAGGGTGGCGCGCAGCTCCTTCGTGAGCGACGGCAGCGACTTCTCGTTCTGGGCGAAGTCGATGTTCAGCGCCAGTTGCCGTGCGCTGGCGGCAAGAACCTCGGTCCGTTCGGTGAGCGTGAGCCCTCCGAGCCACGCCATCACCGCGGCGAGCTGCGACTGAGCGGCGACCGCTCCAACCTCGCCGGCGCCGTGGCACACCGGGCACTCGACCGGCTTCGCTCTGCTCCGACGAGCAGCCATCCGAACCTCCACATGCGCCTAGGTGAATGCGCTTGCACCCACGATCACAGAGAGAGAGAGGACGGAAGGT
>Ga0075471_10001723_pt1 | contig 14457 bp, 12 predicted proteins | sample DEB19_08_DNA_2_FD_74787 | JGI IMG/M metagenome (GOLD analysis project Ga0075471, IMG submission 74787) | Aqueous microbial communities from the Delaware River and Bay under freshwater to marine salinity gradient to study organic matter... | ecosystem: Environmental > Aquatic > Marine > Coastal ... | reverse complement strand
CGCTTTCGCCGACTTCCTCGCCGCGGCCGAGGCCGTCCGCGCGATCTCCCAGTCGGGGCTCCACCCCACGAACTGCCGCCTGCTCGACGCGGGCGAGGCCGCGACGTCGGGGGCGGGCAGCGGAGCGGAGAACGTGCTCGTGATCGGCTTCGAATCGGCCGACCACGACCCGGCGGCACGCATGGCGCGCGCCCTCGAGATCGCCCGCGACCACGGCGGCGTCGTGCCGCCCGACGCGGGGCGCACCCGCGCCGACGAATCCGCCGGCCGCGAGGGGGCGGTCGGCGCATGGCGCGACGCCTTCCTGTCGGGTCCCTACCTGCGCGACGTTCTCGTCCGGCTCGGCCTGGTGGTCGAGACGTTCGAGACGGCGATCACCTGGGATCGCTTCCCGGCGTTTCACCGGGAGCTCATGGCGGCGACCGGCGACGCGGTTCGGCGCGTCTGCGGCGCAGGGCAGGTGACGTGCCGCTTCACCCACGTCTACCCGGACGGTCCGGCGCCCTACTACTCGGTGATCGCGCCCGGACGCCCCGGCTCGCAGCTCGAGCAGTGGGCCGAGATCAAGGCCGCCGCCTCGGAGACGCTGCTGCGGCTCGGGGGAACGATCACGCACCACCACGCCGTCGGGCGCGACCATCGCCCCTGGTACGACGACCAGCGCTCGGACCTGTTCGCCCGCGTCCTGTTCGCGGCAAAGCAGTCGCTCGACCCGCAGGGACTCCTGAACCCCGGCGTGCTGATCGGCTGAGCGGGGACGCGGACGGCGCGTGGCCGCCCGCGTCCCCGGCGACTCAGTGCTGGGCGCCTGCGGCGGCACCCGGTGCGGGCTGGCCGGAGCCGGAGGCCGCGCCGGCCGCGGCACCTGCGGCCGCGCGTGCCCGGGCCGCCGCGTCGTTGCTGGCGGCCGCGGCCTTGCGCGCGACTTCCGCGGCTGCGTCCATCGCGGCGTCTCGCGCCTTGGCCGCCTCGGCCGAGGCGGCGACGGCGGCGCGGTGCGCCTCGTGCGTCGCGTCCTGTGCCGCGGCCCTTGCCGCGTCGGCGGCGACGCCGGCCGCGTTCTGCGCCGATGCCGCGGCGTTCGCGGCGGCGTCCTTGGCGGCGGAACCCGCGGCCGCGGCCTTGGCCGCCGCGTCGGCGGCCGCGTCGTGCGCCTTCGCGGCCGCGTCGGACGCGGCGTCGTGCGCCTGGGCGGCGGCGTCGGCCGCCGCATCCTTGACCGCGGCGCCCGCGGCGGTCGCCGCGCCCTGCGCCTTGGCGGCGGCATCGGCGGCCGCGTCGGCGGCCCCCGCGGCCGCGTCCTTCGCGGCCTGGTGCGCATCGGCGGCGGCATCCTTCACCGCGCTGCCCGCGCTCGCCGCCGCGGCACGCGCCTTCGCGGCCGCGTCCGCCGCTGCGCGCGCGGTCGCGTCGGCGGCCTGCTTCGCCTTGGCCGCCGCGTCGTCGGTCGCACTCCTGGCCTTGTCCGCGGCCGCGTCGACCTTCTTCCCGGCCTCCTGGCCGCAACCCTGCGGACCGCAGCCCGAAAGCGCGATCGCCAGCGGAACCGCCACGCACGTGCCTACGAGGACTCGCTTCATCGCTCGCTCCCTCCTTCTCGCCCGACCGCCGGGCATTCCCGGAGGTCTCACGCTCGCGGGCCCGCGCGCAACCGCCGAATCGGCCGGGACCCCGGCACGGGTCCGGGGCGAGGCGAGAGCCCGCCTGTCGGACCGGTTGGCCCGGGCTCGGCGTCCCGGCTAGAGAAACGAGGCTTCCCCGCGACCGAACCCGAGACCTCGAAGGACATCGACCCATGCCGATCGACCTGCGCGCGCTCCTCGACCCCGCGACGACCGCCGTCGCGACGATCGAGTGCCAGCGCGGCGTCGTCGGCGCGTCGGGTGCGCTGTCGGCGCTCGCCGAGGCGGTTCGCGAGGTCGGGCTCCTGCCCCGCATCGGGCGCGTCCTCGAGGTCGCGAGGAAGGCGAGCGTGCCCGTGCTCCACGGCACCGTGGTGCGACGCCCCGACGGCGGCGGAAGCAGCGTGAACTGCCGTCTGCTCGCGGCGGCGCGGAAGTCGAAGGGACCGGGGCTGCTGGCGGGCAGCGAGCAGGCGATGCTCGCACCGGAGCTCGGCCCGGCCGAGGGGGACTACCTGGTTCCGCGGCACCACGGCGTGTCGCTCTTCCACGACAGCGAGCTCGATTCGATCCTGCGCAGCCTCGGCGTGAAGACGATCGTGCTGCTCGGCGTGAGCGTGAACGTCGCGGTGACGGGCACCGTGATCGAGGCGGTCAACCGCGGCTACCAGGTCGTCGTGCCCGGCGACGGCGTGACGGGCGTGCCGCTCGAGTACGCGCACGCGGTGATCGAGAACACCCTGAAGATGCTGGCGACCGTGCCGAGCTGCGACGAGGTGGTCGCGGCCTTCGCGGGTCGCACCCGGTGAGAAGGCGCCCCGACGAGGGGCGACGGAAGGAGCCCACGTGAGCGATCTGGTTCTGACCGAGGAGCAGGAGCTCCTGCGGACGACGGCCGCGGACTTCGTCAAGGCCAACCTCCCGGTCGGCCGACTGCGGCGCATGCGCGACGCGGGCGACCCGCTGGGATTCTCGCCCGAGGCCTGGAAGCGCATGGGGGAGCTCGGCTGGCCAGGGATCGTGATGCCCGAGGAGTTCGGCGGTCTCGGTCTCGGCTACGCCGACCTCGCGGTGGTGCTCGAGCAGGTCGGCGCGGCGCTCGCGCCCGAGCCCTTCCTCTCGACGGTCCTGCTCGCCGGCAACGCGATCCTGCTCGGCGGCGACGACGAGCAGAAGAAGGCGTGGCTGCCGCGGGTCGCCGCCGCGGACGTCGTGCTCGCCTTCGCCCACCACGAGCCCGGCGCCCGTCACCGGCCGATGCGCGTGCGGACCCGGGCCGAGAAGTCGTCGCGCGGCTTCCGTCTCACCGGGCAGAAGGACATGGTCTTCGACGGCGACGGCGCCGAGGCCCTCGTGGTCTCCGCCCGCGTCTCGGGCGGGGCCGACGACCGCGACGGGCTCGCGCTCTTCCTCGTCGACCGCCGTGCTCCGGGCGTCGCCGTCCGCGCGCAGCAGCTCGTCGACCACCGACGCTCGGCGCTGGTCTCGCTCGACGGCGTGGAGGTCCCGGAATCGGCGGCGCTCGGCAAGCCCGGCGAGGCGGGTCCGCTCGTCGAGCAGGTCCTCGACCGCGCGGTGGTCGGGCTGTGCGCCGAGATGCTGGGCGGCATGGCCTGCGCGTTCGAGTCGACGGTCGCCTACCTGCGCGAGCGAAAGCAGTTCGGCGTCGTGATCGGGACCTTCCAGGCGCTGAAGCACCGCGCGGCGCGCATGCTGGTCGAGGTCGAGCTCGGCCGCTCCGCGGTCATGGCCGCGGCGCGGGCGATCGACGCCGGCTCGCCCGACGCGGGCCTGCTCGCCTCGGTCGCCAAGGCCCGGCTCTCCGAGGGCTACGTCGCGGTCGCGAACGAGGCGGTGCAGATGCACGGGGGCATCGGCATGACCGACGAGTACGACATCGGCTTCTACCTGAAGCGGGCGCGCGCGGCCGAGCAGACGCTCGGCGACGCCGCCTTCCACCGCGACCGTTTCGCGGCGCTCCAGGGCTTCTGAGGCCGGAAGGGGGGAACCCGTGGCACGAGCGTTCATGGAGAGGTTCGACCCGTTCCTCGAGCCGGCCGAGGCCGACGCGATGGTCCGGCTCTTCGAGACCTTCCCGGGCGGTTACGGCATGTACGTGCAGGAGTCGCCCAAGGTGGGGATCGGACAGGGCTTCCTGCAGCGCCACGACGCGGCGCTGCACTTCTTCGAGACCGGCGGGCGCTCGGGCAAGGCGGTCTCGCTCGAGACGTTCGCCGCGCGCGCGAACACGCTGCGCGAGACCTACGCGTACGACCGTCCGGTCGTCGCGGGGATCGAGCCGCTGCTCTCGAACGAGAAGTTCTCCGAGGCCGCGCGACGGCTGTTCGGCAAGCCGATCGTCGTGCCCAACATCGTCTACGCGAATGTCGTGCTGCCGGGACAGGAGCTCTCGGTGCACACCGACGTGCCCGAGTTCCGCGGCGCGAGCCGCAAGCACGAGCCCGAGTGGCTGCTCGTCGTGATGCACCTCTCCGGTCTCTTCGAGCGCTGGCGCATGCCGATCGCGACCGGCGTGTCGTGGTACGGGAACTGCGCGGGCGGCGGCTTCTATGCCTACCCCGAGGGGATCGAGGGCGCGGAGGAGCAGCTTCCGCCGAAGCACAACACGGCCACGCTCCTCGACACCGACAGCGTCTTCCACGGCGTCGACCTGGTCGGCGAGCCCGACGTCGACCTGCCCGACCTCCAGCCCGGCATCCGCCTCCGCCACGACGGCGGCACCCGCTGGCACGTCGAGCGCGACGGCCGCGAGATCGCGCACTACGACTGGGACGACATCCGGCTGTCGATCTCGTGGAAGGCCTACTGCTTCGCGGACGAGGCGGAGCGTCGGATGGTGGACGAGCACACCGATGACCTGACGCACGAACGGATCCTGGCGACGCTCGTCGAGGACCTGCGCCGGCGCGGCTGCTTCCGCGGCGACGTGCCGCCCGACCGCGAGCTCGGCGAGATGCTGATCCGGGAGTACGTCCGCTTCCCGCTGCAGCCGCACGTGCGGCGCCCGCAGGGCGGCGCTGCCGGCGAGGCGAAGGCGTCGTGACGTCGCCCGCTTCCGGACCGTCCTCGTCCAGGATCGGGGCACGGGTTCGCGCCGGGCGCCCGGTCGGCTTCGCGCGCCTCGGTCTCGCCGCCGTGGTCGTCGCGGCCCTGGCCGGCGACGGCTCCCTCCGGGCCGCCCGGGCCCAGGCCGGAGCGGAGGTCGTGGCCGGCGGCCCCGGCGTCGCCGTCTCGAAGCCGGGGGCGACCGGGGGCGAGGTGCTCTACCTGCGCTACTGCGCTTCCTGTCACGGTGCGACGGGGCACGGCGACGGCCCGGTCGCGGCCGATCTCCGCAAGCGGCCACCGGACCTGACACGCCTCGCCGCTCGCAACGGCGGGAAGTTCGACGAGCGCGATCTCGTCGCGGTGATCGACGGGCGTCGGGCCGTCGCTGCTCACGGCGATCGGATCATGCCCGTGTGGGGCGAGGTTTTCGACGCCGAACTCCAGGGCGCTCCCCACGCGCAGCGCCAGAACCTGCTTCGATCGACCGTACTGGTCGACTGGCTGCGCTCGATCCAGGAACGCTGAGAGCCGTCCGCGGCGCCGGGGTCAGCGGGTGACGCCGCGAGCCGCGAACTCGCGCAGGAGCGTTTCCTCGAGCCAGCGCAACTCGGCCTCGAGCGGTCCGAGAGTCGCCCGGTCGAGCGCCTGCAGTCCCGCGAGGCCCGTCAGCACGGCGATCGCGTAGAGCATGAGCGATCGCGTCCGATCCGCCGGAAGCCTGCTCTCCGGGAACGAGCGCTTCCAGACGTCGGTCCACGCGGCGAGCAGGCGCTCGCGCCACGGTGCGCTGGGATCCGACGGCAGGTTCGCGAGGATCGCGAAGGTCGTCCGGTAGTGCGGGCTGCCGAAGTGCCGCCATGCACATCGCACGAAGCCGGCGACCCGCTGCTCGAGGGTGCCGCCGGTCGGAACCTCGTCGAGCGTTTCGGTGAAGCGGGCGAAGCTGTCCTCGAGCACCGCCGAGAGGATTCCGTCCTTGTCGCCGAAGTGGTGCTGGACGGCTCCCCAGGTGAGCCCCGAGCGCCGGGAGATCTCCGAGGCGGTGGCGGCGTGGTAGCCCGCCTCCGCGATGCACTCGACCACCGCGTCCATCGCGCGGCGCCGGGTGGCGGCCGCACGGTCCGCCCGGGGACGACGCTGGACGAGCCTGCGGTCGGCGAGCTCGGCCGAACGGGTTCGGGCTCCCGTCGGCCGGCCCGTGGCCGAGGGGGGGAGTCTTCGCTGGGTCATGGTCCGCGTCTTCGGGGCGCCGTCGATTGTCCGTTGCGCTTGGAATGTACTTGGGAGTATGGACTGCTCCGCTCCCTGGGGGCGAGTCGCCCCCGAGGAAGGAGGGTCATCCGCCATGTGGACGCCCAAGCGCAAGTCCGACCACGACCTCGACCCGCGACTGCCGATCCCGACGCAGATCGTCTCCAACGGCGAGTACCTGCCCGAGCCGCAGACTCCGCGTCAGAAACAGGTCGAGGCGCTCGTCGCCGACCTCGCCGACCGCCGCGCCCGGGCCCTCGGCGTGTCCCGTCGCGACTTCCTGCGCACGGCCGCGGGCACCGCGACCGTCATGTTCGCGATGAACCAGGTCTACGGCTGCTCGGACGGCGGGTCGGGCGACGGCGGCGCCTTCTCGATCTGCGAGGCCGATACGAGGGATCCGGCGCGCGCGCGCGAGGTCTTCTCGGCCGACTACTTCGTCATGGACGTGCAGACCCACCACGTCGACCTCGACGGCGCCTGGTACCAGGTCGCGAAGGACGCGGTCGCGAACCTTCGCTTCACCGACTTCGAGGACTGCTCGCCGTCCGACACCGACTGCAAGCTCTCGCTGGTGACCCAGGACCACTTCATCCGCGAGATGTTCCTCGAGAGCCAGACCGCGGTCGGCGTCATGAGCGGCATCCCGCCGGGTGTAGGCGGCCTCCTGCCCAACGCGACGATGGCCGCGACCCGCGATCGGGTGAACGCGCTCGCCAATTCGCAGCGCATGGTCGCGCAGATGCTGATCGAGCCCACGGTCTCCGAGGCGGTCGGCGCGATCTCGCGCACGTCGGTGTACGACATCGAGCGCAACGTGAAGGACCTCGGGTCGGCCGCGATCAAGTGCTACCCGGGCGGGGACGTCTGGTGGCTCGACGACGAGAAGGTCGCCTACCCGATGTACGAGGCGGCGGTGAAGGCGGGGATCAAGGTGATCGCCGTCCACAAGGGCTTCCCGCAGCTCTTCGGGCCGCAGGCCGCGGAGCGCGTGCAGTCGATCGACATCCCGAAGGCCGCGCGCGACTGGCCGCAGCTGAACTTCGTGATCTACCACTCGGGCTACTTCCCGAGCGAGACGACGCTCGCGAGCGGCACGGTCGTGCCCGCGGGCATCGAGCAGTTCGCGCGGGTGATGGAGCAGAACCCCGACCTCGACAACGTCTACGCCGAGATCGGCAGCACCTTCGCGGTCGCGATCGCCGGCGGTGCGGTGGCGGGACAGGAGATCCTCGGGCGGCTCATCCAGGTGCTCGGCTCCGATCGCATCTGCTGGGGCACCGACTCGGTGTGGTGGGGCTCCCCGCAGTGGCAGATCGACGCGATGAAGGTCTTCCAGATCTCCGAGCGGGTGCAGAACGAAAAGGGCTACGCCGCGATCACCGACGAGGACCGCGCCCGCATCCTCGGGCTCAACTCGGCGCGCCTCTACGGCGTGGACGCGGACGCGGTGCGTTGCTCGGTCGCGAACGACTCGTTCACGCTCGCGCGCGCCGAACTCCAGTCGGGGGCGCCGCGGCCGGTCACCCAGCCTCTCGGGCCGCGCACCCGTCGCGACTTTCTGCGCCTGCAGGCCTTCGAGGACGCGATCGACCACCTGCGGAAGTCGGTGGGCTGAGGAGCCCGTTTCCCCTCGCGTACCCTTGGCACGGCCGCTCCGGCGGCCGCGGAGTGTTCCCCGTGAAGTCGATGACCCAGACGTCCCGAGTCGCCCTGCTGGCGATGATGGCAGCCCTCGCCCAGGCTTGCGGCGGCTCCTCCGGCGGCGGCCCCGTGCAGGGCGGCTCGTCGCCGACGCCGGTGCCGACCTCGACGCCGGCCGACACGGCCTGCGAGCCCGGGCAGGAGAGCTTCGCGAGCACCCGGGACGCCGTGCAACAGCGCGTCTTCGAGCGCGGCGGCTGCACGCAGGACGCGTGTCATGGCAGCAACGGCTCGGGCGGACTCCGCCTCTCCGCCGACGTCTCCTACGCGAACCTGGTCGGCGTTCGCTCGAACGCGAGTGCGCTCTCGCGCGTCGAGATCGGCGACGAGGAGCGCAGCTTCCTCTGGCTCAAGCTCGCCGCGGCGACGCGCCCCGGCTCCTACCCGGTCGCGGGCTCTCCGATGCCGATCGGTCGTCCGGCGATCTCCGAGCAGGATCTCGAGCTCCTGCGGCTCTGGATCTACGCGGGCGCACCCGAAGACGGCGTCGTGAACGGTACGCAGGCGCTCATCGATGCGTGCCTGCCCGACCCGGAGCCGATCGAGATCGCGCCGCTGCCCTCGCCCGCGCCCGCGCAGGGCTTCCAGCTCGTCATGCCCGAGTGGAAGCTCGACCCGAGCAGCGAGTTCGAGGGCTGTTTCGCCACCTGGTACGACGTGAGCGACCGGGTCCCCGGCGAGTTCCTCGACGCGAACGGGACGCAATTCGCCTTCGGGGCGAGCGAGGTCCGGCAGGACCCGCAGAGCCACCACGTGTTCCTCTACTACCCGACGGGCAACTTCTCGCCGGGAGGCGTCGACGTCTACGACCCCGCCTTCGGCCAGTGGACCTGCCGCGGCGGCAGCGAGGACGGCGCGTCCTGCGATCCGAAGGACGCATCCGACTGCAGCGGCGGCGGTCTCTGCGCGAGCGAGCTGAAGCGCAGCTTCGGCTGCATCGGCTACGGGCCGTCGAGCGCCGGTTTCACCGTGCTGATCGGCGGCGCGGGCCAGCCCGTGAGCCGGTCGGACTACCCGGCGGGCGTCTACGGCCAGCTGCCGACGACGGGCGTCATCTACTGGAACTCGCACGCCTTCAACCTGACGGCGAAGCCCGGCACGATGCACGTGGCGCTCAACTACGAGTACACGGACGACCGCCGCTACGCGGTCTCGGGCGTCTCGGACTTCAGCGCGATCTTCCGCCCGAACGCGGCCCCTTACACGCGCGAGACCTACTGCAACGACCACGTGCTGCAGCGGGGCACGCGGCTCTTCAGCCTGTCGACCCACACCCACAAGCGCGGCAAGCACACCTGGATCACGCTCGGCGACGGCACGCAGATCTACGACAACCACTCGTACACGGACCCGGTGCAGGCGCGCTGGGAGCCGCCGCTCGCATTCGACTCGCCCGACCCCGGGCAGCGCATCCTGCGCTACTGCGGGACCTACGAGAACGGGATCGGGCCCGACGGCTCGCCCGATCCGGAAACCGTCACCCGGCTCTCGAAGCTGCGCAAGGCGAACCCGAGTTCCTTCGGGAACACCTGCAAGCCCGTCGCCTGCACGGCGGGCCGCGTCGGTGCGGCCTGCGACGGCGAGGACGACGACGCGGCCTGCGACTCGTCGCCCGGCGCGGGCGACGGCGAGTGCGACGCCTGCCCGATCACCGGCGGCGAGAGCACCGAGAACGAGATGTTCAACCTGTTCGGGCTGTTCTGGATCGACCCCGCGGGGGCCGCGGGGGGCTGAGGAAGAGCACGCGCAGCGGCGCGGACGAGCCCCGGTTCGTCCGCGCCGACGCCGCCCCGCGGCTCAGGCCGCGGCGGCGGTCGGCCGGTACTTGGACGCGTCGGTCGTGAACTTGGCGTGGCCGTAGGCCGAGATCAACTGCTCCACGCGCCAGGTGAGGAAGGCGGTCGCGACGTCGCGCACGACCGGGATCGTCTCCGCGATCTGGAAGGCCTTCACCTGCAGCGCGAGGCCCGCGCCGATCATCGAGCCGACGACGTAGTCGTCGGGCCGGATGTCGACCCCGATCTTCGCCGCGATCTCGCGGTCGCCGCGCAGGAAGTGCTGCACGAACACGAGCTTCGAGAAGCGACGCTCGAGCTGGTCGTGGATCAGGTTCGGCCAGCTCTGGTCCTGCGGCAGGTAGGCGGCCAGCGTCGCGCGCACGAGCGAGCCGCAGATCTCGTCGTCGAAGGAGTCGCGCAGCGTCGTGTTGCGCGCGGTCATCATGCGCACGATGCCCTCGGGGGTGTCGGAGAGCAGGTCCTCGGGCAGGCCCAGCAGGAAGCAGCGGTAGCGCGCGAGCTCGACCTGGGCGCGCTCGCCCGGCGTGAACTCGCGCCGCCCCTCGTCGAGCATGCGGAAGGCGAGCAGGAAGACCGGGATCAGGCCCGCCGGCATCTGGTCGACCTGCGGGATCGGCACGCCGTAGACCTTCGAGTCCCACTTGCCCGAGGTGAGGACGTTCACCCGCACCATCGAGTGCATGAGCCGCACCATCGCCGCGGCCTTGAAGCCGGCGCCGTGGCGGTCGAGCGCGCCGGGCAGCACCGTGCAGGCGAAGAAGTGCGCGGTCTCGCGCACGCGGTGCGCGGCGGTCTCGTTGCTGAGCGTGCCGGTGAGCGCCATCGGCAGCGCCGAGTACTTGTTCAGGAAGGTCGCGATGAAGGCGCCTCGGATCGCGAAGGGCGAGACGTTCGCGGTCGCGTTCAGGTCGAGCCGCGCGCCCTCGCGCACGAGGTCCATGTCGACCCAGTCGGGGATGCGCTCCATGTCGCGGAGGAAGGCGACCAGCTCGGGGGGCGCGCCGGGCACCTTGTCGACGCCCTGGTCGCAGGCCATCTGCAGCATGCCGATCAGCCGCCCGGCGCCGAACTTCGGGATCAGCGCCGCGTAGGCGTCGGCCACGATGTCGCCGAGCATCGTGTAGGCGCGGACGAGATCCATGTCGTGCCGGGTGGGCGAGAGGCCCATCGGCGAGCGGTCCTTCACCAGCGCGACCGAGGCGTCGTCGGTCCAGCGCTCCGGCATTCGGTCGAAGTCGATTTGCCCGTAGAGCGCGGGAAGGAGATCCTTCTGCGAGGCGACGCGGGCGCGGACCTGTTCGATCGAAGTCGGCATGGAGCCTCCGGGGGGGGCGGACGTCCGTTGCCGGGGTCGCCGCCGTCCCTCCGGCGAAAATACTCGATGGGCGAGCCCTTGCCCAATCGGGCGGGATTCCGGTCGCGGGAGCCTGCCGGGAGGGTCGGGGTGCCTCACCCGCCGCCAGCGAGCGTGTCGAGGCGATCCGCCGACGGCCCCCGGAAGCCGGCCGCTCCGATCACGACCCGGGGCTGCGCCCGCTTCGCCAGTCGTAGTCCCCCGGGTCCACCGTTCGCGTCCACGCCCAGGTGTCGACGAGCCGCCACGGGCTCAGCCCGTTCACCTCGCCGTCGGCGTTCTTGTAGAAGCTGTGTTCGATGTGGGGCGAGGCCCAGACCATCGTCTTCATCTCGGCCTGCGTGCGCGCGTACCAGTCGTCGTAGCGCTCGACGCGCGGCTCCATCGCGGCCGCACCGCGCGCGACGAGCGTCTGCAGGCACTGCACGACGTAGCGGACCTGGCACTCGGAGTGGAAGATCAGGCTGCCGCCGCTCGCGAGGTTCGTCGACGGTCCGTAGAGCAGGAAGAAGTTCGGGAAGCGCGGCACGGTCATGCCGAGGTAGGCGCGCGGACGAGTGCCCCAGTGTTCGCGCAGGTCGACGCCGTCGCGGCCGACGATCTTCATCGGCAGAAGGAGGTCGTTCGCGCGGAAGCCGGTCGCCCACACGAGTACGTCCGCGGGATGCTCGCCGCCGTTCGAGTCGATCACCCGGTCGCCCTCGAGGCGCGACACGCCCGCCCGCACGAGCTCCACGTTCGGGCGCTTCAGCGTGGAGAGCCAGCTTCCGTCGTCCTGCAGCGTCCGCTTGCCGGTCGCCGGGTAGTCCGGGACGACCTTCTCGACGAGGTCGGGACGGTCTGCGAGCTGGCTCGTGATCCACTCGGTGAACATCGCGCGCGCGAAGTCGTTCACCTCGCTCACCGAGCGCTCCTGGCCCGGCCACGACGGGTCGACCTTCGCCGCGGCGAGACCCTTGTCGCAGCTCGGCCAGAACAGCAGGAAGCGGTACCAGCGGCCGTAGAAGGGCAGGTGGCGCAGCGCCCAGCGCACCCCGGGCCCGACCGGGGCGCGGTAGTTCGGGTTCGGGAACATCCACTGCGCGCTGCGCTGGAGGATCGCGAGGTGCGCGACCCGGTCGGCGATCGCGGGCGCCACCTGGAAGCCGGTCGCACCGGCGCCGACCATGACGACGCGACGCCCCGCCAAGTCGACCGAGTCGTCCCAGCGGGCGGTGTGGAAGGACGGGCCTTCGAAGCGCCCCGGCGCCTCGGGCACGAACGGGCGGTTCAGCTGCCCGACCGCGCAGATCACGGCGCGCGCCGCGAGCGTCCCGCCGTCGGCGAGGGCCACGTTCCAGGTCGCCGTCGCCTCGTCCCAGGTCGCGCCGACGACCTCGGTGTTCCAGCGGACGTGCGGCGCGACTCCGTGGCGCTCCATGACCCGCTGGAAGTAGGCCTGCAGCTCCGGTTGTCGCGCGAAGAACTCGGTCCAGTCGTCGTTCGGCTCGAAGCTGTAGCAGTAGAAGTGGTTGCCGACGTCGACCCGCGCGCCGGGATAGCGGTTCTCCCACCAGGTGCCGCCGACGCCCGCGTTCTTCTCGAGGACGACGTAGGGGAAGCCGGACTGCTGCAGCCGGATCGCCGCGAGGAGTCCCGACATGCCGCAGCCGATCACGACCACCGGCAGGTCGGCCGCGGCGGCCCGGTCGGCGACGGGAGCCGCCGCGCGCGCATCGCCGCCGTCGAGCTCCATCTCCTCCTGGAGCATCTGCACGTACTCGTCGGGCACGCTCTCGCAGACGAGCCAGTCCATCATGCGCTTCAGCAGCTCCGGCCCGACCGGCTCCGGCTCCGGGCAGCCGCGATCGCGCCAGGCGCGAATGACGTCGAGAGCGAGTGTGCGCGCCCGCGCCTTGTCGTCCTCCGAGAGGTAGCCCTGCACCTCGTTCAGGAAGAGTCCCTGCGGCCGGATCGGCCCGTCGAGGATGCCCGCGTCGCCGCTCATGTGGACGCACGAGAGCAGCAGGGTCGGGATGGAGACGTCCTCGAGCGCACGCGCGACGTCGGCGTCGCTCGCGTCCGCGGCGGTGAACGGGCGGCCGGCGTGGGGATTGCGCATCCCTCGACGCTCCACGGCGCCCCGCCGCGTGTCAATCGGCGGCCGCGCGGCGACCGCTCGCCGTTTGACAGGATCGCGACGCCTCGGGCTTTCTGTCGCGGCCGGCCCGGCTCCCGGGCCCCGATCCGCCGGAGGAGACCCGAGATGGCCGAGGCGAGAGAGCGCGAGGCGCGCGAAACCTACGAGCGCTACGTCGCGCTGCGCGACGAGATCGACGCGGGGAGGAAGCCCTGGTCGGACCTCGCCGACTTCTTCACCGAGGACGCGGTCTACGTCGATCCCGCGTGGGGACGCGTCGAGGGGCGCGAGAAGATCCGCGAGTTCTTCGTGAAGTCGATGGCCGGGCTCACCGGCCACGGCTGGTATACGCCCGAGAACTGGATCATGGTCGAGGGGCCGCGCGTCGTGAGCCAGTGGGACCAGGTGCTCGGCCGCGACGCCGACGGCCGGCCGCGCTTCGTCGCCGGGCTGTCGATCCTCTACTACGCCGGCGACGGGCTCTTCTGCTACTCGCACGACATGCTGAACATGGCCCACGTGTTCGAGGTCATGAAGGCGATCGGCTGGAAGCCCGCTGCGGAGATGAACATGCCGCCGCGAGAGCCCGACCGCGACGTGTCGCTGCCCGCGGCATGGCGGCACCTCGAGGCGCGGCGGCCCTGAACTGGAACTTCGCCGGGAAGGAATCCCGTCGCGCTCGGCAGACACGAAGTCGTCGAGCCCCGCCGGGATCGAGGTCCCGGCCGCTACCCCGATCGTCGCGGTCGGGGCTCGTTCAGGGCTTGGCCTTGCAGATCGCTCGGTTCCCGGCGCGTTGTGTCTTGCACTCGTCGATCGTCGTCTCGCCCAGCCACGAGCCGCTGTCGGGGATCGTCAGTGCGGCTGCGAGCGGGAGCTGGAACGGCGGGTCGACGTAGAGGTTGATCTTCGGCACGAAGGCGTTCACCCGGTAGATCCCGGGTTTCGCCGCCGAACTCGAGAGGCTGATCCGCCGGCCCATGGAGTCGGAGCACTTGAGGCTGCGGCCGGAGGCCAGGGACTTGCAGAGGACGGCTCCCCAACTGGAGTCGGCGACGACCGTCGTGAGGTCGGCACCCAGAAGGAAGAGGTCGATGCCCTTGCCGGGCGCGAGCGCGTCGGCGACGAGGTCGGTCCCCGGCGCCGCCGTGACGGTGCCGCGAATGCTCAAGGAGTCGCCGTTGGGGTCGGGCTTCGCATCGACCTGGATGCGGACGCCCTCGATGGGAGGATCGACGGCACCCGCGACGCCGGCGTTGCCGAGGGCGAGCAGGCACGTCGCCGCCACCAGGAACCTCTTCGATCGGTGGGTCGTCCGGGCCGAGATCTTCATCGCATCCTCCTGAATTCCTCTCGGGAAGGACGAGAGTTCATCCTGCAGGAGCAGCCCGGTCAACGGGATTTTCTCCTTGGCCTGCCCGGAGTGCACGATTTCCGCGAAAGACGGGAGACTTTGCGGGCCCCTCGGGCGATGTCCGGGCCGATCCGGAGCCGACCGGTCCTCGTCCGAGGACGGCTCAGCGCAGTTCGACCACCGTA
>Ga0075471_10001722_pt1 | contig 14461 bp, 14 predicted proteins | sample DEB19_08_DNA_2_FD_74787 | JGI IMG/M metagenome (GOLD analysis project Ga0075471, IMG submission 74787) | Aqueous microbial communities from the Delaware River and Bay under freshwater to marine salinity gradient to study organic matter... | ecosystem: Environmental > Aquatic > Marine > Coastal ... | reverse complement strand
GCGCGCGGCTTCGACCACCTCGATCACGGCCCCGGGATCGGCGAGATCGATCGCGAACCCCGTGCCGCCGGCGACCTGTACGGCCGTTCGGTCGAGAGCCGCGACGCGGGCCCCCTCGGCGGCCAGGAGCGCAGCGGTAGCCGCTCCGATACCACTCGCGGCTCCGGTGACGATGACGGCGCGATCGGCGTGACGGCTCACGCCGCGCAACCTACCGGCCGGGGGGTCCCGGGATGTCGAGTCAGCCGCCGACCCGAGTCCGCTGCTCGGCCATGCGCGCCCGGGCCTGCTCGATCTGACGAGCCACCGGGTCGGGGCCTCCCCCGCCCGGAGTCGTGCGCCGCGCCACGGCCGACCCGGGTCCGAGGAGCGCCACGCACTCCGGTCCGAGGCGCGGCTCGGCGCCGACGAGGTCGGCGAGCGGGAGGCCGTCGTCGAGCGACCGCCGCACGAGCGCACCGACGATTGCGTGCGCCTCGCGGAAGGGCGTGCCGCCGGCCACGAGGTACTCGGCGAGGTCGGTCGCCGCGTTGAGGGGATGATCGGCGGCCGCCGCCATGGCGTCGGTGTCGAACCGGGCCGTCGTCAGGAGGCCGGTGAGCGCCGTGAGGGCGAGCCGGCACGTGTCGACCGCGTCGAAGAGCGGCTCCTTGTCCTCCTGAAGGTCGCGGTTGTACGCGAGGGGGAGCCCCTTGAGGGTGGCGAGGAACCCGGCGAGGTCGCCGATGAGGCGGCCCGCCTTGCCCCGGGCCAACTCGGCGATGTCGGGGTTCTTCTTCTGGGGCAGCATCGAGGAGCCCGTGGCGTACTCGTCGGCGAGGCGCAGGAACCCGAACTCCTCGCTCGACCAGAGCACGATCTCCTCGCCCAGGCGCGAGAGGTGCACTTGGGTGAGTGCCGCGGCGAAGAGTGCCTCGGCCACGAAGTCGCGGTCGGACACCGCGTCGAGCGAGTTCTCGAACGACCGCGCGAAGCCCAGCTCGGCGGCGGTGACCGCCGGATCGAGGGGCAGACTCGAACCGGCGAGCGCACCCGCTCCGAGCGGTGAGACGTCGGCCCGATCGAGGCAGTCACCCCAACGGTCGACGTCGCGGGCCAGCGCCCAGAAGTGAGCGAGGAGGTGGTGGGCGAGCAGGACGGGTTGGGCGCGCTGGAGGTGCGTGTACCCGGGCACGGCCGCATCGCCCGCCGCCTCGGCCCGGCCGAGGAGCGTTTGCTGCAGGCCCTCGATCGCGGCGATGACCGCGGCGCCCTCCCGCCGGAGCCAGAGCCGGAGATCGGTGGCGATCTGGTCGTTGCGGCTCCGGCCGGTGTGCAGCTTCGCCCCGGCCGGACCGGCGAGTTCGGTCACCCGTCGTTCGACCGCGGTGTGGATGTCTTCGTCGGTCGGCGCGAACGCGAAGGACCCCGCCGCGAGCTCGGCCTCGACCGCAGCGAGCGCGCCGAGCACCGCCTCGACCTCGGCGTCGTCGAGAATCCCGACGGCGCCGAGCATCCGCACGTGCGCGCGCGACCCGGCGATGTCGTCGGCGGCGAGTCGGCGGTCGAACGAGAGGCTCTCGGTGAAGGCGAGCAGGTCGTCGGCCGGAGCCGCGTCGAAGCGCCCGTGCCAGAGGGGCCGGGCCCCGTCGGCCGCGTCGGCACTCACGACCGGCCCGGGCCCTGCCGCCGCGACCAGGTCTCGGCCGACAGACCCCAGAGGCGAACGAAACCCTCGGAGTCGGCGTGGCGGAACGAGTCCTCGGCCTCGTAGGTGGCGAGGTCGTGGTCGTAGAGCGACCGCGGGGCCCGCCGACCGGTGGCCTCGCACCGGCCCGGAGCGAGGCCCAGCCGCACCTCGCCGGTCACGTGCGTCTGCGTCTCGCGAACGAAGGCACCGAGCGCGCCCATGAGCGGCGAGTGCCACAGCCCGTCGTAGATGAGCTCGGCGACCCGGATCTCCACCCGCTGCTTCTCGCGGGCGAGGTCGCGCTCGAGCGTGATCCCCTCGAGGTCGCGGTGGGCCAGGATGAGGGCGAGGGACGCCGGGCACTCGTAGACCTCCCGGCTCTTGATCCCGACCCGGCGGTTCTCGACCATGTCGATCCGGCCCCAGCCGTAGGAACCCACGAGCTCACCCACCCGGCCGATGAGCTCGACCAGACCGAGGGCCTCGCCGTCGAGACTGACCGGGACGCCCGCCTCGAACCCGATGACGATCGATCGGGATTCGCTCGGAGCGTCGGCCGGATCCCGCGTGAGCGTGAACGGCTCGGCGGGCGGCGCCGACCACGGATTCTCGAGGACCCCGCACTCGATGGCCCGGCCCCACATGTTCTCGTCGATCGAGTACACCTTCTCCTTCGACGCCGAGATCGGGATGTCCCACCGCGCGGCGAGGTCGATGCAGTCGGCCCGGGTCAATCCCCACACCCGGGTCGGCGCCATCACTTCGAGGTCGGGGGCCAGGATCCGCGAGGACACCTCGAAGCGCACCTGGTCGTTGCCCTTGCCCGTGCAGCCGTGACCGACCGCGGTGGCGCCGTGGCGGCGGGCCGAGGCGACGAGGTGCTCCACGATCACCGGACGCGACAGCGCCGAGACCAGCGGATACCGACCCTCGTAGAGCGCGTTGGCAGCGAGGGCCGGCATGAGGAAGTCGCGCGCGTACTCCTCGCGGGCGTCGATGACCTCGACCTCGACCGCTCCGGCGGCGACGGCCCGCTCCCGGATCGCATCCTCCTCGCCGGGAACCAGCTGACCGACGTCGACCGCACACGCGACGACCTCGACGTCCCACTCCTCGCGCATCCAACGCACGGCCACCGAGGTGTCGAGGCCTCCCGAATAGGCGAGCACCACACGCTTGGTCACGATCCCAACCTCCCTACAGGCCCGCGAGGGCCGCCAACGCGGTCGCGACCGACGGTCCACCCGTCGGCTCGCGACACACGACCAACACCGTGTCGTCACCCGCCACCGTGCCCAGGACGTCGTCCCGCGAGGCCCGGTCGAGCGCGCTCGCGACGACGTGCGCGCTTCCGGGCGGGGTGCGCAGCACGACGAGATTGCCGCTGTGGGCGACCTCCACGACGAACTCCCCCATCAGACGCCGCAGGTGATCGTCGGACGGGGTCCGCTCCCGAGTCGAGTCCGGAATCGCGTAGGCCATCGCGCCTCCCGGGATCCGCACCTTGACCGCCCCGAGGTCCTCGAGGTCACGACTGACGGTTGCCTGGGTGGCGACGATGCCCTCGGCCTCGAGCAACGCGACCAGCTGAGCCTGGCTCGCCACCGGCTGGTCCTCGATGATGCGCAGGATCCGGTGCTGGCGCTGAGGCTTGCCGAGCGTACTCACGCTTCCTCCACGAGTTCGCAGAGAAGGGCCCGAACGCTGTGCATCCGGTTGGCCGCCTGCGGCCATACGAGCGATCGCGGCCCGTCGATCACGGCCGCTGCGACCTCCTCGCCCCGATGGGCGGGAAGGCAGTGCATGAAGACGGCCGTGTCGGGCGTCGCCGCCATGAGGTCTTCGTCGACGCCGAAACCCGCGAACGCGATCCGGCGGTGCGCCTGCTCGGCCTCCTGCCCCATCGAGGTCCACACGTCGGTGTAGACGACATCGGCCCCGCGCACGGCCTCGTAGGGATCGGAGGTGAGATCGACGACGCCCCCGAGGTTGCGGGCCCGGTCGACGATCTGCTCGTCGAGGCGGAAGCCCTCGGGGGACGCCACGACCAGTTCGATGCCGCTCACGGCGGTCGCGAATGCGAGCGAAGCCGCGACGTTGTTGCCGTCACCGACGAAGGCGACCCGACGGCCGGCGAGATCCCCGAAGTGCTCCCGGATCGTGAGCAGATCGGCGAGCGCCTGGCACGGGTGCGCCCGGTCGGAGAGCAGGTTGACCACCGGGACGGTCACCGCGGCGGCCATCCGCTCGAGGACGGCATGGTCGAACACCCGGGCCATGATCACCGAACACATTCCGGCCATCGTGCGGGCGACGTCCTCGACCGACTCCCTCGTGTCGAGGCCGACCTCCTCGCCCCGCACGTAGATGGGGTGACCACCGAGGGTCGCCACCGCGACCTCGACCGAGATCCGGGTCCGGGCCGACGGCTTCTCGAAGAGCGCCGCGACTGCGCTTCCCGCCAGCACCGGGGACACCGATGGCGACGCGGCTTTCCACGCGATCGCCCGGTCGAGGATCCGCCCCACCTGTGCCGGATCGAGGTCGTCGAGTTCGAGGAGTCGGGTCGGGGCGCTCACAAGACCTTCCCGATGATCGCGACCGCAGCGTCGATCTCCTCGTCGCTCACGAGGAGCGGCGGGGTGAGCCGTAGGGCAGTCGCCGTCACGGCGTTGACTACCAGTCCGTGTTCCAGGCAAGCGTCGGCCACCGCCTTGGCGTTGCTTCCCTCGCCCAGCTCGGCCGCGAGCAGGAGCCCGCGGCCCCGCACCGATTCGACGCCCGCCAACCCGCGCAACCCCGACGCGAGCCGCTCGCCGGACCGGCGAGCCCGAGCGGGTACGTCCTCCTCGCGCATGACGGCGAGTACCTCGAGCGCAGCCCGAGCCGCGAGCGGCTGACCGCCGAACGTCGTGGCGTGATCACCCGCCGCGAAGGCCGCCGCGACGTCGTCGCGCGCCCAGCACGCCCCGATGGGCACGCCGTTGCCGAGGGCCTTGGCCATCGTGAAGGCATCGGGAGCCACTCCCGAGTGCTGGAAGCCGAACCACTCCCCCGTCCGACCGAGTCCGGTCTGCACCTCGTCGAAGACGAGCAACGCCTCCCGCTCGTCGCAGAGGCGCCGAACGGCGTGCAAGTACTCGTCGTCGGCCGGGTGGACTCCGCCCTCGGCCTGCACGGCCTCGAGCAGCACCGCGGCGACCCGCTCGTCCATCGCCGCTTCCAGCGCGGCGACGTCTCCGAACTCGACCTGGCGGAACCCGGGCGGGAGGGGCTGGAAGGTCTCCTGCTTCTGGGGCTGGCCCGTTGCGGCGAGGGTCGTGAGCGTGCGCCCGTGGAACGACCGGTAGGCGCTGATCACGTGGAAGCGCTCCGGCCCGCCGTTGCGCTGACCGTGGCGCCGGGCGAGTTTGATCGCACACTCGTTGGCCTCGGCTCCCGAGTTGGCGAAGAAGACGCGCCCGCCTCCCCCCGCCAGCTCGTCGATCGCGGCAGCGAGCCGGGGCTGGACGTCGTTGTAGAAGAGATTCGAGACGTGCAGGAGCGTCGCGGCCTGATCGGCGATCGCCGCCGCGACCCGCGGGTGAGCATGCCCGAGTGAAGTCACCGCGAGCCCGCAGAGGAAGTCGAGGTACTCGTTGCCCTCACTGTCCCACAGGCGCGTGCCCTCGCCCCGCACGAAGGCGACCGGCACCCGGCCGTAGGTCTGCATCACGTGCTCCGCGTCGAGGTCGCGGAGCTCGGCGAACGCGCTCACGGGTGCACCATGGTGCCGACACCTTCCTTCGTGAAGAACTCGAGGAGAACGGCGTGCGGCAGCCGTCCGTCGAGGATGTGCGCGCGCGTGACCCCATTGCGCAGCGCATGGATGCACGATTCGAGTTTGGGGATCATGCCCTCGCTCGCGCCGCCCCCGGCGATCAGCGCTTCGAGCCCGGCGACGTCGATGCGGGAGATGAGCGACGTCTCGTCGGGCCAGCGGGCGTAGAGGCCGGCGACGTCGGTGAGGTATACCAGCTTCTCGGCGCCGAGTGATTCCGCGATCGCCCCGGCCACGGTGTCGGCGTTGACGTTGTAGGCCTGCCCGGCCTCGTCGACGCCGACCGTGGCGATGACGGGAATGAGTTCCTCGCGCAGCAGCCGTTCGACGATGGTCGGGTCGATCGCGGCGACATCGCCCACGAACCCGAGCCGCGGGTCGCGGGCCGAGGCCCGGATCAAACCGGCGTCCTCCCCCGAGAGTCCGACGGCGTAGGGCCCATGCCGGTTCACCGACGCGACGATCTCGCGGTTGACCTTGCCGACGAGCGCCATCCGCACGATGTCGACGGTCTCGGCATCGGTCACCCGGCGACCGTCGACGAACTCCGGCTCCTTGCCCAGCCGCCGCATGAGGTCGGTGATCTGGGGTCCGCCGCCGTGCACGACGACGGGGTTGATGCCGACGAGCCGCATGAGCACGACATCCGTGGCGAAGAGCCCGGCGAGATCACCGTCGTCCATGGCGTGCCCGCCGTACTTGATGACGACGGTGCGGCCCGAGAACTCGCGGATGTACGGCAACGCCTCGGCGAGCACGTGCGCCTTCGCGCCCGCGTCGGCGATCCGGGCCGCGGCGCCGGGGCCCGCCTCGATGCTCACGAGGTCCTCCGGTTCTCGTCGATGTACGCGTGGGACAGGTCGGTCGTGAGCACGGTCGCTGCGCCGTGCGCGACCCCGAGGTCGCAGTGGATCTCGATCTCGCGGCCGGCCATCGCCGCCGCCACCGCCGCCGCGTCGTGCTCACACGCGATTCCGTCGCGGCACACGACGGTGCCGTCGTACGCGATGGCGGCCCGCTCGGGATCGAAGTGCGCGCCGCTCGCCCCGAGCTCGGAGAGCACCCGTCCCCAGTAGGGGTCGGAGCCGTTGAGCGAGCACTGCACGAGTCGGCTGTTGGCCACCGCCCGCGCCGCGATGCGGGCCTCGCCGTCGCTGAGCGCACCGGTGACCCGGATCCGCACGAACTTGGTCGCCCCCTCGGCGTCGCGCGCCATCTGCTCCGCCAGCGATCCGCAGACTTCGGTCAGGGCGTCGGTGAACGCGTGGGGTTCGACTGCGCCCGCGCCGCCGTTGGCGAGGACGAGGACGGTGTCGTTGGTCGAACGGCAGGCGTCGACGCTCAGGCAGTCGAAGGTCTCGTGGACCGCCCGGGCGAGGGCCCGTTGCAGCTCGTCGGGCGCCACCGCCGCGTCGGTCGTGACGATCGCCAGCATCGTCGCCATCGCCGGGGAGAGCATTGCCGCGCCCTTGGCCATCCCTCCGACCGTCGCGCCTCCGGCCCGGGCGACGGCTTCTTTGGGCACGGTGTCGGTGGTCATCATCGCCCGAGCGGCTGCCGCTCCCCCGTCTACCGCCAGAGCGCCGCACAACGCCGGAATCCCGGCCTCGAGCGGGGCCATCGGCATCGGGATGCCGATGAGGCCGGTCGAACAGACGAGCACGTCGTCGATCGCGACCCCGAGGCCGGCCGCGGTCAGCTCGCACATGCGGAGCGCGTCACGGCGCCCCGCCTCCCCCGTCGCCGCGTTGGCGTTGCCCGAGTTGGCCACGACCGCCGCCGCCCGGCCGTTCGCGAGGTGCCGTTTCGAGATCTGGACCGGGGCGGCCTGGGCGAGGTTGGTCGTGAAGACCCCCGCCGCGCTCACGGCCGTGCGATCAGCGGTCGCGACGAGGGCGAGGTCGGGTTCCCCCGACGGCTTGATGCCGCAGGCGCTGCCCCCGGCCGTGAACCCGGGTGCGGCGGTAACGCTCACGGCTGCACCCCGAGGAGGGGAAGGCCGGTGGTCTCGGCGAGCCCGAGGAGAATGTTGGCGGCCTGAATCATCTGACCCGATGCCCCTTTCACGAGGTTGTCGATCGCGCCGAGCGCGAGGAGCGAGCCGGTGCGAGCGTCGGCCCGGACCGTGACGTGGGCGACGTTGGCGCCGTAGGTGGCCCGGGTGGCGGGCGGCTCGTCGATCACGAGAACACACGGGTCGTCGGCGTAGTAGTCGCGGTAGACGCCCAGCAATTCCTCGGTCGTGAGCCCCGACCGCGTCGGCCGCAGGTGGCACGTGGCCAGGATCCCCCGGGTGATCGGCACCAGGTGCGGCGTGAACAACACGCTCACCGGCGCGGCGGCGACCCGGCCGAGGAAGAGCTCCATCTCGGCGGTGTGCCGGTGCGTGAGCAGTCCGTAGGCGTTGACGTTCTCGTTGGCCTCACTGAACAGGCTCGTGACCTTCGGGGCCCGGCCCGCACCCGACACCCCCGACACCGCGTCGGCGATGACGTACGGCTCGGCGAGGCCGGCGGCGAGCAGCGGCGCGCACGCCAGGCTGACCGCCGTCGGGTAGCACCCCGGCGCGGCGACGTGCGCGGCGTCGGCCAGCTCGGACCGCGAGAGCTCGACCGGGCCGGAGGCGAACCGGGCAATCGACTGCGGAGCCCGATGAGACTCGCCGTACCACTGCTCGTAGACGTCGGCCGGGAGCCGGAAGTCGGCGCCGAGGTCGACCACGTGGGCTACGTCGTCGAGCAGTGCCGGGAGCAGGTCCTGGCTCGCCCCGTGGGGCAGAGCCACGAACACGAGGTCGTGCCCCCGCAGATCGTCGGCGGCGAGCGGGGCGAACCGCACTCCTTCGTACGCCGGCCGGAGGCCCGGGAAGAGGTCGGTGACCGCGGCGCCGGCATTCGACTCGGCCGTGACGTGGGCGACCGAGATCTCGGGGTGCCCGGCCAGGAGCCGGAGCAACTCGGCCCCGGTGTAGCCGGAGGCCCCCACCACGGCAGCTCTATACGTCATGCCGCATAGTATACATCAGGCTGAATAACTCGGGGTGGATATCGCGCCCCGGGACGGCCGGTGCCTACGAGTCGCGGAGCCGAGCGCCGAGGCCGGACTCGGCGGCGGCGATGCACGCCGCCCGAGCCGCGGAAAGGTCTTCATCGGTCAGGGTGCGGTCCTCGGCTCGGAGCCGGACCGAACAGGCCAGGCTCACCACCCCGGTTCCCAGCGTTTCGGAACGGAACACGTCGAAGAGATCGACGCGCTCCACGAGCGGATGGGCGGACCGCAACACCGCCACCAGCGAACCGGCGGGAACGCCGTCGGCGACCACGAGGGCGAGGTCGATCGTCGAGGCCGGGTAGCGAGAGACCGGGCGCATCGCCCGTGCCTCCCGCCGGGCGGCGATCAGGGCGCCGAGGTCGATCTCGGCGGCGACGACCGGGCCCGCCGCACCGAGTGCCGCCACGACCGATCCCGCGACCTCACCGAGACGGCCGATCGTCACTCCGTCGACCACCACGTCGGCAGCCCGTCCGGGGTGGAAGCCGGCGGGCCGGGCCGCGACCAGGGCGAGATCGGCGATGCGCAATTCGTCGCGCAGAGCCTCGAGGACGGCGGTGAGGTCGTAGACACCGGCCGGACGATCGGGTCCGTGCGGGGCGTCGATGATCCGGCCCGCCCGGACGAAGGCGAGGTGGCGGCGCTCGTCGGGGAGAACGGACTCGGAGCCGGGCGGACCGAAGACCGTGCCCACCTCGAACAGGGCCACATCGGCCTCACCGTGAGCCGCATTGTGGGCGAGCGCGCGCAGCACCCCGGGAAGGAGGGCCGGGCGCAGCACCGACTCCTCGGCCCGCAGCGGGTTCTCGACCTCGATGGCACCGACCGTCGAGGCCCCGACCCGCTCGAGGTCGGCCGGAGCGAGCAGCGGCAGCGAGTAGACCTCGTCGAAGCCCGCTCCTACGAGCACATCGACCGCCGTGCGCGAGTCGCGCTGGGCGGGGGTCAGACCCCCCGTCTTGGCGGGGCTCGCGGGAACCGTCCGCGGAATCGCGTCGAGACCGACGCGCCGGGCCACTTCCTCGACCAGGTCGATCTCGCGGGTCAGGTCGGGACGCCACGACGGGACCACCGCCGATCCGGCGGCGACGGAGATGCCGAGCGGATCGAGACACCCGACGACGGCCTCGTCGTCGAGCGCCGTGCCGAGAAGCCGGTTGACCCGATCGGTGCGCAATCGGATGGTCACCGACGGAGCCGGACCCGGGGCGGTGTCGATCGCGGCCGCGGAGGGCCTCGCGGACGCGACCTCGGCGAGGAGCGCCATCGCCCGGGCCGCTCCCGCGGCCACGTCACCGGGGTCGACGCCGCGCTCGAACCGGGCACTGGCCTCCGACCGGAGCCCGAGACGCTTCGCCGTGCGCGAGATTCCCTCGGGGGTGAAGTACGCCGATTCGAGCAGGATCTCGGTGGTCTCCGGTCCGACCTCCGCATCGGCGCCGCCCATGATCCCCGCGATGCCCTGCGGACGCCGCTCGGCGTCGCAGATCAGGAGATCGTCCGGCGCGAACTCGCGCTCGACGCCGTCGAGAGTGGTCATCCGCTCTCCCGCCGTCGCCGTGCGGACGACGAGTCCCCGACCGGCCAAACGGCCGAGGTCGAAGGCGTGGAGCGGCCGGCAGCGCTCGAGCATCACGTAGTTGGTGACGTCGACCACGTTGCTGATCGGGCGCATACCCGCCAGCACCAAGCGGCGCTGCATCCACTCGGGCGAAGGCCCGACGGCGACGTCGGCCACCATCGCGACGAAGCGGGGACAGCGGTCGACGGCCTCGACGGTCACGGTCGCCCCCGCCACCGTCTCGGCGAGCGGCGGCAGGTCGGGGCCGGGCGCCGCGAACGGCACCCCGAAGTGCGCGGCCAGCTCCCGAGCGATCCCGATGACACCCATCGCGTCGGGTCGGTTCGGAGTGATCGAACAGTCGAACACCACGTCGTCGAGGCCGAGCACCTCGCGTACATCGACACCGAGCGGGGCGTCGGCGGCGAGGGCGAGAATCCCGCCGTGGTCGTCACCGAGGCCGAGTTCCCGGGCCGAGCAGAGCATGCCCTCGGAGACCACGCCGCGGATCTTGCGGCGCTCGATCCGGAAATCACCGGGCAGCACGGCCCCGATCGGAGCGAAGGGCACGACCATCCCCGGCTCGATGTTGGGCGCGCCGCACACGACGCGCTGGGTGCCCGAGCCGTGATCGATCTCGGCGAGCCGGAGGCGGTCGGCGTCGGGGTGGGGTTCGATCGCGAGGATCCGGGCGACTACGACGCCGCCGATCTCACGGCCGGGTTCCTCGATCGCCTCCACCTCGAGACCGAGGCGGTCGAGGGCCCACGCGATGTCGGCGGGGGTCGCCTCGACCGGAGCGAACTCCCGGATCCACGACAGCGGGGCGCGCATCAGAACTGCCGGGCGAACCGCACGTCGCCGTCCCAGAGGTGCTTCACGTGATCGATGCCGTAGAGGAGTTGGGCGAGTCGCTCGATACCGAACCCGAAGGCGAAGCCCGAGTGGACCTCGGGGTCGATACCCACGGATGCGAACACGTTGGGGTCGACCATTCCCGCGCCGCCGAGCTCGATCCACCCGGTGCGCGAGCACACGGTGCACCCGTCGCCTCGACAGAACACACACGACGCCCCGAACTCGACCGAGGGCTCGGTGAACGGAAAGAACGACGGCAGGAACCGGGCCCGGATGTCGGGTCCGAACAGCGCGTGAATGAAGGCCTCGATCGTGCCGAGCAGGTCACCGAGGGTGACGTCGCGGTCCACGGCCAGGCCCTCGATCTGATGGAAGACCGGCGAGTGGCGGGCGTCGAGGGTGTCGCGCCGGAAGACCCGGCCGGGCATGACGGTGTAGATCGGGAGCGGCTGCGACTCCATCACCCGGATCTGGACCGGTGAGGTGTGGGTGCGCAGCAGCACTTCCTCGGTTCGACCGAGCCGCACGTAGAGCGTGTCCTGCATCGCCCGGGCCGGGTGACCGGGCGGGAAGTTGAGCGCCTCGAAGTTGTACCAATCGGTCTCGACCTCGGGGCCGTCGGCGACCTTGTAGCCGAGGCCGACGAAGACATCCTCGAGTTCTCGCCAGATTCGGGTCACCGGGTGGAGGTGTCCCCGGGCGTAGCCCCGAGCGCCCAGGGTCAGGTCGAGCCGCTCGGCCTGCACCGACTCCGCCTCGGCGGCGGCCCGCAAGACCGCGAGTCGCTCGGCGTGGACGGATGCGAGCGCAGCGCGGGCTTCGGAAACGGCCTTGCCGACGGCGGACCGATCGGCGGGCTCGACGGTCTTGATCTGCTCGCGCACTTCGTTGAGCGGTGACGCCTTGCCGAGGAATCGGCGCTCGGCCTCGGCGAGCTCGTCGAGACTCGACGCCGCGGCGAAAGCGCTCGTGCCCTCCCCGACCGCGCGCTCGACCACTCCGACCAGGTCGGCCGCGCTCATGCCGCCACCCGCCGCTGCCGAGCCGCCTCGAAGACCAGGATGCTGCCCGCCACCGCAGCATTGAGCGACTCACCTGCCGCCATCGGGAGCGTGATTTCCCCGTCGACGGGCAGGTCGGAGCCGAGTCCCGCCGTCTCGTGACCGAGCACGAAAGCGGTCGGAGCGGTGAGGTCGCACGCCTCGGGCACCGCACCACCGTGGGCGACGGCTGCGAGGCGACGGAGTCCGCGCCGTCCGAGCTCCTCGAGCACCTCCACCGCCGGTACGCCCTCCACGATCCGGACCGCGAAGCACGCCCCGGCCGAGGCGCGCACGACCTTCGGATTGTACGCGTCGACCGATCCGGGCCCGAGGGAAATCGCGCGGACTCCGGCCGCGGCGGCGCTGCGCAGGAGCGTGCCGACGTTGCCCGGATCGCCCAGGCGCGCCGCGACGACCGTCAGGTCGACGTCGGCCAGGGCCTCGGCCCCCGCACGGACCATCGGGGCCAGAGCGAGAATCGGCTGCGGCGTGACCGTGTCGCCGAGTCGGCGCTCCAGCCGCCGGACCGTTACTCCGGTCGCGGCGATCCGCGCCGCGAGCGCCGTCTCGGCCGGGCCCGCGCCGGGCCCGAGGTAGCACGCGACGAGGGCCACGCCCGCGTCGACCGCCGCGGCGACGACCCGGGGCCCCTCGACCACGAACACCGCCTCGGCGTCGCGGGCCGCGCGGTCGCGCAGCAACGACCGGAGTCGGAGGGTCTCGGCGCGCGTTGCGGCGTCGATCGGATCAGGCGGCGTCGAGGGCCTTGCGGGCGGTGTCGACGAGACTCGCGAACGCAGCCGGCTCGCGGACCGCGAGATCAGCGAGCACCTTGCGGTCGACGTCGACCTCGGCCGCCTTCAGCCCGGCGATGAAGCGCGAGTAGGAGATCTCGTGCTCGCGGCACGCCGCGTTGATACGGACGATCCAGAGGCGCCGGAACTCGCCCTTGCGGGCCCGGCGGTCACGGTACGCGTAGCGCAACGAGTGCATGACCTGCTCGTTGGCCTTGCGGTAGTGGCGGCTCCGGGCACCGGTGTAGCCCTTCGCCTCCTCGAGGATTGCGCGGCGGTGCTTCTTTCCGCCGACGGAACGCTTCACCCGAGCCATGGTCCTACCTCCCGAGCAGGCGCTTGACGTGCTTGGCGTCGCCGCCCTCGACGAGGGCGTAACGACCGAGCCGACGAGTGCGCTTCGACGGCTTCTTCTCGAGCAGGTGGTCGCGGTACGCGTGGCGCCGCATGATCTTGCCGCTGCCGGTCACGCGGAATCGCTTCGCCGCACCGCGGTGCGTCTTCATCTTGGGCATCGCTTCGTCCTCGGGTGGGTCAGGCGGGGGTCGGCTCCTCCGCCGGAGCGGAGGGCTTCGCCTTGGTCTTGCGGATGGGGTTGAGCACCATCGTCATGTTGCGGCCGTCCTGTTTGGGGGCCGATTCCACGATCGCGATCTCCGCGACGCGCTCGGCGACCCGCTCGAGAATCCGCCGTCCGAGCTCCGGGTGCGCCATCTCGCGTCCCCGGAACATGATCGTCAGCTTGACCTTCGACCCCTCCTCGAGGAAGCGCTCGACGTGCTTCATCTTGGTGTCGTAGTCGTGCGAATCGATCTTCGGTCGGAACTTCATCTCCTTGATGACGACGTTCGACGCCTTCTTCCGCGATTCCTTCTTGCGCTGGTCCTGCTCGTACTTGAACTTGCCGAAGTCCATGATCTTGCAGACCGGCGGGTCGGCCGCCGCCGCCACCTCGACGAGGTCGAGGCCTGCCTCCCGGGCGATTCCGATCGCCTCGGGGAGCGGACGGACACCGAGCTGGCTGCCGTCGGCGCCGATGAGGCGCACCTGGCGGGCACGGATGCGGTCGTTGATGCGGGCGTCGTCAGTGGCCAGTGCGGCATCACCTCTTCGTGCTCGCCCGCCGGCGGCGTCCGTCGGCGGGCATCCGGTTCTCTCCGGAAGCGCCGACCGGGACGCGGCCCGGCCGCATCCGGTCACCCGACCCGGACCGGGCGAACCCGGCCGGGTGGGGACGCCGTGGTGACCGCCGGTTGCCCGGTGGCCGACCGAAGCCCGGGCGTCCGGCGCCCGAGCGATAGCGTCCCGCTTCCCTTCGAATGTCGACCGGGAGGTTAGCCGAGCGTGAGTGGCCTGTGGACACCCGGAGGGGATCCGACTCCCCCGCCCACCATCGGCAGCCCTCCCCCCGCCCTCGCGGCCGAGGCCGGGCCCGACGCCGAGGAGCTCGAAGCGATACGCGAGCTCCACGCCCGGATCACGGCCACCCCCGTGGCCGACATGATCCTCAACCACGGAGTCGGCATCTGGCAGCTCGCCCTCGTACACCTCGGGGTGGCCACACCCCCCGACGACGAGGGCCGGGTTCCCGCCCCCGATCTGGCCCAGGCCGGCCTGGCCATCGATGCCCTCGCCGCCCTGGTCGACGGGGTCGGTGAGCGGCTC
>Ga0075471_10001719_pt1 | contig 14473 bp, 17 predicted proteins | sample DEB19_08_DNA_2_FD_74787 | JGI IMG/M metagenome (GOLD analysis project Ga0075471, IMG submission 74787) | Aqueous microbial communities from the Delaware River and Bay under freshwater to marine salinity gradient to study organic matter... | ecosystem: Environmental > Aquatic > Marine > Coastal ... | reverse complement strand
AAACCTCGCGGGCCAGCTCCAGGAGGCACGCTGGCTGATCAAGAACGTTCGCCAGCGCTTCGACACCATTTTGCGGGTGACCCAGGCGATCGTCGATCGCCAGCGCGCCTTCTTCGATCATGGCGAGGTGGCGATGCGCCCGCTAGTCCTTCGGGAGATTGCCGAGGTCGTGGGCCTGCACGAGTCGACGATCTCACGGGTGACGACGCAGAAGTTCATGCTCACCCCGCGCGGCATCTTCGAGCTCAAGTACTTCTTCGGCAGCCATGTCTCCACGGATGCCGGCGGCGCCTGCTCCTCCACTGCCATCCGCGCGCTGATCAAGCAGCTCGTCGCCGCGGAAGACGGGCGCCGGCCCTTGTCGGACCACCGCATCTCCGGCCTGCTTGCCGAACAGGGCATCCAGGTTGCCCGCCGCACGGTCGCCAAGTACCGTGAGGCGCTGCACATCCAGCCAGCCAGCCAACGCAAGGCCTTGTGAGGGGCCCTGCCCACCGACGGAGGAACCCATGAACCTCAAGATCACCGGGCATCACGTGGACGTCACCGAGCCCTTGCGCACGTACGTGCTTTCCAAGCTCGACCGCATCAATCGCCATGCCGACCACCTCATCGACGTGAGCGTCACCCTCTCGGTCGACAAGCTCGACAAGCGCGCCGAGGCGAACGTCCACCTGTCCGGCCATGACATCCACGTCCAAAGCCACGACGCGGACATGTATGCCGCCATCGACGCGCTCGCTGACAAGCTCGACCGCCAGATCATCCGCCACAAGGAGTCACGGGAAGCCGGGCGCAGCGAGCCCAGCCCCAAGCGCAACGCGCCGTGACGCCCCGACTGCAAGGAACGCGCCCCACATGAACCGCCTCACCCCTCACCTGCCCGAGAGCCACGTCGTGCTGGACCTGGACGTCGGCAGCAAGAAGCGGCTCTTCGAGCAGATAGGCCTCATCTTCGAGAACTCCCGGCAGGTGGCGCGAGCCCGCGTCTTCGACAGCCTCTTCGACCGCGAGAAGCTGGGGTCCACCGGCCTGGGCTGCGGCGTGGCGATCCCGCACGGCCGCATGAAGAACCTCAAGGAGACGCTCTGCGCGTTCGTGCGCACGCGCTCGCCGATGCCCTTCGAGGCCCCGGACGGCCAACCCGTCCAGTTGGTCATCGCCATGCTGGTGCCGGAGCACGCCACGGAAGCACACCTGGAATTGCTCTCCGAGCTCGCACAGATGTTCAGCGACCCGGCGCTTCGCGAGCGCCTGCTCTGCGCCCCCACGCCTGCCGAGGCCCGTCGCGTGCTCGCCGACTGGTCGCCCAATGCCGCGACTGAGCATTCAGCAGCTGTTTGAGGCGCGCCGCGAGCGCCTCGGCCTCGCGTGGGCGGCCGGCGCCTCCGCGGCCGCACGCGAGCTCACCAACGACATGCTCTCGCGCCCCGGGCAGGGGCTGATCGGCCACTTCAACCCCATCCATCCGCTGCTCGTGCAGGTGGTTGGCCGCAATGAAGACCGCTACCTCGCCTCGCTTGACTCCGCGCGCCGGCAGTCGCTGTGCGACGAGGTGGTCGATGGGGGGTGCGTTTGCATCATCCAGGGCAACGGCCTCAAGCCGTCGCCCGAGCTCGAGCGCGCCGCCTCGCGTGCCGGCGTGCCGCTGCTCACCTCGGCCCGGAATGGCGTCGAAGTCATCAACGTCCTGCGGCCCTACCTCCTGGGGGAGTTGGGCGAGGTCACGTCCCTTCATGGCGTGCTGCTCGACGTGCTCGAAATCGGCGTCATGGTCACGGGCGAGTCCTCGATCGGCAAAAGCGAGCTGGCGCTGGAATTGATCTCACGGGGCCACGGGCTCGTCGCCGATGATGTCGTGGAGCTGCAGCGCGTCACGCCGGACACGGTGCAGGGCCGCTGCCCCGCGCTGCTGCGAGACTTCCTCGAAGTCCGCGGGCTCGGCGTTCTGAACATCCGCTCGATCTTCGGCGAAACCGCCGTGCGGCCCCACAAGGCGCTTCGCCTGATCGTGCACCTGGAGCGTGCCGAGGCCGGTGGGTTTGATGAGCGCAACCGTCTCGCCACACGCTCGGGGATGCAGCGCATCCTCAGCGTCGACATTCCCACCGTCACGCTGACCGTCGCGCCCGGCCGGAACCTCGCCGTTCTGGTGGAAGCGGCCGTGCGCAACCATATTCTCCTCACCCGCGGCATCGACTCGACAGCCGAATTCATCGCGCGGCAGGAACAATCGATACGCGAGTCCCAAGGCAGGGAGGGCTGATGGAGCTGGTTCTCGTGAGCGGCCTGTCCGGCTCCGGCAAGAGCGTGGCGCTCAAGGCGCTGGAAGACTCGGGCTACCTCTGTGTCGACAACCTGCCGCCGGGCCTGGTGCATGCGCTCGTTTCCGACCTGGCGTCCCGCGGCGAGCCCCGGGTGGCGGTGAGCGCCGATGCGCGCGGTGCCGATACCATCGGCGCGATCCCCGGCGTGGTCGACGCAGAACGGGCTTCCGGCGTCGACGTGCGGGTATTGTTCCTCGAGGCCAGCGACGCAAGCCTCGTGCGTCGCTTCTCGGAGACCCGCCGCCCGCACCCGCTCGCTCGCGCAGGGCGCACGGTCGAGGAGGCCATTGCCGAGGAACGGCGCCTGCTCGCCCCGATCGCGGAGATCGGCCAGCGCATCGACACGAGCAACCTCACACCCGCCCAGCTTCGGCAAGCGGTGCAGGATGTGCTCGCGATGGACGACTCGAGGCTGGTGCTTTGCCTGGAGTCCTTCGGCTTCAAGGCGGGCGTGCCCCTCGACGCGGACTTCGTCTTCGACGCGCGCTTCCTGCCCAACCCGCACTACGACCCGCGCCTTCGCCCGAAGACGGGCAAGGACCCCGAGGTGGCGAAGTTTCTCGAGACGGAAACGGAGGCGCTGCTCCTGCTTGAAGATATCGAGCGGCTCGTGGTGCGCTGGGCGCCCAAGTTCGCGCAGGACCGGCGCGCCGCCCTCACCGTCGCCATCGGCTGCACGGGCGGGCGGCATCGCTCGGTGTACCTGATCGAGCGCCTTGCCGAGCGCCTCCGTCCGCAGCACGCCCTGATCGTCCGCCACCGGGACATCGACCGCGGCGGCTGATCGCCTCGTGGCCGCCCGCAGCCCGCGAGACAAATCGCCGCGCCCCGCGCGAACGCCGACGTTCGCGAGCCGGCTCGTTGCCTGGCAGCGCGTGCAGGGACGGCATGACTTGCCGTGGCAGGGCACGCGTGATGCCTATCGCCTCTGGCTCTCGGAGGTGATGCTTCAGCAGACGCAAGTGGCGACCGTGATCCCCTACTACGAGCGGTTTCTCGCGCGCTTTCCTGACGTGCGGGCCCTCGCCGCCGCGGAGGACGAAGCGGTGATGCAACTGTGGAGCGGGCTCGGCTACTACGCGCGGGCGAGGAATCTCCTGAAAGCTGCACGCCACGTCGTCGAGCGGCACGGGGGCGTCTTTCCGACGGCCATAGAGGCGGTGGCCGAGCTGCCGGGGGTGGGTGCCTCCACGGCCGCGGCCATCGTGGCGTTTTCCACGGGCGAGCCACACGCGATCCTCGATGGCAACGTGAAGCGCGTGTTCGCGCGGCACTTTGGCGTCACGGGCGCTGTGGATTCACGCGAGACGCTCGAGGGCCTCTGGGCGGTTGCCCGACGGGAGCTGCCGCGCCAGCACGTGGAGGCCTACACGCAGGGCCTGATGGATCTGGGCGCCACAGTCTGCACGCGCACGATGCCTGCGTGCAATCGCTGTCCGGTCGCGAAATCCTGTGTTGCGCGCGAGACGGATCGCATCGCCGAGCTACCCGGCCGAAAGGCGCGCCGCGCGGTGCCCTTGAGGGAAATCACGATGTTTGTGGCCCTCTCCCGCGGCGACGTGCTCCTGTTTCGCCGGCCCGACAAGGGCATCTGGGGTGGGCTGTGGTCGCTGCCCGAAGCCTCCGTTGGCACCTCACCGGACGCGTGGCTGGCCGCACAGCCCGGCTTGGCGCTCGCCTCCGCGGAAACGTTGCCACCCTTCGAGCACGGCTTCACGCACTTTCGCCTCGCCGTGACGCCCGTATTGCTGCGCGTGAGGCGACCACGAACCGCACCGCTCCCACCGGGAAGCCTGTGGCTTCCCCTGGCGGACATCACCGGCGCGGCGCTTCCCGCCCCGGTGAAGAAACTGCTCGCCTCGCTCTGATCCGGCCCGCGGCTAGAGCGCCGGCTCGCAAAAGCAGTGGGCCACCGCGTCGTAGGGCTTGCGGCCCTCCATCAGGTCGCGAAGCCACAGCAGGTCCGACGCCACCTCGCGCGTGACAGGGTCTGCGAGGCGCAGGCGCGCAAGCGAGGCGGAGTTCTCCGCCGCGTCAGCAATCGAGGCGCCCACCCAAGCGGCAATCTGGCCCTTCAGCGCATCCAGAACCGCTGCGAGCGGCGTCGAGGGCTTGGCGGTGCGATACCGGAAGGGCAGCGCGGCGTCGGCCTTCGCCAGTTCGCGCGCCGCGGCAATCGCATCCTTGAGGCTGCCCACCTGGTCGACGAGCTTGCGGTCGAGCGCCTGCTGGCCCGTCCACACGCGGCCCTGCGCGATGCCATCCACGGTAGCCACATCCAGCTTGCGCGCCGTCGCCGTCTTGCCGATGAACTCGGCGTAGATGTGGTTGATGCCCTGCTGCACCAGCTCGCGCATGCGCGGATCCAGCGGCTGGCGGAAGTCGTAGCCGCCAGCGAGCCAGGTGGTCTTGTAGCCGCCGGTGCCAATCGAGAGCTTCGCCATGGCACCATCCGCCGAGGGCAGAAGGCCAAAGACGCCGATCGAGCCGGTGATGGTGGCCGGGTCGGCGATCACGCGGTCCGACGACATCGAGATCCAGTAGCCGCCTGAGGCCGCAAGGTCGCCCATCGAGACCACCACGGGCTTGCCCGCCGCGCGGGCCACTTCAAGCTGGTGGCGGATCAATTCGGAGCCGTAGGCGCTGCCGCCAGGGGAATCGACGCGAAGCACGATGGCCTTCACGTTCTTGTCGGCCACCACGTCGCGAATGAGGCGCGAAGTGGACTTGCCGCCGATCTTTCCCGACGACGCATCGCCGTCGCCGATTTCGCCGGAGGCCACGATCACGGCGATGTGATCACCCTTCACCCGCTCGCGCACGTTCTTCACGTAGGCATCCAGCGACGTCTGGCGGAAGGTCTTGCCGTCCTTGTCCTCGCCGACCTCCTTCATGAGCATCTTGCGGATGTCCTCGAAGGTCTTCGCCTCATCGGCAAACTTCCAGTCGAGCGCCAGCTGCGAGACATTGCCCTTCACCGCCGTGAGCGCGCCAGGCAGCGCCTCGATGGACTTGGTGATGTGCCCCTGCGGAAGTTTCCGTGCCCGCTCGATGCCCTGCATGTAGACGCCCCAGACCGCATCCAGCAGGTACTTGTCCGCCTCGAGCGCTTCCTTCGAGGGCGCGTTGTTGGCATAGACCTCGCCCGCCGACTTGAACGCGCCCACCTTGATCAGGTTGGGCTCCACGCCGATGCGCTTCAGGGCATCGCGGTAATAGTTGCGCTGCCGGCCCACGCCCTCGATGAACACGCCGCCCATGGGGTGCACGTAGACCTTGCTCGCGTGTGAAGCGAGGTAGTAGCGGCGCTGGTCGTACATGGCTCCCCACGCAATGATCGGCTTGCCGGAAGCCTTGAAGGTTTCGATGGCCGCCGCCGCTTCCCGGAGGGTGGCGAGGCCCGCGCCCTCGAAGTCGTCGAGAAGCAGGATGGCCCGCTCGATGCGGTCATCCTTGGCGGCCTTCTCGAGAGCCAGCACCCAATCCCGCAGCAGCACGCCCTTGCCCCCGCCGCTGCCCACGAACTCCGCCACGAGGGAGGTCGGGTCTTTGGAAAGTTCATCAGCCATCTCGCCCTGGGGTGCCAGCACCAGCACGCTCTTGGGCTCCACCTTGCCCTTGTTTTGCGAGACGCCCATGTAGATGCCGAAGCTGAAGGCCGCCACGCCACCGAAGACCGCAATGGTGATGAAGCCCTTTCGGATGCCCTCGGCGATTCGGGAGAGCTTGCTGAAAAAGCGCTTGAGGGCGCCGGGCGGCTTGGGGTTGAGGGACATCGGGGGTTCCTTCCTGGGGCGTCGGGTTTGAGGGTGCGAAGGCTACAAGGTCTTGGGGGCACCGTGAGCCCCCCGTGCGACGAAACGCCGGTTTCTGGGATCGAATTGCGTGCGTTTGGTTCCGGGCAAGGTTCACTCCCCCGGCGAGCCGACCCGCCGCGGAGAGACCCGCATCGTCACCCGCGCCCGGAAGACCACCTCGCCGCCCTCCTGGGATATCTCGACCGGCACAATCACGTCCAGCGGCTCAACGCCTGCCTCGACTGCGGGATAAGTCGCGATCGCCCGAACTCCCGCCGTGGCCTTCTTCAGGTACTCGACGGTCATGCCCTTGGGAATCCACCGATGGGTGAGTGGGATCGAGACGTCAGTGGCGAGCCCGGCCGCCAATTCCGCCAGATTGCAGAGCGCAATCGCATGCACCGAGCCCACGTGGTTCAGCACCGCCCGGCGCTTGCGCATGCGCGCCTCGCAGCCCCCCGGTTCCAGCCGGTCGATCCGCGGGCGGATGGTCGCGAAGTACGGCGCCTGCAGGCAGATCACGCGGGCGAAGAGCCAGCGCCCGAAGGAAGAGCCCTTCAGGATGCGCCAGGCGGCGAGGGCGTTGGTGGCGGACATGGTCGGGGCAGGTGGCTGGGTTAAAATTGCGGCGTTCGCGGGTGTAGCTCAATGGCAGAGCAGAAGCTTCCCAAGCTTACGACGAGGGTTCGATTCCCTTCACCCGCTCCACCCTATCACCCCGCCGAAGGCGGCCGCGCGGGCTAGCCGCCCTGCGAACGCCGGACCATGACCCTGCGCCTTCAGATCAATGGAGCCCCCCGGGAATTCGCCTCCCGCCTGACCGTCGAAGGGCTGGTGGCCGAGCTGGGTGTGGCAGGCAAGCGCATCGCCATCGAGCGCAACGGGGAGATCGTGCCGCGCAGCCAGTACGGAGCCGTTCAATTGGCGGATGGCGACAAGCTCGAAGTCGTCGTCGCCGTGGGAGGAGGCTGATGGAAGACAAGCTCGTCATCGCCGGCAAGGCTTATGGCTCCCGGCTCATCGTGGGCACCGGCAAGTACAAGGATTTCGACGAAACCCGCCGTGCGGTCGAGGCGAGTGGCGCCGAGATCGTCACGGTGGCCATCCGGCGCGTGAACATCGGGCAGAATGCGAACGAGCCCAGCCTGCTCGAATCCCTGCCGCCCTCGCGCTTCACCATTCTTCCCAACACCGCCGGCTGCTACACAGCCGAGGATGCGGTACGCACACTGCGCCTCGCGCGCGAGCTCCTCGATGGCCACGCGCTCGTGAAGCTGGAGGTGCTGGGCGACCAGGAAACACTTTTCCCCAACATGCCCGAGACGCTCGCCGCCGCGAAGACGCTGGTGGCCGAGGGCTTCCAGGTGATGGTCTATTGCAGTGATGACCCCATCGTCGCGAAGCAGCTGGAGGAAATCGGCTGCGTGGCCGTGATGCCACTCGCCTCCCTCATCGGTTCCGGCATGGGGATTCTCAACCCGTGGAACCTGCAGATCATTCTCGACCGCGCCAAGGTGCCCGTGCTGGTGGATGCCGGCATCGGCACCGCATCGGATGCGGCCATCGCCATGGAGCTGGGTTGCGACGGCGTGCTCATGAACACGGCGATCGCGAAGGCACGGGACCCGATCCGCATGGCGCGCGCGATGAAGCTCGCGGTGGCGTGCGGACGCGAGGCATGGCTCGCCGGCCGCATGGACAAAAAAATCTACAAGGCCTCGGCGAGCTCACCAACGGAAGGGCTCATCACGCCCAAGGGCAAGGTGGCGTGAGCGATAGCGAAGGGAGCACACACCGCCCCGTCCGCAGCTTCGTGCTCCGGCAGGGGCGCTTCTCGCCCGGGCAGCAGCAGGCGCGCGAGCGGCTCATGCCGCGCTTCGGCATCGATTACGCGCCTGCTCCGCTCGACTGGGCCAAGGCCTTCGGCCGCGAGGCGCCGCGCATCCTCGAGATCGGCTTTGGCATGGGCGAGACCACGGCACGTATCGCCGAGGAGAACCCGGGCAACGACTATCTCGGCGTCGAGGTGCACGGTCCGGGCGTCGGTGCGCTATTGAGGCGCCTGGAGGAGCGGAGCCTCACGAACGTGCGCATCGTCCAGCACGACGCTGTCGAGGTGGTGCGGGAGATGATCGCCCCGGACTCACTCACCGGCATTCACGTGTTCTTCCCCGACCCGTGGCCCAAGAAGCGCCACCACAAGCGGCGCCTGCTGCAGCCACCATTCGTGGCCCTGCTCGCCAGCCGCCTCAAGGCCGGTGGCTATCTGCACGCCGCCACGGACTGGCAGGAATACGCCGAGGAAATTTTGACCGTCGTGTCCGGCACCCAGGCCCTGCGCAATCCGCACCCCGGGTTCGCCGCGCGCCCTGCGTCTCGGCCCGAGACCAAGTTCGAGCAACGTGGCCGGCGGCTGGGCCACGGGTCGTGGGATATCATCGTCGAACGCACCTGATGCTCCCGTTTAATCGAGCCCCCGCATGAATCAGCGCACCCCCCATTCGATACCCGACGTGCAAGGCGCACCGGACGGCCGCCGCCTCGCCATCGACCGGGTGGGCATCAAGGGCATTCGGCACCCGATGCGGATCGCGGAGCGTGGTGGCGGCACCCAGCACACGGTGGCAACGTTCGACATGCTCGTTGGCCTGCCGCACCACTTCAAGGGCACCCACATGTCGCGCTTCGTGGAGATTCTCAACGCCCACGAGCGCGAGATCACCGTCGACTCCTTCCGTGCCATGTTGCGCGAGACAGCCGGGCGACTGGAAGCCGAGTCGGGCCTGGTCGAGATGGCCTTCCCGTATTTCGTGCAGAAGAAGGCGCCTGTCTCCGGCGTGAAGAGCCTGCTGGACTATGAGGTCACCTTCATCGGCGAAATCACCGCCACCGGCGAGGAACGCTTCGCGCTCAAGGTGTTGGTGCCAGTGACAAGCCTTTGCCCGTGCTCGAAGAAAATTTCCGAGTACGGCGCCCACAACCAGCGATCGCACGTCACCGTCACGGCACGGATCGCGAGCTTCGTGTGGATCGAGGAGCTCATCGACCTGGTCGAGAAGCAGGCCTCGAGCGAGCTCTACGGCCTGCTCAAGCGGCCGGATGAAAAGTACGTCACGGAATTGGCCTACGACAACCCGAAGTTCGTCGAGGACATGGTGCGCGACATTGCCGGCAAGCTCGATGCGGACTCGCGCATCGAGGCGTTCGTGGTGGAAGCGGAAAACTTCGAGTCCATCCACAACCACTCTGCCTACGCGATGATCCGGCGGAACTGGCCCGCCTGAGGGCCTCGCGCCTTACCGGGCGAGGCCCCTCGCCCACCGCGTGTAGAGCCGATCCGCCAGCGCGTTGAGCGCCGGCAGGTTCTCCGCCACCCTGGCCCGGATGTCGGCAACGGGCTCGACCGCCGGGCTAGCCGCTGATCGCGAAACCTCTGCACTGCTCGACCCACACCACGTCGCGATGATGTGGTCCGTCATTTCGACGTGGCACTGCATGCCGAGGTGGCGACCATGGACGACGAACGCCTGGTTGGCGCAGTGCTCGCCGCGCAGGATGCGGGTGGCGCCATCGGGAATGGTGAATGTCTCCCCGTGCCACTGAAAGACCGTGAGCGCTTGCTCTGCCTCACCCAGCCACTCGCGTGCCGTGGCGTTATCCTCCGGCTCGACGCGGCTCCAGCCGATCTCCTTCACCGGGTTGCGGCTCACCACGCCGCCGAGCGCCTTCGAGAGCAGCTGTCCACCGAGGCAGTGCCCGATGTACGGAATGTCGCGGGACACGGCATCGCGGATCAGGCCCAGCACCGGCTCCACCCAGGGCAGCGGGTCGTTCACGCTCATGGGGCCGCCCATGAAGCCGATGCCAGCGCAGCCGCTCGCTTCCCGAGGCACGAGGTCGCCCCGATCGAGGCGGAAGTGGTGCCACACGATCGACTCCCGGTCGAGGAACTCGCCGAAGTGGCCAGGCTCGTCGCCCTCGGAAACCTGAAACACCCAGACCGGGCGAGCGCCCGCCGCTTGCGCCATCCGCGTCAGTCGCGGAAGTTCTGGTAGCCCAGCGGCACCTCGGTGACGGACTTGCGCACCAGCGCAATGGCTTCCTGAAGCGTGTCCCGCTTCGCGCTGGTCACCCGCACGACGTCACCCTGGATGGCGGCCGTGACCTTGAGCTTGGCGTCCTTCAGGAGCCTCACGATGCGCTTGGCGAGCTCGGATTCCACGCCGTGCCGCACGGTGATGAGCTGCTTTACCTTGTCGCCGCCGATGCTCTCGGGATCGTCGATCTTGAGAAAACGCGCGTCGACCCCGCGCTTGGCGAACTTGCCGTGCAGGACGTCCCGCACCTGGGAGAGCTTGAACTCGTCGTCGGCAAAGGCGGTGAGCTCGCGCTCCTTCTGCTCGACGCGGGCATCCGAGCCCTTGAAGTCAAAGCGGTTGGTGATTTCCTTGTTGGCCTGGTCGACGGCGTTCTTTACCTCAACCAGGTTGGCCTCGCAGACGATGTCGAAAGACGGCACGGCAGTCTCCCTTCAAGAAGCGGGATCAGGTCAGGGGGCGACAGGCTTGGGGTCCGTGATGGTCACCACGCCCAGCGCCTCGCGAACGGCCCGCGCGCTGGATCGCTCGGTGAAGTTCACCAGCTCCAGCGCCAATTGGTCGGGCGGCAGGTTCTTCGCGACGTCGAGGGCGGTCCACTCGGGGTCGAAGAGCTTGCGGTAGTCGTAGCGCCCCTCGGACTCGATCACCTGAAGCGTGCGCGGGTCGAGCACCCAGAGGCGCGTGTAGAAAAACGGCGCGATGAACGTGCTCGATCGAGACTGCTTGCCATCAGGCGTCACCGTCTGCTCATCCACGGACGACGAAAAGTCCCCGCCCAGCAGGCTCGACTCGCCGGCGCGCGGGCCCTCGAGCGGCTGAACATAGATGCCGATGCCGTGCAGCTTCGAGCCCATGCCCTGGCGCTCAGGGGCGACGTAAGCCGGCGTGACGGCGATGATGCGATGCCACTTCTCGCGCCCCGGAAAGCTCTCGAGCGCCTTGGCAAGCTTGCCGATCGCCACCCGCTCGCGATCGGAGGCGGCGATGCCGCGCATCTCCTGGGCGTTGAGCTTGATGAACACGCGCTCGCTGCCCGGCTCGCTCTCGCCAACGGCCCGATCGAGCCCGCGCAACACAGCCGCGTTGAGCTCATCACCTTTCAGCGTAATGGTGGTGCGGCGATAGGGCTCGAGGTTCGAGCCCACCTGCGGGCGCTGCCGCACGACGGTGAGCTGGTCGCCCACTGCCGAGATGAGGGCGATCACCTTCTTGGGCCCGCCTTCGGGCGCGGTGGCCCGCGCGGGCGGCATGGCAAACAAGCCCACCGCGAGGGACAGCACCGACAGGGCAGAGGCAACGCTCACTGGGTCACCTTCCCGAGCAGCAGGTATTCCATCAGCGCTTTCTGCGCGTGCAGTCGATTCTCTGCCTCGTCCCAAACCACGCTTTGCGGGCCCTCGAGAACGTCCTCCGAGACTTCCTCGCCGCGGTGGGCGGGCAGGCAGTGCATGAAGAGGGCATCGGGGCGCGCGACGGCCATCATGTCGGCATCCACCGTGAAGGCCGAGAACGCATCCTTGCGCGCCTCGGTCTCGTCCTCCCAGCCCATGCTGGTCCAGACGTCGGTGGTGACGACATCGGCGCCGCGCGCGGCCTGCATCGGGTCCGTGAACATCTCGAGGTGTCCCTTGCCCGCGCGGGCGGCGCGGGCAGGCTCGAGCTCGTAGCCGGCAGGGCTGGCCACATGCAGGCGAAAGTCGAGCAGCTCCGCCGCCTGCAGCCAGGTGTTGCACATGTTGTTGCTGTCCCCGATCCACGCGACCGTCTTGCCGCGAATGGGGCCCCGGTGCTCCACGTGGGTGTAGATATCCGCGAGCACCTGGCACGGGTGGTACTCGTTGGTGAGGCCGTTGATCACGGGCACGCGCGAGTGCGCGGCAAAGCGCTCGATGATCGTCTGCTCGAAGGTGCGGATCATCACGATGTCGACCATGCGAGAAACCACGCGCGAGACATCCTCGATTGGCTCACCGCGGCCCAGCTGCGTATCCCCGGTATTGAGCACGATGGAGGCGCCACCCAGCTGGAACATGCCCGCCTCGAACGACACGCGGGTGCGCGTGGAGCTCTTCTCGAACACCATGGCGAGCATGCGGTCCACCAGCGGCTGGTAGGGCTCGTACTTCTTGAAGCGCTCCTTGATGACGCGGGTGCGCTCGAAGAGGTGGGCAAACTCCTCCGCGGTGAAATCCGTGAGCTGGAGGAAATGCTTCATTGCGCTAGGCGGCCACCGGCTGGGCGAGGAGCGCCTTCACCAGCGGCGCCAGGCGCGCCACCAGCTCCTTCGACTCCGCGTCCGAATAGATGAGCGGCGGCAGCAGGCGAATCACCTTGTCGGCGGTGACGTTGATCACCAGGCCCGCCTCCAGCGCGCGAGCCACGATTTCGCCGCAGGGCCGGTCGAGCTCCACGCCAATCATGAGGCCCATGCCGCGGATCTCCTTGACGCCGGCCACGCCCGCGAGCGCCTCGGCCAGACCCGCGCGGATGAGGTCACCCTGGCGCTTGGCGTTGGCAAGGATGCCGTCCTTCTCGATCACCTCGAGCGTGGTGAGCGCGGCCACACTGACGAGCGGGCCGCCCCCGAACGTCGTGCCGTGGTTGCCCGGCTTGAACACTTGCGCGGCGACGCCGCGAGCGAGACAGGCGCCGATGGGCACACCCGAACCCAGGCCCTTGGCAAGCGCCATCACATCCGGGACGATGCCCGACCACTGGTGCGCGAACCACTTGCCCGTGCGGGCGATGCCGCTTTGCACCTCATCGATCATCAGGAGCCAGCCGCGGCGATCGCAGATCTCGCGCAGGCTCCTGAGGTACTGGGCATCGGCCACATGAATGCCGCCCTCTCCCTGAAGCACTTCCAGCAGCACCGCGACCACGGAACCGTGCGACTCGAGCCGCTCGATGGCGGCGAGGTCGTTGTAGGGCACGCGCAGGAAGCCGCCCATCAGCGGCTCAAAGCCCGCCTGCGCCTTGCGCGAGCCGGTGGCCGAGAGGGTGGCGAGCGTGCGGCCGTGCCACGCCTTCTCCATCACGATGATGGCCGGGTTCTCGATGCCACGGTGGTGCCCGTGCAGGCGCGCGATCTTGATGGCGCACTCGTTCGCCTCGGCGCCCGAGTTGCAGAAGAAGGCGTTGTCCATGGCTGCAAGCGCGCACACGCGCTCGGCGAGTCGCTCCTGTTCCGCCACGCGGAACAGGTTGGAGGTGTGAATGAGACGAGCCGCCTGCTCGGCAATGGCCTTCACCAGCACCGGGTGCCCGTGGCCCAGGCCGCTCACCGCGATGCCGGCCAGCGCGTCCAGGTAGCGTCGGCCCTCGGTATCCCAAAGCCAGGCGCCCTCGCCGCGCGCGAACGCGATCGGTTGCGGGGCATAGGTCTTCATCACGTGGGACGCGCTCATGCTGGCCTCCAGAAATGAACACGGCGGCCTCGAGCCGCCGTGTGGGTGGGGTTGCCGGGGATTATCGGCATTCACCCCAGGGGTCGCAATGCCGGGCGATCGCCCGGGGCGACCGCCAAAGAGGGTTCAGGTACGGCCGGTGAGGGCCTTGGCCTGCTTGGCCAGCCGGCTCTTGTGGCGAGCGGCCTTGTTCTTGTGAATGATCTTCTTGTCGGCGATGCGGTCGATCGTCGACATGTTCTCGGCGAGCGCTGCCTGGGCCGCCTTGCCATCGCCGGCGGTGAGCGCCGTCTTCACCTTCTTGATGGCCGTGCGCAGTTCCGTGCGAAGCCCCATGTTGGCGCCGCGCGTCTTGGTCGATTGGCGGGCCCGCTTCGCCGCCTGCTTGGTGTTGGCCATGGAAGGTCCTGAATTCGTTGGGAAAAGTAAGCCTGATAGTATAGCGCGCTCATCCCGCCAAGACAAAGCAGGGGCGGTGCCCCGCCCCCGGCGCCCTCGCCCATGAACCTGCTGAAGGCCGCCGCGTCGGTGAGCGCCATGACGCTCCTGTCGCGGCTCACCGGCTTCGCCCGGGACGTGATCCTCGCGTTCGGCTTCGGCGCCGGGGCGGCCATGGACGCCTTCGTGGTGGCCTTCCGCATCCCCAACCTGCTGCGCCGGCTGTTCGCGGAGGGGGCTTTTTCGCAGGCTTTCGTCCCCGTCCTGGGGGAGTACCGGGAAACGCGCGGCGACGAGGCAACGCGCGCGCTGGCGGGCCGGGTGCTGGGCGTCCTGTCGGTGGCGCTGCTCATCGCCACGGCCCTGGGCGTCGTGGCGGCGCCAGCCATCGTCTATCTGAGCGC
>Ga0075471_10001718_pt1 | contig 14475 bp, 34 predicted proteins | sample DEB19_08_DNA_2_FD_74787 | JGI IMG/M metagenome (GOLD analysis project Ga0075471, IMG submission 74787) | Aqueous microbial communities from the Delaware River and Bay under freshwater to marine salinity gradient to study organic matter... | ecosystem: Environmental > Aquatic > Marine > Coastal ... | reverse complement strand
CTTAAATATGATATCAGCGTTCACGCTAGATCTTACACTTTTGCAAAAAGGTAAATTCAAGGTGGGGGTTCGATTTTTTTTGATTTTTTAATGAGATTATGTGCAGGTTGAGGGGCGCGTTTTGGGAAATGGGGGGAGGGGTAGTGTGATGGAATGGGAATGAGTGTGGGGGTGGACTGAAAAAGAGGCCCCCCCCTGGCCCTGGCGCGTTTGGGGTGGTGCGCTTTTCAAAAAATGGGGGGGATGAAAAAAAAATTTTTCTCTGTAAAACGTTGAAAAAGAGGCATTTGCATTCGTGCCGAAAAGAAAAAAGAAAACTTTTTGTTGCGTTGAATTCGTTTTCTGATACCTTGGGAATCGTTCGAAACGCATGGTGCGAATCGAACGCAAACCTAGTAGAAAAGAAACCGATGAAAGATACATTGAAAGCATTAACAAAGGGGACGCGCATTAAGGCCTTATTCAATAAGGTGGAAAACGGTCAATTCCGTTCCTTGGAAGGAACCTTGGAAGATTGCAAGGAATGCAAGGATGGTTCCTTGCAAGTTATCCTTGCCATCGATGGCAAAGGATATCGAAGCTTCAAAGCGGACAATCACTTGCGGACTCTCACGGTGGAGGGTGAACGCATCTAATGCAAAAAACCTGAAAGGCGGGGTCCGATCCCCCGCCCTTTTGGGGGCAAAAACTTTTTTTTTTGGACTATGAAAATGGACATTTCAACCGAACTAGTTAAGACGCTGCAGTCTGAAGTTTTGGCAAGGTATACGAAAGCGGAAAATGCGGATTTTGCATGGCGCATGCATGCGCATGGCGTCCTCGGAACGCTGGAAAGCATGATTGCTGTAAGCATGATGTATCACCCTGAGACTGTAAAGTTTTGGGAAGACCGCCTTCAACAAGCCAAGGAGGACTTAGCAAAAGTCTAATCGAATCGGGGCGGGGCGCGAAAGCGCCCCGCTTCCCACCCCTTCAACGCGAAAAAACTTTTTTTTTATGGAAACTTTTGTATTGACTTTGCAAGTCGTGGCCAAGGTGGCCGCGAATTTTTGGCCAGTCTGGATTATTGTACTTTGCGCATATCTTTCTGAGCGGTAACACTAGGGGGGTGCACGCGATGTGGCGCGTGCATCCTTAGTGGTGCGCATCATGCATGATGCGCGATGCGCCAAGTGCATGGATGCACGATGCGCCAAGTGCATGCATGCGGCGTGCGCATGACGCATGCGACTAGGCAAAAAGTGCCTAGTGCGGAGGCGGCAAAAATTCACTAGGCAAAAAATGCCAGGCCTGGTCCTGGCCGCCTTTCGCCTAACTATTAAGCTTTTATTTAAAAAAATTTACTAATTCGCAAAGGTGGGGTCCAGGCCTGGCCCTGACCCAAGTGTCTATTACGCAACGATTTAAAAAAATTTAATATTGGCATGGAAATTGTTATTGCAATCGCACATTTACCGTTCTAGTATACGCGCATGTTCACGTTATACGTCAGCCTCAATAAGTTCGGTGGGTTCGGTCACGAAGCGATACGTTGCGAGACTCGCGAAGAAGCGCAAAGCGTTCGGCGCGAGCTGTTTGCAAGTGGTCGCTTGGATATCAGCTTCGCGCTGATACTCACCAACGAAGAATATGCGAAAGAGTACGCTATGCGTCCACAGAATATGCAGATAGTGCAAGCATAGTACTCCTCGCAAGTCAAGCACAAAAGCCGCCTTCGGGCGGCTTTTTTTATAATAAAAAAACAAGGGCCTGGCCCTGGCCAAGATGTCAAGAGCTATTAAGCTATTTATGGGAAATTTTTAAACAATTAAATATCATGTTGGCACGAAAATAGTTTTTGCAATCGAACGTTTTTTACTCTACTGTACGCGCATGGTTAATTCATCCGCCCTCACCGCCACCCTAATCCACGTTCGCGCCTGCGTGCGCGACCTCAATTGCTCCTCCTTGACGGAGGAGCATATTGCGCTCCTGCACGAAATCGCGAACTTCGCATGCACGAACGCGCAGGAGGCGCGTTTCGTGCAGGATGCGAATGCCGCATTCGACCAGTGGGTCGAACAACGCGAGCTGGAGCGCGAGCGGTACGCGCATGATGCGCACGCCGCATGCGGTAAGTAAGCATACGCAAAACCCTCAACCCGAAAGGGTTGGGGGCCAGGCCTGGCCGCTGCCTAAGTATCTATTAAGCAACGCTTTAAAAAAGTTTAAAAAACAATTGTATTTTTAACATATTGCGCTTATCTTTCGGGCATGGATACCAAATTGACGGTTAACGGCGAAGTGATCGAAGTCTTTGATATCGTTATGGATATCGATATGGCGGATTACCCTGACTTTTGCGATGCATGCATTATCGATGCATTCAAAAAGGTTGGCGATCAATACGTTAGGCTGACGCCTGAGGAGCTTGAAAGCATTCCCTCAGACGAATGCCAAGATGCGGCTCACGATTATATTCACTAGTACTTAATATTCAGCTACTTATGCAAGACCCATTCACACTAGCAGAAAACTTCGTCGCATGCGTAAAGCGCGACGTTCAAAGCACTTACGCACCTGAGCACGTTGACACTTGCACAGTTGCGCACCTTCAAAGCACGTTGCAGATTCTTGCGTCCCATCATCCTCAGATTCAAGAGTTTCTGCAGGTGCGGATTCAACAGCTTGAGTCAAGAAATAAATAAGCCACATAAACGCCTCAACCCGAAAGGGTTGGGGCGGAGGGGGCCTGGCCCTGGACGCACGCAAGTGTCTATTGCGCAATAGTTTAAAAAAAGTTGACAACTTTGTTTTTTTTGATTAGTTTGATGCCCTATGGTTACATCATCTAATTCATCATTCGGTTCGGACGACAACGCGCACGCGCACGCGCATTCACGCTGTGAAGATGCACCCTGCTGCGGGTGCTGCCCTTCAGCAGCGGAGTACTATGATCCTCGCGAAGAGATTGAGGCGGATCTCCTTGACGACGAGGAGATTGAGCGCGAAGACGAGGGCGGCGATGGCATGACGGATGTGGAAGCGGATGCGGATACGCTCGCATCTGCGGGTTGGGGGACGGACGAGGACTACGGCGATTTCGGCGGGGAGGACAGTTGGCTCGACTCCCATTGGGAGTCTCAGAACGAACTCGATTGCGGGGGCGACTTCTAGCGCAAGTTGCGCGTCAAGCACAAAAGCCGCCTTCGGGCGGCTTTTTTTATGGTAAAAAATATCCCAGGCCAGGCCTGGCCGTCGCAAGTCGTTATTGCGCAAGCACTTAAAAAAGTTTGACAAGCCAAAGTCTTTTGTTTAGTTTGTTCGCCTATGGTTACACATTCACAGTTAGCGACGGTTTGGCTGGATTCTATTCGCGCCCAGATACTTACAGAGATCGCGAAATGGGATCGCGTCATGTGCGATGAAACGCCCGAAGGATTCCAAGGCTATTGGCCTGAGGTACTTGCGCAATTTCGCATTTGCGACGATATCCCCTCAGTCCTAATGCACTTAGGGCTAGAGGTTTCGGTGGCGGATGAGGAAGTACTTCAAAATCAATTAGATACAATCCTCGAACCGCTTCGCGAAGCGGCGATGGAAACTTGGGCTTTTTCCATTTTGGAAGACATGCATAATGAGGCATATCTTGCGGCGGCAAGATACTTCTAGTGCAAGCCACAACCCCCTCAGCCCGAAAGGGTTGAGGGGATCGAGGCCCTGGCCTGGCCCTGGCCACTTGTCAAGTGTTATTGTGCATTCTGCACAAAATTTTTAAAGAAATATAAATGAGGTTGGCATGAAAATAGCATATTGAAAACTGAACTTTTTTGTCTTATATTACGCGCATGGAACACATCAAAGTCTCTCAGCTAATCAGCAAGATCAACGAGTATTCTCGCGTGAACCCACGCGACAAGACGCCAACGCGCCTCACCATCCAAGGCATTTACTTGGAGAACGCACTGTTTGATTTGCAGTTTGAATTCGGGGATGATCCCCGATTTCAAGCCATGATCCGAGATATGATCGAAAAGATTGAGCGTTTGACCGAGCGCAAACGCTCCGAATGCGAAGGGCAGGAACCAGTCAGAGCCTACAACTAACCCATAATACACACTATGCAAGACGCATTAGAAACCCTACAAAACGCAGTCCTCAATCAAACTCGCAACATGATTGCGAGTTTCGACCCACTAAGTTTGACCTGTGAGCAACATACGCTGCTATTCATGCTTGCGCATGAGTGCAGTGCAATCTTGCAGGAAGCGCATATCCTGAATCAGCAGGTAGCTGATGAAGAAGAACGCGAGCGGTACGCGCATGATGCGCTCGCCGCATTTGGCAAGTAAGCGCAGCTAACCCCCTCAACCCGAAAGGGTTGAGGCCAGGGGCCTGGCCCTGGCCGCTTGTCAAGTATTATTACGCCTTTGGCGTAAATATTTTTTGTCTTTTTTATTGTTTAAAAACAAAAGTGTGAGAGTATTCCTGTATGAACGTTAACCCTCTGATCGATCTCATCAAGCAGAACTTCAGCGACCTCGACTCGTTGCGCCAGTTGCAAACCGCAATCGAGTGCATGATCGAATCGCGTGAATATCAAATCGCCCTTCTCAACGACGAATCACCCGAATGGCCACCAGTTTCTTCTGTCCGTCAAGTCAACAACCAAAAATAAATAAATGAAAATCACACGCACATCATGGGCATCGGGGGAGACCAACACGATGGATCTCCCCATCACGCAGGATCAACTTAACGCATATGCAGCAGGTGCATTGCTGCAGGATGCGTTCCCCAACCTCAACGCAGACGAACGCGAGTTCGTGAAATCAGGCATCACCGCCGAAGAGTGGGATGAGATGTTCGGTGGCCCAGAAGAAGAAGAGGAGTAGGAAATCGAGTAGCCTAAACGCCTCAACCCGAAAGGGTTGGGGCCAGGGCCACCCCTGGACTCCTGTCAACAACTATTACGCCTATGGCGTAAAATATTTTGCAAATAAATGTTGCGCTCGCTCTTTGCTTTGCTATCTTTCCACATATGACAACTACAGCAATTAGACGAACCCCACTCATCAACGGAACCTCGCTCAAAGGTTACATCTCAACAACATACAACCAATTGGTTGCAGTGTTCGGTGCGCCATGCAAGTACAATAATCCTGTCGATCCAAGCGACAAGGTTAACATCGAATGGTGTCTCAAGTTTCCAAACGAAACAGTGGCAACCATCTATGCATGGAAGCGTGTACCGCAGAATCCAGATGTTGCGTTTGAGTGGAATGTCGGCGGCTACAAGCTCGACGCTTTGGAATGCGTTGACTATGAACTGTTTAAGAATGGCGTGACAAACCACTTGACAAGAACCTTTCGGTAGGGCAGGGTTTTTTTTGTTTTTTCCCTGTTGCGCATGGCGCAAGCCCCCTCTGCGTTTGCTTTGTTTCGCAGAGGGGGCTCCCCCAGCCCTGGGCTTTTGTCAGCAACTATTACGTCTGTGACGTAAATTTTTTACATTTTTTATTTGCACCGTATATCAACTTGGACTAGGTTAATCGCATGAAATACACAGCCCAACAAGCATCAGACTACGTCAACTCATTGCCACTCAACGTTCAGGATTTGCTCTCTGATGAGAGTATGAAAGCCCTTGAAAGGCACAGAGTTTTGACTCTCGATCCGAATCAAAACCTTTACCATTTTGAGAATGGTTATGCTTTCATGTACTGGTTCAACAGAACAAAGGAATCATTCAGTTATGATATCTACTCAATTGATGAGCCCGAAATTAATCTTGTGTCAAAGGATAATCTCATGCAGGTTGAGTGCTGGCTCACTGCACATGAGGTGATGAATCGTGACGCTTACATCGCGCCGAATGCCGCTGAAAAAATAATTGCGGAAATTGTGGCAAAGTGCAATAATCCAGACGACCTGCAAAAAATTAAATCAGCAGTTGAATGCTTGCTAGAATCCTTTAATTAATATGAATAAAAAACAAATCATCGAAGCCGCAAAATCTCTCTCAATCTCTGAGATTGATTATCTACAAATAGAACTCTCTAAGCTAAAGAAGGCCAAGGCCGAATCCAAACAAAGAATCAAAAGAACAATTTTATTGGCAAGAACAGACTTTCATCCTGTCTGCTATACATGATGCGAACCACCCCACCGCAAGGTGGGGGCCTAGCCCTGGCCAGGGCTGTCAAGTCTATTACGCTCAAGCGCAAAAATATTTGCGCTTGGCATGGTTCTTGAAGTGAAAATAAATGCTTAAAACTAAAAAAAACCGTTGCATTCTGAACTGACCCGTGAGATATTTGCTCTGTCAGTTAACCATTAAACCTAATCAATATGATCATTGCAAAAAACCTCGTCACCCGTGAACAACTCGCAACCGTCCGCACCCCAGATGGTACGGACAGCTTCACGCCAATCAGCCATTCCTTCCTTGTGGAAGAAACGCTTTCCGCTTTGGATCGCGCAGGCTACAGCGTCACCGAAGAAAAGCACGCTCTGGGCCGTTTCGGTCAACGGTACTTCGGCGGCTTCCAGATCACTGGCCCCGATATCAACAGCGATTCTCGCAAGCTGGTGCTTGGATTGCGTAACGCGCATGACAAATCCTTCGCCGCTTCAATGTGCATCGGAAACCGTATGATAGTTTGTGAAAATCTTTGCTTCTCATCTGACGTGAAGCTGGCTCGCCGCCACACAGTCAACATCATTCGCGATATCCCTCGCGTATTGTCTGAGGGCATCGGGCGTTTGCTCTCTCACTGGACGGATATGGAAACGCGCATTAGCCGCTATCAGAACACCGAAATCGGTTTCAACCAAGCGTGCGAACTGGCGGTTCAACTCGCTGAAGCCAAGGCACTTCCCGCTCGCGATGTGTTCGCAGTGACTCAGGAGTTCAAAGCTCCCCGTCACCCAGAGTTCAACACGCCCACGCTGTGGAACTTGTACAACTCTGTGACAGAGAACCTCAAAGGCTCTGACCTGACCAAGCTCCCTGTGCGCACGATGGTCATGCAGTCGATGTTCGATTCGATTGCGGGTCACGCTTCGATCATCGAAGTGGAACCGATTGACTCTGAGGAACTTGCGGGTGCTGAGGCGTAAGCCCTTCGGGGGGAGCGGGTAACACCGCTCCCAACCCACCCCCCGCTATGCGGGGGGCCAGGGCCCTGGCCCTGGTCGGGCCGTCAAGCTTATTGCGCCTAAAGGCGCAAATTTTTATGAAAAAAAACTTGCACATCAAAACAAAACATCTATGATTCCCACATGAACGCAAACCTAGAAGAATTCAAAAAGAAAACGTGCGCTTTGATTGATGAGCTACAGCTCGCAGCGCATAATGCGCTGGATGAAGCTCCCTCCATCAAGCAGATGGAAAAAATCACACAGCTTCATCTTTATACATTGACAATCGCGCTTCAAACAATTACAAACGGTCTTTCAATTATGAAAGATGAAGATATGCTTCGCATATGGACTCCAAAGATAAACAACTAAAGGTTGACGGAGTAACCTACCAAAAAACTTTACGATGGGGCAACAGAATGTTGCGAGTTATACAACCAAGCAAGAAACAGTACAAAAGACATGCAAAACACAAAAAGCAAGAAAGTTAAGATGCAGTTGGTCGGCCTCGATGGCAACGCATTCGTAATCATGGGTACATGGAGAAGCAATGCGCTTCGCCAAGGCTGGTCACAAGAAGAAGTTCGTGCGGTTCTGGATGAAGCGCAAAGCGGAGACTACGATCATCTGCTCGCAACCATTGCGATGAACACTACAGAACCAGACGCCCCAAAATATTGGGATGAGGAAGACGACGAAGACGACGAAGACGACGAAGACGAAGACGGCAATCAAGTTGATCTCTCACGTTAATAATATGATTGGCAAACGCATTATCAATACAACAAATGGAAAATTCTTTTCCATTAAATATCACAATAAAAAAGGTGAAACAAACACCTACACCGTTCGCACTGGCGTAACGAAAGGAACAAAAGGTGGAACTAACAATTGCCCACCCGAAGCTGTCACACTCTATGTGGTAGCAAAGAACGGCAAGGTGGAGCAACCACATTTTGGAATGTTTTATCTTGACAGAATCTTAGACAATTCCATTCTTCCAAATAGATGACGAAGTGGATTACCTGAGGGGGTTGCCATGAACTGAACTATAGGGAAGCTGACCCCCACCCATCGGGTGGGGGCCAGGCCCTAGGCCTGGGGGCCTGTCAAGCATTATTACGCCCAAGGGCGTAAATATTTTGAAAATAATTGTTGATCGACCTTTTTTCACTGATACTCTTATTGCATGCAAAAAATACTCACCGTTGCTAATTATAAAACACTAAAGGGCAGATCCTTCGGATACGAAACGTTCGGCATTCATTTCGCACCCGCTGACATCAGCGGGTATGAGGTTTGCCAAGGCAGATCAAAAGGCTGCACAGATTCTTGCCTTAACTTGGCAGGCATGGGTGTAATGGTTCAGCCCCAGCGAATCGAAAAAACAAAAAGCTTCTTTGAGCAGCAGTCTCTGTTCATGGATAACCTAATGAAAGAAATTGAGACAGGAATCAAATCAGCCGCAAAAAAAAGTTTGCAAGCTGTGTTTCGTCTCAACTTAACTTCTGACATTAGATGGGAAAACATTATTCACAAAGGCAAAAACATTTTCCAGCATTTTGCTGGTGTGCAGTTTTATGATTACACAAAACTGTTTGATCGTTTGGACTTGACAATTCCAAATTACCACTTGACTTTCTCACGCGCAGAGACTAAAGTGTCTCAAGTTAAATCGTTCGCAGCATTAGCAAAAGGAAACAATTCGGCTTTTGTTTTCTCCACTAAGAAAGATCAATCCTTGCCCACTGAACACGCAGGCTTTAAAGTAATCGACGGAGACGAAAACGATCTTCGTTTCCTTGATCCTAAGAATACAATTGTCGGACTGCGTGCCAAAGGCCCAGCAAAGAAAGATGTTTCGGGTTTTGTGATTCATGTTTAACTATGCCCATACTTCTGTTTCTGCTTGTGTTACTGGTGTTTTTATCCTATAAAAAGTAAATGCAACCAATCTTAGTTTTTATCTTTGTAGTATTCTGTTTAACTTTAGTAATAAAAAAGTAATATGCACCAACCATACACACTAATTGAAGATGATACTTCTTTTCAAGAAGAGGTAATGATTGATAAAGATTCAGCGGAAACCGCTGAAGAACAAGCTCTTAGACATTTGGGCTTTCGTGTCGAACCTAAAAATACATCTGATCAGATTAAAGACTACTACATTGTAGACAAAGATGATGGTGTAGAGATTCATTCTTTTCGAGATTTTTCTTATGATAATGCTTGTATCTTCGCTCTGAGTGTGCTAGGATATTCTCTCTATGAAGGAGAAGCAGAGTTGAACTTTCTTCCAGCAGAAAACATTCTAGCTTTTGAGCTATAAACTTTCGGGGATGTAGCTCAATGGTCAGAGCAGGCGACTCATAATCGCTTGGTTGGGGGTTCAAATCCCTCCGTCCCCACTTTCTTTTTCTTTTGGCTAGGTGGTGAAATGGCAGACACAACAGACTTAAAATCTGTTGCCCAGTAGGGCGTGCGGGTTCGAGTCCCGCCCTAGCTACCACTCCAAAGGGGCGCGTGCGCCCCTGGCCCTGGGCCAGCTGTCAACAACTATTACGCACTTAGTGCGTAATTTTTGATAAATAAATGTTGCACGAATCAAAACCCATGATAGAGTTCTAAACATGAACGACACCAAAAAAACTGAGGCTCAAAAACAGCTCATCAAGTTTCGGGATCAATTGCACAAGCTTTTGATGAAGTATCCAGAGATTAGGATCGCTGGCAATCGGGATGGCGATCCTATTGCTTGCGTTTATTCTGGTGATAAGTTTAGTTGCTACGAGCAGATCTATCTACCCACCAATGGCAAACAGGAGTTAATCAAACACTAATTACTTATGAACAACCCATTGAAAGCAGAACCAAAACCAATCAATGCCACAAACTTGCGAAACATTCTCGAAAGTTCTTGGGGACTCGCATACAAAGGCAGATCAGAAATCTGGTACTACAACAACGACTCAGAATCTCTTGACGAGTTTAGTTTGTTTTGTGGCAATGATGGAGCAGAAATAAAGTTTAAATTTGATTGTGACGCGAAACTTTATGCTGATGGATTTGTCGAACTCACTTCATGCATTAACTCAACACTCAAGTTTATTGTTTTGCAGGAAGTCAACGTAAAGATTATGCTCATGAGCATGATTGAAAGTGCATAATATGTTAACACCAGAAGACATCACAAAAGCTCTCGAAATCTGCAAACATTGCTTGACAGATGCAGACTTAAGAGATAAGCTCTCATACGAATTGAACGTGGAAGAAAACTTCCTCATTGAACTAAAAGAAAGAATCCAAACATACTTGCACCCATGATCTCCGAAACAGCACAATCACAAGTCCAGCTTGACAATCCTTCTGTTTGTTTTCCATTCATTCACATGAATGGCAACGATGGCAAATCATTGGGTGGACAATACTTCGATGCGCTTCGTGCGCTAGAACAATTCTCCGAAAAGTTTTTTGCGGTTGAATTCCACAAGCGAGACTACTACCCAAAGGGTGATGAGAGTTGGAACATGGCAGTCTCTCAAAGAGACGAAGTCAAACAAAAGATTAAAGACATCCGCAAACATCTCGAACTCCATGCGGCTCACTGCTTTGAAGCAGCAAGATAATTTCTGTGGTTAGGTGTGTTGTGTCATCCATCCTCCCCTGCGGGTGCAGGGGAGGCTCTGGCACAAACGGACAGGTAGCTCAATGGTAGAGCAGCGCCCTTTTAAGGCGTTGGTTATGAGTTCGAGTCTCATCCTGTCCACCAGCCAGGGCCAGGCCCCGCCTTCGTCAATCTATATTTCGCACCAGTGCGAAAATATTTTAAAATACCTCTTGCGTATTTATTTGGAACGTGTATGATCTTATCATGTTTAGTACCCATAGCTCAGTTGGATAGAGCAACGGATTTCTAATCCGTTGGTCGCAGGTTCGAACCCTGCTGGGTACGCCACTTTTAATTGCATAAAAATATGAAAATCAAAATCACATTCGAGTCCCTCTTTGAGGGCGTTGAATCAGAAGAACAAGCCTACGACATTTTGCTTGAGTATCTCAATGACTGTGTTAAACATGAAGATGTCACAGGATTTAAATTTGAAGAAGTAAAGGAATAACATGACATACAGACAACTAATAAAAGAACTGGGCCGTTTAACGGCAGATCAACTCGATAGTCACGTCATTGTCGAGCTTGAAGATACATTTCACAATGTAACTGGGATTAACATCGCTAGTGGTGAAGGACACTATCTTTACGAAGATGAAGTTTTCTTTTCGATTGACTTGGAACCATTGGGTGAAAAAGATGAGGAGGAAGAATAATGAAATTGCATGACATTGAAATCACAGTTTGCCCCAAACTTCTAGGCGAACAAAAACAAACATTGCTTGCGGTAATTGAATTACTTGCAGAGCGCAAAGACACAGATGACATTTTCATAAATCATCTTGATGGTCTAGTGAATTTGCTTGACTACATCGAAGACGAGATTAAATATAGAGACGAAGACTAATATGCAACTTGCTGACATTAATACAATCTATCAAACGATCTCTAAGGAAGTAAAACAAAAATTTCCTGTTTTATCTAGCTGGGGTATAAGGTGGAACATGAGACTAACAACGGCAATGGGGAGGGCGATTAAATCGCCCTCCAAGTACATTGAGTTGTCAAGTCGTATTGTTAATCTTAATCTTGAAACTCCATCGTTTGAAAGCAGAATAAAAGAAACTATTCTACATGAATGGGCTCACGCTTTAGATTGGGAGTGTGATAAAAAGTGGGGTCACGGCCCCACTTGGAAATCTTGGATGGAAAAGCTGGGCTTAGATCCAGAAAGGTGCTATGATTCTACTCGGTGGTTATGCATACCAAACAAGATGAATTACGCAATTAGAAACTATCATAACGGCAAAGTCTATTGTTATACAGAAAAAGATCCAGACGACTCTCTCAAGTCAAGAGCTGTCGAATGGAACTCTTTAATGCTTGACAGGCCCAAAGAAGAATTAGAAATCATTTCTCTGCATACGAAACGCAGGAGAGGAATATGATTGAACTATTCTGTTTTCTTCTTGTGATATTCATAATCACTAAGATGCAAGATTAAAATTAATATAATTTCCCCCCACCAACGCCTCACCCGAAAGGGTGGGGCGTTTTTTATTTAATTTAATTAGCCGCCAGGCCAGGCCTGGCCACACTCTCTCTATATTTGCGCTTATTTGCAAAAATTTTTATTATTCCTTGACTATTCTTCTTCATTCCTCATTAGTAATAACTCTAACCATGATATCGTTAGGGCTAACTCGTCGTCTGAGAGGATGGAGTAATCGACCTCCTTGGCCTTGCCTTCATCGAAATGGAAAGCGGCAAGGTGGGTGATCTTCAAGGTCTGAGGATCATAGATTGTATTAAACAATATAGTTCTTTCTTTTATTGTGCTAATATATCTGAAGTAATGCATAAAAAAAACCCCCGTCCGAGGACGGGGGTGTTATCGGTCCCTATTGATTATAAAATCAGAACCTACTAAGTTCAGCTAAGATCTCTGTACCCTTCCTAGTGATCTCACGAACTCCATTGATCTTCATAAGTCCACGCTGTAGGAGATACAGTTCAGCATCCTTTTGAATTGCAGTACGACTCATGCCAGTGACGGCAGCGATAGTCTGCAATGTAGATGCTCCCCGCTCATTGAGGATCTGTAGAATCTGGACTTCAATGTTGGTCATGCCGAGGGGCTTGATGCCAAGGATGCGGCGAAGTTCATTCCACTCTTCGCGCATAAAGACATTGCTGTTCTGAGACTCACAGAACGTTTCAATTTCTTTTGCACGTTTAACTGCGGAACGAGCATTACCTCTGGTTGTGCTAGCAATCTGCTGAAGCAAACCATCCTCAAACTCAACGTCTTCGAGCCTACCCTTAATAATATCAATCAATTCATCTGTTGAATAGGGCTTGAAATCAAGAATAGTCAAACGATCTTTAAGAGGAGCAAACATCTTATCCAGTTCTGTAGTAGCAAAGATCATAGAGATCTTTGTAAAATCAAAAGTGAATGTGAATTCGCGCCAATTAAATTCTTTGATTGGGCTACGTTCTGTATTGGTAATAGACAGGAATGCCATCACCAAATCATTGGGCAGAGCATGACACTCATCAAAGAAAAGAGTTACTTCGTTTCCTTGTACGATAGGCATGAAGATCTGCTCAAAGAACATTGCATTGTTTTTGATTGTGCTAGAGTTGAGTTCCAGCATGGGGCGCGGCTTGCCATCCACATTAGTGAGTGACTTACTGAACGCTTTGAGGAACTCAGTCTTGCCCAGACCTTTAGCCCCATTCAAAAGAATAAAAGGAACTGTGCTGGTACGTTGATATGCTTTAGAGTAGAACTCTAACTGACGTTTAATTTCGGGCTGACCTACAAGTTTTTCAAACATGGCAATTATAATACGGCAAGGGATTTATTTTGTCAACAATTAAAAAGGACAGTTGGAATCTTCGAACTTCTCCAAAGAGAACTGAACTTTTTCTTCTGCTTCCTGCTCAGATGGAACAGAAATGATTCTTTGGCTAGGTGTAGGGGCGCTCACAATCGAGAGCGTATCACGCAGCCAGATTTTTGACACAGGGATCGAAGCTTCTTCTGACAAAAGCGAAAGAAGAGTTTTGATTTGTACGTTGGTGAAACTGTTGGAGCCAGCTGGGCGACCGCGCCCACGCTTTGCTACTGGAGTTTCATTGACGGTTTCAGCATTACTGTTGGTATTCATAGTGGTGAAATTTTTATCACAAAAAATGGGAAAGTCAAGGGGTAGTTTGGTTTTTATTCAAAATAATGTTTGTGTGAAACGTAATTAGATTTAGTGTGATTAAATGAAACGCAATTAGATTTAATGTAATTAACTGAAACCTTAATTGATTTAAGTTTATTGTTTTGTGCGTTTTGTGGGTCACCTGGCTTATGATGCCCTATTATTTGGCGTGTCAAGTAAAATTTTTAGCCCCCTATTATTTGGCGCTTGTCAAGAAATTTTTGGCTATATGTTATATTTGATTTTTGCTAATATAAACTTACCCCTGTCCAAAACCCTCACGGCGAACTTCCCCTTCTGGAAGTATTTATGTTCCTCCTTGGTTAGGAACAACCTTTGGACCCCAATCTCCCCCTCCACTTTTATTGTGATTGCTTGTGTTCTCTGTATAGGATTAACAAAAATACCTGCATGAACAAGCTCCCACCACTTATTAGACTCAATATAATCTAGTCTACTGAGGTCGAGGGGAATTTTAATTCGCCGTGATATTAAATTATTTTTAATTCCCTCTATTAAAAAATC
>Ga0075471_10001717_pt1 | contig 14482 bp, 10 predicted proteins | sample DEB19_08_DNA_2_FD_74787 | JGI IMG/M metagenome (GOLD analysis project Ga0075471, IMG submission 74787) | Aqueous microbial communities from the Delaware River and Bay under freshwater to marine salinity gradient to study organic matter... | ecosystem: Environmental > Aquatic > Marine > Coastal ... | reverse complement strand
CTTCTCCGGCGAACGATTGGTGACGGTGATGCTTTTTGCCCCGCGCGAGAGCATGGCGCGGGCGGCTTTCTCGCTGGTGTCGCCGGCCCCGATGAAGAGGACATGGCGGTCGGCGAGGTCGGCGAAAATCTTTTCGGCCAATTCCACGCCGACGGAGGCGACGGAGATGCTGCCGCGCTGGATCCCGGTTTCGGTGCGGATGTGCTTGGCGGTGTTGAAGGCGCGCTGGAAGGCTTTGTTCAGCCGACCGCCGGTGTGCTTGTGCTGGAGCGCGAGGTCATAGGCGGTCTTCAGCTGGCCGAGTATTTCCGTCTCGCCAAGCACCATGGAATCAAGGCCACTGGCGACCTTGAAGAGGTGTTCCACGCTGTGCGGCTCGGTGAATTTGTAGATCTCGTCGGTGAGCGGATCGCTGTAGGCGTGGTGGCTGACGAGGAATTCGTGCAGGGCGGCGCAGGCTTGGTCGGGAGCGAGCGAGGTGGCGGCGTAGATTTCCACGCGGTTGCAGGTGGAGACAATGACGACTTCGTCCACGATGCGCGAGTCGCGGAGGGTTTGCAGGATGGCGGGCAGCCGCGCGGAGTCGAAGGCAAACCGCTCGCGCACGCTGACCGGCGCGGTGCGATGGCTCAAACCGATGGCGACGATGCTCATTGATGGTGGATCGGGGAAAGCAGGTTGCTGCCCCAGAACGTCAGCAGCACGAAGGCAAACAGTCCGACCGCGCTCCACGCGAAGCGGCGGCCCGCCACCGCAAACCGCATCCGGCCCGCCAGCAGGGCGAGATAGGCGACCCACACGACGCCCGACCAGATCACCTTGATGTCAGCAAAGTAGTTCACCTCGTGCTTTTCCATCACGAAACCTCCGAGGCCGAGGCCGAGCGTGAGCAGGAGAAAACCGTTGCGCAAAAACCGGAAGGTGATGGTGTCAAGCCGCTGCACCGGCGGCAGCAATGAGAAGAAGGCGCGAAGCTTGTTGAACTTCAGGTTGTGTTCCTGCGTGAGATACATCAGGCCAGCAACAGCGCTGAGGGCGAAGGCGCCATAGGCTTGCAGGATGAGCGCAGCGTGGAGGCTGGTGCGCCAGCCGGTGAATTGAGGCGCCGCCGCGTGCGGCGGATCCAGTGCGGGCATCAACGCGAACACTCCCAGCGTAAAGACCACCGGCGACACGAATGCGCCCAAGAACCGCAACCGGCTGACCACGCCGATGATGAGATATGCCGTGACCAGCGCCCAACCGACAAACATCGTGGCCTCGAAGAGGTTGTTGACGGGGCATTGTTTCAGCGAGAAGCCGCGCAGGACCATCGCGGTGAAATGCAGCCCGTAGCCGGCGAGCAGGAGGAGATAATTGACGCGGTTGTCCTCGCGAAAACCTTTACGCCAGAGTGCCACCGAATACACGGTGCTGATGCCGTAGAGCATCACGGCCAGCAGAAAATAATGACGGTCAGTGAACCAAGACACCCCCACAGGTTAGTTCCCGTCCGACTTCGGGCAAGCCGCATTTGTGCTCCCCACTCCGGGAAGCTGTTCCATGTCGTTGACGCCACCGGCGGGAGCGGATAGCTTGCCAGTGACAAAACTATGATCGCCACCGCCGCCGCCAAAAGCACCGCCGCCCCGACGTTCCGCGTCGGCGACGAGCGGCTGGTCAAGCTTACCGCCAACGCGGCCAAGAAAGTCTCCACCCTGCTCTCCCGCCAAGGCCGCGCCAATGGGGTGCTGCGGGTGGCTGTCATCGGCGGCGGTTGCTCCGGCCTGCAATACAAGATGGATCTGCAGGACGGCCCCGCGAACCGCGACATCCTCGTCGAAAGCGGCGGTGTGCGCGTGGTCGTGGACCCCAAGAGCGCGCTCTACGTCACCGGCAGCGAACTGGATTACGTGGACGCGCTCCAGGACGGCGGCTTCAAGGTCAAGAATCCCAATGCCGCGACCAGTTGCTCCTGCGGTGAGAGTTTCAGCGCGTAGCCGGTTCATCGTCGCGCCATGACGGACTATTTTCTCCTGCTCGACGAACCGCGCCGCCCTTGGCTCGACCCCGAAGCGCTCAAGCAAAAATTCCACGCCCGCGCCGCCGCCGTCCACCCCGACCACCTCCCCGCTGCCGCCGCCGCCGCCAAAGTTGCCGCGCAGCAACATTACACCGCGCTCAACGCCGCCTACCATTGCCTGCGCGAACCGAAAGACCGCCTGCGCCACCTGCTGGAACTCGAGCTCGGCCAAAAACCATCCGACCTCACCAATGTGCCGGACGACATGCTCGCGCTCTTCCGCGCCGTCGGCGAATTGTTTCGCGGCACCGACGCTTTTCTCGCGGAGAAAGCCCGCGCCACTTCGCCGCTGGTGCAAGTCCAGCTATTTGAGCGCGGCCAAGAATGGGTGGAAAAGCTCGGCGACCTGCGCCAGCAAATCATCGCACGCCGCGACCCGTTGCTGGAGGAACTGCAAACCCTGAACGCCGCTTGGGTAGAAGATAGAAGATGGAAGCTAGAAGATGGGAAAACCCGAGATCCCCAACTCCTAACAAGGTTGCTAGAAATCTGGCCGCTGCTCGGCTTTTACGAACGCTGGCTCGCGCAAATCCAGGAACGCAGCGTGCAACTCTCGTTTTGAAATGAAAGCCGCAGCCAATTCCTTTAACGCAAAGGCGCAAAGGCCCAAAGACGCAGAGGGATGTCCCAGCACCCGCAATTCTTCCCCTAGCAAGCTCGCTCGCCGCGTTTCGCTTTGGTTTGTTTTCCTTTGCGTCTTTGCGTCTTTGCATCTTTGCGTTGAAACTCTTGCAGCCGAGGAATCGTGGCCCGAAGCCTTGAGCCGGATGCCGCTCGCCGCACCCGTCGCGGAACTCAACCGCACCAACTGCGTGGACGTGATGCTCCGCTCCTTCCAATCCAACGCCACCGTCAAAGCGCTAATTTTCATGCCCGGCGCGACCGACGAGTTCTACATGTTCAAGCGCGCCCGCGCCACGTTCACCAACGCCGCCCCCACCCTGCTCGACGCCGTGACCGCTCTGACGAACCAGACGCTCATCCGCGTCACGTTCCTGCCGCCGTTCCTGCTGCTGCACTCGGATGAAGACCCGCTCACGCCACTCTTTACCATCTCTGACGAACCCACGGCGGAAAAATTGCGGCAACGGAAATTTCTGCCGCAAGCGCTCTACAACGACCGCGACTGGGATTTCATGATGCCGGTGCTGGAAAAGCAGTTGAAAATGGATTTTCGTCCGTGGCCGTATCGCACCGATTCGTGGCATTTCTACCGGCACAGCTTCGCGGCGTGGAATCTTACCGGCTGGGAGGCGCTCCAAGCCGTGTCACTCGCCGGCAAGGAAACCTTCACCGTGGAACGCAAGCGCGTGGTCTTCACCGGCGACATGCGCACGCGGACCTTGCCGAAGTTTTAGTGCGCCGCCAGCCAGTTGTCGCCCGTGCCGATTTCCACATCCACTGGCGCGTCGAGCTTGATGGCGGTTTTCATTTTCTCGGCGACCAGTTCGCGGACTTCCTTCTCTTGCGGTCGATAGAGGTCGAACACCAGTTCGTCGTGGACTTGCAGCAGCATGCGCGTCTTGAGCTGGCGCGCGGCGAGTTCGCGGTGGATGGCAATCATCGCCAGTTTGATCATGTCCGCCGCCGTGCCTTGGATGGGCGCATTGATGGCGTTGCGTTCGGCGGCGGCGCGGATGGTGCCGTTCGCGGATTTGATGTCGCGGAGGTAACGCCGCCGACCGGTGACGGTCTCCACGTAGCCGTGTTGCCGCGCGAAGGCGATGGTCGTATCAAGGTAGCCGCGGACGCCGGGGAACTGTGCGAAGTATTGCGTAATGATCTCCGCCGCCTCGCCGCGCGGGATGCCCAGCCGCTGCGCCAGCCCGAACGCCGAGATGCCGTAGATGATGCCGAAGTTAACCATCTTCGCCTTGCGCCGCTGCTCGGGCGTTACAGCGTCGAGCGCAACGCCGAACACCCGCGCCGCCGTGGCCGCGTGGATGTCCAGCCCGGAGGCGAACGCTTCGAGCATCGCCGGCTCGCGGCTCAACGCGGCGATGATGCGCAGTTCGATCTGCGAATAATCCGCCGAAAGCAGCGTAAAATCTTTGCCGCGCGGCACGAACGCCTTCCGGATCTCCTGTCCGCGTTCGGTGCGGATGGGGATGTTTTGGAGGTTCGGATTCTGCGAGTTCAACCGCCCGGTGCTCGTCGCGACCTGCTGATACGTCGTGTGGACGCGGCCCGTCACCGGCGAGATCGCTTCCGGCAGCGCATCGGCGTAGGTGGACTTCAGCTTCGTCGCCGTGCGGTAATCCAGCAGCCGCTGCACGACCGGATGCACGCCGGCGAGTTCGGCGAGCGTCTGCTCGTCGGTGACGTATTGACCGGTCTTGGTCTTCTTCGGCTTCTCGGCGATTTTCAGCACCTCGAACAAAATCTGCCCGAGCTGGCGCGGCGAATTGAGATTGAACTTCGTGCCGGCGAGTTCGTAAACGGCAGCTTCGTGCGCGGCAATTTCCTTGGCGAGCACTTCGGAAAATTCCGCCAGCGCCGCCGCGTCCAATCGCATGCCCTCGAACTCCATGTCCACCAGCACCGGCAACAGCGGTGCTTCGATGTCGTAGAACACTCGTTCCTGACCGCGCCCGGCCAGCAGCGGTTCAAGCGCGGCGCGCAACTGCCATGTCACGTCTGCGTCCTCGGCGGCGTATTCGGCGATCTGCGCGAGCGGCACGTCGGCCATCGAGAGTTGCGCGGATTTCTTTTCGCCGATGAGTTTGCTGATGGGCACGGGCGTGTAGCCGAGATAGACCTCGCTCAAGTAATCCATGCCGTGCCGCTGCTCCGGCTCGACGAGGCTGTGCGCGATCATCGTGTCGAACAACTTGCCGCGCACACTCACGCCATGCCATTTGAGTACGCTCAAATCGAACTTGAGATTGTGTCCGACTTTTTCGATGCGTTCGTCTTCGAGCACGGCGCGGAACTCTTCCAAAATGAGCTTTGCCTCGGTGGCGTCCTGCGGAATCGGAACGTAATACCCGGTGTGCGCCTTGAAGGAAAATGACAGACCGACGAGCTTCGCTTCTTTCGGGTCGAGCCCGGTGGTTTCTGTGTCGAAGCAGAAGGACTTCAGGCCGGCGAGAGTTTGGATGAGTTGCTTTCGCTCGGCGGGCGTGGCGGCGATGTGATATTCGTGCGGCACGTCGGCGATGGTCTTAAGATTGGCGGCGACGGCGGGGGCTTCATCGCCGGCAGCCGCAGCGGGTTGGGTTTCGCCGAAGAGCGCGAACTCTGACTGGGGCGATGATTGCCCCTCACCCCGGCCCTGGCCCCGCTCGGCGCGGGGCGAGGGAGAAGCAGTGGAAGCGGCTTTGACATTCGAGGTCGCGCTGGCGCGACCGCCTTTGAACTCTTCGCCAAAGACGCGGCGGCCGAGTGAGTTGAATTCAAATTCCACAAACAGAGCTTTCAGCGCGGCTTCGTCGAAGTCGCGGCGCTCCAGCGCGTCCAGTTCCACCGCGACCGGCACGGCGCCATGGATGGTCGCGAGTTTCTTGGACAGCTCGGCGTCGGCGCGGTGTTTCTCCAGATTCTCCTTGAGCTTGCCTTTGAGTTCGGCGGTGCGGGCGAGGAGATTTTCCACGCTGCCGAACTCGGCGATGAGTTTCATCGCCGTCTTTTCGCCGATGCCGGGCACGCCGGGGATGTTGTCCGACGCGTCGCCCATGAGCGCGAGCACGTCCACGACTTGCGCGGGGTTCTGGATGTTCCAACGGGCGAGCACTTCCGGCACGCCGAGAATTTCCGCGTCGTCGCCGGCGCGGCCGGGCTTGAAGATGAACGTCTTGTCCGTGACGAGCTGGCCGAAATCCTTGTCCGACGTGACCATATAGCTGCGGAAACCTTCCGGCTCGGCACGTTTGACGAGCGTACCGATGATGTCGTCCGCCTCGTAGCCGTCGAGCTCCAGCAGCGGGATGTTGAAGCCGTCGATGAGGCGCTTCACGTGCGGCAGTGCGGCGCTCAATTCCTCCGGCATCGCCTCGCGGTGCGCCTTGTAATCGGCGAACTCCGTGTGGCGCGCCGTGGGCGCGGCGGTGTCAAACGCCACGGCAAGGTGCGTGGGCGACTGTTTGCCGATGATGTCCAGCAGCGTGTTGGCGAAGCCGTAGATGGCAGAGGTGTTGAAACCCTTGGAGGTGAGGATGGGCGCGCGGATGAACGCGAAGTGCGCCCGGTAAACCAGCGCCATGCCGTCCAGCAAAAACAATTTTTTTTCCGGCGTTGCCATGCCGGGATGAAACCAGAATCCTTAAGGGAAATAAAACTATTCTGCGGATGCGTACGGTCGGGGAACAAATTTCACCTGCGCCCCAAGAAGTGCTTTCCAACCGCAGAACTTCCGGCTATCTCTGCTTGATGCCAGATACGAGTCAAGCGGGTGAACGCATTTTGCGCGGCATCGCTGTTTCCGCCGGCGTCTGTCGCGGCAAAATTCTCGTGCTCGGCAAACCGCAGACCGGCATCCCCAAGCGGCAACTGGCGCCGGCCGAAATCGCCGGTGAAGTCAACCGCCTCGGCCAGGCCCTCAACCAGACCCGCCACGACATCCTCGAAGTCCAGCGGCAGGTTACCGAACGCGTCGGCCCGGCGGAAGGCGGCATCTTTGACGCGCATTTGCTGGCATTGGAAGACCCGGCGGTAATTGATGAAGTGACGGGCATGATCGAGCGGGAACGGATCAACGCCGAGTTCGCCTTTCACACCGTCGCGGAAAAATACGCCGTCGCGCTCGGGGCCATCGCAGACGATTATCTCCGCGAACGCGCCACCGATTTGCGCGACGTCGCCGCCCGCGTGCTGAACCGCCTGCTCGGCCAGCGTCATGGGCCGGACCTGCATCACCTCGCCGAACCTTGCCTCATCATCAGCCACGATCTCACGCCCTCGACCACCGCCCAGCTCGACAAGCAAAAGGTGCTCGGCTTCGGCACGGATGTCGGCAGCCCCACCTCGCACACCGCCATCATGGCGCGTTCGATGCGCATCCCGGCGGTCGTCGGGTTGGGCAACGCCAGTGAAGTCCTGCGCGACGGCGATTACGTTTTGCTTGATGGCTTCAACGGCGCCATCATCGTCAACCCCAGCGACCAGACGCTGTTCGAATACGGCCAACTGGTCCGGCGTCAGGATTCGATCCAGGTCAAACTGCGCGACCTGAAAGACCTCCCCGCCGTCACCCTGGACGGCCATCCGGTCATCCTCTCCGCGAACATCGAACAGGCCGAGGACGCGGTGGCGGTGACAAGTTGCGGTGCGCACGGCGTGGGCCTGTTCCGAACCGAATACCTGTTCATCAACCGCGACGAACTGCCCACCGAAGCCCAGCAAGCCGCCGCCTACCGGGAAGTCGCCGCCGCACTGCAACCGCATCCCGTCGTCATCCGCACGCTCGATCTCGGCGGCGACAAATTTCTGACACACCTGCAAGTGCCCAAGGAGATGAACCCCTTCCTCGGCTGGCGCGCCATCCGGTTCTGCCTGCAAGAGACCGCCATCTTCCGCACCCAGCTCCGCGCCATCCTCCGCGCCAGCGCCACCGGCAACGTCAAGATGATGTATCCGATGATCTCCGGCTTGGACGAAGTGAACCAAGCCAACGCACTGCTCGAAACCTGCAAGGCGGAGTTGCGCGCCGAGGGCGTGCCGTTCGATGCCGGGCTGGCAATCGGCGTGATGATCGAGATCCCTTCCGCCGTGATGGTGGCGGATGCGCTCGCGCGCCGCGCCAAGTTCTTCAGCATCGGGACAAACGACCTCATCCAATATTCGCTCGCCGTAGACCGCATGAACGAGAAGATCGCGCACCTCTACGAGCCGACGCATCCGGCCATCCTGCGCCTCATCAAGATCACGGCGGACGCCGCGCACCAGCACGGCATCAAGGTCAGTGTGTGCGGCGAAATGGCCGGCGACCCGGCATTGACGCCGTTGTTGCTCGGCTTGGGCGTGGATGAATTGAGCGCCGCGCCGCCGCTCGTGCCGGCCATCAAATTCCTCATCCGGCATCTGAAACTGACGGAAGCGCAGGAGCTGGCCGCGTTTGCCTTGCAGTGCGAATCCGCGCCGGAAATCCTCGCCCGCACCCGGACGCTCGCCCGGGCGGTCGCCCCAAGCCTGTTCCAGAATACACTCTGACGCCGGCAAAACCGCCGGTTTGCGTCAATCCATCGCCGCCAACTTGGTCGCGGCCTGCTCCCATTCGGGCGTCAAGACCTCCAGCCGGTGTTGCACGTTCACCAGTTCGCGGTTGATGGCCGCCGCGCGGCCGGGGGTGTTGTAGGTCTCTTCCTTCTCCAACTCGGTAGTGAGTTCCACCTGTTTGGCTTCGAGCTGCTGGATTTCCTTTTCCAACTGATGGACGATTTGCTGCGCGCCTTTGCGCTGGTTGGAACGCGCCTGCCGTTGCTCGGCTTCAAGGCGTTTCTGTTCCTTGCGGTCAACGGCAGGCCGGGCGGCCGGCGCGGCGGAAGTTTTCGGCGCTGAACCGTTCGTGCCGCCGGAAGTCAGCGCGGCGCGGGCGGAGGATTGTTGCGTCTTGTCGAGGTAGTATTGGTAGCCGCCGGGATAATGCGTGAGCTGGCCGGCGGTGACGTGGACAACGTGGTTCGCCAGCGCGCGGATGAAATAGACGTCGTGGCTGATGAAGATGAGCGTGCCCTCGAACTGTTCGAGCGCGTAGAGGAGCGCGTCGATGCTGCTCATATCGAGGTGCGTGGTGGGCTCGTCCATGAGCAGGAGATTCGGCGGGTCGAGCAGGAGCTTCACGAGCGCGAGCCGGCTCTTCTCACCGCCGCTGAGGACGCTAACGCGCTTGAAGACGTCGTCGCCGCGGAAGAGGAAGCTGCCGAGCAGCGTGCGGACGAATTGCTCGGTGATGCGCGACGGCGTGTCGAGCGCCTCTTCCAGCACGGTGCGGGAAAGATCGAGTTGGTCCACGCGATACTGCGAGAAGTAGCCTGCCTTGACGTTGTGGCCGAGTTCGCGCGTACCGGATTGCGGGGCGAGATTGCCGGCGAGGAGCTTGAGCAAAGTGGATTTGCCCGCGCCATTGGGCCCAACGAGCACGGAGCGCTGGCCGCGTTCGGCCTGAAAATCCATGCCGCGATAGACGACGTTCTCGCCGTAGGCCTGGTGGATGTTCTCCAGCGTGATGACCTTCAGGCCGCTGCGCTGCGGCTGCGGGAAACGGAAACTCACCTTGGCGTCGGCCTGCTCCGGCGCATCGATCTTCTCCATGCGCTCGATCTGCTTGAGCTTGCTCTGCGCCTGCGACGCCTTGGAGGCCTTGGCGCGGAAGCGGTCGGCGAATTCCTGCAACGCGGCAATCTCACGCTGCTGGTTTTTGTAAGCGGCGAGTTGCTGTTCCGCCTGCGCCTCGCGCTGCGCGAGGTAATCCTCGTAGTTGCCGCGGTAGCGGATGAGCTTGCTGGAACGGATTTCCACAATGCTGCCGACGAGTTGGTTCAGGAATTCACGGTCGTGCGAAATCATGAGGATCGCGCCGGGGTAGCCCTTGAGATATTCCTGAAACCACAGGAGGGATTCGAGGTCGAGGTGGTTCGTGGGCTCATCGAGCAGGAGCAAATCCGGCTCGTAAACCAGCAGCCGCGCCAAATGCGCGCGCATCACCCAGCCGCCGCTCAGTTCGCGCGAGGGCCGGTTGAAATCCTTTTCGCGAAAAGCGAGGCCGGCGAGGATTTGCTTGGCCCGGGCCTCGATGCGATAGCCGCCGAGTTCGTGAAAACGATTATGCACGTCGTCGTGGATGTCTTCCGGGTGCAGCGCCTCAACCGGATGATCCGAGTCCCACGCCTGCACGATGCGGCGCAGCTTGACGAATTCCGGCGTGATGGCGGTGGCGAGTTCCAGCACCGTCTCGTCGCCGACGGGCGCGCTTTCCTGCGGGAGGAAGCCGAACTTGATGCCGCGTTCGAGGGCGATCTTGCCATCGTCCGCGCCCTCCTCGCCGAGGATGATGGAGAAGAGCGTGGATTTGCCCGCGCCGTTCGGCCCGACGAGGCCGATGCGGTCACCGCGATTCACCTGCAACGACGCGCCGGCGAACAACACGCGTCCGCCGTAGGCCTTGCTGATCTCAGAAAGCGTCAACATTGAACCGCGAGCCTATCTGGAACCGCCCTGAAAACCAAGCTTATGCGCGGACGATTTCCGTTATGCGCGGTTTTCGCAGTTGGCATCTGGAGGAATTTGCACCGCGCACCACCTCTCCCACCGCGCCTCCACGCTTGACTCGCCCGGGCGCGGTTTCCATATTCCAGCCGCACCCAAGCTACCGCAAGCACGCGCGCGATTTTATGGCCCAGCCAAAGCTGACGAAGTCCCCCAGGAAAATCCGCCCGTCGCGTTCCGCCACCCCGCTGGAAGCTCCTGTCGCGCCTTTGTCCCCCGCCGCTGAGCTCGCCGAAAAGATCAAGGAGTTGGTCCGCATCGCCCAGGAGCAGGGCCACCTCACCCCTGGCGACATTCAAGACACACTGCCTGAGCGCATCAAATCCCCCGAGAATCTCGAAGAAGTTTACAACCAACTTCGCAATCTCGAGATTGAGATCGCAGACGCCAACGAGGCGGACCCCGGCAAACCGCCCGAAGCGGAGGAAGCCGAAGACAAGTCGCGGCTGGACATCCTCGACGACCCCGTACGGATGTATCTCAAACAGATGGGCCAGGTCCCGCTGCTGACCCGCGAACAGGAGATCGAGATCTCCAAGCGCATCGAGGACGCGGAAACGGAGATTCGGCAGATCATCTACCGTCTGGGCTTCACCGCCAAGGAGCACATCGCCCTCGCAGAAAAACTCGTCTCCCAGCCGCCCAAGGAACGCTTCGACCGCGTCGTTGTGGAAACCCAGTGGGAGCGGCGCGAGAAATACCTCGGCACTCTCCGGAAACTCATCCGGCAGGTCCGCGCCCTCGACGAACGGGCCGATGCCGCCCATGCCACTTGGGTCGCCGCCCGCGGGGCTGCCGCCCGCCGCCGCGCCCTCGCCGCCTGCCACCGCGCCACCGCCGCGCTCGAAGCCGTCTTCCCCAAGTTCCATTTCAAACTCAACGTCATCGAGGAGATGGGCGTGTTCGCCGAAAACCTGCACGACAAATTCGAAGGCAGCCGGCTCGCGCTCGCCGAGTTCAAACGCCAGCGCAAATCTGAGCGCCAGCATGCGCTGCTCCTCTCCGAACAGCAGAAGCTCCGCGCCCTCGAGGAATTTGTCCGCCAGACCGCCGCCGACTATCAAGCCGCCTACGCCCGGCTCAAGCGCGCCACGTTCGCCGCCAGCCAGGCCAAAACCGAGATGGTCGAAGCCAACCTCCGCCTCGTCATCTCCATCGCCAAAAAATACACCAACCGCGGCCTTTCCTTCCTCGACCTCATCCAAGAAGGCAACATCGGCCTCATGCGCGCCGTCGAGAAATTCGAATACCAGCGCGGCTACAAATTCTCCACTTACGCTACCTGGTGGATCCGCCAGGCCGTCACCCGCTCCATCGCCGACCAAGCCCGGACCATCCGCATCCCGGTGCACATGATTGAGATCATCAACAAAGTCATGCGCGTGCAGAAGCGACTGCTCCAGGAATTCGGCCGCGAACCCACTCCCGAGGAGATCTCCGACGAACTGCAAATACCCGTCGACCGCATCCACACCATGCTTAAGATGGCGCAACAACCCGTCTCCCTGCAGTCCCCCGTCGGCGAGAGCGAGGACGCGAACTTCGGCGACTTGCTCGAGGACAAAGCCGCCACCGACCCGCTGGACATGACCAGCTTCAACCTGCTCAAGGACAAATTAAACGACGTGCTGGACAGCCTTACCGAGCGCGAGCGCCAGGTGCTCGAACTCCGCTTCGGCATCGGCGACGGCTACTCCCGCACCCTTGAAGAAGTCGGCAAGCAATACAAGGTCACCCGCGAACGCATCCGCCAGATCGAAGCCAAAGCCCTCCGCAAGATGCGCCACCCCACCCGCATCCGCCAGTTGCAAGGCTTCCTCGAAATCGAGCCGGCGGATTGACAGAGCGCCGCCACCAGGCGCGCTTTCCGCTCGCCTTCGGCTCGCGCAGATGATTGATTTTACGTGTGACCACTCTGCTCATCGCCACCCGCAACGCCCACAAAGTCGGCGAAATCAGCGCCATTCTCGGCGAACCATTCCGGTACCTCACCCTCGACGATTACCCCAGTGCGCCCAGCGTCGTTGAGGACGCCACCACCTTCACCGGCAACGCCACCAAGAAAGCCACCGAACTTGCGCGCTGGGTCGGCGCTGCCATCCCACAGCCCGCCTTCGTGCTCGCCGACGATTCCGGCCTCGAAGTAGACGCCCTCGCTGGCGCGCCCGGCGTCCATTCCGCCCGCTTCGCCGCCCTCGACTCTGGCGCCGCCGGCAACTCGCCGGACGCCGACAACAACCGCAAACTACTCCGCCTGCTGCAGAATATTCCCGCCGAAAAACGCACCGCCCGCTTCCGCTGCGTCCTCGCGTTGGTTGAAGCCCAAAGTCCAAAGTCCAAAATCCAAAGTCTGCGATTGTTCAGCGGCGCATGCGAGGGCCGCATTGACTTCGCCCCGCGCGGTGCCGGCGGTTTCGGCTACGACCCGCTCTTCATCCCGGATGGCTTTACCCAAAGTTTTGCCGAACTCGGCGAAGATGTGAAAAACCGCCTGAGCCACCGCGCCCAGGCATTGGCGCAACTCAAGGCAGCGCTGTGAATCCCCAAACTTGCCCCTGCCACCACACGCTGGAATCCTGCTGGCAACGCTCGCCCGAATCGCCGCCGCGCCGCCGGGCAGCACCACCACCAGACTGGCCCGCCAGAAACTCACGCGCTACTTGCGGAACAATCCCATCCGCTGCAGTTCCTTCCGCACATGACCGTTGTTGGCGATGAGGCGGAAAGCATTTTCCCCATCCGGCAGCGGCTGCTTCCAGAATTCGCCGCCCGCCCGCTCCAGAATTAAACCACCCGCCGCGATGTCCCAGAGGTTCACGCGCGATTCGATGTAGGCATCCAACCGCCCGCTCGCGACGTAGGTGAGCGCCAGCGCCGCCGAGCCCATCATGCGAACCTTGCGCACGCTGTAAGCGAGCTTGCCAAAGAACGGCAGCATCTCATCCACCGACTTCTTGCTCTTGGCGAAGCCCGTCGTCACAAGGCAATCCGCCAGCTTGCGGCGTTTGCTGGCGTGGATGACGCGCCCGTTCAATCGCGCCGGACCATCGTGCGTGGCCGTCCAGATTTCATCGGCAAACGGGTCATAAATCACGCCGAGCAACGTCGCGTAACCGGACTTCACCCGCCGCTGCAGCGCGATGCACACGCCCGCGTGCGGGATGCCGTAGGCGTAATTCACCGTGCCGTCAATCGGGTCGATCACCCAACGATATTCCAGTGTCACATCGCCGGAATCGCCCTCCTCCCCGAGCAACGGGATTTCCGGGAACGCCGCCGCCAGTTGTTTCTCGATCAACTTCTGGCAGCGCACATCGAGGTCGAGCTTGATGTCATATTGGCTGGCCTTATTGATGACCTTGGCCGAGCGCCAGTTCTTGCGCATTAGTACCCCGGCTGCCTTGGCCGCAACCATACTCACCGCCAGCGCCCGTTTCACATTCACCGCTTTCATTTTTTGCACGGCGGCAGTGTAGCGGAATCCCGGAAATTCACAAAACCTTCTCCGGAAAATTCCGCCTATCTTATCTGGGCGGTAGGACAAATACCGTCCATGTGAATAACTATTTTCAACTTCATTTCTTGGCCGCCGCAGCCACCGGGCTAAAGTCGGAGGTGCGACATGAAACCGATCAACCGCATCCTCCATGTGGACGGTGACAGCTTCTTTGCCAGTTGCGAAATCGCGCTGGACGCCAAGCTGCAAGGTCGCCCCGTGTGGGTGGGCGGCGGGCGGCGCGGCGACGGCATCGTCATCGCCGCCAACCGCCTCGCCAAGAAGTTCGGTGTCACGACCGGCATGGCGTGCTTCGAGGCGAAGCGCCTGTGTCCTCAGGGCGTGCTCTGCAAACCGCATTACGACGCCTACCGCCAGCTCTCGGCGAAAATGTTCCGCATCCTGGAGCAATATTCCCCCACGCTCGTACCGACCTCGATTGACGAGGGCTTTCTGGATTTCACCACGATGGACCGGACGGTTTGGCGGCACACGGCGCCGCAGGATTACGTCGCGGAAATCCGGGACCGCGTCCAGCGCGAGGTCGGATTGCCCGTGTCCGCCGGGCTGGGCAGTTCCTCCCAACTCGCCAAGCTCGCCACCGATGTCGGCAAGCCGGGCTTTCTCGAAGTGCCGGCAGGCGCGGAAAAGGATTTTCTGCAAGACCGCTCCGTGCGCGAGCTTTCGGGCATCGGCAAAAACCGTCAACGCGCGCTCGCCGG
>Ga0075471_10001716_pt1 | contig 14484 bp, 14 predicted proteins | sample DEB19_08_DNA_2_FD_74787 | JGI IMG/M metagenome (GOLD analysis project Ga0075471, IMG submission 74787) | Aqueous microbial communities from the Delaware River and Bay under freshwater to marine salinity gradient to study organic matter... | ecosystem: Environmental > Aquatic > Marine > Coastal ... | reverse complement strand
CCGGTGATGATCACGTCGCCCGCTTCAAGCTGGATGAACTGCGACACGTAGTGCACGATCGTCCACACGTCGAAGATCATCGTGGCCGTGGAGCCCGACTGCCGCCGCCGGCCGTTGACGTCGAGCCAGAGGCCGAGCGACTGCGGATCGGGGATCTCGTCGGGCGTGACAAGCCACGGCCCGAGCGGTAGGAACGTGGGGCACGACTTGCCCTTGCTCCACTGCCCCCCGCGCTCGAGCTGAAACTCCCGCTCCGACACGTCGTTGGCGAGCATGAACCCGGCGATGACCTCGCGGGCCTCGGTAGCCGACCCCAACGCATGGATGTCACGGCCGATCACCACGCCGAGCTCCACTTCCCAGTCGGTCTTCTGGCTGCCATGGGGAATGCGGATCGGGTCGCAGGGACCGTTGACGGCGGTCGTCGCCTTCATGAACAGGATTGGCTCGGCGGGGATCGCCGCGTTCGTCTCCTTGGCATGATCCGCGTAGTTGAGGCCGATGGCGAACACGTTCCGTGGACGAGCGACCGGCGCGCCGAGCCGCGCACCCGCCGGGGCGTCGGGGAGCGTGCCAAGATCGACACCCGTGCGCAGCCGCTCCAGGCCGCCGGATGCGAAAAAAGCGTGGTCGTAGTCCGGCACGATCGCCGAGCAGTCCTTGATGGTGCTCTCGCCGATGAGCACGCCCGGCCGCTCCTGGCCACGGGCCCCGAATCGAACCAGCTTCATGATCGTCTCCTCGAGCCCCGGTTTGCGCCCCGATTCGCCTCTTCGATGCCGAAGAACGCTCTGCCCGGGCGGCGAGTCTACCGCTCGCCCGCGGCCGGTGGCAGCCGCGAGAAGAGCATGCCGCTCGCCGCGAGCGCCTCGGGCCCGGTGTACTGCCGCGTGCCGGGCCCGCGCAGGTTCCACGTGCCGAGCATCGCACAAGCATCGGCCAAGAAGCGGTATTCGATCGAGGTGTCGAAATAGCTGCCCGATGCGACGGCGGCACGGATGCGCTCTTCGTAGCCCGGATAAAACTTGAAGTGCGCGAGCACGAGCTGCAGTCGGTCGCTCGGGGGCACCGTGGCCTCGTGGGGGCACCGCATCCGCACGCCCGGCCGCCAGTGCAAGAGCGGCGCCTTGTGCACGAGCGCATGCTTGTACGACGCGAGCCACGCCGGCGGCGCCGGCGAGCGCTTGAGCAGTTCCACGAGCATCCTGGGCCGCACTCCGTCGGCAGACACCGTCCGCGGCCGAGGCTCACCGTCGCGCCAGTCGAGGGACGAGAGCGGATCGAAATACGGGCAGAGCCCGAAGGGTGCGGCGGCGGGGTCGGCTGCCGCCAGATCGCCAAGGTGCGGTGGAAAAAAGTCGAGCATCACGGCGCGGGCGCTCGCGAGGCCGTGGCGACCGAGCGTGGCGGCGAGTGCATCGATCGAGGGATATGCCGAAGGCAGCACGAGAAACTCGTCGCAGTCGACGCACAGCACCCAGCGGTTGGGAAACAGCCGTTCCGGCACGAGCCGGCGCACCCACGTGCTGAATCGCAGGCCGTCGATCCTGTCGCCGAAGCGTCGATCCGAAGCGACCACTCCACAATCCTCCTGAGACACGAGCAGGTCGCGGGTGCCGTCGGTGGAATGGTCGTCGAGAAACCAGAAGTTCCGGACGCCGAGCGCCCGATAGTGGGCCAGGAAGTGCGGGAGGAAATACCGCTCGTTGCGGACGATCGCGAACACGGGCACCGCCGGATGCTGCTCCCGCGGCCGTGCGATCACGTCGAGCTGAAATGAGACTGCCATGTTCCTGCCGTGGCCGGGCGGGTGCGGCCGTTCCCGCGACCGTGGGTACCATGGTGCCACGGACCGCCGCCTGATGAAACTCTACGACTATCCCGACTTCACCGCCGGCAATCCCTGGCAGCGCAAGACCGTCGACACGGCGGCGCCGATGCCGGTGGTGCGCTCATCCCAGTGGCCTCCGCCCGCAGACTGCCCGCTGGTGCACCTGGGCTGGGAAGACTGGCTCATGCGCGGCACCCGGTCCGAAACCGAGGCCGACGAGCGCGTCAACGCCATTCTCGACTCACTCGATACGTGCCGACGACGGGGACAGCGAATTCTCTGGACCGTTCACAACCTCACGTCGCACTGGCTGCCCTGGAAGGCTGCCGAGCAGCGGCTCCGGGCCGGTATCGGCGAACGCGCGGCGGTCGTGTTCCTGATGGCGGAACAGCATCGGCCGCTCCTGGCGGCCATTCCGCGCGACAGGGTCGCGGTCGTACCCCACTACGCCGAGGAAAACCCCTACGCCGTGCATCGCGAGGCAACGCCGGTGCGACCCCGCTTCTTCAAGTATGGCGCTCCGCGTGGCGACCTCGCCGACACGGTGCTGCAATCGATCCTCAACTCACCGCGGTTCGAGAAGTTCGTCTCCGACAAGCGGCTGTCGCGGGAGCTCGTGGATGAGCACAACGTGATGGTGCAGCGCCGGTTCACACCGGAGGAATCGCTCCTCTACGCGGGCCTCGCCCACTTCACACTCTTCATCCGCCCTCCTGTACTCAACAGCGGTGTGTTCACCGCGTGCTGCGCGTCGCGACTGGCCGTCTTCCATACAGCCGAGGCCGTGCGGTATCTCGATACGCCGCCCGGCCTCGATGCCTGGTGCCTGGAGGCTCGAGAGGTCTCGGCCGAACGGATCGCCGAGGCTCTCGCCGAGCATCGCCCCACGAACGGCGATCTTACGGACTGGATCGCCGACCGCGCGCCGGGGCGCGTCTCGGAAGCCTGGTGGCGCGCGGTAGGACGGTCCTGACACGGAGTCGACTGGGCGCGATCCGCGGATTGTGGGAAAATCGAGGTATCTATCCATGAACATCATCGTCACCGGCGGCGCCGGATTCATCGGCAGCCACATCGTCGACAGGCTGCTCGCAGCCGGCCACCGCGTGGCCGTGATCGACGATCTCTCCAGCGGGTCGCGCGACAACCTGCCGCCAGCCGTGCCCCTGCACGTCGTCGATATCGTCGACGGGCGGGCAGTGCGCGAGGTCTTCGAGCGGGAGCGGCCCGAGGCCGTGTGCCACCAAGCGGCCCAGATGTCGGTGAGCCGTTCGGTCCGCGAGCCGCTCTTCGACGCGCAGGTCAACTGCATCGGGCTCATCAACGTGCTCGATGCCGCCGTTGCGACCGGCTGCAGGCGATTCGTGTTCGCCTCGAGCGGGGGCGTGCTCTACGGAGACGTCACCACTCCGGCGCCCGAGACGACGCCCGCCAATCCCGTGAGCCCCTACGGGATCACGAAGTGGGTCGGCGAACGCTATCTCAGGTTCTACGCCGACGAGCACGGCCTGGCGGCCGTGGCGCTGCGGTATTCGAACGTGTATGGCCCGCGGCAAAACCCGCACGGTGAAGCGGGCGTGGTGGCGATCTTCTCGAAGAAGCTGCTGGCCGGCCAGGCCGCCACCATCAACGGCGACGGCCGCTACGTGCGCGACTATGTGTTCGGGCCGGACGTGGCTGCGGCGAACGTGGCCGCCCTCACCCACGATGTCCCGGCCATCGTGCCCGCGTCGCTCACCAGCCTCAATATCGGCACCGGAATCGGCATCGACGTCAACGAACTCGAAGCCGTCGTGCGGGCCGAAGTCGCCCGGGTGCTCGCCGAGCGTGGTCGCGCGGCCCAGCTGCCCGCCCCCCTGCACGGCCCGGCGCGTCCGGGAGACCTGCGGTCGAACCTCGTGTCGGCCGCCCGCGCGGGAGAGGTGCTCGGCTGGCAGCCGACGGTCGCGTTTCCCGCGGGCGTCGCCCGCACGGTCGAGTGGTTCGCCGACCGGGCGTAGGCGTTTTTTCAGTCGATGGCCGGCACGAGCCCGGTCGTCGCGCCCCGACAGATCCGTCGCATCAGCGACGGCGACGCAAGATAATGCTGGAACCCGTGCGTCCGGCCCACGACGTTCGCGGCATCCACGCTCGAGAACTCCACCGTCGCGGGCACCCACGAGCGCGGCATGCCCACGTAGCCGAGGGCGTCAGCCCGCTGGCTGCAGTCGAGGAAGGGAAAGAACCGCAGCGCGTCGTCGATCGAGTTCACGAGCAGCGTGAGGCGATCGAGCCTGTCGACCACCTCGCGATACGGGCCGCGCGGGGCGAGGGCGTCGCAGCGGATCGCGGCGGCGATGAACACCAGATTGACCGCGCCCGGACGGCTCGTCCACGGATGCACCGACGAGGCGCCCGAACGCTCGGCGATCACGAGATCCTCGATCGCCTCGAGCGTGATGATCGCTCCGTAGCTGTAGCCGACGATCGCCACCGGCCGACCGGGCTCGAACTGCCCGAGCAGCCAGGCGAGATAGTGCCCCTCCGAGAAGGCCCGCTCATACTTGGCCCGACCGTCCTTGAGGAGGATGCCCTGCTGCTCGCTCGGCCACGAGTAAATCACGGTCCGCATGTTCGCATCGCCGCAGGCCGCGGCCCGGCGGGCGAGGTCCAGGCCCTGCTGCCTCGCCTCGGCGGCCGAGTAGCGATTGCCGTGGATGAACACCATCACCGGCCGCTGCGGTTCGTCGAGGAGGCTCGCGAGGTCGGACCGATCCCACGCGGTGCCATCGGCACGAAGCCGCTCGACGCGCAGGTTGGCCGACGCAGGCAGCCGGCAGATGCCCGGCATGCCGCGCGTGCTTACCACCCACACATCGGGCGCGGCACCGGGGCAGGGCAGATCAGCCGCGCTGGCCCGCCGGGAATGCCAGATGGACGTGCCGATGGAGACGAGCGCAACCGCGACGGCGAGCAGGCGGCAGGCGTGGCGAATGGGCGCGGCGTCCATGGCGTCGGGGTCTTCGTGGCGACGCTCCCTCTCCGCCGATTCCGTGGCGGACGAACGTCTGGAAAAAAGTAGCACGCAAAAGCCAGGGTGGTCGGACATCGATGGCGGTCGCCTCGCCGGCCAGGGCAACCGGCCCCGGTGATGGTCGATGCAATCGTCACAACCTGTTCCTCGTGGCCGACGCTTCGGTGCCGACCACCGAAATCCCGTCCGCACGGCGCCGCATCGTGAGCTAGGGTTTGGCAGCGTCGCCTCGGGCGACGCCTCACGTCCTCGCGGTCGCCTCCCCGACCGACCCTCAGCGGTGGAGATCCTCATCATGTCCCGTTCCCTGTGCCTGGCCCTTCTGCTCGGTGGCCTCGCGGCCGCCCCCGGCTGCAGCAGTTGCTTCGGCGGGGCCGGCTCGTGCCGGCGTCCGTCGTTCATGGAGTTTCGCTCGCCCTGCTCGTCGCGGGCCCCGATGGCCGCGCCGATGGGTGCACCGGCCTGTGGTGCCCCGGCGTGCGGCGCCCCGGCCTGCGACCCGTGCCAATCGGCGGCGCCTTGCTGCGACGAAGGCACCGTGATCTCGTCGCCCGGGTCTGCGCCGGTGGTGCACGAGCAAGGCACGTTCAGCTGAGCATTCGTTCGCCCCTCCGGTGATGCGCCGCTCTTGCCGGCCACGCGTCGGGCAAGCGGCACACTGTGTGTCCGCTCCCGATTCGAGCGGCTCGTCACCGGGGGGGCGAACCATATAATCGGCGGCTTTGTCCATCCGGTCTGCACGGAGCCGCCATGTTCGAGTCTCTCTCCGCCTCGCTCTCGTCCGCCCTGAACGCCTTCCGGGGGCGCGGCCGCCTCACCGAGGCGAACATGCGCGAGGGGCTCGGTGCCGTGCGCACCGCGCTCCTCGAGGCCGACGTCGCCTACGACGTGGCCGACCGCTTCCTCGACCGCGTGGTCGCCGACGCCGTCGGCGCACAGGTGCTCGAATCGCTCGATCCGGCGCAGCAGCTCGTCGGCATCGTGCACCGCGAGCTCGTGAACCTGATGGGCCCGGTGGACCATTCGCTCCACCTCGAAGCCGGGCGCACCTCGATCCTCATGCTCTGCGGCCTGCAGGGCTCGGGCAAGACGACCTCCTGCGCCAAGCTCGCCAAGAAGATCCTCTCGCAGGGCCGCGGTGTCCTGCTCGTGGCCGCCGATCTGCAGCGGCCCGCCGCCATCGAGCAGCTGGCCGTGCTCGGCCGCCAGCTCGGCGTGCCGGTGCATGTGCCCGACGGGGTCTCTGACCCCGTGGCTGTCTGCCAGGCGGGCGTGGCCCGCGCGAAGCAGGAGGGCATCTCGACGGTCATCCTCGACACCGCCGGCCGCCTCTCGATCGACGAGGCGCTGATGCAGGAGCTCTCGCGCATCGACCGCACCGTGGGCCCCGACCAGGTGTATCTCGTGGTCGATGCGATGACCGGCCAAGACGCCGTCCGCAGCGCCAAGGCCTTCAACGAGGCCCTCGAACTCAACGGCGTGATCATGACGAAGCTCGACGGCGACGCCCGCGGCGGCGCCGCGCTCTCCGTCAAGGACGTGACCGGCGTGCCGATCAAGTTCATCGGCACGGGCGAGCAGATCGACGCCCTCGAAGACTTCCACCCCGACCGCATGGCCGGCCGCATCCTCGGCATGGGCGACGTCGTGTCGCTCGTCGAGGAAGCCCAGCGCAAGTTCGACCAGGACGAGATGCGGCAGCAGGAGGAGCGGCTCAAGAAGGGCGAGTTCACGCTCGACGACTTCAAGAAGATGCTCCTCCAGACCCGCCGCCTGGGCCCCCTCGGCAAGGTGCTCGGCATGATCCCGGGCATGGGAGGCATGCAGGAGATGCTCGGCGGCGCCGACCTCGAAAAAGACATGAATCGCCTGTTCGGGATCATCGACTCGATGACCCCCGACGAGCGGCGCAACCCCTCGCGCGTGATCGACCAGTCGCGCCGCCGCCGCATCGCCACGGGCGCCGGCGTGCCGCCCGCAGAGGTGAGCGACCTCGTCAAGCAGTTCGACGGCATGGCCGCGATGATGACGGGCATGGCGGGCCTGGGCATGCGCGACCGCATGCGCGAGGTGCAGAAGCTCCAGGCAGGCCTCACAAACCCGGCCGCCCGCCTCGCCCGACCCAAAGGCGACACCGGCAAGCGGCTCACCGCCGACGAACGCCGCAAGCTCAAGAAGCAGCGCGAAAAAGACGCCCGCCGCAAAAAGCGCGGCGGGTAGGACAGGCTTCAGCCTGTCTCTTCTCAATGCGCCCCGGGTTCGTGCTTCCCATATCCCGTCGCCGGACGTTTGCTGCATGGTAGGTACGCACCGGCTCGGGGTTACCCCGTACCGTCTCGCCGGACGTTCGCCTCCGCCCTCCAGGCTACGGCTCACTCGGATTTGCCTGCGCTGCGCCATCCATGGCTCCGCTGGTCAAATACGCCGTCTCAACGGCAGGGGTAACCCCGAGCCTCCCGTTCTCGTAGGCGCCAGGAACTTTCGGCGGAGACGGTCGGTGCGATGCGGAAGAGCCGACGGGCAGATACGCGGCTTACTCAGAGCGCACCATCACAGTTGAGATGGGACTAGCGATCGCCCTCGGCGATGGAGCAGCGTGCCGCCGGCTCCGAATGCGGGTGACGACTCGCTGCCCCCTGCGCGCCCGACGAAACGGTACGGACGAAACGCCAGAAATGCCGATTCAAAGCCGAAAAACAGCCGATCTGGGGGTGGGCTTGGGTTTGGGCGGCGGCGCGGTACGTTAAAGGGCTCGATTTTCCACACGTGAGGAGTTCCAGACCGTGGCAGTGGCGATTCGGATGAAGCGGATGGGCCGGAAGAACCGTGCCTTCTACAGGATTTGTGCGACCGACAAGCGAAGCCCGCGCGACGGCCGCGAGATCGAGGTGCTCGGCACCTACGATCCCTCCATTGAAGACACCGATGCCCGGTGCGCCCTCGATGGCGCCCGGGTGCAGTATTGGCTCTCCGTCGGCGCCCAGCCGAGCCAGGCTGTTCGCGTGCTGATCAAGAAGTATGGGCCGGCAGGCACGCGGCTCAAGGAGATGGAGACCGCCCGTGCGAAGCTCGCCTTGCCGCGCGTGATTCCGGATCCGGGCCCGCCGGCGTTCGTTCCTGAAGTGAAGACGGAGCCCGCGCCCGAAGCGGCTGCGGCCGAGTCGACCGAGGCGGCTGCGCCTGTGGAAGCCGTGGCGGAAGCGCCGGCTGAAGCGGCTGCCGAGTCGAGTGCCGGTGCGGAGCCCGCCGCCGGCTGAACCAGGTTTGTAGTCGTTCCGTGGTTTCCGATCCCGCCACGCCGATCAGGTGCATGGATGGATCGGGCCGTGAGCCCCCGCGATGCGCATCGATATCCTCACGCTGTTTCCCGAAATGTTCACGGGCTTCCTCGATGGCAGCCTGCTCGGGGCGGCGCGTGCTTCCGGCCTGCTCGATGTGCGCGTGACGAACATTCGCGACTTCGCGGAGGGCGTGCATCGACAGGTCGATGATCGTCCGTTCGGCGGTGGCCCCGGCATGCTTTTGATGCCCGGCCCGGTGGTCGACTGCGTCGAGAGCGTGCAGCGCGAGGCCGCAGGGCCCGGGCACCTCGTGATGCTCACCCCCGGCGGCCGCAGGCTCGACCAGTCGGTGGTCGAGGAACTGGCCCGCCATGAGCGGATCGTGCTGATGTGCGGCCGCTACGAGGGCTTCGACGACCGGGTTCGCCAGACGCTCCATCCCGACGAGATCTCGATCGGCGACTTCGTGCTCTCCGGAGGCGAGGTGGCTGCGATGGTGATCGTCGACGCCGTCGCCAGGCTCGTGCCCGGCGTGCTCGGCGATGCCGAGAGCGCCCGCCAGGATTCATTCTCCGGAGCCGAGCGGCTCGTCGAGGGCCCCCAATACACCCGGCCGCGGGAGTTCCGCGGCCTGCACGTGCCCGAGGTTTTGCTCTCGGGCGATCATCGGCGGATCGCGGCGTGGCGGCACGAACAGGCCGTCGATGCGACCCGCCGGCGCACCCAGCCGACCACCCAGCCCCAAAGGAGCCTGCCGTGAGCCAGAAGATCCTCGCCCATGTCGAAGCCTCGAGCCTGAAAGCCCAGCCGGCGACGTTCGCCATCGGCGACACCGTCGACGTGCACACGCGCATCCTCGAAGGCGAAAAGGAGCGCATCCAGATCTTCAACGGCGTCGTCATCGCCCGCAGCGGCTCGGGCAGCCGCGAGATGTTCACCGTGCGCCGGATCGTGGCGGGTGAGGGCGTGGAGCGGAAGTTTCCGCTCCATTCGCCGAAGATCGCGAAGATCGAAGTGAAGCGGTCGGGCGTGTCGCGCCGGGCGAAGCTCTACTACCTGCGTGACCGTGTCGGCAAGGCTGTTAGGCTCCGTGAAAAGCGCGACGACGTCGCCGAGGGCGGCGCCAAGAAGCCGGCCAAGAAGCCCGCCACAGCCAAGGCTTGACCTTGTCCTCATGACACGAGGAGGCGAGGGGGTCGGCGAACGCTCGAGGAGCATTGGGCCGCCGCGGCCCACGCGACGAGACTTTTGCCGCCCCCGAGCCGGTGCGTGCGAATGATGCGCCCGTCGCGTGACACGCTGGGTAAGCAGGGTGAAGCGGAGGCGGCGAGGTATCTGCGGGGCATCGGCTACCGCATCGTCGCCACGCGCGAGCGGATCCTTCGGGGCGACATCGATCTGGTCGCGCTCGATGGCCGCACCGTCGTGTTCGTGGAGGTGCGGTCGCGCTCGAGCACGGCGCACGGCCATCCTGCGGAGACGATCGGCCACCACAAGCAGCGGCGCGTGGCCCAACTCGCCACGGCCTACATTCGCCGCCATCGGCTCGAAGACTGCTCGGTGCGGATCGACGTGGTGACCGTCACGTTCGACGGGCCCGACGGCCGGCCCCAGGTGGAGCACTTTCAAAACGCCTTCGAGAGCCCCTGAACGGGCAGGCTCTGCAGTTCTTCGGCAACACCGAACACGTGGAGCAGGCCGGGCGGCAGCCGGCGGGCGAGCCGGTCGAGCCGGGAGCGGATCTTTTCACGCGACGCCTTGCCTTCGACCTCGCGGATCACGATCCCCGCCACCTGGTCGCCGCGCCGCTTCGCCACGGCCGCATACACCTCGGGATCGCGCTCGCCGGAATCCCCGATGAGCAGGAACCGCCGCTCGGGAAACTGCTCCATGATCCGTTCGATCGTGCGCCGCTTCGACCGCTTGCGTGATGACAGCCGGCCCAACGGCGTGGAGTCCTTGAGGCGAAAGAGCTTGAGGTGGAGCGATCCGGCGGGGAGGCCGACGTCGGCCAGAAATCCATCGAGGCACTCGGCCAGCTGCCAGGGGCTCGCCGACACGTAGTGAAACGCGGTGCCGTGGGCCTGCCACGCGCGGTACACGTCGACGATGCCGGGCACCGCACGGAACTCGCGAACGAACGTGTTGGCGAGGAGCTCGCGGCGGTTGGCCACATTCGTCTCCTTCACGGTGTCGTCGATGTCGGAGATCACCGACAGCCCGCTGCCGTCCACGAGGTGCACGCGGCCTGCGGAGGTCGCCGGGGCCTCGGGCTCGTCGCCGTCGACGACGATCCCCTCGTAGGCGATCCAGCGTCCGCCTGCACCCGCGTGGCTCGCAGCCTCGCGCACCTGGGCATCGTCGAGTTCGATCACCGCCTGGAAGTGGCCGGTGCGATCGGTCTGCCCGGCGTCGTGCGTCTGCCCCGCGAGAGTGACGTGCACGGTCTGCCCGGCGACACGCTGAAACAAAAACGCCTCGGCCCGGCGTTGGAAGACCGCCGAGCCCGCCTGGTCGTCGTCGAGATCGAGCAGTCGCTTGAGCACCGCCATGGCCATCGTGCGCCGGCGGCTGCGCAGCGGCAGCGGCCGCGTGACCATGCCCGCGATCGCCACCCGCCAAAGCCCCTCTGCGGGCACCCGGGTCGCATACGTCGGAAAGAAGACGATCATGGGGCGAGGGTTCGGCGGTGGCGGGAGGGCCCGCGCGGCCGCACGTCCTTGCCAGCCGCAGCGGCCGCATTCTACAACTGCGGGGCCTGAGCCCGGAATTTCTCCGGGCCGTTTTCGACCACGGAGTGCAGCATGGGAGTCAAGAAGACCGGCAAGGGCCGACGCAAACTGGGCCAGAAGAAGCGGCGCATGCGGGCCAAGATCCGCCATCGCAAGGGCTAAAGCACCGGGCACAAGGCCCGCGCGGCGACGGGTGGGAAGTCGCCTTCCGTACGATCCGCACAGTTTTCCACCATGTCGTCGTTCCGCCATGAACGGGGCGCGATTTTTTTCTTGCCGCGCGTCCCTGGTGGGGTAGGTTTGCCAGGCGTCGCGGCACACTGCACGGCGCCGTCCCTATCCAGCCGCCATTCGGGCGGCGCGACGACGGAGGCTGTGCGATGCGGATTCTGAACCTCGGCCGAATCATGCTCGTGGGTGGCGCGGTACTCGCGGCCGCGGGTGCCGGCGGCTGCAAGACGCTCAACGAGCGCTATATCGCCCTCGAGGTCTGGAAGTACGAGAAGTGCTTCGGGCACTATCCGCCGGGGTTCACACCGCCGGGCGCCGCCATCACGCCGGCCGCCGCGCCGGCGATGCGGCCCTGCGGCCAGCCATCGGACTGCTGTCAGTCGGCGGGGGCGATGCCGGGCGGCATGGCAGGCGGCTGCAACGACTGCCAGGGCGCCGTGGTCGAGGGCGGCCTGCCCATGGGCGGGGCGCCGGTCGGCGGGGTCGGTGCTCCGGCGTTGCCCGTCGGTCCTGGCGGCTCACCCGGCCCGATGCCGTCTGGCGCCGTGTCGGCGAGCAAGCCGGTCGTGATTTCCGACGAAGTGGTCCTCCCGTAGCGGCCGGGCGGATCGGCGGGACGGTATAACGGCTTCATGGTTTCGCCCACCCTTCCGCCCATTCCATTCGGCCAAGCGTCGGCCAAGACGTTCGACGACGTTCGGCGGTGCGGCGACTTCCTCGCGCGGCTGCCAGATGCGCCGTCGCAGTTCGACGCGATCGGCCCCGGCCGCGACTTCCGGATCAAACTGCGGCCGGTGCCGATTCCCGACGTCACGCTCCTGGCGGGGGCATGCACGCCCAAGGCCACGAGCCATGTGAGCGACCGGCTGGCCCTTGTGATCCCGTTCGGCACCTGTGCCACGACCCTTCGGGCCGGCGGGAAAACGTATCGCTGGGCGAGCCCGCACCATGCGTTCTTCATTCCCGCCGGAGAGCGAATCGGGGCCGAGTCGACGACAGGCTCGTTCGTGCGGCTCGACATCCGTGAGGCGGCCCTGAAGCGGATCGCCGCCGGGATGCTCGACCGCCCCCGTGGAAAGCCCGGGCTCGACACGAGCACGACACGCATACTCGACATGCACGCCCCGCGCACGAACTGGCTGACCGTGATCCGCGGCCTGTGCGACACGGTCGACGAATTCGATTGCGACGCCGCCCGGCTCCAGGCCGCCGGCATGGACGACGCGATCCTGCGGACGGTCGTGATGATGCTCGCTCCCGAACTCGCGGTCGACGACCGGCTCGCAGGCCCGCCCTCACGCACCCTCGATCTCGAGCCGCTGCTCGAGCGGATCCGGGCCAACATCGGCGGCCGCGTGACGCTTGCTGACATGGAGGAGTGGAGCGACCGTTCGGCCCGCACGATCCAACTCGCGTTCCAGACGCAGTTCGGCGTCGGGCCGATGCAGTGGCTGCGCGATCAGCGGCTGGATCTCATCCGCGACCGGCTGCTCCGGGCTCCCGAGGGAACCACGGTGGCAGCGGTTGCGAAGGCCTGCGGCATCTCGCGCGTCGCCACGCTCGCGCCGGAATACGCCCAGCGTTTCGGCGAGCTCCCGTCGGAAACGCTCGCTCGGCGGCGCACGTAGTCGCTGCTCGGACTCTCCGGGCGGCTCCATTCAGCCGGGCGATGCGCACTTCGCGCAACGCGGCGCCCGATTCGTCCCTACTCGTTCCCGATTCGTCACATTGCGCTTTCTGCGCATTGCGGATCCTGTTTTTTCGGGCAAAACCGTCTCCGAACGTCTCTCACGTTTCGGAGATGCACACGTCCCGCCGCTCGCTCGCCGTCGTTCCCAAACCCGCCACCTATGCGATGGCCCTCGCTGGGCTCGCTTGTGGCGGGTTTTCGATATGGCGGAGGAAACGAGCATTCACTTCAGACAACCGCTTACCGTCCAATTTTATTGAGGAGAATGTCCAATGATTTCTGAACCACTCTTCACGCAAGCCAACGGGTTCTTCCACACACTGAGGCCTGTTTTGGTTCTCGTGCTTTCCGTCTCATTGAGTGCGTCGATCGGCCATGCCGGAGTCGTGCTCGATAGCGGCTACAGCACGAACAGCTACACGACCATTGGCAATGGCTCAGACCTTGGCTCGAAGGCAGTTTTGTTTGAAGCCACCGAATCGTTTTCCGAATTCACAACCCTTTCATTCGGGCTATTCCTCGGGGGCCTCAGCTACGCACCGGGTGCCGGCAACGTGGCGATCAATCTTTACAGCAGCACTGGGAGCCCGCCCGATGGAGCGCTTCCCAACAGCCTGCTCACCACAGTGGCAACGATTCCGATCGAAAACTTCAACGGCTCACAACAAGGCAGCTTCTGGACGGGCACCAATCTGAGCAGCGGATCCCGCTCCGCTGGATGGTATTGGCTCGTCGTGGACACCAGTGCCGTTTCCGCGAATTCAGGAGCGCTCAACTGGGCGATTGGGGTTCAGGGCAGTGATACCAATCGGGGTGCGTATTTCGACACGTACGCTGCACCTCAGGTCTGGACGCAATCAGGTATGTCGCTTCCCAGCGGATATGCGGCAATCGCTGGTGTCCCGGAACCCTCCACGTACGCGATGGCCCTGGCCGGCCTGGCCTGCGGCTTTGGCATGTGGCGGCGGCGGGCGACAGGCTGAAGCTGGGAGAACTGACAGGCTGAAGCCTGTCCTACGCTTAGGCGAGGGTTTCGTCGGGGCCGGGGAAGCGGTGGGCTTCGACGTCGCCCTTCCAGCGGCTCACGGCGTCGGTGATCGACGTCTTCACGTCGGCGTAGCCGCGCACGAACTTCGGCACGCGGTCGAGCGAGAGGCCGACGAGGTCGTGATAGACGAGCACCTGGCCGTCGCAGTGCGGCCCCGCGCCGATGCCGATCGTGGGAATGGGGAGTGATTCGGTGATCGTGCGGGCCGCCTCCGCCGGGATGCACTCGAGCACGACGGCACAGGCGCCGGCCTCGGCGGCGGCGCGGGCGTCTTCGAGCAGGTGATCGACGTTGCGCTGCACGCGGTAGCCGCCGAGCTGGTGCACCGCCTGCGGCCTGAGGCCCACGTGCCCCATGACTGGAATGCCCGCCGCCACGATCGCCGCGATCACATCGGCCTGCCCAGCCGTACCCTCGAGCTTCACGGCCTGGCAGCCCGTGTCTTTGAGGATCTTCGCGCAGGCCTCGACGGCCGTGCGCGCCCCGAGATGCTGGAGCGGAAACGGCAGGTCGACGACCACGAGCCCGCGCGACACGGCCCGCGCGACGATCTCGCCGTGGTAGATCATCTGCTCGAGCGTGGCGGGGAGCGTCGAACTGCGGCCCGCCACCACCATCGCCACGCTGTCGCCCACGAGCACGCAATCGACCCCGGCCG
>Ga0075471_10001715_pt1 | contig 14487 bp, 23 predicted proteins | sample DEB19_08_DNA_2_FD_74787 | JGI IMG/M metagenome (GOLD analysis project Ga0075471, IMG submission 74787) | Aqueous microbial communities from the Delaware River and Bay under freshwater to marine salinity gradient to study organic matter... | ecosystem: Environmental > Aquatic > Marine > Coastal ... | reverse complement strand
CACCATTGCAGGTTGATAGCTGCCAATTCAGCCGGGAGGGTTCGCAGGTATCCAGCAGGAGACTTTGCCAGCCCCGCGAATTGACCGAAAGAGTAATTACTGAAATCAAGCAGGTTGCTTTCACCCTTTGAATTATTCCAGACTTGCAGCTTGAGGCCATCGGATTCAGGAACCACGCGACAAGACGCCGCAGACTGTTGAGTGGTCCAACTTTCCCGCTTGCGCTGCTCCACCGCTTGCTTGAGATCCGCGAGCGATAGGAACCGCTCATCATCGGGACGGTTGCGCCACTGGGTTGAAGCCTCAGTCAGGACGGTTGAAATAGTGGATTGCATGGGCCTACCTCCATTAGGTTGTACCGGGTAGCGTTGCAGCGCCAGCACCGGCGATTTGTGATGGTGCGCCGAGAGAATCCCGCGCACTGTTGAATGTAATATAGTTGCACCGCGTAGCAATGTCAAGAGATATTTTCAAGAATGCAAGAAATATTTTCCGCATTTTTGCTGCCGCTTTGAAGTGGTACCTATACCAGTCATTAGCCACCACAGGCGCGCCCTTCTTTGTCGCATGAGGGAAGAGGAACCTGCTTGACGGCTTGCCTTGTTCCTCATACATGACCGTCAAAATTTTGACGCCCTCTTGCGGTATGGCAACGATACGCGCATGTTGGCCCTTAAATCCAGGGATGCGAAAGGCCGAGAGATCCCACAGCAGCCAATCCCACCGGAGCGAGAAGAACTGACCGCACCGCAATCCGATCAGCACCGCGAGCCGCATTGTACGCAAGTCGCGTCTCACAAGTTGCGCCTGCAATGCTGCCTCTTGTTCCGGGGATAAGATAACCGGACTCACCGATTTCGGTTGGTCAAATTTGAAGTGTGCCACAGGTCGATAACCCAACTCCGAGGCAGGACAACGCGCCGCATGGCATGACGCAAGCATTTCAGATAACTCTCCATCGAAGCGCACCGGCAGTTGATGCGAGGCCGCAGCCTTCTTTGCTTTCTTCTTCATGGCCCCATCATGCCGCGCGACAAGACTCATTGCAATCTGTTTTCCTTTTTTTGTTGACTTCTGTATTTTTGGAGCGTAGTAGTGCATCCCATCGCATTGCATCACTCACATAAGGAGGATCGAGCGCATATGCCCACTACTGAATTAGTGCCTCTCACGACGAGGCTAACCCCTAACCTTTTAATGGAGATGCGCGTTTATGCGGCCACGCACGGAGTCAGGCTTGAAGTCGCGTTTGGGCTTGCCGTCAGCGAATTCCTCGCCAATCGCAGCCCCAAGCGCAAGCGAAAGTGATTTCCTCACGATCCGCGAAGCGGCCCAATACCTCAAGGTGGGCCGAGCGGCGATTGACGAGGCAATTAGAAGGAAGCGATTGCCGGTTGTGCAGCTAACAGCATCCCGGCGCGCATTGCGGATTTACCGGCCCGATCTTCTCAAGCTCAGGGCAGGAGTGCAGTAACCCATATGGAGGCACGAATGGGACACACGTTACATGGGGCACGTATCCACGTTTGCAATGTTTGTCGTTATTGGTCAGTCATCCCGCCTGATTTCGCCGGTGATCCAGTGTGTCCCAGGTGCCTCTATGAGGATATCCTGAAGAATGAACCGCCCCCGCCGTGGGTTGCTACCCTTTGCACGACCGCCAAAATCAGCGCGTTGTTTGCCGCCGCACTCCTTGCAGGGATTGTGATTGGCACGGTGTATGCGCGCGTGATGGGCTAAACGAGGTCCATTTGTGCTGCCTCCGCACAGTGGGACCTTGTTTGCTGCCGATTCTTTCGGGAGTCGGCAGTTTAGAAGGCCTCAGTACCCATAACCACACACCAAGGAGGGAGTGCATGTTTCAAGCACGGATTAAGGGTAAGCCCCGCAGAGGATTAGGCGCAGGATCGGCTAAAGGGATGGCAAACCGTTTTGTGAAGGCGTTAAACGCGGGACTGATGCCGGATCGGACGCAGCCAGGACAGGGCGGCAGGATTATCAGAGTCGGCAAAGCGGAAGGGTTGAAGTAATCACACAAGGAGGATTCATGCAGGAAGTTATGGAGAAGCCAGTTACAGACGAGCAGGAAGCGGCGCAACGGGTGATTGAAGTAATCAATGTGGCGCCCAAGGCGATCAAAACCGAGGAGCAATACACCGAGGGGATGTTGTGGCTCAAAGGGGTTGTGGTTCGCCGGAAGAAGATCGAAGAGTTTTTTGAATCCCTAAAGGCCCCGATCCGTAAGGCGTTGAAGGCCGTACAGGACAAAGAGAAAAGCATTCTCTCTCCGCTGGAAGAGGAGCAGGCAAAACTCAAGAAACTGACCGGCGATTACTACATGAAGAAGCTGGAAGAGGAGCGGAAAAAACAGGCAGAAGAAAACCGCAAGCATCAAGAAAAGATTGATGCCGCTATCGCAAAAGGGAAGGACCCTATCACGGTAGCCCCACCAAAGGTCATCGAAAAGACCCCGCCGAAGTCCATCACGACGGACAACGGAGGTCCCGGTATCACGATGCGCCTGATTAAGAATTGGCGCGTGGCGAAAGCTCCACAGTATTGCCAGCAGAGCGAAACGAAAATTTATCGATGCGATCATCCAGAATTGCAAGCGATTCCCGATCAATGCTGGGTACTCGATACCGCACGCGCTAACGTGGTCGCCAAGTCGGGCATGTCGCCGGCCTTGGAATTGTATGACGTACCCAGCCAAGCGGTGAGGTAGAAATGGGCCTGATAGCGGAAACCTATAAAGACATTCGCGGGTATCGGCACCAAGAAACGTGGAAGTTTTACCCCGCAACGGGTGCCGTGCTGGATCTTCTTTATCCACCAAAAATGGAATGGATCGATCAGGCGTATCTAGACGAAGGGACGCGCTGCCATGCCGATATGAAATCGGCCTGTGATTGGTTTATCGCCAATGGTGAATGGCCGACTTCTAGTAATCATCGAGTCCGAGCCTTAATTAAATGCCTGCAAGATCATGAACTAAAACCGCTAGAGGCAGAGGTAACTAGGTGCAGCGATGTATACGGACACGCCGGCACCCCAGATGCCTTCTTAGGTGATGGCTACGCAACTGTGTTGCCTGATTGGAAGTTTGCGGAATCGTTAGATGAGCGGTACCAAGACCAAATTCAAAGCTATCAGGCGTTTTTCCCTTCCGCCATTCCACGATTAATGCTGTTTCGTGTGGATCGTGACGGCAATGTATTCCCGCGCAAGGTCCAGCGCAACCAAAAACAATGGACTCTGTTCCTTAATGCTCTCGCATGCCTGAAATTCAGGCTGAGATAACCCAGGAGGCTACATGACCGCATTGGTAGACCAGCGCCGCGCCCTCGTACCGAAGTGGACGAAAGACCAAATCGAACTGATGAAGCGCACGATTGCCAAGGGCACGACAGACGATGAATTCAAGATGTTTCTCTATACCTGCAAACGCACTGGGCTGGATCCGTTTATTAAGCAAATCTACGCAATCAAACGTTACGATTCTGAATCCGGTGGCTACATTATGGGGGTTCAGACCGGCATTGACGGCTACCGCCTGATTGCCAGCAGGACCGGCGAACTCGCCGGCATCGATGCGCCAGTGTTTGAAGTCGATGCCAACGAAACCTGGCACCCTGCTACCGCTACCGTGACCGTCTACCGCATGATGAACGGAGAACGGATGCCGTACACCCATACCGTGCGATGGTCGGAATACTACCAGAAGAAGAAGGACGGAAGCCCTACCCGCATGTGGAGTGCGGAAGGCATGCCATTCAATCAGCTAGGGAAATGCGCCGAGGCCGGCGCGCTCCGTAAAGCGTTCCCTTACGACTTGAGCGGATTAACGACAGCCGATGAATCCCCCGTTATCGACATAACGGGAGCCGATGGTGTCTCAGGCGCCGCGCCACAAGAGCCGCAGCGCGCCGACACGAAGGCGGAAGAACTCTACACCGGCCAGTTAGTAGCGTATGACGCGAAGAACCCGCAACGGAAAACCCCACACCGTTTCACTTTCCGCGTAGATGCTGGGGGAGACATTCAAGTATCGGCCTTTGAAGCCCCAGCTTGCTTGAAGGCAGGAGAAGCCTTGATCGGTAAAAGGTTCCAATTCTCCTATGAGGAGAAACCGAATCCGCGAGGAGGCGAACCGTTCAGGAACTTGAAACATGCCGCGCTGGAAATCCATGACATGCCAGCCGAAGAACCGGCAGAACAACCGAAGGCCCCAGCCGAGAAACCCAAGGAGAAGCCAGCCGAAAAGCCGTCAGGCCCATTGGCCGAGGCGCAAATGAAAGCCTTTGCCGATCTGGTGGCATTGATGGACAGCGCAACGAGCCTTGAGGAGATCCAAGAGATCTACACCGGGACAGTACAGAAAAATTGGCATCGATGCGCGGTATCCCAACGGCAGGAATTAAGCACGCTGTATGGGAAGAAGAAGAAGGATCTAGGGGGAGAAGAGTAGGTAAGCAGGGGTGATGCTTCGCGGTATCACCCCACCCACTTTCTAATGGAGGTAGAAATGGGCAGGTTTCCCGAACGGTTTGAGATCTTTTGGGGGTTATACCCCGCACGCCAAGGGAAAAAACTTGGCAAAGGGCAGGCGTACAAAATGTTCCAGCTATTATCAGAGGAGGACCAGGTTTTATGCTGCCGCGCGGCAGGCGTCTACGGTGAATTCTACAAACAAACGCGCAATCCCAAGGTCTTTGTGCCTGAACCGCGTGATCCGATCCGCTTTCTTCGTCATGACTGGTGGCGGGATTGGTTGACACCCCAAGAGGTTGCGCCGCAGCCTTGTCAATTCCGCAGCATCACGTACCCTTGTCACGATATGGCCGAGCCAGGGGGTACGCATTGCACGAAACATCGCCTCTTCTTAGAGAAGCAGAGGAAGCGGATCGAGGAGCGCGAGCATGGACACTGAATTAGGCCGCGTGCTGTGTATTGAATGCCGCACGATGAAAACGGGAATCGTGGGATGGTGCGAGCGGGACGTATGCGCGGATTGTTGGGGGAAACACGCCAAAGCATGCAGCCTGTGCCGAGACTCGACCTTTGCGATCAAACCCAAACGGACCAAAGAAAGGCCGGGAACATGACCGACGATCACGACTGGGTAGATCAGATGTTACGGGATGCCCTGAAGCAGCCCGATTCAATCAACTTTGAGGAATTCGACGTAGAGTTTGAGGCCGTCAAAGCATTTTTCGCGCAGCGCAATGGGCGCGCTGTGATTATCGCGTGCGCGTGCCTTGCCTTAGCCACGGTCTGCCTCAATGGGTGTTCTGCTATCAAGATCAAGAAGCTCGATGATGAGGACACTGAGAAGATGCGGGATCTAGTCAATTCCCTCGCAGGGATACTCCCGCAGAATTATTTCACCTATCTCCCGGCAACGATTGCCGGCTTGCTATTAAGGAGCGATGAATAATTATGCCGATCGACAATCAAACATCCACCCCAGTAGGCGTTGGCGCTGTCACGATTACGAGACATTTGCCTTGTCCGTTGACCCTTCCACGAAAAATGGAATTGCTCGATGAAATGTCCTCGCACAATCAGGAATACAACCGATTGGAGCGGCACAAGAAGGAGCTAGTAGACAACACGACTAAGGCGATGAAGCACCGCAAGGCGCAGATGGATAAGATTTCAGATACCGTCGCGCAAGGGATCGAAATGAAGCCAATCATTTGCCGGAAGGAAATCGATTACATCCACGGACGCATTACTGTAATCCGCGAGGATACTGGGGAAGTGATCGAGGACAGGGCACTAGAAGAAGGAGACATGAAGCAATGACCTACATCGTCGGCATCGATCCAGGGCTAACCGGCGCGCTGGCCTTCCTGAACCCCGATGGGACATTTCTTACTCTGTTCGATATGCCTGTTATGCCGAACGGCAAAGGGAAGGCGAAGGTACAGAATCAAATCAATAGTGCAGCCGTGGCGCAGATATTCAGACGAGCAGATATCCCCATGCGAGACATGTGCGGCATCATCGAGCAAGTGCAGGCGATGACCAAGCAGGGGGTAAGTAGTGTGTTCAGCTTCGGGGATACCTATGGTGCCTTGCGAACCGTGCCGGCCGTACTAGGGATTCCCCTTACCCATGTCCGGCCGCAAGCGTGGAAGAAACGCTTTGGACTGATCGGCGCCGACAAAGACAAGTCCTTGCCCATTGCTCAAGGGCTGTTTCCTACGGCAGAATTGCACCTGAAGAAGCACCACAACCGCGCCGATGCGTTACTGATTGCGCGGTATGGGTGGGAACAGATGAGGACTCTATGAAGCCGACGAACGATGAGCAGCTATCCAAGCTACCGAAGTACGCCAGCGATGAAATCGTGGCACTGAGGCGACAAGTTGACAGTCTGAAATCTGAATTAGTCGCGCAGCAAGGAGCAACCCCGACCAAAGTCAAATGGGGGTGGGAACTGAAGGGTGAGGCGTTCGGCTATTTGAAGGATGACGAGACGGTGTTCTTTTCGGTGCCTCGTGGGCGGTATATGAGCAAAATTAGAGTGACGATGAAGCGTGACCAGAACGGCATCAACATCAATGCAGATGGGACGCTGGTGATTGAGTGCGGATCGTCCAATGATTGCACGATACGATTAAAGCAGGATTAGGGAGGCCCCATGACCGACACGCGAGCACGGGCAGAAATGATGGTCGAGGATTGGTATACGATGCACGACGATATTAAGGCCAATGTCGCACAGCGTAGGGAACTGATCGGGTGCATCGAACGCGCCCTAGCCAACGAGCGGCGGCAGGCGCTGGAAGAGGCGGCGAAGCTAATGTGTTCATACTGCAATGATCCACATTGGCCTCGGTCAGTAATCGTGCAGGGTCAGGCTGTGCATGTTGGCCCCATCACTGGGTCAGTATTCCCTTGCAATGCAATGCAGATTCATGTGGCGTTACTTGCCCAGGCCCAGGCGGGGCCGGAGGAGGGGAAGTGAACGGGATGGAATGGACAGCATTAAGGTTGTCGCTGCATAAGGCCATGCAGAAGTGGTCGGACAGTGTATGTGAAGCAGAAGAAACGATTGAGACGGTTGGATTCTGGACCGATGAGATTCTTGCCCTGATGACAGACGCTGCCATTGTGACGCTCAAGGCGAGCGCCGATAAAGAGCGATGGCTCAAGGAGCATGGCTATGCCAAAGACTAAAACCATGAGCGCCTGGACGACGGAGAGGCCGACGAAGGCGGGGTGGTATTGGTTTGCTGAATTCGATAGCGAGCCGACTATAGTGCTAGTGAGGCAACCTGATGGGTTTGCGCCATTCGATAAGATATTCGCACGATTTATCAATGGACGATGCAATACCGTAAGCACCTGTCACGGCAAATGGCAGCCGGTCCAAGGGCCGGTGGAGTAGGGGAGAAGAAATGAAAACGCTACTGTGTGCGCTCGCAATGCTGGTGACGGGGTGTTCCCATGAGGCAGAGACGCCAAGGGCGTTGGAACTATCCGCGTGTGAAGGTGTGTGTAGCTTACCGTCAACCATTACGCTCAGGCCGAATGGGGGTATCACCTTGCAGAAGTCGATGGCGTATCCGCTCGCCGTGCTTTGTCTCGATGACAGCAAAACGGCTCAGAGCGGAACGATTGAATGGCGGTATGAGGCGGTGAATCAACGAGAGGCCGCGCCAGGAGAATCATGCGACACGCCTCAGGGCGGGAATAGGGCCTGCTGGATCGACCCGACCAACGATAACATGCTGCCTCACGGCTATCCAGATCCGTGCCTCTCTATTATGCGAGAGGCCATGCAGGCGATGGACCCGTTCGTGGATTGGCGGTTCCTCTTTGGCCTCGCGCATAAAGACCCGATAGAGACGACGGATCAGGAGAAGATTGACGCCTTCAAGAAGTGGGACCAGGCCAAGGCGCAATGCTGGACGAAGAAATAATGACGACAACCCAGCCCCTTGACCATACCCATCCGTTTGCGGTGGCGCTGACCGGCGCGTTGAATGACCGCAACCAATGCTCGGCAGATCGGGTATTGGCCAGTAAAGGGCTACAGACCACGCGCCCTGTGCCCAGGTCGGGGTGCTGGTGCGGGATGCACGAAGGGGAGGAGCCATGATTCAGTATTGCTGTGCTGACAACCTAGAGGACAAGCCGGAAGCGGTGTCGGTGTATGGCGACGAACCTGTGCCCGTCGTGCCCCTGGACGCGCTGAAGGAAAAGTTGTCTGAAATTGTCGGGCAAGCGCATGGAGGGGCCATGTTGGGTGGAGATGACGCTTATCAAGCGTGCCTGAAAATAGAAGCGATGATGCAACGGCTCCTCGCGCTGTTGGAGAGGAAATCATGAGCATGGAGCGATGTTGCGGAACGTGTCAATGGTGGGGCGGGGTAAATAATCAATGTCGGTGTCTGTTCCCTCTGCCGGTATGGGTGATGCGAGAACTGCATAACCCGCTATCGGGCGGTGGGACAATGGCGAGCGTCATGCGTTCCGATACCACCGACTGCCCCTGTTACCAACCCAAGGAGGCGTGATGAAGCACCAGGCAGATTGCAAAACCATTGCAGACCCTGAGTGTGGTCCTTGTACGTGCCCTGCCCCCAGCGCGTTGAGCCGGGAGCAGCTAAAGGAATGGATGTATCGGCATCAACAGGCGTCCATTGCGCGTCAGAAATACCGCGAAACTTCGCAAACGCTTGATCGTCAGTTTGCCTATGACGCCGAACTGCAAGAGTTAGAAGAGGGGATAGTTGCCCACGACGCCGCCCAGCGTGCCACCATCGCCCAGCAGGCGCAGGAGATTGCGGATCTGAAACAGCGAATTAGGCTAGGCTCTATGGACTCTCCACCGTGTATGTAGGCGTGGTAGATCCCTCCGCGCTAAAGGCTGGCGTGGTACTGGTGCCGGCAGTCTGAGCCGGCACCGTATCGGCCAACGATTCCACTTCAAACCGATCGTAAGTAGAGGGATTGCCAAGCGGGGTCCAGGGTTCGGAAGTCCCATTGCCGTACTTCCAGCCATTGCCCCACTTAGCCTTGGCCCCGTATTTGACTTTGACGCTCACGGTTGAATCACCTTCGGCTCTTGCGATTTCCTATAGATTTCTTCTGTGCTGGCCTTCTCGCCGGCCTTGTGCTTCGCGTAGGCTTTCATCACAGCGCGATAACTGTTGGGGTGCTTGGTCCGTAGTTCTTCCAGGGCGGGACTGGGTACCCCTTCGCCGTTCCGGTCAAGATGGTGTGCAGCCGCATTGACAAGGTTTGTCGTATCTTGCCGCTTCTCATTGAGCAATTCCCGCTGGACTCTTCCCCGCTGCCATTGCTTCGACAATTCCAACGGGGTGAAGGTCAACGCCTTCCCGATGATATCGCCCGTACTAGGATGATAGAATTCATGCTTCCCATCCACGGTTGGCCCTGGCGTATGCCCTCGCAAGCTGCCCACCGCCCCACGTTCAATCTCCCCAGCCGGTCCTAACTCAGCCCAGCGTGCAGCCGTGGCTAAATGCCGTGCAGCCGGGGGCAACATGCGCTCAATCCAGTGTTGTGCGTTCGGTAGGTCTTTGGGTTGGCTCAGAAACCACCCTGTACCTTGTGCGATGTTCGCAAACGGTTGGGTAATGGGTAGCTGTGTGAGATCAATCGATCCATCCCCTAAGTCAAGCGGGGAGCGCACGCCCAGCTTGAACTTCGCCCCTACGTCAAAGCCAGTGGCGGCGCCCACCGGCCCATGCCACGCCCAGTCAGGGAGGCTGTTACTCAGCGAACCATGCAAGCCGAATGTGTCTAGTTCTTCCATGCTGGGGAGGCCCTTCATGCCGGCCAATGTCAGGAACCCCGCGAGAGCCGTTGTCGCCGGGCCAAGCAACTTCCGATCCTTCACTTGTTCGCGGAGCATGCGCGAAATCGATGACATGTACTCCGTCTGGAACGTCATGAACAAGCCCAGTGGCGCCCCAGGCCCACGGAAGGCATTAGCTCTGGATGCCGGCGAGTAGTCGAAATTCACATCACGGCTAAACTTCTTGGCGAATTCGTAGGCTTCTTGCGGTCCCATGCCGAGCTTTTCCCCGGCCTTGTAACCCATAAGCACCGCCGTTTTCCGATTCATTTCCTCAAGCGCCGCAAAGCCCTGCATGAGGATAGGATGGGCCGCTTGCGCCTTGTCCTTGGCGATCGGCGCCGAGGATCCGGTAAGCCGATGCAACGCATAGGAGGTTTTCTGACCGAGATCGAGGCTTACATCACCAATCTTAGAAGTCAGGTTTTCTATCCCTTCAGCCGCAAGGTCCAGCGGTTTGCGAATCGCATGACCTACCGGCGCCGGCAACCAGCCTTTCTCGATCTGCCGTTGCACGTAAGGCGAAACAAACTGCAATTCCTGTTGCCCGGTCCCGCGCGCGCCAAACAGTTCTTCGGCATTCACCGGCCTGATATGGCCCTCACGTTCGGCCATTTGCAGCACGTTGAGATACTTCTGATTCGCCGGATCATTGATATTGTGCAGAGTTTTAACCGAGTCCTTAAACACCGAGCCAGCAGCCTTCAGCGAACCAAGGCGCTCTTGGAGCGTGGGAATGCCCAGCAGGGGAACCTGCGTGGCATTCTGGAACATCGAGCCGGCATTCATCGACAGGTCCCACACCGCCACGCCCCCACGCAACCGGCTAAACTCTTGCGGTTTCGTGTTGATATAGTCCCGGTAATGCTCCGCATACTGCCGCACGGCCGGATCTTTGATCTTGGTAATCAGTTCCTTCATCGGATCATCGTGGAGGAACCGCGCCGCATAGTTAGTTACGCCGTCAAGATACCGCTCGATGGGATCCAGCAAGTCAACCGATTCGCCCATGATCTTCTGCGCGTTACGGAAGTGCGCGCTGAATCCTGGCGGCAGGTCGAACTGTGTCACGATCTGATCGAATTCATCGCGGCCAATGAATCCCGCCTTTTCCAGTTGAGCTAATGTGCCGAAATCCAGCGCCGGCAAATCGCCCTTCTTCGCGGAAGTCTGTTTGACGTTCCACGTACCTTGCGGGTTCAACGCCTTCTGCCGCTCCATAATGCGTTCAGCTTCGCGCAAGGTGGCGGAAGCCGACACCCACTTTTGCCCGTTGGGTAGCTGCCCGATCGTCAGGTAATCACCAGACCGTGCAAACGGCACATAGTTGGGATCTTGCGGAATCGGGGGCAATCCCTTCGTTGCGCGCACATCGTTCGTCAGTTGCCATGCCGACCCCATCATGCGGTCTACGGCATCCACGGCAGGCTGTAGCGCAGCCGGCAATGTCACCCCCGGACGCATGCGGCGCCGTTCACGCAAGAACTTATCGACAATCGCTCGATCCTTCGGCTCAAGCAGGAAGTACGGCCGGCCCAGTTGATGCAGGTCATGTTTCTGTGCGGAAGCCCACTCGAAACGATCCAACGCCTTCTGGTAGACCGGCGCAAAGTCAGGGTGCTTTTCAGCAAAGCGCCGTTGCGTCAACACCCGCTCGATTGGTCCCACACCCCCGCCGATATTCACCGAGCCGCGCTCATCGTTCAGGATGTTGCGGAGCTTACCGAGCATGTCTGAATCGTGCGATACCTCTTCCGTCACTTCCTTTGCCGCCTGATAACCGGCCGGTAGGTCCGGGGTAGGGGGTGCCGCTTCATGGGGAACGGGTTTCGGCCCAGGCCCAGCAGCCACATGGAAAATGTCAGGTTGTTCAGGCGTGGGAATATGCGCCGACTTGGAGAATAACGGCGCCTCTTCCGGCATCGCTTCGCGCCCGATGATGGGACGTTGCCCCACCGTGGGAGGCGGTAGGTCAATAGAGGTTTGCTGCCCCGCCCCGCCGCTTGCGCGAGGGGCTAGAGTAGGGTCCGTCCAGGCATCCTCCAACGGAGGCAGGAATTCGTCTGGAATATCAGAGGGATGGATAGGTTCTTCAGGCGTCAGCGCAAACTCCGCTTCAGCCGGATCTACCCATTTCCGATCCTTGTTGAACTGTTGCTCAAATAGCTGATCCTCAAGCGCAGGATTGACCGGCGAATCCGCCCCAAACGCCTGCTTCCCCCGGCTCTCCATGTCCAAGGTATTCAGCAGTTCGTTTATATCCCGGTGCTTAATGTATCCCGCCTCAAACGCGGCGTTTGCCGCATCGTCCAGGCCCATCCCCTGAGACTTCACCAGACCAGGCTTAAACGGTTTCCCCTGCATTTCCAGCCGTGACAGTTCGCTCCCCTGATCCATCACCCCGCCCTTAGAGGCGAGGAATTCCGACAGGGTTTGCCCGTAGACCTTACCAAGGGAGACAGGCGCGGCAGGTTCGGCCGGCGATACAGGCGTATCCACCGAGCGGAGCAGCGGCATTTTCTCTTCCAGTGGGATCTTCGTCACCACTGGCGCCTTCCCTTGGGCAAACGCTACATCGAAGTCCAGAGGATCCGGCTTACCTAGCCCAGCGATCGGCCCTTGGTAGGACCGCACAAAGTCAGTTGGTATCTCTTCGACCGGCGCAGGGCGCACCGCGTTATAGTAATCCTCCAACGGAGGAGGCCCTTGCATCGGTCCCTTCTGAACGGGAGGGAGAACGGGAGGCTTCTGCCGTGGCTTGCTAATCTCCAAGTTCTTCGGCGCGAATTCCTTCAGTACATCATCGATGGTTGGTAAGTCAGGCTCCGTCGTCGCTTGCCCTTGCTGCCACATCTTAACCTTGGAATTCGGCTCGACCCCGCCCCGACGTAGGCCAGCCATAATATCCTCCACCTTGGGAGGATCGGCATAGACCGGCCCAGGCATTTCAATCACGGTCCCTTGGCCCGTTGCGACCGGACCAGGCGCGTGAATCGTCGGGTTCTGCGGAGGCTTGTACTCTAACGGTTTGGTAGGAATGTACGGCAAATCCCCCGTTGACTTGATGGACTCAAACGGCACATCCACATAATCGGGAATCTGCCGGGACGGTGGAGCGGGAGGACGAGGAGGCGCAGGAGGCGGCGCCGTCGTCGTCAATCCAGTCTCTTGCGGTATATCCAGCGAAACACGATCCTTGCCAGGAGGCAGGCCAGCAGGCCCCTTGCTTGTGGGGATTGCATTTCGCTCAAACGCGCCGGCAAACCGTTGGAAGAGGGGAGACATGGCCCCACCAACGGCCGCATTGGTCAGGACGTTCGACCAATCGCGCCGTTCGGCAGGCTTGTTGAACTCCTCCATCCCCGACACGGCCCCGGAGTAAGCCCCCATTTGCGCCATGCCCTTCAGCGCCGGCTTAATCGCCTCTTTCGCCATGAGCTTTTTGATCGGGGAGAGGTACGGCCCCGGCTGCGTAAACGTACCGGCGACTTCAGGCACCCACTTAGGGATAATCCGTTCGCTAGTGGGGTACCAATGTTCCTCTTTCGGTACTCCCGCCTTCTCTTGGAAGAAGGCAGTACTGTCCTGTAGCTCGCGCTCGATGTTTTCAGCGCCCTGTTTAATGCGCGTAGACAGACCCGGAGAACCGCCCACCGCTTCATTGATGGACCCAGGCAGCTTGAGGAGTTGGATCGGCAACCAGGCCGCGCCTTGCCCGTAGCGTGACAGGTTTTCCATGCCGCGCCACATCCCACGCTTCATGGTATTCCAGACCGACCCGCGCTCCTTCTCTGCCGCCAATCGCGCCTGTTCTTCAGCCGATGGGGGAGGCGTACCGGGATACTTGGTTTTCCAGTATTCCAGTTCGGTCTTAAGTTGCTGTAGCTGGTACGGATCTAGCCCCTCGTAGGGGTTCCCCTTTGCCATGCCAACCCCTTAGTTACTCTGCGTTCGTGGGTAATCCGAGGGCGCCAAGCATCGCATCGATTTGCTGCATGCCGCCGTCAATCTGCCGCATGAGCTTGCCGTCTGTATCCATAATTTCCCCGCGCCGGATCTTCTGATAGGCCGCTTCCAGCATTTGCTTCTTGCGCGCCAGTTCCATGCGCTTTGACTGGATAACGGCTTTCTGATCCCCCGCCATCATTTGATGCTGTGTCGCGTGCATGCGCTCACGAAGAGGACCGGCCGGCGCCTTTTCCATCGCGCCCGTCAACCCGCGAATGCCTTCCGGCATCGCCTGTCCCATGCCCTTGTAGAACTTCTCCGCTTCCGGCATCGAATGAACGGGCATCGCCTGTGCGCCCATGTTCGGCATGCCTTGCGGCGCCGGCATTTGATACGGCTCGCTCATTTCCATCCCTAAATCGCCCCCACCCGGATACTCCATATCGTCGGGCGTCTGCGGGTACTGGATCGGCATATTGCTGCCAGGAACCTTCATGCGCGGCCCTGCACCGACCTGTAACCGTTGCCGAATCGGACTCATGCCACGCATCATAGTTCACCCCCATCCGTAATACCGAGTTGTTCTAACAGGTTGTCCACGTTCTGCATGTACTCATCGAGCTTGCCCATTACCCCGCTATCCGCGTCCATCGTGCCGCCCCGCCGCAAGGTTTGCAGGTGACTATTCAGCATCGCCGCTT
>Ga0075471_10001714_pt1 | contig 14488 bp, 15 predicted proteins | sample DEB19_08_DNA_2_FD_74787 | JGI IMG/M metagenome (GOLD analysis project Ga0075471, IMG submission 74787) | Aqueous microbial communities from the Delaware River and Bay under freshwater to marine salinity gradient to study organic matter... | ecosystem: Environmental > Aquatic > Marine > Coastal ... | reverse complement strand
CGGTGCAGGCGCAGGTGCTGGAACTGCTGCGCGACATGAAGCGCCAGTTCGACCTGTCGCTGCTGTTGATCACGCACGACTTCGGCGTGATCGCCGAGATGGCCGACCGGGTCGCGGTCATGTATCGCGGCAAGATCGTCGAGGAAGCACCGGTGCGCGACATCTTCCGCAACCCGCAGCATCCCTACACGAAGGGGCTGCTGGCCTCGATTCCTGGTGGCGAACCGGGCACGCGCCTGAAGGGCGTGACGACGGAGGCCAATTGGTAGCGCCGCTGGTCGAGGTCAAGCATCTCGTCAAACACTTCGAGCGCGGTGGCGGCCTGTTCCGCGAGAAGACCGTCGTGCGCGCGGTGGACGACGTCAGCTTCAGCGTGAACAAAGGCGAGACGTTTGCCCTGGTCGGCGAATCCGGTAGCGGCAAGAGCACGACCGGCCGGTGCATGCTCCGCCTCATCGAGCCGACCTCAGGTTCCGTGACGTTCCGCGGCGAAGACGTGCTCGCGTTCTCGAGCGCGCGCATGCGCGCTGCCAGGCGCGACATGCAGATGGTGTTTCAGGATCCCTATTCATCGCTGAATCCCCGCATGCGCGCCTCGACGATCGTTGAAGAACCGTTGGTCATCCACAACATCGGCGCCAAGTCCGAACGGCGCGATCGCGTGGCTGACCTGTTCAAGCTGGTCGGCCTCGATCCCGCACACCTGGATCGCTACCCCCACGAGTTCAGCGGCGGCCAGCGGCAGCGCATCGGCCTGGCGCGGGCGTTGGCGTTGAACCCCTCGTTCATCATCGCGGACGAGCCGGTGTCGGCGCTCGACGTGTCGATCCAGGCGCAAGTCATCAACCTGCTGATGGACCTGCAGGATCAGCTCAAGCTCACCTATCTGTTCATCGCACACGACCTGCGCCTGGTCCGTCATATTTCCAGCCGCGTCGCTGTGATGTACCTCGGCAAGATCGTCGAGATGGGTCGCACCGCGGAGATTTTCGACAACCCGCAACATGCGTATACTCGGGCGTTACTGTCGGCCGTGCCCGCGACCGACCCCGACGCGCCGCGCGCCCGCATCGAGCTCGATCCGACGCAGGTGAACCGCGCGGCGCCGCTGAGGCAGATCTCGGAAGGGCATTTCGCGGCCGTCTAGGTCCGGCCGCAGAAGGCCACAGAAGCTTGCGATGATGAAGACCTTCCTCGCCACCTTGGTCGGTACCGCGCTGCTGGCGTCGCAGCCTGCGGATGCTGATGCGATTCGAAATCGCCTCGACAAGTACCTGGTCGACTACGAGAAGCAGCTGAGCACGCTGGTCGCCGACGAGCGCATGACGCAGCGCGACGGCGCGAATCGCAACGCCAACGAGACCGCGGAGCCCACCAAAAATCGCGAGATCATTTCGGAGGTGGCCTTTGTCGGCCTGCCCGGCGACGTTGGCTGGCTTGGCTTCCGTCGGGTGGTGAAGGTCAACGGCAAGGCGCTGGCGGATGCCGGACCGTCCCTGGCGCTGGTGCTGAGTGACGGCGCCAAGGACGACTACGATCAGGCGCGGCTGCTACTCGGGCAGAGCGCCGAGCACAATCTCGGTTTCCCGCGCACGACCAACCTGCCCAACCTGCCGCTCGAATTCCTGCATCCTCGCAATCGCCACCGCCTGCACCATCGCGTGGACGGCATGGAGAAGATCCGGGGTACGCAGACGGCGCGCATGGTGTTCGATGAGATCTCGACGCCGACGATCATTCAACGGCCTGATGGGGGCGAGATGCGCAGCCTCGTCACGGCGTGGATCGAGCCCGAGACCGGTCGTCTGCTGCGGGCACAGGTGAAGACCCGTGACGCGCGCATCGGCACGCAAGGTATCGACAACATGATCTGGGTCGATTTCCGGGCCGACCAACAACTTGGCATGCTCGTGCCGCACGAGATGAAGGAAGACTTTTTCGCGGGGCGCTTCCGTGATGGCAGTGGAACGGCGCGCTACACGAACTACCGGCGGTTCACGACGTCAGCGCGGATCGTGCCGCAGTAGGCCTTGGGGCATAATGCGCGGCATGCGCACGTTACTGCTGGCCGTCATCGCCCTGTTCTCCGCTGCTGCGCCACCACATGCCCAGGAATCGGTCGCGCAACGCCTCGTCGGCTCCTGGGAGCTGATTACCTACGAGATCATCGCGGCTGACGGCGCCAGGCGCCCGGGCGCGTACGATCAAGGCCAGATCAGTTACGACCGCTCAGGCCGAATGTCGGCTCACCTGATGCATTCCGCGAACAAGGCGGACCAGGCGCCGCAGACCGACGACCTTCGCGCGGCGGCGTATCGCCGCTATCTCGGATATTACGGGCCGTTCGTCGTCGAGGAAGCCAAAGGGATCGTGACGCACATCGTCGATGGCTCGTCGAATCCAAGCTGGGTGGGAACGCGTCAGGTGCGCTACTACGAGTTGTCGAAGGACAACGCGCAGTTGACGTTGATGCTGAAGGACGCCAGCGGCCGCGTCACGCAGTCGCTGGTCTGGAAACGCTCAGTGGGCCGCTAAGGTCGCCTGCGGTTCCTGTCGCACATCACGCTCAACCTGGCCGTCGCGAATCGCGATGACGCGGTGCGCGTAGGCCGCAATGTCGGGCTCGTGCGTCACCAGAATGATGGTGTTGCCGCCCTGATGAAGACGCGCAAACAGACCCATGATTTCCACGCCGGTCTTTGAATCGAGGTTGCCGGTCGGTTCGTCGGCAAGCAGGATCGACGGGTTGTTGACGAGCGCGCGGGCAATCGCGACGCGCTGCCGCTGACCGCCGGACAGTTCGTTCGGCTTGTGCGACATGCGGTGCGTGAGTTCGACTTTCTCAATCGCGGCCTTCGCCTGGGCGATGCGATCGGCCTTGCCGATGCCGGCATAGACCAGCGGCAGTTCGACGTTGTGCAGCGCGGTGGCGCGCGGCAGCAGGTTGAAGGTCTGAAAGACGAATCCGATTTCTTCGTTGCGGATTCGGGCCAGCTCGTTATCGTTCATCTGGCTGACCTCCTTGTTGTTGAGCAGGTAGGTGCCCTTGCTCGGCGTATCGAGGCAGCCGATGAGATTCATCAACGTGGACTTGCCGGAGCCCGACGGCCCCATGATCGCCACGTATTCGCCGCGCTCGATCGAGATCGACACACCTTTCAGGGCGTGAATGGTCTCGTCGCCCATTTGGTAGGTCTTCCAGAGGTCGCGGGTCTCAATCAGCGGCATATCTCAAGTTTACGACGATGTTGGTTCAGGGGTTCAACACGTCACGGTTGAACCGCTCAGGCGCAGATCTGGGCAGCCAGTTTGTGCACAACCGACGAGGAATTGGGCGGTAATCGGCAGGACCAGTCCGCGATATCAACCGCGACCACCGCCACTTCGGCGGGGCCGTCCGGCGCCTTCCGCTGGCGGGCCAGCGCATCGAAGGCGCGCGACAGCTCGCCCTGGGGCGCGATGACCCTGGACAGCAGGAGCACCACCACGGGTGACTTGCCGGCGTGCACCCGCGCGCGCGAGGCGGCTGAGTGCGCCTCGGTGACCGCGGCGCCGTCGGCGGCGTCCACGAGCTTGACCAGCACGCGCGGCGGCATGGCACCGAGGAACCTCGGCTTGGCGACCGGCACCATGGCCAGGTCGAAGCCGCGTACCGGGGGAGTGTCAGCCTTGCCGTACAGCGATTCGACGATGCCGAGCACCCGGCCGGCAATGGCGCGTTTGAGGATCAGGTCACGGTCGGCGCGCTCGGCCGCGAAACGCACCTTGCCGCTCGACTGGGGCGGTGGCTCGAAGGTCTCCTCCACCCGCGGCGCTTCAGACGGCGCATCGGCGCGGGGCGGCGCGGCCGGGGCGCCGGCGGGATGCGCCAGCGGCATCGCGCCGGTAATGCCCGCGTCGTACTCGTCGCGCAGCGCCGGATCGGTCAGCGTCTTATAGGCAACGGTGAGTTCGGAGGCACGCGTCGCGGCCATCTCCTGGAACTCGGCGCCGAGGTGAATGACCTTGTCGGGGTGATAACGGGCAATCTCGCGCCGGAACGCCTTCTTGATGGCGTCGGCGTCAGCGGTCGGTTCGAGGCCCAGCAGTTCGTAGTGCGTCTTCACGGAGTACCGTGAATTTTACGTCGCGCCCTTCTTGAACTCTGTGACATTCGATACGTTGGCTGCCGGCAGCTCCCGCGCGACGCGGCGTTCCCGCAGCCGCCGCTCCGAACGCGGCTCGGTGCCCCGCGCGCAGTACGGGCAGAACGTCCAGCCTGGTTGCAGGCTGCGACCGCACCCTGGGCACGCGCCGCTCAGCCGCCGGCCGCAGGCCGGGCACGCCACGAAATCAAGCGCCACCGGTCCGCTGCATCCCGGGCAGACGCTGCGCATCTCGCGCACCTCGGTCACGACGCGCAACAGCTCTTCGGCAGTCGTCACTCCGGCCTTGACCTTGGCCAGCGCGTCGTCGCCCAGCGTCAACATGCCGGTGCTCTGCGCGACCTCGCGAATGGCATCCTCGGACGCCTTTTGCGTGATCATGCGGCGCAGTCGGTCGGTGATCTTCATCACCTCGTAGATGCCGATGCGGCCCTTGTAGCCGGTCTGATGGCACGCGTCGCAGCCAACCGGCCGGTAGAACGGAATCGACGCGGCGTCTTCGTCCGAAATGTTCAGCGCCCGCAGCGTGTCTGACGTCGGCGTGTACTGACGGCGGCACGACGCGCACAAGCGGCGCACGAGGCGCTGCGCGACGACGCCGATGGTCGCCGACGCGATCACGTACGGCTCGACGCCGATGTCGCGCAAGCGCGTCATGACCGAAGGCGCGTCGTCGGTGTGCAGCGTCGACAACACCAGGTGACCGGTCTGCGCGGCCTGCATGGCAATGCGCGCGGTCTCCTGGTCGCGGATCTCGCCCACCAGGATGACGTCGGGGTCCTGGCGCAGGATCGAGCGCAGCGCGCTGGCAAACGTCAGCTTGATCTTCTCGTTGGTCTGGGTCTGGTTGATGCCGGGCAGCTGGTACTCGATCGGGTCTTCGATCGTGATGATGTTGGTGCGCTCCGACTGCATCGACATCAGGGCCGAGCAGAGCGTGGTGGTCTTGCCGCTGCCGGTCGGTCCGACGACGAGGATCATGCCGTGCTGGAACTTGAGGAATCCCTTGAGATCGCTGAACGCCGCCGCGGAAAAGCCCAGTTCCTCGAGCGGCGGCACGCCGCGGTTCTGGTCGAGGACGCGCAGCACCATCTTCTCGCCGTGCAGCGTGCGCAGCGTCGAGGCTCGGAAGTCGACATCCTTGCCTTCTTCGTTGGCGACGCGGACGCGGCCGTCCTGCGGCAGCCGCTTCTCGGCGATATCCATGCCCGCCATGATCTTCAAGCGGGCGATCAGGCCTTCGTGGACCCACTTGGGCAGGTCCATGACTTCCTTCAACAGGCCGTCAAGGCGATGGCGGATGAGGACGCCCTTTTCCATCGGCTCGACGTGCACGTCGGAGGCGCCGGCCTTGATGGCGCTCTTCACGACGAGATCCACGAGGTCGATGATCGGCGCCGCCTCGCTGCGTTCCTTGAGACCGGCGATCGGCTCGGTGGCCGCGTCCTCCTCGGGACGCCGCATCAACGCTTCGTTGACCGTGCGTTCGTCAGTGGCGCGCGCGCGCCGCGCCAGCACGCCGCTGCCGGCCGTCGCCGGGGACGCCTTGATCAGCGCCTTGTCGGGATATCCGGCGGCGATCGCTTCGAGAATGTCGGCGCGCGTGGCGACAACCTGCTTGATGCGATAGCCGGTCTGGAATTCGAGATCCTGCACCAGGCTGAACAGCAGCGGATCGGCCATGGCCACCGTCAGCAGGTTCTTGTCGAGACGAATCGCGACGCACGACCGCTTGAGCGCCACCTCTTTCGAGATGAGGGTCACGACGGTGGCGTCGGGCGGATTTTCGGCGAGATTGAGGTACGGGAAACCGAGCTGGTAGGCCAGCGCCTTTGCGATCTGCCGTTCCGAGGCAAGGTTCAGCCGCACGAGCACCGCGCCAAGGCGTTCGCCCGTGCGTTTGTGCTCCGTCAACGCGGACTGCAGATCGTCTTCCGTGATGAGGCCTGCCTGGATCAGGCACTCACCGAGCTTCTTGCGCATATCCTCGAACTGTTCCCGTCACACTTCGTCGTAAACGTCTGATGATAGGTATTGGCGGCGGACCTGAGCAAACTCGTCCGCTGCGCCAATCCCGGCGATCCTGTGCAGTTTCGTCCACGGGATCACTGGTCACGCTGTAAGTATTTCGGCCCGACGGCAAGCGCACGATATGGAGTTACCCTTGCGGACGGCCGAAACACTTGGACGATCTGATGAAGCCCGCTTCTGAACTCGGAGTCGACCTCGAATTGCGGCGCCACGTGGCGCACCATTTCGACGACCGCGGCGATGTGATCGTGGCGGACACGGTCGCCACGTTCCCCCTGTCGGCAGAATCGCGGCGGCTCGACGCCAACTACTGCATGCGACTTGGCAACCAGGTCACGCGGCTGTTTGGGGAAGCCATCCTCGAAGGACGGGTTGACGCCCGCGCCGCGGGCATCAGCGAACTCACCGCCATCGTGTCGGAACGCGAGGTCACCCCGGACCAGCTGTTTACCTTCACGCACATCGTGATGAGCACGGCCATCGATGAACTCTCGCTCGACCCGAGGGTCGGCGCCAACACCGATCCCTGGCCGCAGGCCTGCCAGATCATCCGGCGAGCCGCCTTCGATGTGCTCGGCGCGTTTACGACGCGGATGGTGTATTCGCCACAGGCGTCGGCGATCGAGGATCCGCTGACGACCCTGCATTCGCGGCCGGTGCTGGACGCGGTGCTGCCCAAGGAATGCTGCCGCGCCGAGCGTTTCGAGCACTGGCTGTCGATGATGCTGATCGACATCGACAACCTGTCGGCGATCAACAAGGCCCACGGCTATGGCGTGGGCGATCGCATTCTCGAACGCATGGGCATCCTGCTGCGCGCCTATTTCCGCCAGCACGATTGGGTCTTCCGTCATGACGAAGACACCATCGCGGTGCTGCTGCCGGAGACCAACCCGGCAGACGCGATGACGCTGGCGGAACGCACCCGCGCGATGGTCGAAGAGCGACTGACCTTCCGCGATTACCGCACCGAACAGCGCGCGGTCGTGACGGTGAGCGTGGCGGTGACGAGCGCGCGCGCGCTCGAAGGCGAACCGATCGACCATGAGAAATTTTCGTCGGAGGCAGAGGCCGCCCTCGAACGCGCCAAGGTCGGCGGGCGCAACCGCGTCGAGCACGTCGAACTGCTGCCGCGGCTGATCTCCATCGACGAAGCTACCCGGCTGCTCAAGACCGATATTGAAGGCATCGAGCGCTTCGTGGCGGAGGGGCTGCTCGACCCGGTCAACGCCGGCCGCCACGTGCGCCTCGAGCGGCTCGCCGTCGCGGCGCTCGCCCGCGACCATTCGTCCCAGCAGTAACCAGGGACGAACAACGGCGGCCGGGCATGTCTCTTGATAGGCCTGCCGCCATGAGACCGATTTCCCTTCGAACTGTCCTCTTTCTCGTCCTCTGGTGCATGCCGTCACTGGCGCATGCGCAAACCTTCAACGGTCCGCTGCTCGGAGTCGAGATCGGACAGCAACATCTGATCGGCGGCTCGCTGGTCAACGGCGTCGACACACTGCAGGATGACGCGCGGCTGGTGGTCAGCGGTTTCGCCGGAGCGAGGCTGCACCGCAGGGGATTCGTCATCGGCAGCGAGGTCGGCGCGGGCCGCACCAACGGCGACCTGCACCTGGGCGAGACCAATCTCACCGTCGACTACCGCAATCAGTCGCAATGGCATTGGCAGCTGCACGCCGGGCCGACCATCGGATCGCGCACGCTGCTGTTTGCGTATCTCTCCGAAGTGACACGGCAATTCGAGGTCACCGTTACCCAGCCTTCCGGGGTGACGCCGCAAGAGGACGAGCAAGGCCTTCTGCGCTTCGGCGTGGGAGTGGAGACGAAAGTTCGCGGGCCGGTCAACGGCCGCATCGGCACCTCGCGTGCGGACTTCGGTGATCGTCCGCTCAACAGGACGATCGGCCGCCGCTTCGAAGTTGCGGCGGCCGTCGTGGTGCAGTTCTAACCCGGAGGGCGACGATCGAGCGGCTGCGTGGTGATCGAGAAGCTCACCGGAATGCGCTCGGGGTTGTAGCAGACCTTGTCGTCGCACGCCTGGTATTCGAGCGCGCCGCTGATCGTGATCGACGACGTGGCGCCAAGCAGCTTTTGCGCCTCGGGCGTCGCCAGCAGCGTCACGTCTCGCCGCAGCCGGAACGGTTTGATGAAGACCTCGACCCGCTCGTTGAGCGGCTTGAAATGGTAGATCTCCGACGCCGGGTAGACCGGCTCGTGGACTTTCAGCCACGGCTGCGGATCCAGTTCCAGCTTCACCACCTGGTAGGTGTGCTTGCCTGGCGCATACACGTGCATGCCGCGATTGGGCGACAGGTCCGCAAGAATCGACAGCCGTTTGCCGGGCGCGGCCGCCGTATCGCTGATCGACATCACCATCGACAGGTGGCGAGTGGATGCCTTGATACCGCCGGCCGGGGTGTTCCGATTGAGCGTCGACAAGACGGCCGACGTTGTGACTCGCTCCTGATACGCGTCCTCGAAGAAGCGCGACACGACAGCGCCCTTGCGATCGAGAATGAACGTCCCAGGGTGTGGAATCCCATAGGTGCGGTTCTTCGGGTCGACTGTTTCGTTCAGCAGCCCGTACTTGCGGATGATCTGCGAGCCGGCGTCGGAGATCATCGGGAACGTAATGCCACGCGAGTCGGAGAACTTCTTGAGCGTCTCCGGCGAGTCGTAGCTCACCGCGATCAGGCCGAGGCCCTGTCGCTTGATGTCGTTATAGCGGCCTTGCAGCTCCACGAGCTGCGTTTTGCAGTACGGTCACCAGTCGGCCGACCGGAAGAACACCAGCATGGTGCCCTTGGGGCCGGATGCCGACGCCAGCGACTGTCGTTTACCGAACTGATCGGTGCCTTCGAATGCCGGGACGACGGCACCCACCTGATGGCCGATCTTCGACGTGTCGACGGTTGCCGGAGCCTGCGCGCCGAGGAGTGGCATCGTGAGCACGATGGCCGCGGCGATTCGGGCGAATTGCGGGGTCATGGTGGGTCAGATGCCGGCGGCCGGGTTCGGTTACGGCTGCCGCCGGTTCGCACAGATTTGGGCGGTAACAGATGTCGGGACCGTTCAGTCCGGGGATTGTCACGTGACTCGGCGGGCTTGTAACAAGTCTCGGTCATTCATGCTATTTACTGGTTTCCGATTCCGATGACGCGCCTGATCTGCGCCGCCGCGCTCCTGACCGTTGCGGTCGTGGCGTCTTGTCCATCCACGACGCAGGCGTCTGCGCCGGAGGTGCCCGCTGAGATGGTGCGGACGCTGCAGGATCGCATCGACCTGTGGGCGCGGCGAGACACCCACCACGGCGTGAGCGCATCCGTCGTCCTGGCCGACGGTGCGCAGTGGGCCGGCACCGCCGGTGAGTCGGCGCCCGGTGTACCACTCGACGCTGGTGACCTGATCCAAATCGCCAGCATCACCAAGACCATGACGGCGGCCGTAATCCTGCAGCTGGTCGACGAGGGTGTATTGCGTCTCGAGGATACGGTCAGCCGCTGGCTCGCACCGATCGCGAACGTCAATGGCGCCATCACGCTGCGCCAGTTGCTGAACCACACCAGCGGCGTCGCCAACTACACCGGTGCCGGTCTCGCGCTCGGCCAGGCGATCGCCGACGATCCGTCGCACGTTTTCACACCTCACGAACTGCTGCGCTTCGCGGGTGCCGCGTCCTTCGCCCCCGGCGCGTCGACGCAGTACACCAACACGGCATTTTTGTTACTCGGGCATGGTCGCTGAACAGGCCACCGGACGGGCATTCACCGAGCTGTATCGCCAGCGCCTGTTCGGGCCGCTGGGCCTTGATGCGATCTTGATGCCCGGACTCGAGGAGCCGACGCGGCCGGTTGCAGTCGCGTATCCGTCCGGCAGCGCGATCAACCCGATGGACCATCTGTCGCTGCTGTCGATTGGCCACAGCGCGTTCGGCCTGCTGTCGAACGCCTCGACCGTCGCGCGATGGGGGCATGCGCTGTTCAGTGGCAGCGTGATCTCCGAACGATCGCAGCAGGAGATGCGCACGATGGTTGCGGCGGCCGGCAACATCCAGGGTGAAACAGGGTCGGGCCTCGGCATTCGTGGATACGAATACCTGGACCGCAAGCAGTTCGGACACAGCGGCGGCGCGACGTTTGGCAGCAGCCTGCTGTTGTTCGATCCGCAGACCGGCGTGACGGTGGCCGTGGTGATGAACCAGGGCGCGGGCGCCGATCACTTCTCCCTGGCGCCGGTGTTTCGCGGCGCTCCGCGGGTCGGTCAGGTCTCCGTCGACTCGTACTGATCCTTCAGCTTCGCCACAACGGTGGGGTCCGCCAGGGTCGTCGTATCGCCGAGCGCCTTGCCTTCAGCGATGTCTCGCAGCAGCCGGCGCATGATTTTGCCGGACCGCGTCTTGGGCAGGTCGGCCGCGAAGATGATGTCGTCTGGTTTGGCGATGGCGCCGATCTTGGCGGCGACGTGCTTCTTCAGTTCGTCTGCCAGCGATTCCGACGGCGAGACGCCTTCCTTGACGGTCACAAACGCGGCCAGCGCCTGGCCCTTGATCTCGTGGGTGCGGCCGACCACCGCCGACTCGGCGACCTTCGGATGGTCGACCAGCGCGCTCTCCACTTCCATGGTGCCGATGCGATGTCCGGCCACGTTGAGCACGTCATCGACGCGGCCGAGCAGCCAGTAGTAACTCTCGTCGTCCAGCTTCGCGCCGTCGCCCGTGAAGTAGATGCCGTTGTGCCAGCGGCTCCAATACTGCTTCACGTAGCGATCGTGATCGCCATAGATGGTGCGCAACATCGAGGGCCATGGCCTGGTGATCGCGAGCAGGCCGCCACCCACGGGCACGCGCTCACCCTTGTCGTTCAGGATCTCGGCGCTGATCCCCGGGAAGGCCTGCGTCGCTGAACCCGGCTTGGTGCGGGTGATCCCTGGCAGCGGCGTGATGGCGATCGCACCGGTTTCGGTTTGCCACCACGTGTCGACGATCGGGCACCGGCTGCCGCCGATGTGCAGGTGATACCAGATCCAGGCTTCAGGATTGATCGGCTCGCCGACCGAACCCATCAGGCGCAACGATGAGAGATCGCGCTTGGCGGGCCACTCGGTCCCCCACTTCATGAACGCGCGAATGGCCGTCGGCGCCGTGTAGAAGATCGTGACGCCATAGCGCTCCACGATCTCCCAGAATCGATCCTTCTGCGGCCAGTCCGGCGCGCCTTCATACATCACGACCGTGGCGCCATTGGCGAGCGGCCCATAGACGACGTAGCTGTGGCCGGTCACCCAGCCGATATCAGCTGTGCACCAGTAGACATCGTCGTCCTTCAGGTCGAACACCCACTTCGTGGTGGCGTAGACACCGGTGAGGTAGCCGCCGGTCGTGTGCACGATGCCCTTGGGTTTGCCGGTGGTGCCCGACGTGTAGAGGATGTAGAGCATGTCCTCGGCGTCCATCGCCTCGGGAGCGCAGTCGTAGGGCGCGTCCATCATCAGGCGGTGATACCAGTGATCGCGGCCTTCGACGACGTGTACGGGGATCGGTGAGCCGTGCAGGCGCTGCACGATGACGACGTGCTCGATTGAGGGCGTGTCCTTCAGCGCCTCGTCGGCCGTCTGCTTCAGCGGCACGATCGATCCTCGCCGCCAGCCGCCGTCGGCCGTGACCAGGACCTTGCACGACGAATCGTTGATGCGGTCGCGAAGCGATTCCGCACTGAATCCGCCAAACACCACGGAGTGCACGGCGCCGATGCGGGCGCACGCGAGCATGGCGATGGCCAGCTCGGGAATCAGCGGCAGGTAGAGAGCCACGCGATCGCCCTTGCGCACGCCGAGTTTCTTCAGGACGTTGGCGAACTGGCAGACCTGGCGATACAGGTCGAAGTAGGTCAGCGTCCGCCGATCACCGGGTTCACCCTCCCAGATGAAGGCCGCCTTGTTGCGATGCGCGGTGCGGACGTGGCGATCGAGACAATTCGCCGCGATGTTGAGTTTGCCGCCGACAAACCACTTGGCGTCGGGAGGATTCCAGTCGAGCACCTTCGACCACGGCTGCATCCACTCGAGCTCGGAGGCAAACCCCGCCCAGAACGCTTCGGGGTCGGCGGCCGCTTTTTCGTAGATCGACGCGTCGCTGACGTGCGCCTTTGACTGAAACTCGGATGACGGCGAGAAGCTGCGATCCTCCTTGAGGAGAGCCTCAATCTCGGGAGAAACCCTGTCGGACATGAGCGGCAGTATATCTGCCGGAACTGTCAGGCTAAAGCCGGATGCCGCAGCATCCGCCTTGAAGTGGCGTTGCTACCTGGACCCGTACCAACGAAACCGCCTGGGCTTCAGTCGAATCAGGTCGAGGGCCGATGCCGCCGAGCGGACCATGCCCGCCTCGACCACCGTCGCGCGTGCTTCCGTGGCTTCCTGAAGACCGCGCTCGCAGAGCAGGTTCACCAGCCGCGGCACGCCGCCTGACAGCGAATAGATCACCTCGACGGTGTCGGCCGCAAACTGCACGGCACGGTCGCCGGCCACCGCCAGGCGATTCGCGATGTAGCGTTCGCATTCGTCGCGCTCGAGTGGCAGCAGGCGCGCGCGCACGCCGCGACGATCGCCGTCCAGTTCCGGGAACAGCGCGCCGCCGCCAATCGCCGGCTGGCCGGCCAGCAGGAACTGCAGCACCCGGTCGCGATTGGACTCGAGCGATGCGATGGCGATGATCTGTTCCTTGGTCGCGCGCGGCAGGCTGTGCGCCTCGTCGATGATCATGACCGCGCCGCTGCTGGTCGCGCGGAGATGCCCGAGGAAGCGATCGAACATCTCGACGAGGTCGGCTCGGGGCATACCGGTCAACCGACCCTGCTTGGCTTCTTCCCTGGTGATCGCACCCAGGTCCTGCAGCATGAGGCGCAACAGATCTTCCGGGGACAGCAGGGCGTTGCCGGCAAGTGCGGCGCGCGCCTTGCGCTCCTGGGACTCAAGCAGCGTCTTGCAGAGCGTGGTCTTGCCGACGCCAAGATCGCCCATCACCAGCATCAGGTTCTCGCGCCGGTTGATGGCAGCCGACAGCGCGTCGAACACACGACCGTGCGAGCGGCTCCGGAAGTAGAACCGTGGATCGGGAGTGAGGCTGAACGGCGACACCATTTGCCGTTCGTCCTATCGGACGGAACGCTACTGCGGAATAGGCGGCGGGATCACCGGAGCGGGCTTCTTCTTGAACATCAGCGCCCCGAACAGGCCGCCGAGCATGCCGAAGGTGGTCGACACCACCAGCATCACGAAGAAGCCGAACAGCAGCCCGATGCCGATCTGCGGGGCTCCCGACATGCCTTCGAAGATCTGGCGAACTTCTGGAGACAGGTTCGATGTATCGCGCAGGAAGCCTTGCACCAGGCGCGACTGGAACGGCGCCATCGCCATGTTGATCGGGATCGACAGGATCAACCAGACGAAGGCGCCGGTCAGGCCGGCCATCAAGCCGACGATCGCTCCGTCGCCGATGTGGATCGGCTCCGGATGATTGGCCTGCATCAGGTAGGACGCGAGGGCACCGCCAAACAGGATCCACGCGCAGCAGCAGTTGGCGATGCTGATGACCGGCAGCGCTGACAGCACGCCGATCACCACTCCGCCAAGCAACGCTGGCTGCAGTTTGGCCGGTTGCATGTTCGAGGACCTACGCGTTCACGCCGCCGGGGCTAGTCGTAGTACTCGCGCCCGAGGTGCGTGATCAACTCTTCGCCCATCATGTGGCGAAGGGTGTTCTTCAGCTTCATCAACTGGATGAACAGATCGTGCTCGGGATAGAGATCCTTCGCGTGCATCGGCGCCTTGAAGTAGAACGACAGCCATTCTTGGATGCCGGACATCCCCGAGCGCTTCGCCAGATCCAGGAACAATGCCGAGTCAATGACGATCGGCGCGGCCAGGATCGAGTCGCGGCACAGGAAGTTGATCTTCAACTGCATCGGGTAGCCGAGCCAGCCGACGATGTCGATGTTGTCCCAGCCTTCCTTGTTGTCGCCGCGCGGCGGATAGTAGTTGATGCGCACGACGTGGGACAGATCCTTGTAGAGATCCGGGTAGAGGTGCGGCTGGAAGATGTAGTCGAGCGCCGACTTCTTGCTTTCTTCCTTGGTCTTGAACGATTCGGGGTCGTCCAGCACTTCACCGTCGCGGTTGCCGAGGATGTTGGTCGAGTACCAGCCCCTGACGCCCAGCAGGCGGGCCTTGAGACCCGGCGCGATGACGGTCTTGATGAGGGTCTGTCCCGTCTTCATGTCATTGCCGGCCAGGGGCGCCTGCGTCCGGGC
>Ga0075471_10001709_pt1 | contig 14508 bp, 11 predicted proteins | sample DEB19_08_DNA_2_FD_74787 | JGI IMG/M metagenome (GOLD analysis project Ga0075471, IMG submission 74787) | Aqueous microbial communities from the Delaware River and Bay under freshwater to marine salinity gradient to study organic matter... | ecosystem: Environmental > Aquatic > Marine > Coastal ... | reverse complement strand
CTCGAGATCGTGCTCGCCGCGGCGCGCGGTCGAGGGCAGGCCGCCGACCACATCCTGTTCGCGGGCCCGCCCGGACTCGGCAAGACGAGCCTCGCCGGCATCATCGCGGCGGAGATGGAGGCGGGACTGCGCATCACCAGCGGTCCCGCCCTCGAGCGTGCGGGCGACCTCGCGGCGATCCTCACGAACCTCGAGGACGGCGAGGTGCTCTTCGTCGACGAGATCCACCGACTGCCCCGTGCGGTGGAGGAGGTGCTCTACCCGGCGATGGAGGACTTCCAGCTCGACATCGTCATCGGCAAGGGTCCGAGCGCGCGTTCCATCCGCCTCGACCTGCCGCGCTTCACCCTCGTCGGTGCGACCACGCGCACCGGGCTCGTCACCGGCCCGCTGCGCGACCGGTTCGGGTTCGTGGGGCGGCTCGACTACTACGAGACCGCGGACCTCGTGGCCATCGTCGAGCGGGCCGGCCGGATCCTCGGTGTGCCGCTGGACGCGCCCGGTGCCTCCGAGATCGCCCGGCGATCGCGGGGTACGCCCCGGATCGCGAACCGCCTGCTCAAGCGCGTCCGGGACTTCGCCGAGGTGCGGGCCGATGGGACGGTCGACGCGGCCGTGGCCCGGGACGCCCTGGCGCTGTTCGAGGTCGACGACCTCGGCCTCGACAAGGTCGACCGTGCGATCCTGCGCGCGCTGTGCGTGACCTTCGCCGGACGACCGGTCGGCCTCAGCACCCTCGCGGCCACCGTCGGCGAGGAGTCCGACACCGTGGAGGACGTCTACGAGCCGTTCCTGCTCCAGCAGGGTCTGCTCCACCGCACGCCACGAGGGCGGGTCGCCACGGCGGCCGGGTACGCCCACCTCGGGGTGGACGCGCCGGAGGGCGCGGACGTCGGCCCGTCGCCGGGTCCCGGCGAGACCTGAGCGAAGGCCCCACGCGCGAGCCGGGGGCGCGCTGGCCACGGACTAACGTCACGCCGGCCCGCAGCACCGTCACGGTGGCGGTGGGGGCGAGGGACCCTTCGTGAACGCAACGATCATCCTCTACTTCGGCGTCCTCATCGTCGGGTTCTACTTCCTGCTCGTGCGCCCGCAGCGCCGGCAGATGGCCGCTCGTCGGGCGCTCGTCGCCGCCATCCAGGTCGGTGACGAGGTCGTGACCGCCGGGGGCATCCACGGGCGCGTGGCCACCGACGAGGGTGACGTCATCGGACTCGAGATCGCGCCGGGCGTCGTCATCCGGATCGCCCGCGGCGCCATCTCGGCGCGACCCGCCCCGCCCGATGCCGCGGAGGTCCCGGCCGCGGACGACGAGGGTGGGGCCGACGGGCCGGCGGACGGCGCGGCCTGATGTCGGTCCGGCGGGCCCTGACCTTCCTCATCGCCTCGCTGGTGGTGGTCGTGGGTTCCTTCGCGGCCACGTTGACCCTGACGGATCACCGGCCGGTCCTCGGCCTCGACCTGCAGGGCGGGATCTCGGTGGTCCTGGCCCCGGTGGGGAACCCGAAGCCGGAGGCGATCGACAAGGCGGTCGAGATCATCCGCAACCGGGTCGACTCGCTCGGCGTGGCCGAACCGGAGATCAGCCGCCAGGGCGACCTCATCATCGTGGACCTCCCCGGCGTGCGCGATCGGGAGAAGGCCCAACGCCTCGTCGGCCGGACCGCGGAACTGCGGTTCCGCACCGTGCTCCAGAACCTCCCGCCGTACGACCCGACGCCCACGACCACGACGGTGGCCGGTGCGACGGGTGCGACGGGCGCGACAGGCGCGACCGGAACGACCACGACGACGACCCCCGACGGGAGCCAGATCCCGAACACGGCCCCGGAGGAGGACAAGGCCGACGCCATCGTGGTGCTGCCCGGACGGACCCCGCCGGGCGCGCCGAACCGCTACCAGCTCGGCCCGACCCTGCTCACCGGGGAGGCGGTCTCCTCGGCCGACGGGACCTTCGAGAACGGCGCCTGGGGCGTCACCGTCAACTTCACCGGCCAGGGCGGACAGGACTTCGTGAACAAGGTCGCCGACCCGAACGTCGGCAAGCAGGTCGCGATCGTCCTCGACGGTGTCGTGCAGTCGGCACCGGTCATCAACGCGGGCATCACCGCCGGGAACCCGGTCCGCATCTCCGGGGACTTCAGCCAGCAGGAGGCTCAGGACCTCGCCCTCGTGCTCCGTTTCGGTGCCCTGCCCGTGCAGCTCAAGCAGGAGACGGTCGACAACGTCTCGCCGAGCCTCGGCAAGGACCAGTTGCGGGCCGGTCTGCTCGCCGGCATCGTGGGCCTCGCGCTCGTCGCGCTCTACATGATCCTGTTCTACCGGGTCCTCGGTCTCGTGGTCTGGCTCGGTCTCGCCATGACCGGCATGACGCTCTTCACGATCATCTCGTGGCTCGGCTACTCGATCGGCCTCACGCTCACGCTCTCCGGGGTGACGGGCGTCATCGTCTCGGTGGGTGTGACCGTCGACTCCTACGTCGTCTACTTCGAGCGGCTCAAGGACGAGGTGCGGGCCGGGCGCACGGTGCGGTCCTCCGTGGATCGCGGCTTCCAGCGCTCGTTCCGCACGATCGTGGCCGCCGACCTCGTGTCGCTCATCGGCGCCTTCGTGCTCTACCTGCTCGCCGTGGGCTCGGTCCGCGGCTTCGCGTTCTTCCTCGGTCTCTCGACGCTCCTCGACCTCATCGTGAGCTACTTCGTGATGCACCCGCTCGTCTCGCTCATGGCGCGACGGCGCGGGCTGGTCACGATGCGCCGGGTCGGGATCGGCGCGGGCCTCGACACCCCGGAGGTGGCAGCCTGATGCCGCACCCCGACGGACGCCGCCACACGCTCGCGGACCTGTACCACGAGCGCACCGACTTCGACTTCCTCCACCGCATGTGGCGCTGGGCCCTCGTCTCGGGCGTGGCGCTCGCCATCGGCCTCACCGCGTTCCTCATCCGCGGCGGCCTCAACTTCGGGATCGACTTCACCGGGGGGACCGCGTTCCAGGTCTCGGTGGAGCGGGTCACCCCGAGCGCCGGGGCCATCCGTGACGTGGTGGCCGAGGCCGGTGCGCCGGAGGCCAAGATCGTGATCGTCGGCGGCTCGACGGTCCGGGTCCAGACCCGGGACCTCTCGCCCGAGGAGCAGCAGGCGGTGCGCGATGCCCTCGGCGAGTACGCGGGGGTCCGGGCCGCGACGGTGAGCGTGGCCGACGTCAGTCCGACCTGGGGCGATCAGGTGAGCGGGAAGGCCTGGCGCGCCCTGCTCGTGTTCTTCGTCGTCATCACGCTGTACCTGGCCATCCGGTTCGAGTTCAAGATGGCCATCGCCGCCATCGCCGCGGTGATCCACGACATCCTCATCACCGTCGGGGTGTACGCGATCACCGGGTTCGAGGTCACGCCGGCCACGGTCGTTGCCTTCCTCACCATCCTCGGGTTCTCGCTGTACGACACGGTCGTGGTGTTCGACAAGATCAAGGAGAACGAGCCCTCGCTCGGCCAGATCAAGGGCGAGACCTACTCCGACATGGCGAACCGGTCGCTGAACCAGGTGCTCATGCGCTCGATCAACACCTCGTTCGTGGCGATCCTGCCGGTGGCCTCGTTGCTGGTCGTGGGCGTATGGATCATGGGCGCGATCACCCTGCGCGACTTCGGCCTCGCCCTGTTCGTGGGCCTGCTCTCGGGCGCGTACTCGTCGATCTTCGTCGCAGCGCCGGTGCTCACCTGGTGGAAGGAGCGGGAGCCGCGCAACCGCAACCTCGCCGAGCGTGCCGCGGCCCGGCCGCAGAAGGTCGCGGCCGTCCCGACGGGCGGGGATGTGAGCCTCGACGCGATCCCGGCCGCCACCGTCGCCCCGAAGCCCCGCAAGCCGCGCAAGCGCCGCTGAGGCCCGCTCGCTCGCCCGGCCGAGCGTCGCGTGGGAGGATGAGGGGGCGTGAGCATCACCCAGCCCTCCCGGAACGACGAGGTCCTCGAGCGTTCCCGCCTGCCCTGGCGTCGCCGCATGGTCGACGCCGAGCTGCTCCCGCTGCTCCAGGCCTACCGGGCCCGGCACCCCAAGGCGTCCACGGACCGCATCGAGGCGGCCTTCGAGGTCGCACGGGAGGCCCACGTCAACCAGGTCCGCCGCTCGGGCGAGCCCTACATCTCGCACCCCGTCGCGGTCGCCACCATCGTCGCCGACCTCGGACTCGACGACGAGACGATCGCAGCGGCGCTGCTGCACGATGCGGTCGAGGACACCCACGTCACCCGTGACGAGGTCGAGCGGCGCTTCGGGACCGAGATCGCGAGCATGGTCGAGGGCGTCACCAAGCTCGATCGCATCAAGTTCGACTCCCGCGAGGCGCAGCAGGCCGCCACGCTGCGCAAGATGCTCGTGGCGATGGCCAAGGACATCCGTGTCCTCATCATCAAGCTCGCCGACCGGCTCCACAACATGCGCACCATCGCGTCGCTGCCCGAGGCGAAGCAGCGGCGCATCGCCCAGGAGACCCTCGACATCTACGCGCCGCTCGCGCACCGCATGGGCATCGGTGACGTCAAGTGGCAGCTCGAGGACCTCTCGTTCGCGGTGCTGCATCCGAAGCGGTACGCCGAGATCGAGCAGCTCGTGATGACCCAGGCCCCGGAGCGGGGGACCTACCTCGACGAGGTGCTCATCGAACTGCGGGATCGGCTCGCCGAACTCCACATCGATGCCGAGGTGCAGGGACGGCCGAAGCACTACTGGTCGATCTACGAGAAGATGGTGGTCAAGGGCAAGGAGTTCGACGAGGTGTTCGACCTCGTCGGCGTGCGGGTCGTCGTCGAGTCGGTCAAGGACTGCTACGGCGCGCTCGGCACGATCCACGCGGTGTGGCGACCGGTCACCGGCCGGTTCAAGGACTACATCGCCATGCCGAAGTTCAATCTCTACCAGTCCCTGCACACCACCGTCATCGGGCCGAAGGGCAAGCCGGTCGAGGTGCAGATCCGGACCCGCGAGATGCACCGGCGGGCGGAGTACGGCATCGCTGCGCACTACTCCTACAAGGACCACCCGGGTCACGGGCGGGCCGACGACCTCGCGTGGCTCCAGCGGATCGTCGACTTCCAGCAGGAGGCCGACGACCCGGCGGAGTTCATGCAGACCCTCAAGGTCGACCTCGACCAGGACGAGGTCTTCGTGTTCACGCCGAAGGGCAAGGTGATCACGCTGCCGACCGGGTCCACCTCGATCGACTTCGCCTACGCGATCCACACCGAGGTTGGCCATCGCTGCATCGGGGCCCGGGTCAACGGGCGGCTCGTCGCGCTCGACACCGTGCTGTCGTCGGGTGACACGATCGAGATCTTCACGAGCAAGGTCGAGGGTGCGGGTCCGAGCCGCGACTGGCTCCAGTTCGCGCACTCGCCCCGAGCCCGCTCGAAGATCAAGCAGTGGTTCTCACGGGAGCGTCGGGTCGACGCCATCGAGGCCGGCCGCGAGGATCTCGTCGCCGAGTTGCGCCGTGAGGGTCTGCCGGTCCAACGCCTCGCGCAGTCCGACGCGCTCACCGAGGTCGCGACCTCGATGCACCTCGAGGACATCGACGCCCTCTACGCGGCGATCGGCGAGGGCCGGGTCGGGGCCCGTGCGGTCGCCCAGCGGATCCAGCGGGAGCTCCGGGGCGGTGAGGAACAGTTGCCGGTCACGGCCCGGCGCCCCCAGCGCTCCGCGCAGCGACGGCGTTCGGTCGGTGTGCACGTCGAGGGGCTCGACGACGTCATGGTGCGCCTGTCCCGCTGCTGCACGCCGGTGCCCGGGGACGAGATCATGGGCTTCGTGACCCGGGGTCGGGGCGTGTCGGTGCACCGCACCGACTGCGCGAACGCGAGTGGCCTGGCCACGGTGGCCGAGCGGGTCATCGAGGTCGAGTGGGACCACGACGCGGTCGGGACCTTCATCGTCTCGCTCGAGGTGGAGGCCCTCGATCGTTCCGGACTGCTGCGCGACATCGCCGCGGTGCTCTCGGAGCACCACGTGAGCATCGTGGCCAGCGGGAGCCAGACGAGCGCCGATCGGGTGGCCCGGCTGCGATTCGACTTCGAACTGGCCGATCCGGGTCACCTCGAGTCGATCATCGGAGCGGTCAAGCGCGTGCGCTCGGTCTACGACGCGCACCGGGTGCTGCCGGGCGCCTCGCCCGCCTGACCCGTACGGGCCCGGGCGAACTCCGCGGCGCCGGTAGCATCGCCCCCCATGTCCGGCGACCCGAACTTCCGCGCGCCCGTCGGGGTGCACGACGTCCTGCCGCCCGAATCGGGTCGCTGGGCGGCGGTGATCGCGGGATTCGCAGATCGCGCGACCCGGGCCGGGTTCGGCCTCGTCCAGACGCCCCTCTTCGAGCACGTCGAGGTGTTCCGTCGGGTCGGGGAGCACACCGACGTCGTGCACAAGGAGATGTACGAGTTCCGGGACAAGGGGGACCGTCTCCTCGCGCTGCGCCCCGAGGGGACCGCCTCGGTGGTGCGGGCCTACGTGGAGCACCGGCCCCTCGCACCCTGGAAAGTCTGGTACGTCGCCCCGAACTTCCGGTACGAACGCCCCCAGAAGGGGCGGTACCGCCAGCACTGGCAGCTCGGGGTCGAGGTGCTCGGTCTGGACGACGCCGACATCGACGTCGAGGTCATCGCGCTCGCCGCCGGCTTCTACGCCGACCTCGGACTCCGCCGGGTGCGGCTCAAGGTGAACTCGATGGGCGATCCTCTCGGTCGGGCGGTCTACGTGGAGGCGTTGCGCGCCCATCTGCTCGCCCACGCCGGCGCGCTCGGGGAGACGTTCCGGGAGCGGGTCGAGGCGAGTCCCCTGCGGGTGCTCGATTCGAAGAATCCCGACTGGGCCGAGGCCATCGCCACCGCGCCGTGCATCACCGACCACCTCGGTCCCGAGGCGAGCGCGCACTTCGATCGGGTCCAGGAGGGCCTCGCCGCCCTCGGCGTCGCGATCGAGCTCGACCCGCGCCTCGTCCGGGGCTTCGACTACTACACGCGCACGACCTTCGAGTTCCAGAGCGACGCGCTCGATGCGGCCCAGAACGCGATCGGCGGCGGGGGCCGCTACGACGGCCTCGCTGAGGCGATGGGTGGGCCGGCCACCCCCGGCATTGGGTTCGGCATCGGGGTCGAGCGGCTCATGCTGGCCCTCGAGGCCGAGGATGCCCTGCCGGATCCGATCGGGGCCCACCCGGCGGTCTTCGTCATCGACGGGCTCGGCGACGCGGGCGGCACCCATGCGCTCACCCTCACCGCGACCCTGCGGGACGCCGGGATCGCGACCGACCGGGCCTACGGCGGTCGCGGCCTCAAGGGGCAGTGGAAGGCTGCGGATCGGTCGGGTGCACGCTTCGGTGTCATGCTCGGCCGGGCCGAGGTCGAACGCGACGCCGTCGCGGTGAAGGACCTCGGTCGTGGCGAGCAGGTCGAGGTCGCGCGTGCGGACCTCGTCGCATGGATCCAGCAACGACTCGAGGAGTCACCATCGTGATGCGCACCCGGACCGTCGGATCGCTGCGGGGCGGCGACGCCGGCCAGGAGGTCACCCTCTGCGGGTGGGTCGCGGCCCGTCGCGACCACGGCGGCGTGGTGTTCGTCGACCTGCGGGATGCGTCAGGCCTCGTGCAGGTCGTGATCGACCCGGCCACCCCGGGCGGGGCCGACGCGGCCCGGATCCGGTCCGAGTACGTGCTCCAGATCGCAGGCACGGTGCGACCGCGTCCCGAGGGCACCGTCAATCCCGACCTGCCGACCGGCGAGGTCGAGGTCGCGGCCGACGGCGTGACCATCCTCAACGAGGCCGAGCCCCCGCCGTTCCCGCTGCATGACCGGGGTGATGGGGTGGACGAGTCCCTGCGCCTGCGCCACCGGTACCTCGACCTCCGACGGACCGCGATGCAGCGCAACCTCCGGCTGCGGGCGTCCGTGAACCGGGCCGTACGGGCGGCGATGGACGGGCAGGGCTTCGTCGAGGTGGAGACCCCGATGCTCATCGCCTCCACGCCGGAGGGCGCTCGCGACTTCGTGGTGCCGTCCCGGCTCCACCCGGGGGAGTTCTACGCGCTGCCCCAGAGTCCGCAGCTCTTCAAGCAGCTCCTCATGGTCGGCGGACTCGACCGCTACTACCAGGTGGCGCGCTGCATGCGGGACGAGGACCTGCGGGCGGACCGTCAGTTCGAGTTCATGCAGCTCGACGTCGAGATGTCGTTCGCCGACGCGGCCGACGTCATGGATGCGGTCACCGTCGCCATCGACGCGGCGGTCCGCGAGGTCACGGGTGACGGCGTCGGGGCGATCCCGACCATGACCTGGCACGAGGCCATGGAGCGCTTCGGCACCGACAAGCCGGATCTCCGGTTCGGGATGGAGCTCGTCGACCTCGGCCCCGTGTTCGCAGCGACCGAGTTCCGCGCGTTCCAGGCCGAGGCGGTCAAGGGTTTCGCGGTGCCCGGCCAGGGCGAGGCGTCGCGCTCCACCGTCGACGGCCTCGTGGAGCGGGCGAAGTCACTCGGCGCGGCCGGTCTCGTCTGGATGCGCGTGCGCGCCGACGGCGCCCTGGAGTCACCGGTCGTGAAGTTCCTCAGCGAGGCCGAGCAGGCCGGCATCGTCGCCACGCTGGGTGCCGCCGAGGGCGATCTGGTGCTCATCGTCGCCGGGGCCCGCCGCATGGCGAACGAGGTGCTCGGACAACTGCGCCTCGACCTCGGTCGACCCCCGGTCAACTTCTCGCCGAACGACGACGGTCGGGCCGAGCTCCGGTTCCTCTGGGTCACGGAGTTCCCGCTCTTCGAGGCGGTGGACGACGCGGGCCGACCCCAGCCCGCACACCACCCGTTCACGATGCCGCACCCCGACGACGTCGCGCTCCTCGACGGGGAGGGCGATGCGCTCCTCGCCGTGCGGTCGCAGGCCTACGACCTCGTGCTCAACGGTTGGGAGCTCGGGTCGGGGAGCGTGCGTATCCACCGGCCCGACGTGCAGTCGCGGATCTTCGAACTGCTCGGGATCGAGGCCGCCGAGGCGCAGGCCCGGTTCGGGTTCCTGCTCGACGCGTTCCGGTTCGGTGCGCCGCCGCACGCCGGGTTCGCGTTCGGCCTGGACCGCATCACCGCGCTCCTCGCCGGCGAGGAGAACATCCGTGAGGTGATCGCGTTCCCGAAGACCCAGTCGGGATCCGATCCCCTCACCGGGGCGCCGGGTCCGATCGACGCGCCGCACCTGCGCGAGCTCGGGCTCACGCTCGCCCCGAAGCCCAAGAAGTAGGCCCCGGCGCACCGGTCCGGGCCGATCGGTAGGGTCGGCACCGTGCCCGAGGATCTCTTCACCGCCGCCGTCGAGGACCGCCTGCGCCGACGTGCCCCGTTGGCCGCACGGCTGCGCCCCCGCACCCTCGACGAGGTGGTCGGCCAGGAGCACCTCCTCGGTCCGGGCCGGCCGTTGCGGGCGCTCATCGAGGCGGACCGACTGTCCTCCGTCGTGCTGTGGGGTCCGCCCGGTACCGGCAAGACCAGCATCGCCCGGCTCACCGCGCGGGCGACCGCGCAGGCCTTCGAGGCGCTCAGCGCGGTCACCGCAGGGGTCAAGGACGTCCGGGAGGTGGTCGAGCGGGCGCAGGAGCGGCTCGGACAGCAGGGTCGTGGCACGATCCTGTTCCTCGACGAGGTGCACCGGTTCAACCGCACCCAGCAGGACGCGCTCCTCCCGCACGTGGAGGAGGGCCTCGTGGTCCTCGTGGGCGCGACGACGGAGAATCCGTACTTCTCGCTCACCGCTCCACTCCTGTCCCGCTCCACGTTGTTCCGGCTCGAACCCGTGCCGCCGACGGCGCTGGTCGCGTTGGTGGAGCGGGCGCTCGCCGATGCCGAGCGGGGGCTCGGTGACGATCACCTGACCATCGCGCCCGACGCACTCGAGCACCTCGTGGATCGGGCCGAGGGCGACGGGCGTCACCTGCTCACCTCGCTCGAGGTCGCGGCGGCGCTCACCGTGGAGTCCGGGGGCACCGAGATCTCGCTCCCGTTCGCCGAGGCCGCGCTCGCGGCCCGGGCCATCCGGTACGGCGAGGACGAGCACTACGACGTCGTCTCCGCGTTCATCAAGTCGATCCGCGGCTCCGACGCGGACGCCGGGCTCTACTGGTTGGCCCGGATGCTCGAGGCGGGGGAGGACGCCCGCTTCATCGCCCGGCGGCTCGTGATCCTGGCCAGCGAGGACGTCGGGATGGCCGATCCGCTCGCACTCCCCGTGGCCACCGCTGCGGCCCAGGCCGTCGAGTACGTCGGCCTGCCCGAGGCGCAACTCAACCTCGCCCACGCGGTCGTGTACCTGGCCAACTGCCCGAAGTCCAACAGCGTGACCCTCGGGATCGGCGCGGCCCGGCGCGACGTCGCCGACCTGCCGGCCGGGGCGGTGCCGCCCCACCTCCGGGATACGCACTACCGGGGTGCGGCGGCCTTGGGTCATGGGGCGGGTTACCAGTACCCTCACGATCATCCGGGCGGCTGGATCGCCCAGGAGTACCGGCCCGATGAGGTTCGGGAACGGGTCTACTGGCAGCCGACCGGGCGGGGGCGCGACGTCGCCCGCCGACCGGACGGGAGGGACGCATGAGCGCTTCGGAGTGGTTGGTCGCCGTCGGCACCGTGCTGCTCGCGGTCTGCGTGGGTGCCCTCCTGCTCGCGCTCGTGCAGGTGATCGCGACGCTGCGCAGCCTCCGACGCACGGTCGACTCGTTGCGGGCCGAGACCGTCGGCATGATCGACGAGATGCGTGCGGCCGTCCGGGACGCGTCCTACGAGGTCGATCGGGTCGACGCGCTCCTCACGACCGCGGAGTCGGTGGGGGAGAACCTCGACTCGGCGTCCCGGTTGGTGCGCCGCACCGTCCAGAGTCCGGTGGTCAAGGTGATGGCGTTCGGCACCGGGACTCGCCGGGCCGTGGCCCGGATGCGGAAGGGGGAGCGCCGCGGCGCGTGACGCGCGGTGCGAGGAGCATGATCCCGAAACGAGCGTTCTGGGCTGGGACCGGCTACGCGGCCGGAGCGGCCACCTCGATCTGGGCGGTCCGCAAGGTCAAGCGCGTCGCCGCCCGGTACACCCCGAGCGCCGTCGTCGTGCGCGCCCGCGACGGTGCGCTCGACACCGGCCGTCGGGTCCGGGACGCGGTGGCCGAGGGACGCGAGGCTGCGCAACGTCGGGAGGCGGAACTTCGTGCCGCGCTCGAGACCGCCGACACGACGCGCGGCGCCGAGCCGGTGCCCCTGCGTCTCGTCGACGCGATCCCCGAACCCGCGCCGACCCCGACTCCCGCGCTCCCCGCGGCATCGGGCTCGAGGGGCGGGCGTCTCCGGCGGGTTCGCTAGCCTCCGGGACCGTGCCGCCCCGTACCGCCGACGAGCTCCGCCGCGCCTTCCTCGACTTCTTCGCCGAGCGGGGACACCAGGTCGTGCCCTCGGCGAGCCTCATCCCGCACGATGCGGGCCTGCTGTTCACGGTGGCGGGCATGGTGCCGTTCAAGCCGTACTTCGTGGGCGAGGAACCGGCGCCCTGGCCCCGGGCGGCCTCGATCCAGAAGTGCGTCCGGGCCGGCGGGAAGCACAACGACCTCGACGACATCGGGCGCACGAACCGCCACTTCTCCTTCTTCGAGATGCTGGGCAACTTCTCGTTCGGCGACTACTTCAAGGCTGAGGCCATCCCCTTCGCGTGGGAGCTCTACACCGAGGGGCTCGACCTGGATCCGAACCGGCTCTGGGTGACCGTCCACGAGACCGACGACGAGGCCGCTGCGATCTGGCGGGACGCGATCGGCGTCCCGGCCGAGCGGATCCAGCGCATGGGCGAGGACAACTTCTGGCGCATGGCCGACACCGGCCCCTGCGGACCGTGCACGGAGATCTTCTGGGATCTCGGTCCGGAGTTCGGGGCCGATGGCGGTCCGCTCCACGGTTCCGAGGATCGGTTCGTCGAGATCTGGAACCTCGTGTTCATGCAGTACGACGCGCAGCCCGACGGATCGTTGGTCCCGTTGCCGAAGCCGAGCGTCGACACCGGCGCCGGGCTCGAGCGCAACCTCGCGGTGCTCCAGGGCGTGCCGACCGCGTGGGACATCGACCTGTTCCGTGAACTCATCGTCGCCGCCGAGCGTGCGACCGGCACGGCCTACGGCGGAGGCGGCGAACCGGACGTCTCGCTCCGCATCCTCGCCGAGCACGGGCGGGCCATGACCTTCCTCGTCTCGGACGGCGTCGTGCCGTCCAACGAGGACCGCGGCTACGTGCTGCGGCGCATCATCCGACGCGCGGTGCGCCACGCCTACCGGCTCGGCACGCGTGACCTCGTGACTCCGCGCATGGTCGAGGCGACCATCGGCGTCATGGGCGAGGCCTACCCCGACCTCGTGAAGCACCGCGACCTGGTGCTCGGCATCGTCGGTCGCGAGGAGGAGCGCTTCCTGCGCACGCTCCAGCGCGGGGTGGATCTCCTCGACGACGTCCTCACCGAGGGCGACGTGACCGGGGACCGCGCCTTCTTCCTGCACGACACCCTCGGGTTCCCGATCGACCTCACCCGGGAGATCGCGGGGGAGCGCGAGCGGACGGTCGACCTCGAGGGCTTCGCCGCCCGCATGGAGGAACAACGCACCCGGGCCCGGGACGCGCTCAAGGCCGAGGGTGGCTCGGCGGCCGCCCCGGTCGAGCTCTACCGGGAGCTGCTCGACGACCACGGACCGACCGAGTTCACCGGCCGGCAGGAGTACACGACCGAAGGGGCCCGGGTCATCGGCATCATCGCCGCCGGCGAGCGCCTCGGCCGGGCCGAGTCCGGAACCGAGGTCGACCTGCTGCTCGATCGCACCCCGTTCTACGCGGAATCGGGTGGTCAGGTCGGCGACACCGGCACGATCACCGGTCCTGAGGGCCTCGTCGTGCGCGTGCTCGACACCGTCTACGCGATCCCGGGGACGCTCAGCCTGCACCGGGCTCGCGTGGAGTCGGGCGAACTCGACGAGGGTGCCGAGGTCACCGCGGCCATCGACGGTGAGCGCCGCGACGACATCCGTCGTAACCACACCGCGACCCACATCCTGCACTGGGCGCTGCGCGAGGTGCTCGGCGACCACGTCAAGCAGGCCGGTTCGCACGTCGGTCCGGACCGCCTCCGCTTCGACTTCAGTCACTTCGAGGGCGTGTCCCAGGCCGACCTCGACCGGATCGAGGCGCTCGCGAACCGCGAGGTGATCAGCGACGCGCCCGTGCGGCACTACGAGACCTCGAAGGCGCACGCCGAGAGCATCGGCGCCATCGCGTTCTTCGGCGACAAGTACGGCGACCTCGTCCGGGTGCTCGAGGCCGGCCCGCACTCCACCGAGCTGTGCGGGGGCACGCACGTGCACGCGCTCGGGTTCATCGGCCCGGTGCGGATCCTCAGCGAGGGTTCGGTCGGCGCGAACCTGCGGCGCATCGAGGCGGTGACCGGGACGCACGCGCTCGAACGCATCCGTGAGGAGGATGAGCGCCTCCGGGGGATCGCGGCGCTCGTGAACTCGACGCCCGCCGAGGTGCCGGAGAAGGTCGAGCGGCTCGTCGCCCAGGTGAGGTCCCTCAACGAGGAGCTCGCGTCCCTGCGGGCCCAGGCCGCGGCGGCTCAGGCCGGCGACCTCGCGGCCGAGGCCCGCGACGGTGTGGTCGTGGTGCGTCGCGACGGGCTGGGTCCCGACGACCTCCGCCTGCTGGCGACCGCCGTGCGCGAGCGACTCGGTTCGGGGGTCGCCGCGATCCTCGGACTCGGACCCGACGGGACGAAGGCGGGGATCGCGGTGGCGGTCACCAAGGACCTGGTCGCGAACGGCGCGTCGGCGGCCGTCATCGCGCAGGGCGCGGCCCGGGCCCTCGGCGGCGGGACCGCGAAGAACCCGGACCTCGTGGTCGGTGGTGGGCCGAAGGTCGACGGCATCGACGAGGCCCTCGAACTCGTGCGTGCCGCAGCGAGCGACGCGACCGCCGGGTGACCCGGGTCCTCGGCGTCGACCTCGGCGAGCGCCGGATCGGTCTCGCAACCTCGGATCCGACCCGTACGGTCGCCGGTCCGCACTCCGTCATCGCCCGCAGCGGCGATCCCGACCGTGATCGACGCGCCATCCTCGCGGTCGCCCGCGCCGAGGAGGTGACGACCATCGTCGTCGGCCTGCCCCTCAAGTTGTCCGGCGGGCGCGGCTCGGCGGCCCGGGGGGCCGAATCCGAGGTCGAGGCGCTGCGGGTCCTGGCGCCGGACCTCGAGGTGGTGCTCTGGGACGAGCGGATGACGACCTCGATCGCCGAGCGGACCCTCCTCGCCGGCGACGTCCGCCGCGCCGACCGCAAGCAGGTGATCGACAAAGTGGCCGCAGCGGTCCTGCTCCAGGGCTGGTTGGATGCGAACCGGACGTGATGGTCCGGGCCGTCCGGTCGAGCAGGACCCGGAGGACACCATGGGATGCGTGGCCGCAGCGGTCCTGCT
>Ga0075471_10001708_pt1 | contig 14509 bp, 14 predicted proteins | sample DEB19_08_DNA_2_FD_74787 | JGI IMG/M metagenome (GOLD analysis project Ga0075471, IMG submission 74787) | Aqueous microbial communities from the Delaware River and Bay under freshwater to marine salinity gradient to study organic matter... | ecosystem: Environmental > Aquatic > Marine > Coastal ... | reverse complement strand
AAAGGTCGGCTATTACAACGAAGCGTGTGATACTACTGCTCCAGCAAGTGGTGAGGTACAACTAAAAACAGCATTCTCTGCAACTGCTGCGGGTACATTGAACTCCGCTACCGAAGATTATGTAATAATAACTCCAGAATCTAATTGTAGCGGCGACGCGGTTATCGCGGGCTCTGCAAGGCAGATCACAGCTGTTTATGAAGTAGAAACAGGTACTAATACCTACAGCCAAGTCTGCCAATCTTCATAGAAGAATAAGCACAAATTCAATCAATAAACAGGCTCAAGTATGAGCCTGTTTATTCTTATGGTAATATTTTCTAGTGGTACTAATACTTTTTTTTATAGGAACCTGCATAGGAAGTTTTACCGGCGCACTTGTGTGGCGTATTCATAATAAAAAAAACTGGTTAACTGGTCGTTCGTGCTGTGAATCATGCAGCCACAAGCTTGCCGTTATTGATTTAATACCGATTATCAGCTGGGTGTCGCTGAAAGGCAAGTGCAGATACTGTCGAAAGCCCATAGGGTGCTCTGTGCTAGTGCTAGAACTGCTCTGTGGTGTAATCTTCGCACTCAGCTATATGTTTTGGCCGTATGGTACTGTTGGACTCGGCTTGCTCCTTTTTGTCACTTGGCTGACTGTAATTAGTGTCGGGTTTATATTGGCTTATTTTGACGCCAAGTATATGATTTTGCCAAACGGAATTCTATTGCTATTTTTTGTAACCGTTATAGGCTTTTTTGTACTCCGACTTTTTGTTGATCGGTCGACAGATGTACTGCAGGCATTGCTCGCCGCCGCCAGCACGTTCACTTTATTTTATCTGTTATGGCGTGTATCCCATGGCAAATGGATTGGCGGTGGAGATATCAAACTGTTGCCAGTCTTGTGCATTTTATGTGGGAGTTTCCTAAACGTTTTTATAATGCTTTTTTTGGCATCTCTCGCTGGCTCAATTTATGGTGTCGTGTTTGCGTCCGGCATGAATAAAAAAAGCATAAACCATAGCAAACAAATACCGTTTGGCCCATTTCTGCTTGCCGGTACATTTTTGGCAATTTTATTAGAGCCACTATTAACCAGGTATCTGTTATATAGTTAGAAAATACTATTCGCTTATGCTATTATTATGATATGCGTCATACTCTTCAAAGGGGTGGTTTTACAATTGTTGAAGTTATAATTGTACTTGCTGTAAGCTCTACTTTAATTATGAGCGGCTTGCTGATTTTTAGCGGCCGACGCCAGTCAACAGAGTTTAGGCAAGCATCCCGGGAAATTCAATCACAAATCGAAGATATAATTAACAATGTTACGGTAGGCTATTATGCCAAAACAACGGATTTCTCTTGCTCGGCCGACAGTAGTGGTAGCACTCCGACATTATCTACTACTCCCACCCAGCAGGGCGCTAACTTAGAGTGTGTGTTTTTAGGTAGGGCAGTACAATTTAACAAAAACTGGGATTATTACATTATCTATAATATAGTTGGCCGACGCACCACCGGTGGCGTGTTTTCTAGAGCCGTTGCAAATATGGTCGAAGCCAAACCAATTTTGGCCTCAATATCTTCCTCGCAGTCAAGTTACCCAGAAACATCGGTACAACAAAGGCTTGGTTCGTTCAAATTTGGATCAATGAAATATGGTACTGGGCTGTCGAACGATTCAAGCGCGGTTGCTTTTATAAGTCCTTTTCCGGGCGTAATAGGTGCCGATATCACTAGTGGATCTCCCGTTTTAAAAATGTATTCAGCATCCATACCAGAGCAAGACCAAAGTGTTTTTGTAGATTGGTTTAGAGCTAATAGTACGGGCTTACTTGAAACTCCTCAGGTTGAGATTTGTTTTGATAGCCAGAGCACTGATCAAAGTTTTTATGTAACTATCGGTGGATCTAATCAACAGACCACCACTTCTTCAAGAATTGACGCAGGAGCCTGCTCGTAATGTTCCCGAAGCTTAAGATTAATCAGCGGGGTGACACGATTGTAGAGGTTATGTTTGCTGTAATTATTGTTGGGTCTTTGTTGGCGGGTTCATTTGTAGCGTCGCGTAACAATACAAAGGCTGGCTTACAGGCTCAAGAGCAAACCGTTGCGCTTAAGTATGCCGAAGGTCAGATCGAACAAATTAAGAGTTATAGCAGCAACAACGACATAAATAACTTACCTTCATTTAATCCTGGAGGAGTATCATTTTGTTTTGATAACAGCGGTTCATTAGTTGATAGTAATCAAGCGCGCTTCGCAAGTGATTGCACTTTTGGAAATGGTATACAGTATTCCATTAAAGCCACTAAACAAGCGGATAATCTCTTTGTTATTGAGGTAACTTGGCCCAGTATTATCAGGGGGAATGACAAAGTTACATTGAGGTATAAGGCATGGTAAAAAAACTATTTAAGGAAACCCATGGATTTACGCTGTTAGAGCTAATGATTGCCTCTACTATTTTTGCAACAATTTTAGTGCTCCTAACGTACGCTATGCTTGCTATTAATAAAGATTATACAAAGGCGACAAATAATAATCGAACACAGCTTACCGCTCGATCTTTGGTCGACACGATTAGTCAGGCTATCCAATTTTCTAACGGACAGGTCATTATCAATAGCTACGACGCAGTCTCTAAGCTAGGATCTGTATGTTTCGGAGACAAGCGACTTAGATATACAAAAGGATTTATGCTAAGTGAAGATTCTGGGGCCAATAATAGTAAATATGTAGCACTGCTAGACGATAGGGGATCTGGTAGCTGTTTAAATCAGCCATTTAGTGGCCCAAGCGGTGATAATACGGGCCAAGAATTACTGACCTCAAAAATGAGGCTAGCAAATCTCTCTATTGTCAATGTTTCAGGTGGTGATTTGTATCAGATTACTTTACGCATAGTTTACGGAGATGACGACTTACTATGCGATGGCACTCCCGCCAATTGCGCCAATATTAGAACGCCACCATCAAGTTACGATAACCCGAATCTTTCATGCAAAAATATAGCGGGCAAAGAGTACTGTGCTGCTGTAGAATTAAGCACAACCGTTCAAAAACGTGTACAATAATTTATAAGGCTTGTTAGTATGTATAAAAAATTTAAGAATAATCAAGACGGACTCGTAGCAATCACTGTTACAATTATTGTCTTGGTTATTCTGAGTACTATGCTTATTGGTTTCGCTCAGCAATCTAGGCGCGAGCGTCGCTCGGCGCTAGACCGGCGCTTGAGCTCGCAGGCCTTTTATGCCGCCGAATCGGGATTAGCCTTGGCAAGAAGGGCGATAGACGATGGTTTTTCGGGCCAAAAATCTGAATGCGGGTCTGGAAGTGGATTTACGGCGCCTTTTAATAACGCGAATATACTAGCAATTGATAACAGTGCTGGCGTCGCTGTGACATGCTTATTGATTGATCAATTACCAACTAGCCTAGAGTACAATACTGCTAACGGTAAAGCTCAAGTGACGCGCGTAAAGACTTCTGGCGCCCAGTCAATAGTTTTTAGCTGGAAACCAATTACTAGTGATGGAAGTTTTGGTTTTGCTACGGGTGTCGGTAATGACCGTTTTGAGCCTGATAGCAGTAGTGTAAAATATAGCGTAATTAGATTATCAATAACTGATCTCTCGCAAATATCTTCAGGCAGGTCGGGCCTTAATAATAATACTTTTACTGTCTATTTATATCCGAAATTGGGTGGCGCTGGATCAATTAATTATGATGTTAGTAGTCCAACTCGACAGGGGCAAGTCGTAGAAGGAAGCTGTAGTAGTAGTAACGGTGAGTGCATTGCTACTATCTCAGGCTTAGCCGGTAAATCCGATCTGGCGCTATTCTTTTCAAGTACATACAGAGATGCAAATGTAAAGATACAAGCAAAAAATGGAGTAGGAGAACTTTTAGCTATTACTGGTTCTCAGGCTCTTGTTGATTCCACTGGCACGGCTAGCGACGTATTGAGGCGTGTACAAGCAAGGGTGCCTCTTAAAAATGCATGGACGGTAGATGCTTATTCCATAAAAATCGCCGACGATTTATGCAAGCAATACTCAATATCTAACATTCAGGGTACGGGTTGTGAATTCTGATTAATTTAGCTTGTTTTTTTCTTGCTGTGGAATTGTTCGTGTATTTTTTTTAGGTGTGGGTCGGTTACGTGTGTATAAATTTGTGTTGTTGATATATTGCTGTGCCCAAGCATTGCTTGTACCGATCTTAAATCGGCACCGTTCATAAGTAAATCGGTAGCAAATGAGTGCCGCAAGGTGTGTGGCGATACATGTTTTGTGATTCCAGCCAGCCGAGCGTGTCTTTCGACCATTCGTTGTACGCTGCGTGCAGTCAAGCGTTGCGCATTACCAGTATTTTCAATTTGTTTTTTGCCACTGTAGTTAATAAACAGGGGAGAGAGCGTGTCGGTACGAGCATCTAGATATTTTTTTACCCAGTTTGCGGCCTCTTCGCTTACAAATATCGGCCTGTCTTTTTGGCCTTTACCGCGTACCATAAATTCGCGACGTTTTAGGTTAATATGATCTTTATTTAGGTTTACCAGCTCAGATACGCGAAGGCCACTCGAAAATAGTAGTTCTAATATCGCTCTGTCACGCAGTCCGGCAGGCGTATCTAATTTTGGTTGTGCGAAAAGTTGCTCAAGCTCTTCTGGGCTTAAAAAAGTTACTTGCTTGCGCTTAGTACGGGCCAGCTCTATTTTATCCGCTGGCATTGTTACTAGCTCTCTTTTTGCACAAAACTTTAAAAAACTCCTAAGCGCAATCAGGTGGTAGTTAAGCGTTATCATGCTCAGCTCATCCGATGTATTTGTGCCGAGGCGGTTGAGCCAAAGCCGCCATTTGCGAACAAGCTCGGCGTCTATATCTATAATTTTGATATCTCCTGCAAAATCTTCCAGGCGGGTAAGGTAATGGTCGTAGTTTTGTATTGTTTTTTGTGAGCGGTTTTGCTCGATTTCTAGATATTCTAAAAAATCTGTTTTTGCTTTTGAAAAGAGCATAAGTATATTGTACGACATAGTGTATATGCGAGGCAAAACATCTCTGTTATAATGAGGTAAATAAATTAAAAATAAAGGATTGCTATGGAAAAAACATTGATTATTTTAAAGCCCGATGCAGTGCAACGGCAAATTGTTGGCGAAGTGCTCTCGCGCTTTGAAAAATCCGGCCTAAAAATTGTTGCCATGAAAATGCTTGTTGCCGATCCTAAACTTTTGGTGGATCACTACCCTGATGATTTAATACCAATAGTTGGCCAAAAAACCAAAAAAGACTGGGATGAATCAGGGGTAGACTACACTGAAACTGCCGAGGAAATAGGCAAAATGATTATAGACGCTACTCGAGAGTTTATGCGAAGTGGCCCAGTAATTGCAGCCGTGCTTGAGGGTGGCCACGCTGTAGAAGTCGTACGTAAGTTGGTTGGCTCAACCGGGCCAAAAGACTCAGCACCCGGAACTATACGTGGTGATTATGCACACCTCAGTTTAGGTAGGGCATCTCTGCAGCGCAAAGGGGCAGCAAATATCATTCATGCTTCTGGTGCCGTTGACGAAGCTAATAAAGAAATAGCCATGTGGTTTGACCCAGAAGAAATCCACGAATACAAAACAGTTAACGAACATTTAACACACGCATAATTAGATCGTTTAGGTATAATGGTGATTGAGCCCTGGTAGCTCAGGGGATAGAGCGCCACCGTCCTAAGGTGGGCGTCGCAGGTTCGAATCCTGCCCAGGGTACCACTTTAGCAAAAATTATAGTTTGATACATTGGGATAGACTACAGGAAGATGATTCCACTGGATTCGAACCTGATAGCCCGATAGGGCAGGTTCGTACAGGAATGAGCGTGCAGAAGCTTGCTTCGAAAAGCGAATTCCGTGCAAGCGCAGCGAATCCTGCCCAGGGTACCAGACGAATTGAAAGCCGCAAAGCAGTCGCGGCTTTTTATTTGGGATAAAATGCCCTAAGAACAAAAAAATTGTTCAATATTCTGACGCAATAACAGAGAGAGCCATAACTTATTTGTTTTTGTGTGCATTTGTCTGTATGTGCCTAATAGCTTAAAATAATACTTATGGCAACAGCCAAACCTACTACTAAAGCTAAAATGTTTCCTGACCAGTTCGACGACGAAGACGTGCTTTTTGTATTTCGCAAGCACCCAATCGTTATGCGCAAGGGTCTTATACTGATGATGGTTTGTATATTACTCGGTACTGTACCCGCGCTTATCAAGCCTGAGATGTCGTATTTTTATGGCGGCCTTGCAATAGGTTTTTTGCTCAGCGGTGTTTTGTTTTTACCGTTTTGGATTAGTTGGTTTTATAGCGTGTTTATTGTAACCAATCAACGCCTTATACAGATTACGCAGAAGGGATTCTTCAATAAATCGGTCGTAGATTTGGCTCTTAACCAAATTCAGTCACTCAATTATGAGGTAAAAGGATTGCAGGCAACTATGCTTGGGTTTGGTACAATAATGGTGCAGACATATATGGGTGATTTAGTCGTTCACGAAATTCATCACCCGTCTGAAATTGTAAAGCACTTGTCTTTAGTATTAAGAAAAGAGGGCATAGAACCGGCACCAATGGCTGAAAGGCCAAAAAAGAAAGAACAAGATGAAGAAGATATTGAAGAAGATTAAGCATAAAAGACAGCAAAAAGCACAAGAGGGGGCCCTGCCTTCGTCGGTGCCCAACATAACAGATAAAACGGTAGAGCAACACCGAGAGGAAGTACTCTCTAGTGCCCGCAAATACATTTATCCATTGCAGCATTCCAAACATAAAATAGTGCTCTGGACTACCACTATTTTGCTGAGCTTATTGGTGGTATTTATCTCTTACTGCACAATTGCACTTTATAGGTATCAGACTACATCTGCTTTTATGTACCGCGTAACGCAAATTGTGCCATTTCCGATAGCCCGACAGGGCGGAACGCTTGTTGCGTATGAAAACTATCTGTTCGAGGTTCGCCGCTATATGCATTTTTACGAGCGCCAGCAAAAGCTAGATTTTTCAAGTCAATCTGGTAAAGACCAATTGGCAGATTATAAAAAGCGGGCTTTGCAAAAAGTAATCGACGACGCATATGTTAAAAAACTTGCCGAAAAGAACAAAATAACTGTATCCAACCAAGAAATCGAAGATGAAATTACTCTGTTGCGTAACCAAGGGCGCCTTGGCAATAGCGACCAAGTGCTCGAAACGGTACTCGAGGAGTTTTACGGCTGGTCGCGCAACGACTTAAAGCGCTCGCTAAAGGATCAGATTATTAAGCGTAAATTACAGGCTAAGCTCGATACTGCCGCCACCGAAAAGTCTAATGCAGCGATAAACGAGCTCAAAGCTGGTGCCAAATTTGAAGATGTTGCAAAGAAATACTCTGACGACCCAAGCAAAGAAAAGGGTGGAGAGTACGGCTTCACCATCAATAAAGCTAATTCCGACTTGCCAACACAGGTGCTAGCCGCTTTATTGCAACTTAAGCCAGGTGAATATTCTGCCGTAGTCAACACAGGCTACAGTTTAGAAATTGTCAAAGTTATAGATAAAAAAGACGACTCAATTACAGCGGCGCATATTGTATTTAACCTAAAGCCACTCACCAGCGCCATCGACGACGCAAAAGACAAATCTCCAACCCGCGCTTATATCAAATTGAAGTAAAACGTGTATAAATAAAAAAACCACCTATTTAATGGGTGGTCATTGTGGCGGGCCCGACCAGATAGCGGACTTCGTTCTTCTCCGCTGCGGCGTGCTCGGAATAATTTCCTGCGCGCGTCCTCGCTACGCCGAACCGGGTTCTACGCACTAATCCGGTTCAAAACAAGCCAGGCAAACGAGGTAAAAAATAAAAACCTCTCGAAGAGGCGTTTTTATTTTACTGGCGGGCCCGACCGGATTCGAACCGGCGATCTCCTCCGTGACAGGGAGGCGTGTTAGGCCAACTACACCACGAGCCCATGGTTTTTGGCGTTATTAAAACAGGTAAAATCATAGCACTAACAGTAGTAAAAAGCAAACCTGAGATTTCGGGTGAGGGGTTTGATATAATTCACTAGAAATTGCCGAAGTAGCTCAGTTGGTAGAGCAACGCATTCGTAACGCGTAGGTCGTGAGTTCGATTCTCATCTTCGGCTCCAGCGAGATTAGTACAATGGTAGTATATCTGCTTCCCAAGCAGGAGACGCGGGTTCGATTCCCGCATCTCGCACCACAGGGCCTGTTAACTCTAGACTACTAATGGTTTAAAGGGGTATACTAAAAGCTAAACGTATGCATTTGCCAAAAAAATACTTACACGACCGCTTAATTTTGTTACTTTTGAGTGTAAATTTGTTTCTAGCAGCGGTTAACGCCATCTCTGTGCTGCTTCGCTTAGATAGCCCCAGCGGCAGCTATATTGTGCAGTACAGGGCAAACCTTGGTTTAAGTGCTTTTCAGGCCGGCAACAACACAACACTATTTGGTTTTGCACTTTTTGGCGTTTTTGTGTTTGTCTTTAGCTTAATATTAAGCATACAGGCATACAAATTTAGTAAATCGTATTCTTTTGTTATTTTGGCTTTATCAAGCTTTTTATTAATTTTATCGATAATCGTGGGCAACGCGCTACTAGTACTGCGTTAACCAAGCATGAAAAAAATTGAAATACCGTTAAAGACTGAAAAAACGCTTCATTATCGTTTGTTTGAAATATTACCGGGGTTTTTAACTTGGACGGTACTTAGTGCACCGGTGTGGCTGAGTATTATTAGCGCTCGCATTACAGCCCTGTTAATTATATTGTTCTTTTTGATTTGGTTTAGTCGGGCATTGGCCATGAATATTCGCGTTTTACAGGGTTGGCGGACCATGAAAAAGAGTGAGCGCTATGATTGGTCATTGATGCTGCAGCAGCTAGAGGATTCATCTGATATTGTTGCAAAGCAACCAAATGTTCCAAAGTGGCACATAACTAATCTGGAGCGGGTAAAAAATGACAAAGATAGATTAAAACCCAGCGAAATTATCCATGCCGTGATAATTGCAACCTACAACGAAAGCCGTGAAACTCTACAGCCGACTATTAAAGCAGTGCTAGATGCAAAAATTAACCATAAGAATACGGTTTTGGTGCTGGCTTTTGAGGAAAGGGGCGGAGAAGAGGTAGAAAAACAGGCAAAGGCACTCATGAGCGAATACAGGGGGCATTTTAGGGATGCTTTTGCGGTCAAGCATCCAGATGGTTTGCCAAATGAAGTTCGCGGTAAGGGTGGCAATATAACCTATGCCGGCAAAGAACTTGCCAATTGGGTAAAAGAGAGGAACATTGACGCTGCCCGCGTGGTTGTTACCACGCTTGATTCAGATAACCGCCCGCACCCATACTATTTTGCAGCCTTGAGTTATACGTATTGCTTAACTCCCAATCCGCTCTACGTATCATTTCAGCCGATCCCTATATTTACCAATAATATTTGGGATGCACCGGCCCCAATGCGCGTTATTGCTACCGGCAACTCATTTTGGATGGTAATTCAGTCGTTGCGACCGCATATATTACGTAACTTTGCCGCCCACGCACAATCTTTGGCAGCGCTCATTAAAACAGATTTTTGGAGTACGCGCACTATTGTAGAAGACGGCCATCAGTTTTGGCGGACGTACTTTAGATTTGATGGCAAACACGAAGTGTACCCTATTTATTTACCAATTTATCAGGACGCTGTTTTGTCGACTACTTACCGTAAAACTCTTGTCGCTCAATTTGTGCAATTACGCCGTTGGGCATGGGGTGCTTCAGATGTTGCGTACGTTGCCGATAAAGCATTCTTTCAGAAGAACAACATCAAGTTTAGCGATAAACTGGCCAAGTTTTTACGTCTTCTAGAGGGGCATTTAAGCTGGGCAACGGCTCCATTAATACTGCTTTTTGCGGCTTTCATACCACTGTTTTTCAACCCAGAGGATTATACTGCTAACCAACTACCAATTATTGCAAGCTATATTCAACGGTTTGCTATGCTTGGCATCGTTATCACTCTGTTTTTAAGTATTCGAGCACTGCCACCAAAACCGGCTCGGTACAAGAAGCGCCGGAGCGTCTGGATGGTTTTGCAGTGGGTGTATTTGCCAATAACAGGCATATTTTACAGTGCCACCGCTGCTATTTATTCTCAGACGCGTCTTATGTTTGGAAAATACCTTGATAAATTCGACGTTACCGAAAAAGCGGTTAAGACAGATTCCGGTACAGTCGGCGGACATAAAATATAATAAATAACTATCTAAATAGGGTGATATGCTGAGTAGGTGACGGCTGCGGCATTGTCGTATGCCTGTAGGGTTTCTTGAGCACAAGCTACGAGCTGTGCTCGATTGATTGTTGCCTGCGCAAGGCTGAGTTTATTAATTATCGTTTCTGTTAGGGCTTCTGCGGTCGTATCAGGCTGTTTTAGGTGTTTACAGGCTTCATATATGCTTACAAACAGTTTTATGCGCGAGAAGGGCTGTAATATGCCTTGTTCGCTTTGATAGGTTACTGTTTTATCGTGCTGTATCTGTTCTTCAGTAGAGAAGCTGGCACCGCACTTGGTGCATTGACGTCTGCGCCAGGTTTTATTAATGGTTTTATTGTGTCTTGAGTTATAAACGGTTGTTTTTGACTGGCAGTATGGGCATACCATGACTATATTTTGTCATAACGCTTATGAAAAATGAAGTGGAAAACTATACATTTTCTGTGGAATTAAAAATCCCCTAGATCTCTCAAGCCAGGGGATTATCCGTTGCCAAACTTATTTGGCGCGTATCGCTGCTAAACGATTTCTTCGTATTCGTGTAGTGCCTTTGGCACTGAAAACGAGTTCTTCGTAGAACAGCTTAAAGTCTTCTAACGAAGACTTGCGTCTATTGGTACTCACACAGAGTGCCTCGTTTAACCGAACTATGTTATCAATGCCGTTTTGTAGTGTCAAGCATTGTGGGTAGTTTATTCACGTATTACATACCCACAACCCACAGTATTTGTATCTGTTAATGGCTATATTTATACCGGTTATGATATCAGATTGTTAATTTTACATTTTTACCAGAGAAACGCTTTTGCCTATATTGTTTAAATGCCGTATAGTTTTAAAGGTAAACAGGGGCAGTTAGCTCAGTTGGCTAGAGCGCAACATTGACGTTGTTGAGGTCACAGGTTCGAATCCTGTACTGCCCACCAGGAAGTGCAAAAAACAACAATAATGTACTAGCTTTTTAATACTAGCTTATATATACTTATTTTTCGTAAGGCGAAGTTTTGCGAAGTGTTACACACTTCAAACGTAAAGGTTGAATGAATTGCGAGATCATTCAACTTTTTTTGTTATAATAGTATTGGATTGTGAGGCGGCCTAACCAACCGTGGAGTCCCGTAGGAGTGGCAACGAAGTACGATAACTAATGTTGCAATAGCAAAAGTCAAGGTGGAACCTCCGGCAAAGTCGGACCGAGACGCGCTAGTTTTAAATACATTTGCGAGAGTATTTAAGATAGGCGCGTTTTTATTATTAATAAAAAGGATCAAACAATGGCAGATAAAACTATCAATTTAGAGGCTATGAGACATACCGCAGCGCATGTTTTAGCTAGTGCCGTGCAACACATCTGGCCCAAGGCTAAATTTGGCGTGGGTCCTGTGGTAGAAAATGGTTTTTATTACGATATTGACCTAGGTAGTGATACTGCTAGCGAAGACGATCTAGCCAAAATTGAAGCGGAAATGCGTAAAATAATCGCTCAAAATCAACCGCTTGAGCGGTCTGAGATGCCAATAGAAGAGGCGATCGAGTGGGCAGACAAGCATGGCCAGCCATATAAAAGGGAGCTCCTTAACGACCTAAAGCGTGAAGGAACGACAGTTGCTAAAGAGCTTAGTTCGGCATCTATGGGTGTTTCGCCTGATATTTTAGGTGTTTCAGACGAAGCATCTAAAGTAAGCAAAGTATCTTTTTATAAAAACGGAGATTTTACCGATTTATGTCGGGGCCCACATGTCGAATCTACTGGTCGGGTTGGAGCTTTTAAGTTATTGCGCGTATCTGGCGCGTATTGGCGGGGCAGTGAAAAAAATCCGCAGATGCAGCGCATTTACGGCGTAGCATTTGAGACCAAAGAGGAACTAGAAGCATATCTTGAAATGCTTGAACGAGCAAAAAATAGCGACCATAGGGCATTGGGGGAGCGCTTAAAGCTTTACTTTATAACTCCAGACGTTGGCGCTGGCTTACCGCTACTTATGCCCCGCGGTGAAACACTAAAAAGAACGCTTATGGAGTATATGCGCAAACTAGAAGAAGACAATGGCTATCAATATGTAGCAACTCCTGTTTTGACTCAGCGTCAATTATACGAGCGCTCGGGCCACATAGACTATTACGCCGAAAATATGTACGTAACTCAGGCCGATGAAGAGGGAAATCAGTTCTTTATTAAGCCTATGAACTGCCCGCACCACCATATGATCTTCGAGAAAATGGTTGAAAGCTACCGCGATTTACCGCTGAGGCTTAGTGAACACGCCGGACTGTATCGCTACGAGCTATCGGGTACACTCACTGGCTTAATACGAATGCGCGGGCCGATAACCCAAAACGATTCGCATATATATGTAACCGAAGAGCAGTTAAAAGCCGAATTCCGCGCTGTTATTGATTTGTTTATTAAGGTCTACCGCGAAACCGGCATTGAAGATTATTGGTTTAGACTTTCACTTCCCGATTTTAATAAGGATAAGTTTGCTAAAGAATCTAGTAGGTGGGACTATGCAGCAAAAATAATAAGGGAAGTGTTAGAAGAAACCGGTGCTACCTACGAAGAGGGCGTTGGTGAAGCGGCATTTTACGGCCCCAAGCTTGATGTTCAGATGAAAAATGTGCTTGGCAAAGAAGATACGATAGCAACAGTGCAAATAGATATAATGGTGCCCGAGAGGATGGGTCTCAAATATACCGACCAAGATGGCTCAGAAAAAACACCACTTGTTATACATAAGTCAATTATGGGGGCGTTTGAGCGATTTATGGCTTTCTTGCTAGAAAAATCTGGAGGCAATCTGCCTGTATGGTTGGCGCCAGAACAAATACGAATAATTACCGTTAACCAAGAACACGAAACTGTCGCGTATGCGGATACTATTATTGCCCAAGCTCGGTTGAAGGGGCTACGAGCTACAGTTGATAACCAAAACGAGTCAGTTGGCAAAAAAATTCGCAACGCGGAGATGATGAAAGTTCCCTACACACTCGTAATCGGCGAGAAGGAAATTACAAGCAATGTGGTGTTGCCACGCATAAGGCAAGATTTGATTAGGGGTGAGCAAAGCACTTCTGGTGTTTTGGTAACTAATTTTATTGATGCAGTAGCAAGCGAGATGAACAACCACGCCCAACACACTACACTTTAAGATGAAAAATATTCCATTAGTTGCAATTGTCGGACCTACCGCATCTGGCAAGAGTGATCTGGCAATGGAAATTGCTAAGCGTTTTAACGGTGAAATTATTGCCGCAGACAGCAGAACGGTTTATAAGGGATTAGACATTGGCTCTGCCAAGCCAACTAAAGCGGATCAAAAACAAATCCCACACCATCTTATAGATGTTGTAACGCCAGACAATGTTTACACTGCAGCTGACTTTAAAAAAGACGCAACGCGGGCAATTGAATCCATCGGTGCTCGTGGCAGGGTTCCAATAATGGTAGGTGGCACGGGACTTTACATAGATAGTGTATTGTTTGACTACCAATTTACCGCAAAGCCCGACACAGCAAAGAGGGAAGCATTATCAAAGCTGTCTTTAACCGATTTACAAGAACTCGCGCGAAATATCGGAATTGTTGAGGACGAAATTAATTTTAAAAATCGTAGGCATCTACAAAGAGCCGTAGAAGCTGGCTCAGTAATAAAGCCAGACTACAAGCTGAGGGAAAATACTTTGGTTATCGGCATTACTGTCCCTAGAGAAGTTTTAAAGAAGCGAATAAGCGATAGAATTGATGCCATGGTGAAAACGGGTCTTATAGAAGAGGTTACGGGCCTTGTTGATGCGTACGGCTATGAAAACGAGGCAATGACCGGCATTGGCTATCGTGCCATCGGGAGTTACCTAAAGAACGAGCTTTCTCTCGATGAAGCCATAGCAATGTTCAAGCGAGGTGATTATTTACTCGCAAAGCGCCAAATGACATGGTTCAAGCGTAATAAATATATACATTGGGTTGATGATGTGAACAACTCGGTAGGGCTAGTCACATCGTTTTTGAACAAAAAATAATATTTATTTGCTACAATTACTACATGATTGAGCAACTGTTTGGGTCAAAAACGAGGGTAAAATTATTGCAATTATTTTATTCGAATCCCAATAGGTCCTTATATGTTCGTGAAATAACACGAAAAATCGATGAACAAATTAATTCAGTTCGTCGTGAATTAGCTAACTTATTA
>Ga0075471_10001704_pt1 | contig 14522 bp, 8 predicted proteins | sample DEB19_08_DNA_2_FD_74787 | JGI IMG/M metagenome (GOLD analysis project Ga0075471, IMG submission 74787) | Aqueous microbial communities from the Delaware River and Bay under freshwater to marine salinity gradient to study organic matter... | ecosystem: Environmental > Aquatic > Marine > Coastal ... | reverse complement strand
GGGCGGAAAGGGTTTTACCCACTGAGCCCGCCTGATAGATGGCCTGGATTTCGCTTCCCGATAATGCGCGGTTGAAGATGGTGAGTTCGTCCACCTTGGCATCCAAGGGCAGCGAGGTGCCGGCGTAATTGCCAACGTAAACATCCGCGGTGCGCGTGCTCAGTTGCAACGTGACCGTTTGCGTCAGCACCTGACTGCCGTTGATGTAGCCTCGGACCGTGCTCCCGTCATAGGTCGCCGCCACATGGGTCCACACTCCCACCGGCGAACTCAGCGGCGCCGAATACCAATCGAACAACCCGCCAGACGTGTTCCCCAAAAACTGAAGGAGGAAATTGCCGCCTGTGTAAACGATGCCGACCTGCCAGGCGTCGCTCGAACCATTGCGCTTGGCCACGGTGGCCGCGTTGGTCGCACGGTTGAAGTTGACCCAATACTCAACGGAGAGCAGCGAGGACTGAAGGCTGGCGGAATTGGGAATCCGGATGAAGTTGGCTACGTTGCCGGTGAAGTTGAACGCGTTTCCGACTTGGCCGGTGACGTAGGGCACGGTGCCGCTCACCACGCCGTTGTTGCCGTAGGAGGTGGAGTCGAGGGCATTGCCATCGGCCTTGAGCCAAGCCACCGGGTCGCTCGGCGTTGGCGCCAGATACGTGTAGAGCGAGTTTGCGGTATTGCTGCCGCCGGGTGTCGTCACGATGACGCTCGCGGTGCCGGCAGTGCCCGCGGGAGTCGTGGCGGTGATCGAGGTCGCACTGACCACGGAGACATTCGTCGCCGCTGTGCCGCCGATCGTCACGCCGGTCGCCCCGGTAAAGTTGGCTCCGGTGATCGTGACGCTCGTGCCGCCGAGGGTCGTGCCGGTGCTGGGCGAAATGCTCGTGAAGGTGGGAGCGGGGCCGGTTTTGCCGGTCGCGCCAGCCTGAAAGATGGCCAGCACCTCGGAAGCGGAGAGCGCGCGGTTGTAGATCGAGAGTTCGTCCACCTTGCCATCAAGGGGAAAAACACCGGTGGGATAAGCGCCGACATAGATGTCCGCATTGCGCGTGCTGAGCTGCAATGCGACCGCCTGGCTCAGCACCTGGGTCCCGTTGATGTAGCCCTTGATCGTGCTGCCGTCGTAGGTCGCGGCCACGTGGGTCCAGACGCCCACGGGGGAACTCAAGGCGGGCGAATACCAGTCGAACAAACCGCTGGCAGTGTAACCGACGAACTGAAGGTTGAAGGTCCCTGCCGAGTAGCTGATGCCCACCTGCCAGGCGTCGCCCGCGCCACTCGAACTTCGCTTCGTCACATTGACCGAGTTCTGGACGCTGTTGAAATAGATCCAATACTCCACCGTCAGCAGCGAGGACTGGAGGCTCGCGGAGTTGGGAATCCGCACGGAGTTTGCGCCGTTACCAGTGAAGCTGAAGGCATTGCCGACTTTTCCCGTCACGTAGGGCACGGAGCCGCTCACCACGCCGCTATTGCCGTTGGTGGTGGCGTCCACGGCATTGCCCTCGGCTTTCAGCCATACCACCGGATCGGTCGGCGTGGCGCGGAGCTGCGGCACAAAGCCCGGCAAGACTACGACAAACAAGGCTAGCATTGAAAAGCCAGCTCGAAACCTCCAAGCAGTAGCCGGGGGAAGCTTCCTTGGCAGGTAACGAATGAATGACATCATGCCCAGCGAGCGTAATCGGGTTAGCATTTTGATCGTTTGGAGTGTCAGCTCCAACTGTCTAGTTGAGCATGTCTGTTCCTTCTCTGCTTGTCCATTCCCGGCGCAGAGAGTGCGGAGCCCGAGCGGAGACGGGTATGGAGAAACTCGCGCCGGATGGCCTGTCGGACTCTCGCAGCCTAGTTGGCTAGGTGGTTTTTCTTGGTTGTATTGGCACCGGGAGTCTTCGAGCCCCACCCGCGCCTCTGTGAGCGTCCACAGCTGTTCCCAGTTCAGGCACTTGTCCCGGAACCGCCATGGAAGCTGTCAGCGCCGCTCGAATCAGGTTTCGGCGAAATTCCACGGTTTGTGGTAGTGCTGTTCATCGTAGATTTGTCCACACCAGCCAGAGTATTTCCACGAACTTGTGCCGATGAAGATGTTGCTGGAGGCGAGACGTTGAGCCCCTTGCCGGAGCTTGGTCTTGATACCCGGCTCTGCTGGTTCGAAGAGATCGGTCACGGCCTCACTTCTTCTTCGGCGGAACCGGCGCGGCCTTCGCAGCGGCAGCCGTGAACACAACCTTGTCGCCTCGCACCCGGTAGGCGATGGCCGGCCTCAATCTGAACGCCCTGCTTGTTGAGGTCGTGCTTCTTGGAGTCTGCGGTGAGCGTCTTGGCCAACTCGGGCAAGGGCAGGCCTTCGAAGACCACCTCGGGCAGGACGATTTGCTGCAGCCTCGCCCCCACAGGCTTGGCATCCTAGGCGGAGGCAGGCTGTGGAGCCAGCCACGCAGCGAGCAGCAGAATCAGGGTCGCCGGGAGGATTTTGGAGAGGTGGTGCATCGTGTCGGCAACCTATTGGTGGGCACGAGAGCTGGCGACGCCGGTGGTGGAATGCGGCGAAGGAGCGCCAGCGTCGCGTCCGAAATCCGCCCACCCCTCGAAGTCACTTTGGCCCGAGGCACACGGCCTCCTTCATGCTGCGGTGGTAAACCCGTCCCTCGGCGAAGGAAAGCGAGTTGAGGCTCCAAGTCCGGCCGGGATGGCCGAGGTCGTTGACCGCGAGAAGAGCCCGCTCGTCGAGCACTGTTGCGCGACCATCAATGACGTAGGTGATGCCGAGCATCGTCGTGAAAAACACCTTGCCACCAATCGCCGTCGGGCTCCCCAGGTAGCCCCACCACCAGCCGTCGCCCCGGGAGCGCTTGTCTGTGGCGACCTCTATGCCCCGGGAGTTGACGGTCGAGGACGTCTGCGGGCGGTTCCAGATGAACTGATCAGGTTGGCCAGCTTCGCGCACGACGGACACCGGCACTTCGAGATATTCCACCTGGCCGGTTTCCAGATGCACGCGGCCCACGCAATAGGGCGGGCCGAGGTGCTTGCTGGCCTCCGTGTAGCATAGGAAGTAATGCCAGTCGCCCAAGAGGATGTTGCAAAACTGTGCGGGGAAAACTTTCAGCGGCGGCGTCTGCTTCGTGAGGTCAACCCCCGTCAGCAACTCGTGTTTGCCCGTCGCGGGGTTGAAGCGCCGCCAATCCACCTGCTTCACGAGCGACTGCGTGCGCAGCAGCTTGCCGGTCGCCACGTCGAGCACCTGATGCTCGGAGGCATCAATGTCGAACCACTCGGCGTATTTTGCGTTCCAGTGCATCGTGTAACACGCCTTGCTGCGGTTGGTCTCGTAGCGCCAGATTGTCTTCCCCTCCTTGCCTGCTGCGAGGCTCGTGAGGCTCAAACCGATCGGCAGCTCAGGCACGCCATGATAGGCGCCGCGTCCCTGCAGCACCGCCGGTGTGCCATCAGGGAGACGGCCGAACACGGGCGTGTTGTAGTGCGTCATCGCGTCATCGGCCACCCACAGCGTGCGGCCCGTGTGCTTGTCCAAGGCGCGGAGGTAGTTCCACGGGTCTTTGCCCTCTCTTTTCGGATCGTCTGCATCACGCGGCTCCATGTTGAGCAACGTGTCGTTGAACAGGATGGGCTCGAACTGCTTGTTGAAGGGCCGGCCACCGGTCGGCTGCCACTCCCGCAGCCAAATCTGCTTCCCGGCGAAGTCGTAGCAGCCAACCGAGCCGCAAGCGTTGAAGAACCAGACGTGTTGTCCATCCGTGACCGGGGACGGGGAGGTCGCGTCGCTGAAGAAATAGGCCGGCACGCTGGTCTCGCGGCCTGGCAGGGTCACGGTCCAGAGAATCTTCCCGGTCTTCGCATCGAGGCAATGGCCGATGACGTCCTTGCCAAGCGGGAGCTGGCCGGCCTCCGGCTTTAGCGTGGTGAGGAACACGCGGTTGCCCCAGACAGCGATGCCGCCCTGTCCGGTCTCGGGCAGGGTGGTGCGCCAGAGGACTCCCTCGCCCCGTGCGACGCTCCACTTGAGCGGCACCGAGTCTGCCCCCACGGCCCACGTGCCTTGCGGCCCGCTGGCTTGGGGCCATTGGCGTTCCCCGCCCGTGACTGGCAAACGGCTGTCGGCGGCGTGCAAGTTCGACATCAGGACGAGCAGCAAAACAACGCAGCGGAGGAAACTCATGTGAGAGATTGGACCGCACGGCACGAACTCCGCAGCACAATTCCACTCGGGGTCGCAGACGGCCGCCCATTCTGCTCACCGGCTCACACCCCGACCACAACCCGCGCCACGCACCGTCTAGCCCGCGCCCTGCCGGCCATCCGCAGTAAAGCCCTCGGGTCGGCGTTCCGGTAATGCACCACCTGGTCGCCGGAGTGGAGCTGTTCGGGGAGCGCGGGATTCGCTCGCATCTCCTTCGACGTGGCGAACCGCATCTGCTCGCGAAACCGGGGCAGATCCCAGCAGGCCCGGCCTGCGAACGCTTGGAGCCGGCTATTCTTTGGCCGGCCCAATCAGCTCCACAAAGTTTCCGTCCGGGTCACGGACTGCAACCAACTGCCGCTTGCCGCCCAAGGCAACCGGGGTTTCCCCCAGCAGTTTTACTCCCGCCTTCTTGAGCCGGGCCAGCGCCGGGTCCATGTCTTTGACAAAGAAGGTCAGGTAGTTGATGCCAATCGTGGAGTGGATGTGGCTCCGATCCGGCAGTTTTCCATTGGCGGCCGGGAAGGACATCAACTTGATCCGCGTTGCCCCCTCGACCTCTTCCGCCACGAAGACGCGCACGTTGATGGGATGATTGTCCACCAACCCGATCTTCTTGCCAAACTCGCCCGTGGCCGAGAAGCCCTTGATCTCTTTCAGCCCGATGACTTCGCCGTAGAACTGGGCCGATTTTTCGGCATCGCGGGCCACGATGCCGATGTCAACGGTGGGCTTGGTGAACCCGCTGACTGGCTCGGCCGCGTGAGCTGCTGGGGCCACGGCTAGCAAGGTTAGCACCAGAGAAGTCGCCGCCAGTGAGCCAAGAAACATGCTGCGTGTGTTCATTTGCGAAGGCTATGGCTTGGAACCGGTGGGACAAGGTGAAACTGCGCTCCTCTTTCGCGGATCGACTCAAGCCGTCGGAGCCGCCTCTCAAGCAATCCGAGTGGCTCGTAATCAACCCGGCTGGCTGGAAATGGGTAGGGCGCGCTGTCCTCAGCGCGCCGCGAACGACGGTGGCGTGCGGGTGGTCGGCGGCGGGGTGAGGACACCCCGCCCCACCTTGCGCACTGGTGAATCCGCTGGCTCATAATCCTTCGCGGCCGTTCTCCCTCACCCTGCCCTCTCCCGCTGGGAGAGGGGACAGCCTCGCTACCGCGCCGTGGTTCCGCGTGCGCCGGCTTCAGTCCGAGGCGGACCGCGTTGCTCCCTCTCCCGGCGGGAGAGGGCCGGGGTGGAGGAGGAACGGTGACGAATACATCTCGTGGCGCGTTGACAAAGCCAATGAGACTTACAGACTCACAAGTGTGAAACCTCCCGCTAGAAGACTTCAGGCGTTGCTCTTCCCATTGCTTCTGTGCGGGTGCGTGACTCCACCTGTGGAACCACCGTGGGTTCCCGTCGCAAGGAAAATCACAGTCGGCATGACCCGAACACAAGCCGAGGCGCTGTTGCCTGTAGGCACAACCATTGGCATGAGCTTCGGCAGCAGTGGCAACCACCGGGATTTTTACACGGTAGATGAACACTGGAGAGTGACCATTGTTTATCGTGCTCCATGGGAAACGAACATGTTCCTCACCTTCCCAGCCGAAAAGGGAACCAATGTCACCACTGGCCCGCATAACGGCTGGTTCTACCACCCAAAACCGGACCAACCCGTGATCGCTGGTCCCTTTCTTGAACGAGTGAGATCGCCTCTGTCCAAGTTCTTGGATCCTTTCGGAAGCTTCACTGCAAGTTTTCTGCCTGACACTTCCAAGCGGGATTCTGCCACCAATACCAACGCCGTGCCATTGATTCTCAAGGAGACGACTACAACGTCTCCAGGTCGGTGATTCTGACGGGCATCACTTCCCCACCCGGTTCAGCGTGTAATACGCCGAGGTGTGCAGCGGGGCGGTGCCGTCGGCGGCGCGGAGGTTGGTGTGGTGGAGTTCGTAGATTTTTCCCGCGCGCAGCTCCGGCAGTTTCAGCCGCACGGTGCGCCCGTCGGCGGAGACGCTCGCGGCGGCGACCTTCACCGGCGTGATGTCCTGCTGCGGGGAGCCGTAGGCCTGCCGGTAGAGGTAGTGGTAGTGCGAGAGGGACCAGTTCGCGGGCGTGGCGGCGGCAGAGCGGTCCACGGGGCGCGTGAAGCGCACGTCGAAGCCGTCGGCGGTGAGCTTCATCGTCTCAATCTCGAAGGGCACCTCGCCGCTCCACGCGAGGCGTTGCAGGCCGAAGGATTTGCCGCCGGTGCTGCCCCAGCCGCGGTCGGTCTGGCCCACGTAGAGGCTGCCGTCGGGCGCGAAGGCGGCGCGGTTGTTGCCGCCCTGGAAGCCGCTGCGGAACGGCAGGCACGCGCCTTGCCATTCGCCGTCCACCTTCTCCAAGGCCACGCGCACGACGAGGCACTTGCTCTCGTCGGCCACGAACATCTGCCCGGCGAAGGGGCCGAACTTCCCGCCCGTGGTGTCAATCACCGGCTCGGCGAGCGACTGCCCCATGGTGCCGTAGGGGAACTGGATGGCGGGGAGCTTGCGAATCTTGCCGAGGTCGGCGGCGCTGCCGGCGTTGCCCTTGAAGTTCGCGTCCCATTTGAGCGACGCCGGGTGTCCGTGAAACGCGCCGGGGCTGACATGATGCAGCGGCGAGGTGCCGACCCATTCGCCCTGGTTGTCGGTGATGAAGAGGTCGCCGTCGGGGGTCATGCACAGGCCGTTGGGCGAGCGCAGTCCGCTGCTGACGGGGATGAACTCGCCCTTGGGCGTGACCTTGAAGCTCCAGCCGAAATACTTGCCCGGCCCGCTGATGCCGATGCCGGAGATGGCACCCCAGAGGTTGCCGGCCTGGTCGCGCACGGGGCCGAAGATGTAGGCGTGCTGGCTGGCGGAGACGCCGCAGTTTTGGTCGAGGGTCTCGAACAGGTCGGCCTTGCCATCGCCATCGGTGTCCGCGATGCGCGTCAGCTCGGAGCGCTGCACGACGAAGACTTCGCCGGGCTTGCCGGCGAGCAGGCCGAGCGGCTCGTGCAAGCCGGTGGCGAAGAGTTCCCAGCGGTCGCCGAAGGCAGCGCTGGCCGCAGGTGCCTTGCCGGAAAGCATTGCAGCGCGGTTCAGGCCGGGCTTGGCGCATTCGGCTTGGAGCGCGGCGTTGATGTAGCGCCAGATTTCCCCACGCCGGGTGCAGACCATCAGCGAGCCATCCGTCTGAAACGCCATGCCACCCACCTCCAGCGCGATGCCGCTGGGCTCGGCGATTGTTTCCAACTTGTAGTAGCGCGCCTCGCCCGTGGGCGGGAAGTCGGCCGTGAGGCGGGCGTTGATCTGCTCGCGCAGGTCGCGGCCGAGCGGATCCAACTCGAAGTAGAATGGCGCGGCCTCGGTAAAGGTGAGGGAAAGAAAGTTGTCGCCCGCGCGCAGCTTGACGTGAAACGGCACGGGATCGGCGATGTTCCCAATCTGTCCGGCGAGCCAGCCGGGCGGGCCGAGGTCGGAGGGCATCGGACCGTTGTTGAACTTGGTCTGCACCGGGCGCTTGCAACCAATGCGCAGCGTCACCGAGCGCTCGCCCTCGGCCCGGAGGGTGATGAGCAGGGACCTGGTCGTGGCATCGAGCGTGGTCCACTGTGCGAGTGGAAGAGCAAGCGTCTTCGCCTCCGCGACCTCGGCGGAGCCATCGGGCTTGAGCTTGGGAGCGGCCACCAGCGCATGGATGGCGGCAATCCCCGCGCGCGGCAGGCCTTGCAAGGAATTGGTGGTGGCGGCCTGCTCGGTCAGCTCACGCGTGGCGAGCTTCCGATAGTGAAGCGTGAGCGCGGGCGCGGCCGAAACCCAGACCGCACCTTCCATTACCAGGAGGAGCCAGAACACGGCCCGCACAAGTCCGCCCGGCCTTGATGGAAGGTGGAACGCTGACATGCGCATGGTGAAAGTTGGCGACAGCTACTTGATGCCGTGATTCAGGCGCGGACCGATGGTGTGCCCGCCGTCCACAACCATCGTCTGGCCGGTGACGAGGTCGGCGGAGATGAGCGCGAGGATGGCGTCGGCGATGTCCTCGGGCCGGCAGACCTTGCCCAGCACGGCGTGTTTGGCCTTGGTTTCCTTGGCCGACTCGAAGTCTTCCCCCAGCCCTTTGCGCAGCCACTCGCCATCAATGAAGCCGGGCGCGACCGCGTTGACGCGGATGCTCGGACCGAGCGTGCGGGCGAGCGCGAGCGTGAGATTGATGACCGCCGCCTTGGACGCGCAGTAGGGAATGCTGCTGCCCGCACCGACGATGCCCGCGACGCTGGCGACATTGATGATGACGCCGTCGCCATTGCGCCCCAGGTGTGGACGTGCGGCGCGGGCGCACTGGAACGGGCCTTTCAAGTTCACGCCCATGATGCGGTTCCAATCGTCATCCGTGACGGCCTCAAGGTCCGGGAAGTTGATGAAGCGCGTCGTGCCGGCGTTGTTCACGAGCACGTCGAGGCGGCCGAACTCGCGCACGGCGGTGTCCATCATCGCACGGCAGACGGAGTCGTCGGCCACGCTGCCGGCAAAGCAGACAGCCTTGCCGCCCAGCGCGCGGACCTCGGCGGCAGTGCGCTCCGCCTCGTCGCGGGACGTGCTGTAGTTGATGAGCACGGCGCAGCCCCGACGGGCGAGCGCGAGCGCGGTGGCGCGGCCCACGCCGCGGGAGGAGCCGGTGACAACGGCGGCTTTGCCGGAGAGATTCATGCGGGGAGCGTCGCGGAGCGACAGCCAGTTGGAAAGTCTGAATCGGGCGTCGCGCAACGGCCACAAGGGCCGCGAAGCAGGCGGGGGGTTCATCCTCGAACCGGCTCGACTTCGCCACGTTTGCGGCCTTCGGGTGCTCCCTTCATCGAGACCTGAGAAGGGTTGAAATTTTCGGCCGCGTGTTCATTCTGCCGCACATGGAAGACCTAAACCAACTCGACGAATTGATGGCCTGCCGCCTCGACGACGGTCGCAAGGCAGTGACACCCTGCACCATCGTCATCTTCGGCGCGAGCGGCGACCTCACCATCCGCAAGCTCATCCCCGCGCTCTACCATCTCGCCGTCGAGAAGGCGCTGCCCAGCCCCGTTCGCATCGTCGGCTTCGCCCGCCGCGAGAAGGACGACGCGGCGTGGCGCGAGGAGTTGAAGGCCGGCGTCGTGCAGTTCAGCCGCTCGAAGTCAGTGGATGAAGCGGTCTGGGCGGAGTTCTCCGCGAACGTCTCGTATTGCCAGGGCGACCTGACCGACCCGGCGGCTTACGCGCGGCTGGCCGCGAAACTGGAATCGTTCGGCGTGCCGGAGCTGAAGAAGAACTTGCTCTTCTACCTCGCGATTTCACCCAGCCAGTTCGGTGCGGTGGTGGAGCAGCTTTGCGGCGCGAACCTGCTCAAGCGCGATGAACCACCCGGCGAGTGGCAGCGCGTGGTCGTGGAGAAGCCCTTCGGCACGGACCTGCCTTCTGCACTCAAGCTGAACAACGAACTGACGCGGTTCGCGCACGAGAAGCAGATTTTCCGCATCGACCACTACCTCGGCAAAGAGACGGTGCAGAACATTTTGATGTTCCGCTTCTCGAACGCCATCTTCGAGCAGCTCTGGAACCGCACGTCCGTGGACCATGTGCAAATCACCGTGTCCGAGAAGGTCGGCGTGGGCGGGCGAGGCGGCTATTATGAGGAGTCGGGCGCGATGCGCGACATGGTGCAGAACCATCTGCTGCAAGTGCTCTCGCTCATCGCGATGGAGCCGCCGGTGTCGCTGGACGCCGAGGCGGTGCGCGACGAGAAGGTGAAGCTGCTCAAGTCCATCCGCCCCGTGCGTGACGTGAGCAAGCAGGTCGTGCGTGGGCAATACTTCGCCGGCATGGTGGATGGAAAGCTGCGCAACGGCTACCGGCAGGAGGAGAAAGTGAAGACAGACTCCAACGTCGAGACCTACCTTGCGTTGAAGCTCTTCATAGACAACTGGCGCTGGAGCGGTGTGCCCTTCTTCCTGCGCACCGGCAAGTCACTGCCGCACTCCGCGAGCGAAGTCCGCATCCAGTTCCGCCCGACGCCCAACGTGCTCTTCGCCGCCAAGTGCGGCCTGAAGCTGGACCCGAATGCCATCACGCTGCGCCTCCAGCCGAACGAGGGCATCACGCTCCGCTTCAACGGCAAGGTGCCCGGCGCGAGCCTGCAAGTGCGCCCCGTGCGGATGCACTTCAGTTACGATTCCGAGTTTGGCGCTTACACGCCGGAAGCCTACGAACGCCTGCTGCTCGAAGCCATCGCCGGCGACGCGACGCTCTTCATCCGCCGCGACGAAGTGGAGACGGCGTGGGGCATCGTGGACCCGATTCGCGCGGGCTGGGGCGACAAGCCGCTGACGAATCGCGAGTTCTACTCCGCCGGCACCTGGGGACCAGTCGCCGCCGAAGACCTGCTCGCGCCCACCGGCCACGTCTGGCGCGACCCGCAGCCGGCGAAGTAGCGTGGCGCGCGCAAAGTCTCCCGCCTATGCCCCACTGGCAAACTAAGCTCTGTGTCGATGCGTCCACCCTCGCGCAGCAATGTGCTGCTGAATTCAGCTCGTGGGCGACTCCAGCTTCCGCAACCAGGTCCGTGGCCCTCTCCGGCGGTCGCATCGCCAAGGATTTCTTTAGCGCGGTCACGCGGTTGACAAGGGAGCGCGGACAGTCGCTCGCCCACTTCCACTTCTTCTGGGCGGACGAGCGCTGCGTGCCGCCTGACCACGCGGAGAGCAATTATCGCAGCGCCGCTGAACTACTCTTCACTCCGCTGGGCTTGTCGCCGCAGAACCTTCACCGGATTCGCGGCGAGGAGGATCCGGACCAGGCTGCATGTGAAGCTGAGGCGGAACTGCGTCGTTGCGCCTCAACGAACGCCGCCGGACAGCCGGTGCTCGACTTGATTCTGCTGGGCATGGGCGAGGACGGCCATGTCGCCTCGCTATTTCCTGACGAGGCTCCGGATGCGATGCTTTCCCCCACTGTCTATCGGGCTGTGACCGCCAGCAAACCGCCACCCCGGCGCATCACATTAGGCTACGCGACCATCGCTGCCGCGCGAAACATCTGGGTGCTGGCCTCAGGCGTGGGGAAGGAAGCCGCCTTGCAGGCCTCCTTGGCCAAAGAGGGGCAAACGCCCCTGGCTCGGGTGCTCCGTCAGCGGCCCTACACCCGGATCTTCACGGACATCCGGCTTTGAGGCTCACCCTTCGGTTTGGAACTCCGGCGGCCATGCTTCCTGCCGCAGCCCTTTGCTGGCGGAGATGAAACCCAATGTGACAGCGACCGGTTGGCCGTTCTGGATCTGGAACACCACCACCCGCTCCAGACTCATCCCGGCCCTAGGCTCGGAGCAAATCCGCACCAGCTCCTCCAAGGTCTGAAAAGCCACGGGAATTTCCTCGTAGTCGAAGCAGTCGGTCCGGATGAAAATCACCTGGCCAACGGCATGGTTGGGGAGGCTCATGGTTTCAAGGCCGGCCCTATGGCAACAGGACGATTCGATAAAAGCGGCGGGTGTTGGTGCCTGCTCCGCTGTCGGTGAAGGTGGCGCTCCCGCCCAAGATCGTGTTGGTCACCACTGGCTCCCAGTTGATCAGGTTGGTGGACGCCTCCAGCCGGTAGGAACGCCCGCTGTCACCTGAGGCCACGATTTGCACCAGCCCGCCAAGCTGGAAGGTGGCACCGCCCAGGTTGAATGGGTTGTAAACAGTCAACCGTGCGTCGGTGCTGGTGAGGTTGCCAACCGGCGTGGAAACCACACAGGCGTAGTTGCCCGAATTCGTTAGTTGAAGGCTCGTCAGGGCAAGATTCGTGGCAGTCGCCCCGGGAACGTTCACCCCATTGAAAGTCCACTGATAGGTGAATGGCCCCGTGAATGAACCAAGGCCGACCGCGCCCACGGTTAACGTGGCGTTGCCGCCCACGACGACTGCCTGGCTCTGCGGGCTGGGGGAGATGACGAAGGGCGGCAGCACGGTCAGGACGGCATTGGAGCTGAAGACCGAAGCCAGCGCATTGGCCACCAGGACATCGTAGCTGGCGGCATTCGTGAAGGTGAGGTTGGTGATCGAGTAACTGGCAGTCGTGGCCCCTGAAATGGGCGCTCCGTTGCGGCGCCACTGGTAAGTGAAGGGCCCGCTGCCACTCGCAAGGACTTCAAACGTCGCATTGGAACCCAGGATGCCAGACTGGCTCTGGGGATGGGTGATGATGACCGGCGGGGCGTTCACAAAGAGGCCCGCGTCGGCGCTGAAATTCGTGCCAAACGGGTTGCTGACGCGAACGGAATAAAGCCCGCTCGCGGTGGTGCTGACATTGGTCAGAATCAGCAGCGGATCGATTGCCCCAAGAATGTCCACCCCATTGAAGCGCCACTGGTAGCTGACTGGCGGAGTGCTGCTGGTGGCCAGACTCACGCCGAAGTTCAGGGTCGAACCTTGCGTAACTGTGCGGCTGCGCGGCTGGCTGGCGATGACCGGCGGGTTGGTCGCCACCACGTTGACGTTGGTGAAGGTGCCGAGCAGTTCAAGCTGCACGCTGTTCAAAATGCCAAGGTTACTGGGCACGCGGTCGTTGATTCGCACCACCCAGTCGCCTTCGCCCACCTCACCCCAGTTGTGGACAGTCATGAAAGTGTAGCCGGCATAGTTTGGGTTGGGATCGTTGTGCGGCAGGGCAAGCTGGCTGGTGATGCCGGAAGGCGAAGTTAGGCTGATCTCCAAATCCCCGCGACGGAAGTGCTGGATGTCCACCTGCAAGCGCACATGTTCGAGGCGGAGATTAGCATTGGCGACGGGAATGGTGAGCTGCACCCCGTTGGTCGTGTTGTCGGGAATGGCGATGCTCAGGTTCGTTTGCTGGGCGACGAAACGGAGTTGCGCACCCAGATTGGACCAGTTGGTGGCCAAGGCCACCGCTCCGCCGGCATTGACCAAACCCGCGCCAAATTCACGGTTGAAATGCAGCCCGGCGCGGTTCGTCACCCAGGCGGGGTTGTTGGGCTGGTTGACCGTGGCCGAGCGGATGAGGATCTCCTGCACGTCGCGCCAGCCCAGGGCGGGATTCGCCTGCAACATCAACGCCACCACGCCGCTGACGACTGGCGAGGCGGAGGAGGTGCCGTTGAAAGTCGAGGTGTAGTCACCATCGGTGTATTCCAACGGGTTGGTGCTGGTTCCGTCATTGTAGCCATCCGTGCCCACCAGATCCGTCGTGGAGGTGCCCTGCGGCCGGGTGGCATCGTTGCCGGCCGGAGCGCTGATCAGCAGCGCAGTTCCCGGATTGCCGTAGCTGGCCCGTGCATACCGGTCATTGAGTGCGCCAACCCCGATGGTGTAGATGGAGTTGACCAGCTCGTGATAGTTGGCGTCGTCGCCTTGGGCACCTGAGTTGCCGGCGGCGAATACGAAGATGCTGCCTCGCCCACCGCGACCATTCTGGATGCCATTGATAATCGCATTGGAAATGACCAGCGGAACGCGCGCCAAGTTCTGCCCATTCACACTGTAGCCCCAACTATTGTTGTAAACGCTGATGACCTGGTTGGAGTGCGTCAGGCACTGAGCGACTTCCGCGGAAGTCGCTGGCGCGCCAAGAAAGCGGATGCCTGCCAGCGTAGCCTCATACGCCACACCAGCCACGCCGATCAAGTTGTCGCCCCGCGCAGCCGCCACACCCGCTACCGCCGTGCCGTGGAAGTCCGCGGTGAGGACCGGACTGGGATCGAAGTCCCCATCGTTCACATCCAAGCCGAGGGCAAAATTGTAGTTATTGGTCAGGTCGGGATGCGAACCCAGCAAGCCATCGTCCACGATGCCGATGGTCACGCCGGCACCACGAAAGCGATCCCAGACATTCGTGACGTTGATGTCCACGCCGGCCAACGAGCCGTTCTGCCCGGTGTTCAGCAGATGCCACTGGTTGGTAAAAAGCGGATCGTTGGGCACCGCAAACTTGGCGAACTGCCGGGAGAGCAACGGCTCGGCTGAATGGACGCCTGGCTGGCCTTGCATGGCCGCCGCCACCGCCACCGCTCCGCCGACGGTCGGAACCTCAAAGATGTAGAAACCCGGCGAGAAGGACAGGCCGCCCTTGGAAACGACGCCATGGGCGGCAGCCAAGAGGGCCGGATCCATGCCGGGGGCCAGATGGGCCAGCACCTGACGGGTGAGAATGCGGCGCGTGAACTGATGCCGGGGCTGGCCGGCTTCATAAAGCACCAACTCCACTTCCTGCCCGGTGTTCTTGCCGAGTAGTTCCGCATGCAGCCGAACTGCCTCGGCCGAGGCCAGGGCCGGCACCCCTGCCAGCCGCGAAGCGCT
>Ga0075471_10001703_pt1 | contig 14524 bp, 17 predicted proteins | sample DEB19_08_DNA_2_FD_74787 | JGI IMG/M metagenome (GOLD analysis project Ga0075471, IMG submission 74787) | Aqueous microbial communities from the Delaware River and Bay under freshwater to marine salinity gradient to study organic matter... | ecosystem: Environmental > Aquatic > Marine > Coastal ... | reverse complement strand
CGTCGACGAGCTCGACCTGCTTGGCGACGTCGATCTTCCGGACGGCGGCCTGGCGGTCGATCTCGGTCTCGTAGCGCTTGCTGGCCTTGCAGTAGACGGCCGGGGCGGGCGGGAACTTCGGCTGCGACTGCTGGCCGACCCAGTAGAGCGCCGCCGCGATCACGAACACGATGGTCCCGAGGACCCACCAGAACCGCTTCGTCCGGGGGCGGCCACCGGGCACCGGGGCGGCCGCAGTCGCCGGGGTCGTGCCTGCCGGGAGGTCGGTGGGGGTCACGTCGGCCATGGTGCCAGGCGGGGCTAGCCTCCACCCATGCAGCCGCGCCGTCGCGATCGCCGCGAGCGGGCCGACGCCCGGGCCTTCCGGTACTCGGCCTGGGACGGCACCCAGCAGGGTTTCGACCTCGACGCCGACGCCCTCCTCGACGAGCTCCAGGACGAGCTGCTCTACCACGGCGACCTCGACGCTGCGCTGCGGCGGATGATGCAGGACGGCCTGCGCGACCGCAACGGCGACGACCTGATGGGCCTGCGCGAGATGCTCGAGCGGCTCCGGGACCGTCGGCGCGAGATGCTCGAGCGGATGGACCTCGGCGGCGTCTACGAGGACATCGCCGAGCGGCTGCGCGAGATCGTCGACCAGGAGCGCGAGGGGATCGAGCGCCGACGCGACGACGTCGCCCGCGGTGGCGACGACCGCGAGCAGGACATCGTCAACGCCACCGCCGACGCCCGCGAGCGCCAGCTCGACGAGCTGCCCCCCGACCTGGCCGGGCGCGTCCAGGAGCTCCAGCAGTACGAGTGGATGGACGACGACGCCCGCCGGCAGTTCGAGGAGTTGCTCGGCGAGCTGCGCGAGCAGTTGATGCAGTCGTACTTCAACCAGATGTCCGAGGGCATGCAGAACCTGACGCCCGAGCGCATGGCCCAGATGAAGGACATGCTCGCCGAGCTCAACGAGATGCTCGAGCAGCGGGCCCGGGGAGAGGAGCCCGACTTCGAGGGCTTCATGGACCGCCACGGCGAGTTCTTCCCCGGCGACCCGCAGTCGCTCGACGAGCTGCTCGAGCAGATGGCGCAGTCGATGGCCCAGATGCAGCAGCTGCTCAACTCGATGACCCCCGAGCAGCGCGCCCAGCTCCAGGCCCTCTCCGACTCGCTGCTCGAGGACATGGACCTGCGTTGGCAGATGGACCAGTTGGGGCGCAATCTCGCCCAGGCGTTCCCGCAACTGCCCTGGGAGCGGTCGCTCGACTTCCGGGGTGACGACCCCGTCTCGATGGGGCAGGTCCCGAGCCTGCTGGACGCGCTCGGCGACATGGACGCCCTCGAGCAGCTGATGCGCCAGGCCACGCAGCCGGGCGAGTTGTCGGAGGCCGACCTCGACCAGGTGCGCGACCTCCTCGGCGACGACGCCGCCCGGTCGCTCGAGCGCCTCGCCGAGCTCTCGAAGATGCTCGAGGAGGCCGGGCTGGTCGAGCGGCGCGAGGGCCGCATGGAGTTGACGCCGCGGGGCCTGCGGGCGCTCGGGCAGAAGGCCCTGGGTGACCTGTTCCGCAAGTTGGTCAAGGACCGCCAGGGTCGCCACGAGCTCCAGTCGGCGGGCACCGGGCACGACCCGGCCTACGAGCACAAGCCCTACGAGTGGGGAGACCCGTTCCGGCTCAACGTCGAGGAGACCATCAAGAACGCCATCTGGCGTCAGGGCTCGGGCACCCCGGTCCGGTTGCTGCCGGTCGACTTCGAGGTCGAGCGCACCGAGCAGACGACCCGCAGCGCCACGGTGCTGATGCTCGACGTCTCGATGTCGATGCCGATGCGCGACAACTTCCTGCCGGCCAAGAAGGTCGCCATGGCGTTGCACTCGCTCATCACGGGGCAGTACCCGCGCGACTACTTCGGGCTGGTGTCGTTCGGCTACGTCGCCCGGGAGGTCAAGCCCGAGCGGCTGCCCGAGCTCTCGTGGGACTTCGAGTACGGCACCAACATGCACCACGCCTTGCTCATCGCCCGCAAGCTCCTGGCCAAGCAGACGGGCACCAAGCAGGTGATCATGGTCACCGACGGTGAGCCGACGGCGTACATCACCCCCGACGGCCACCCCCACTTCACCTACCCGAACATCACCGTCCCGGCCCAGGAGGCCCTCAAGCAGGTGAAGTTCGCCACCCGCGAAGGCATCCGGATCAACTCGTTCGTGCTCGACGACGGCTGGAACCACAACCTGCGGGCGTTCATCGAGCGGATGTCGGCGATCAACAAGGGGCGGGTCTTCTACACCTCGCCCGACAACCTGGGCGACTACGTGCTGGTCGACTTCCTCGAGCAGCGGCGCGCGCACCGGCGCGCGAGCTGACGACGGGTCACCGGTCGGCGAGCACCCGCTCGTAGGCCGCGAGCGTGGCGGCGTCGAAGCAGACGAACCGCACGAGTTCGACGGCGGTCGGAGTGGTGGACACGGTGGCGACGGCCACCTCGGTGGCGGCGTCGAGGGGGTAGCCGAAGACGCCGGTGGAGATCGCGGGGAACCCGATCGACCGGGCCCCCACGGCGTCGGCCTCGCGGAGGGCGGCGCGGTAGGCCCCGGCCAGGAGCTCGGGCTCTTCGGCCCCGCCGCCGTGCCAGACCGGTCCGACGGCGTGGACGATCCAGCGCGCGGGCAGGGCGAACCCTGGGGTGGTCCGGGCGTCGCCGGTGGGGCAGGGGGCGACCGCCGCGCAGGCGACGTCGAGGCCGGGGCCGGCAGCGGCGAAGATCGCCCCGCACACGCCGCCGCCCCGCACCAGGCCCACGTTGGCGGCGTTGACGACGGCGTCGAGGGGTTCGCGGGTCAGGTCGCCGAGGGTCGCCTCGAGCGTCGGCGGGGTCGTGGTGGGCACGCCCCGACGCTATCGGGCGGCCCCGGGGCGGGTTCGGGCCGTGAAATTCGGGCAAATCGGGCAAGAATCGTCGAAAATCCGGCGCTCCCACTTGCACGAGGCCTCACCGGGCGACAAGAGTGACAACGTTGTAATTCCAAGGCCGTCATTCGCCGACCCGGCGGCCATCCGCCGGATCCACGTGCAGGCGACCCAGGGGGAACCCGTTGCAGGTCCATGACATCGTCAGACTGCTCAACCAGGAGCCGGTCGAGGAAGAGCGTCGCTGGCAGGAGCGAGCCAACTGCCTCGGGGTCGACCCCGACCTGTTCTTCCCCGAGCGCGGGGCGAGCACCCGGGAGGCCAAGGCCGTCTGCAAGGGCTGTGAGGTCCGCGACGACTGCCTCGAGTACGCCCTCGCCAACGGCGAGAAGTTCGGGATCTGGGGTGGTCTCTCCGAGCGGGAGCGCCGACGGGTCCGGCGTCAGCGGGCGCTCGAGCGCCGCGGCATCGCCAGCGCCTGACGCTCAGCCGATCGCCCGGTCCGCCAGGCGGGCCTCGACGGTGACGTCCCGGCTCCACCCGACCCGCGCCACGAAGTCGGCGCGGCAGCGCGCGTAGGCAGACGCCGGCATCAGGCCGACCAGCTCGACGTGCGTCACGGACCGCCCCGCCGCCTCCACGCGCTCGCGCACCGCCTCGCAGGCGTCGTCGACGCCGCACCGCTCGAGGTCGACCACGTTCATCGACACCTGACTCGCGCCGGCCCCGGGCAGGGCCAGCCCGAGGGCCCGGAGTCCGGGCAGACCACCGTCGCGCTCGCGCACCTCGCGGGCCACCCGGCGGGCGAGCGTCGGGTCGGCGACGTCGAGCCAGCAGTTGACCGCGACCAGCGGGGGCCGGGCCCCGACCGCCACGGCACCGAGGGATGGGTGTGCCCGGGCCGGCCCGTGGTCGGGGGCCCGTCCGGTGAACGCCGTGCGGCGGGCGTCGGGGAGCGAGCGGCCCTCCGGGTCGGCCCGGTCGTAGAGGAACACCGGCACCCCCAGTTCGTCGGCGATCCATTCGGCGAACCCGCCGGCGGCCGCGGCGGCGGTGTCCGGGTCACCGGTCAGCGCGACGAACGGCACGACGTCGAGCGCCCCGAATCGGGGGTGCACCCCGGACTGCGCGCGGAGGTCGCAGTGGTCGGCCACCGCCCGGGCCAGTGCCCGGGCAGCGTCGGTGGCTCCGTCGGGTCCGGGCCCGGCGAGCGTGAACACGCTGCGGTGGTGGTCGGGGTCGGCGTGCCGGTCGAGGAGCGAGACTCCGCAGGCGTCGGCCAGGGCGTCGAGCACCCGGACGTCGCGTCCCTCCGACACGTTGGGCACGCACTCCAGCACGCCGTCAGTATGGGGCCTGTCTAGGCTCGCCCCGTGCGCATCGGGCTGGCTCTGCCGCAGTACGACTACTCCGTCCCCGGCGAGGACCCGCTGCGGTTCGGCACCGTCGTCGCGCAGGCCCGGGCCGCCGAGGCCGCCGGGATCGACTCCCTCTGGCTCTCCGACCACCTCTTCCTCGACCTGGCCAAGTACGGCGGGCCGGCCACCCGCTTCGGCGCGCTCGAGCCGATCGCGGCGTTGGCGGCGCTCGGCGCGGCGGTGCCGCGGGTCCGGCTCGGCACGCTCGTGCTGTGCGAGGCCCTGCGCCCCGCCGCCGTGCTCGCGAAGTCGCTGGCGACCCTCGACCGGATCCTCGACGGCCGCCTCGACGTCGGCCTCGGGGCGGGGTGGTACGAGCCCGACTACGAAGCGATCGGCATGGCCATGCCGCCCCCGGGCGAGCGCATCGACCGCCTGCGCGAGGCGCTCACCGTGGTGGGCGGGCTGCTCGGCGGTGAGCCACTGACGTTCGCGGGCCGATTCCACTCGGCCGCCGGAGCCGTCCTCGAGCCGCCGCCCGTGCAGACGCCGCGGCCGCCCCTGTTCGTCGGCGGCAAGGGCGACCGGGTGCTGCGCGCCGCGGTCGACCTCGCCGACGGCTGGAACGCCTGCTGGGTCTGGACCCCGGACGCCTACCGCGAGCGCCTGGCCGTCCTGGAACGCCACTGCGAGGTCGTGGGTCGGGACCCCGCCACCGTGTGGCGCTCGCTGGGCCTCTACGCCCTGGCCGGGGAGGACGAGACCGACCTGGCCCGTCGGTTCGAGCGTCTGCGGGCCAACAGCCCGGCCGGCGTGCTCGACGGCGTGACCCTCGACCAGTGGCGTGAGGGCCGCCTGGTCGGCACGCCGGAGCAGATCCGCGAGCAGCTCGCCGGTTGGGCCGGCCTCGGGGTCGAGACGGTGATCCTCGGGGTGGGGTCGGTGCCGTTCCACGTCGGGGACCCCGACGACGTGGCGCTCCTGGCCGAAGTCTGCGGGGCGGGCGGCCGGGGCTAGCCTGTGGCCACGCCGTGCCGAAAGGGATCCCATGAACCTCGGCCCCACCGAGCTCATCATCGTCCTGCTGATCGTCCTGCTGATCTTCGGCGGTGCCAAGCTCCCGAAGCTCGCCCGCTCGATGGGGCAGGCCTCGAAGGAGTTCAAGCAGGGCCTGACCGAGGGTGCCCCCGACGACGGCGACGAGTCGGCGGCCGACGGCGGCAAGGGTTCGAAGTCGGCGAAGTCCGCCAAGGCGGCCAAGGCCGACCCGGCGGCCGACGACACCGCGGACTCCTAGGCCCGACCCCGCCCGCCCGGGAACCCGGCCGGGCCGAGGGGCGTTGAACCGGTGACCGACGGTGTCCCCACCTGGGAGGAGATCGCCCGCGACCACGGGCGCTTCCTCTACGCGGTGGCCTACCGCCTGTCAGGGAACGACGACGAAGCCCAAGACCTCGTCCAGGAGTCGCTCATCCGCGTCCGGCGCGGACTCGAGCGCTACGAGCCGGGGTCGCTCGAAGGTTGGTTGGCCAGGATCGTGACGAACGTCTTCCTCGACGAGATGCGGCGCCGCAAGCGCCGCCCGACCGACGCCCTCCCCGACGATCCCGAGCGCGTGCTGCCGGCGGCCCCCGCCGCCGACGAGGTCTACGTGGGGCTGTCGGATGACATCCAGGCGGCGCTGTCGGCCCTGCCCGAGGAGTTCCGGGTGCCCGTCGTCATGTGCGACGTCGCCGACCAGAGCTACGAGCAGATCGCGGAGGCGCTCGGCGTGCCGGTGGGCACGGTCCGGTCGCGTCTGCACCGGGGGCGCAAGCTGTTGCGCGAGATGTTGTCGGAGCACGCCGCATGACCGCGTTCGATCCCACCGCCGGAGCCCCGTTCGACGACAGCCTGCTGTCGGCCTGGCTCGACGACGAGTGCACACCCGCCGAGGCCGCTGCGGTCGAGGCGGCGCTGGCCTCCCCCGACGTCGCCGCCCGGTTGGCCGAGGTCGCGTCGGCCCGGACCGCGGTGCGGTCGGCCCCCTGGCCCGAGCCGCCGGCCGGGTTCTGGGACCGGGTCCACGCGGCGGTCGACGCCGCCGACGGCGTCACCGACTCCGTGGCCGCACCCGCACCGGTCGTGGCCCTGCCCGTCCGTCGGCGCCCGACCCGCTGGGTCGCCGCCCTCGGCGCAGCAGCCGCCGCGGTCGTCGCCGCGGTGGTGCTCGTGCCCGGCCCGGCCACCGTCCGCCCGGCGGTCGGCACGTTGGTCGACGCCCACGCGCTGCGGTCGTCGATCCAGGGCGACGCCGCGAGCACCCTGGCCCCGATCGCCGTGAGCGCCGGGTTCCGCCCGTGAGCACCCCGGCCCGGTTCGCGCGCGCCGCCGTGGTCACGGTCGTGGCGGCCGGCGCCCTGGTCGGGTCGGCCGCGTGGCTCGTCCCCGACGCCGGCGCGGCCACCGACCCGGTGACGGTGCTCGAGCGGGCCCGGACCGCCACGGTGCGCGAGGACTTCTCGGGCACGGTCGAGGTCAGCTGGAAGGTCGACGGTCGGTGGCACGCCGAGCGCACGCCGGTCTCCGCCACCGGGGGCACCGTGCAGGTCGGGGCGGGCACCCGCCAGGCCGAGGGGCGCGGGCACGATCGCTGGGTCGCCGGCGTGAGCGGGTGGCGGGCCGGATGGGACGAGGCGGCCGACGCCCCGGCCCCGGCCCCGGACCGGCACTGGAAGCTGTCGGTCCGCCCGGGTCCGCAGATCGCCGGCCGGGCGACCGACGTCGTCACCGCCCGCGACCGGGCCACCGGGAAGCCCCGCCTGAAGGAGTTCACCGACCGCACCACCGGCGTGCTGATGCGTCGCACGGTGCTCGGTCCGGACGGGCGCCCGGTCCGCCGGGTCGGGTTCGTCGAGGTCAGCAAGCTCGGTGGGAGCCGGTCCACACCGCCGACCACCCCCGCCCGGCGGGCCGCCGACGCCGCCCGCACGCCCGCAGCGGTGCGCTCCGTGCCCGACTCGGTCGACGCCCCGGGCGCCGTTGGCGACCGCTACCGGCTGGTGAGTCGCTACCGGCGGGCCGACGGCACGGTGCAGCTCTACTACTCCGACGGGCTCTTCGGGGTGTCGGTGTTCGAGCGGGAAGGGACGCTCGACCGGGCGAGCCTCACGCGGGGCGATCCGGTCGACGTCTCGGGTGCCGACGCCGTCGGCTACGAGACGGCGGGCGGCACGGTGGTGGTGTGGGACCACGACGGGGTCGTCCGCACGGTGGTCTCCGACCTACCGGCGGCCGACCTGGCGGACTTCGCCCGGGGGTTCGACGACCGACACGATGCCGCGGGTGGCTGGCTCCGAGCCGTCGGCGACTACCTGCTCGGCCCCTTCGGCTGGCGCTGATCCCCGACGGGGCCTCGACTCGCGACCGGACCCGGCCTCGGGGGCCGGGTCCGGGACGCGGGGGATCGGAATGCCGTCCGGTGGGCCCCGGACGGCGTCGTCGGGTCAGACGGTGGCGGCGAGGCGGCGCGAGCGCATCATGCGGCGCCGCTCCCGCTCGGAGCAGCCACCCCACACGCCGTGCTCGATGCGGTGGGTCAGGGCGTACTCCAGGCACTCGGCCTTCACCGGGCACTCGGCGCACACCCGCTTGGCCCGCTCGACGCCCACCCCGTCGGAGGGGAAGAAGTCGCCCGGTGTGCTGGTGCGGCAGCTGGCCTCGTCCATCCAGGGCGGGGTCTGCAGGTCTGAGGGGGTCATCGTGTCGTCCACGTGATCCAGAACGCCCGCCGCCGGAGGGCGGTTCCCGACGGGTGGGTTTCTGTGCGTTTTCTTGCACAACTGTGCCGTCGGTCACCCTGGGCCGCCCCGATTCGGACCTTGTAGGGTGACGCCCGATGGACGAAGAACTCGAGTCCCTGCCGCCCGTCGGCCACGTCAAGATCGTCTACCTCGGTCCGGCGTCGCCCCACTGGGACGTCCACGCCGTGTTCGGCGACACCCGTCAGATCGACGAGTTCCGCACCCGGGTGATGGCCCGGCTGCAGCTCCTGCCGCACCACGACCCGCAGTTCCGGCGCAACCGCGAGCGGGTCAACCGCGACGCGGAGCGCGAGCGGCTCATCGTCGAGTGGGACCTCGGCTTCGAGGAGCCCGAGTCCTCCAACTGACCTGACCCGGCCGCGGCGCCGACGCCGCCGCCGCCGCGGGTGGTGGGGTCAGCCGATCTCGCCGGCCACCTCGGGTCGGTCGGTCTCGTGCACCGGGTACTCCCCGGTGACCATGAACACGACCCGCTCGGCGATCGTCACCGCGTGGTCGGCGATGCGCTCGTAGTGGCGGCCGACGAGGGAGATCTGCACGGCCTGCTGGACCGTCGCCTCGTCGGCGGGGGCCAGGGAGAGCACGTAGCGGAACAGGCTCTTGGTCAGCTCGTCCATGGCGTCGTCCATGTCGGCGAGCGCCCGTGCCCACGACGGATCGGTGTCGGCGTAGGCGTCGAGGGCCAGGCGGGTCTGGTTGGTCGCTTGGCGACCCATCTGGTCGATGATCCCCCGGACCTTGGGGTCGAGGGCGTTGGGGTAGAGGCGCCGGGTGGTCTTCGAGATGTTGACGGCCAGGTCGGCCGACCGCTCGAGCTCGTGCGCGATGCGCAGGGTGGCGAGGATCGTACGCAGGTCGGTGGCCATCGGCTGCTGACGGGCCAGCAGGGCGAAGCAGTGGTCCTCGACCTCGTGGGTGAGGTCGTCGATCAGGTCGTCGTTGCGGATGGCCTCGGCGGCCAGGGCGAGGTCGCCGTCGAGGAGCGCCTGGGTGCAGGCGGCGATCTGCTCGTTGGCGAGGGCGCCGAGCCGGATGACCGTGGCCCGCAGGTCGTCGAGGTGCTCGTGGAAGCTCTTGCGGGTCGTCGTGTCGATCGTGCCGTCGGTGGCCACCGGGGTCCTCCTCGTCAGCGGCATGGGGGTGCGGGCACCAGTCTGGCTGCTCGGAGAGCCCCGGGTGCCCGGGCGGACGGGCCGGCAACGAAGGTTCCGATGCTGTTTACCTTCCGTCCACCTCGTCGCCGGACGCCGGACGCCTGGCGTCCGTAGGTTGCCCCCCGTGAACCCGACCATCCACCAGGAGGCTCGTCAGAGCATGCAACGTCACCGTTTCGCCCGGATCGCCGCCGCGGCCGTCGCCGCGGTCGGTGTCCTCACCGCCGTCGGCGCGGCCCCGGCGGGTGCCGCCAAGGCCAAGCCGCTCGCCGCCGCCACCATCAACGGCTCCGGTGCGACGTTCCCCCAGGGCTACTACGACGCCTGCCGGGAGACGTTCAAGAAGGAGCAGCCCAACCTGACCGTCAACTACCCGAACCCGGGTGGAGGCTCGGGCAAGGGCCGTCAGGAGTTCGCCGACCAGGTCACCCAGTGGGGCGCCTCCGACGCTCCCTACCCGGCAGCCGACCTCGCCAAAGTCAAGGGCGGCTCGTTCCTCTACATCCCGACGGTGACCGCGCCGATCACGGTGTCGTTCAACGTGTCGGGGGTCAAGAAGCTCAACCTCGACGCCGCCACCATCGCCAAGCTGTTCCAGGGTGACATCACCGCCTGGAACGACCCGGCGATCGCCGCCCTCAACAAGGGCGTGAAGCTGCCGGCGACCAAGGTGACCATCGCCCGCCGCTCCGACTCGTCGGGCACCACCCAGAACTTCACCGGCTACCTGACGAAGGCCGCCGGCTCGGTCTGGAAGCTCGGCACGGGCTCGACCGTCACCTGGCCGGAAGGCAGCCAGGGTGGCGCCGGCAACCCGGGCGTCTCGGCGATCATCAAGGCGACCGACGGTGCCGTGGGCTACGTCGACTTCTCCGACGCCGTGGCGACCGGTCTGACCTACGCCTCGGTGTCGAACTCCACCGGCAAGTACATCGCCCCGACGGTGGCGGCAGCCACGGCGGCGCTCGAGGGCGTCACCCTGTCGGCCGACGGTCTCTACGACCCGCTGAACTCGCCGAACGCCAAGGCCTACCCGATCACCGCCCCGACCTGGCTGCTGGTCTACACCAAGTACGCCGACGCCAACGTCTCGGCGGCGGTCAAGGCCTGGGCCGAGCACCTCATCGGTGACTGCCAGGCGACGGCGGCGTCCATCGACTACGCCAAGCTGCCCAAGGCCTGGGTCACCCAGACCAAGGCCCGCCTGGCCCAGATCGGCTCGTAGGGCCCCCACGTCACGGCGGGAGGGGCGGGCCTTGGTCGGCCCGCCCCTCCACGCCATGATCCAGCTCCCATGACCTCTCTGCTCGAACCACCGAACCAGGTCTCCCCCGACGCTCCCCGCCCCCTCGTGGGCGGGGAGCGTCCGCCCGGCTTCATCGCCGACCGGGCCTTCCGCATCGTGGCGGTCGCCGCCGGCGTGCTGGTCCTGCTCGTCCTCGCGCTCATCGTCTACGCCACGGTCAGCAAGTCGGCCGACTGGTTCTCGAGCGAGGGGGTGGGTGGCGTTCTCTCGACCACCTGGGAGCCCTCGACCGGGCACTTCGGCGCCGGGGCGCTCATCCTGATGACCCTGATCGTCGCCGCGGTCGCGCTCGTGATCGCGGTCCCGATCAGCATCGGCATCGCGCTCTTCGTCACCGAGATCGCGCCCCGCCGGGCCCGCCTGCCGATCGTCTTCGTGATCGACCTGCTCGCCGCGATCCCGTCGGTGGTGTTCGGTCTCTGGATGCTCCGCCAGCTCGCCGGCCCCCTCGCCGACGTCTACGGGAGCGTGCACGACGCCGTCGGTGGCGTTCCGCTGCTCGGTGATCTGTTCGGCGACCCGAGCGCCTCGGGGCTGGCGCTGATGACCGCCGGGCTCGTCGTCGGGATCATGATCACGCCGATCATCACCGCCATCACCCGCGAGATCTTCGCCACCACCCCGGTCGCCCAGAAGGAGGCGACCCTGGCGATGGGCGCCACCCGCTGGGAGATGATCCGCGGCGCCATGTTCCCCCACGCCCGCAGCGGCGTCGTCGCCGCGGTGATCATCGGGTTCGGGCGGGCGGTCGGCGAGACCATCGCGGTCGCGCTGGTGGTCGGCTCGTCACAGAAGCTCTCCGCCAACCTGCTCGGGCCCGGTGACACCATGGCCGGCATCATCGCCAACCAGTTCGGCGAGGCCGCCGGGGTCCAGCGCTCGGCGCTCATCGGGCTCGGCGTGGTGCTGCTCGTGCTCACCATCGTCGTCGGGGCCTTCGCCCGTTGGGTCATCCGGCGCTCGAACCGGCGGATGGGGTTGGCGGCGTGAGCGCCGTCCCGACCACCGTGGCGGCTCCCGGGGCTTCGATCCTGCGCCCGCGGCGCGGCACCGGCGCCCGTCGGTTCCGCAGTGGCCTGGCGACCACGCTGATCGTGCTCGCGTTCGTCGTGGCGCTGGTCCCGCTCGTGGCGGTGGTCTGGTACGTCACGAAGCAGGGTCTGAAGGTGTTCTCGTGGACGTTCCTCACCACCGATCTGCCCTTCAGCACCCGCAGCGTCGAGGGGGGGATGGGGCCGGCGGTCGTCGGCACGATCGTCATCACCCTCGGTGCGACCGCCATGGCCGTGCCGCTCGGCGTCCTCGGAGGCATCTACCTCAACGAGTACGGCGGGCGCAGCCGGTTCGCGTCGCTGGTGCGGTTCCTCTCCGAGGTCCTCACCGGCGTGCCCTCCATCGTGATGGGGCTGTTCGTCTACACGTTCTGGGTCCTGCGGGTGAAGGAGCAGACCGGGTTCGCCGGCGCGCTCGCCCTGGCCTGCCTGATGCTGCCGGTCGTCATCCGCACCTCCGAGGAGATGTTGCGCCTGGTGCCCCACGAGCTGCGGGAGGGCAGCCTGGCCCTCGGGAGCCGGCAGTCGCGCACCATCCGCACCGTCGTGCTGCCCCACGCCGCCCCGGGGATCGTGAGCGGGTCGCTGTTGGCGGTGGCCCGCGCCGCCGGTGAGACGGCGCCGCTGCTCTTCACCATCGGGGCGATCCAGACCGCCAACTGGAGCCTGTTCTCCGGGACCAACACCGCCCTGTCGACCCAGATCTTCGGGAACGCCAACTCGCCCTTCCTCCCGGCCCAGGACCGGGCGTTCGGGGCGGCGTTCACCCTCATCCTGATCGTCTTCGTCGCCACCGCCCTGGCCCGGGTGGTGACGATCCTGTACACCCGCCGGACGTCGGGAGCGTCGTGAACCCGGAGGAACCCGTGACCGACATGATGGCTGCCACCCCGGCCGAAACTACGATCGCCGACGTGACCGATCCCGGGCCGGGCGACTCCTCCGTTCCGCCCGAGCCGACCGGACCCGTCCGCGAGAACGTCTTCGTCCTCGACGGGGTGGAGGTCCGCTACAGCGGCGTTCGGGCCGTCACCGGGGTCGACCTCGACATCGCCCGCAACGAGATCACCGCCTTCATCGGCCCGTCGGGCTGCGGCAAGACCACGGTGCTGCGGAGTCTCAACCGCATGCACGACCTCACCCGCGGGGCCGAGGTGCTCGGCTCCATCACCTACCACGGTGAGAACCTCTACGGCCCCAAGGTCGACCCGGCCGAGGTGCGTCGGCGGATCGGGATGGTCTTCCAGAAGCCCAACCCGTTCCCGAAGTCGATCTACGACAACATCGCCTACGGGCCCCGCATCAACGGCACCCGCAAGCGGGCGGTGCTCGACGACATCGTCGAGCACGCCCTGACGCGCGCCGCCCTCTGGGGCGAGGTCAAGGACAAGCTCAAGTCGAGTGCCCTGTCGTTGTCGGGCGGTCAGGCCCAGCGCCTGTGCATCGCCCGGTCGCTGGCGGTCGAGCCCGACGTGCTGCTCATGGACGAGCCCTGCTCGGCCCTCGACCCGATCGCCACGGCGCGGATCGAGGACCTCATGGAGGAGCTCAAGGAAGACCTCACCATCGTGATCGTCACCCACAACATGCAGCAGGCCGCCCGCGTGTCGGACCGCACGGCCTTCTACACCGCCGAGGCCGACGAGCACGGTCGGCGGGTGGGTCGCCTGGTCGAGTACGACGTCACCGAGACGATCTTCACGAAGCCGTCCGACCCGCGGACGGAGGGCTACATCACCGGGAGGTTCGGGTGAAGCTCTGGCCGTCGACCCACGAGGACCTCGGCCCGGCCCTCGAGGAGTACCGCGCCCTCGCCCTCGACGCCACCGCCGACCGCGAGCGGGTGGCCCTGGCCGTCGCCTCGGCCGACGTCGGCATCGTCGTCGTCGACGCCCAGGGGCGCGAGGTCGTCCGCAGCCTCGGGGCCGAGCGCTTCCGGGCTGCCCGCCACGCCGACGCGCTGGCCCACGAGGTCATCGAGCGCCTGCTCCGGGGTGCCCTCGCCGGCGAGGAGGCCGAGGAGGAGCTCTCCCTGTTCGGCCCGCCGCGCGAGACGCTGGTCGTCCTGGGAGTGCCGTTGCGCAACACCTCGATGGAGATCGTCGGTGCCGCCGCGTACGTCCGCGACATCACCGAGCTGCGCCGGGTCGAGAGCGTGCGGCGCGACTTCGTCGCCAACGTGAGTCACGAGCTCAAGACCCCGATCGGCGCCATGGCGTTGCTCGCCGAGACCTTCCAGGCCACCGACGACCTCGAGGTCGGGCGTCGGCTTGCGGCCCAGCTGCACCGGGAGGCCGAACGCCTCGCCCGCATCGTCGACGACCTGCTCGACCTCAGTGAGGTCGAGGCCCATCAGCGCACCGCACGCGACCGGGTCCCGGTGGCGCGGGTGGTCGCCGAGGCCGTGGACCGGGTGCGGCCACACGCGCTCGCCCGCGACATCCCGTTGGCCGTGGCCGACGACGGTGGTGACGAGGTCGTCCTGGGCGACGTTCGCCAGCTCGTCGGCGCGCTGACCAACCTGCTCGACAACGCGGTCAAGTACTCCGATGCCGGCGAGGTGGTCGAGGTCGGGGTGACCGTGGGTGAGGACCGGCTGGTGATCGGAGTCCGCGACCACGGCATCGGGATCCCGTCGCGTGACCTCGAGCGGATCTTCGAACGCTTCTACCGGGTCGATCCGGCGCGCAGTCGGGCCACCGGTGGGACGGGCCTCGGGCTGGCCATCGTTCGTCACGTCGCCCAGGCGCACGGTGGCGAGGTCACGGTCGAGTCCATCGAGGGACAGGGATCGGTCTTCCGCCTGTCGTTGCCCCGGGTGGTCGAGGGCCCATGAGTCCCGAACGGCCGACGATCCTGGTCGTCGACGACGAGGAGTCGTACCGCGATGCGCTCCAGGTGGCCCTCGAGCAGGAGGGGTTCACCGTCGAGACAGCCGCCGACGGAGCCGA
>Ga0075471_10001702_pt1 | contig 14524 bp, 11 predicted proteins | sample DEB19_08_DNA_2_FD_74787 | JGI IMG/M metagenome (GOLD analysis project Ga0075471, IMG submission 74787) | Aqueous microbial communities from the Delaware River and Bay under freshwater to marine salinity gradient to study organic matter... | ecosystem: Environmental > Aquatic > Marine > Coastal ... | reverse complement strand
CGACAGCATGCCCTCGAGGGTCGTGTCTTCGCTGTTGATGATGACGACCGGCGACGTCGAGGTGAACTCGGTGCGCTTGATGCGCGAGCCGGTTACGGTCACCTGCTGCAGTTCGTCTTTGGCGGCCTCGCTCTTCTTGGCGGTGCCCTGTTCCTGCTCTTGCGCATACGCCGCAGCCTGCGTGAGCAAGGCAGCGACCAACGCGGAGACCAATCCGACGTGTTTGTTGCGGATCATGAAAAACCTTCCCTGATGCTGTTGGTTGGCGGTTGAACGGAGCGACGTTGCGACCCAGTTTCAACCTAGCCCACAAGTATCCGACACGTGGGTGCAACAATTCAACCTTCGGCAGAGTTGCCGCAATCGCCCCGCCCGTTGTAAAAATACAACGCCTCCCGGCGACGTCACTAGCGCATCGACAGGACATCGTTGTAGCGTTTGCCCTTCCGACTCAAGTTCATTTTTCAGGAATCGAACGAATGCAATCCTATTGGCGCGCACTGCTCTCGGTTGTCGGCATGGTCGTGACGTCCGGCGCCGGGGCGGGACCTCTGCCGGTCGAGGCGTTCGGAACCACGCCCGTGATCGACAACGCGACCTTGTCAGCCGATGGTCGTTATCTCGCTTCGTCGGTCGCGGGCGACCAGGTTTCGCTCGTCATCCTCGATCGCAGCGTCAAAAAAATCACGCAGCGGGTGAACTTCGATCAGAAATTGAAGTTGCGTGGCATGGGCTTCATCGATGATCGGGTCCTGATCGCGCAATTCACGACCACGTTCGCCGATCAGGGCGATACGGAGTCGAAGGCCGAGCTGCCGGCGTGGTTTGCCATCGACGCGACGACGGGTGCTTCGCGCCAGCTGCTCGAGGCGAAAACCAACAACCGCTTGCTGCCATCGAGCGGCAGCCTGCTCTCGCGGCACGGCGCCGCGCCGGGCGAACTGCTGATGTCGGCACGACTGCTCGCGAACGCGGCCGCGGGCGCGATGGCCGACTCGGCCTCGAGTTCGGTGCTCAGCGTGAATCCGCTCACCGGTGCCTGGCGCGTCGTCGAAAAGGGCAATCCGCTCACGCGCGAATGGTTCGTGGACCAGGACGGCGCGATCGTCGGTCGCGGCGAGTTCTACGCCAAAGATCAAAAGACCACGCTGCGCGTCAAAGAAGGTGACGATTACCGCGCGTTCTACGAATTCACCGATCCGGATCTGCGGGTGATCGGCTTGGCGGCCGACCGCAAAGCGGTGCTCGCCATCGGCGCGCGCGACCGACCGCGCGTCGCGTTGTGGCGCATTCCCTTCGACGGTTCGGGTCCGCAGTTGTTGTATGAAGACGAGCGCCATGACGTCGAAGGCGTGGTGCGCGATGCGAACGATCGCAGCTTGCAGGGCGTGCGACTCGGCGGTCTCGACCAGGCGGTGCATTGGCTCGACGATGCCGCCGCAGCGCGCGTGCGCGCACTCGAAGCCGCCCTGCCCGGTCGGCACATCGAAATTTTCGGCTACACGCGCGACAACAAGCAGGTGCTCGCCTTCGCAGGCAGTCGCAATCATCCCGGCGCCTATTATCTCGTCGACTTCTCGACCAACCGCGCCGAAGTCGTCGGCCAGGAATACCCGCCGCTCGCCAAAGCCGCGCTCGGCACCGTGCGCTCGATCACCTATCGCGCGCGCGACGGTTACGAAATCCCCGCCTATCTGACTTTGCCGCCCGGTGGCGAATCCAAAAATCTGCCGCTCGTCGTGCTGCCGCATGGCGGGCCGCGCGCACGCGACTCCGGCACCAGTTTCGATTGGTGGTCGCAGTTCATCGCATCCCGCGGTTACGCCGTGTTGCAACCACAATTTCGCGGCTCGACGGGCTTCGGACAAAAACACGAACTCGCGGGCTATCGGCAGTGGGGACAACTGATGCAGCACGACGTCACCGACGGCGTGAAGTATCTGATCGAAAACGGCACGGCGGATGCGAGCCGCGTGTGCATCGTCGGGGCGAGCTACGGCGGCTATGCCGCCCTCGCCGGTGCGACCTTTACGCCGGAGCTTTACCGTTGCGCCGTGAGCGTGGCGGGCGTGTCGGATCTGGTCGAGATGTTGCGCTGGGTCGAAGGCCGCGGCGGCGTCGACAATCCGGCGGTTCGATTCTGGCGCAAACACATCGGCGTCGCCTCGGATCCGAACGTCATCGCCTACTCACCGGTCCGCGCGGCCGAGCGCATCAAAAGCCACGTGATGATGATGCACGGCGAGGACGACACGGTCGTCCCCTACATGCAGACGGAATTCATGGTGACGGCGATGAAACGCGCCAACGTGAAGCACGACTTGGTGAAACTCAAATCCGAGGATCACTGGCTGTCGCGCAGTCCGAGCCGCATCGAGATGCTCGCGCAACTCGAGCAATTCCTTGAGGCGAATCTCGGCAGCGCTGCGCCGGCGCGCTGACGCTCAGAGCGCGCCCGAGAACACGGCGCGAACGTACTCGGGCGCGACCGTGCGGCAGTAGTGCGTGCCGCGAAAGCGCTCGGGCATCAGCTTCCAGCGCCAGTCGTCCCACAGCGCAAGCTGCGCTTTGGCGCGCAGATGCGGCGCGCCGTCGGCGCCGACGTACGCGAACTCGAACGGCTTGATGAATTCTTTGCCCATGAAGCCGACGTCGTCGGCATCGAGCATGATGCGGTGCGGCGCCCACTTGGCCGCACGACGTTCATCCGCGGACATCGCCGCCCACACGCCCTGCACCGTGCGTCGATTGATTTCGCGGCAAGTGTAGTCATCGCCCCGGGCGTTGCCCGCACCGAAGTGGGCGTTGATGTGATCGGCCGACTTGGTCTTGCAGGCGATGAGCACGGGAATGCCCCGACCCCCGTCGCGACGCTCGACGAACTGCTGCGTCTCGAGCGGGTCGATCTGCGGCTTGCTCTTCACGAATGCGTCGAACGTCGGCTGCACGGTGTTTTTGGCCACCAGCGTCGTGCCCGCGAGTACTTGCTGAATGTCGCGGCAATAGGCATCGGAGGTGACGAGCGGAACGGTGCCGCGCGCCATATCCGCCGCCGCGATCGTGCCGATGCCGTACAGCAAAAGCGCACCCAGAGAAGCCACGACTCGAATCATCGGCAACGCTCCCATCTTTGATCGTGCCACCTTAACCGCAACGCGGTGCGACGTCGAACACCCAGCTCTGGGCCTCACGCCGCGCCGGCGACGGGATCATCGTCAAGCGCCGCCCGTCCGACTCGGCGGCATCGCGCACCGTATCGAGTCGCCAACCCTGCTCCTGCCAACGCTGCAGGTTGCGCCGATAATGCAGTTGGATCGCATCGGCCTTCACCGACAGATCGCCCACCGACCCCTCGGCCGGCAACGGCGGTTCGATCGCCTCGACGATCGCGCGATCTTCGAGCACGACCGAGGCATTGCGACGGTCGCTGATGCCATCGAAGAACGAGCTCGTGAAGAAGTTGCGTGCATTGACGAGATAGGACCGGGTGCTGCCCGCATCGACCGGCGTTTCGAACACGTATTGGTAACTCGCCATGCGCGCATCGATGTGTATGCGCGTGATGAACGACGCGGGACCGTGATAGTGCGTGCCGGCACGCGGTTTGGCCGTCTCGTTGCGCAAATGGCGCAGCAAACCTTTGCTCGGTCGCTCGAAGGTCAGATCGGCGCCGGCGCCCCAGGCGTGTTCGACGATGTCGTAATCGGGAATGCGAAAATTTGGATTGCGGCCTTTGCTGCCGAAGAAATGGACGAACTCGGCATGCGCGAAGTCGAGCGCGTTCTCGACCAAGCGCCGATAGTTGGCCCGGATGTCGAACACCGCGTTCGTGCAACGCCAGGCGGGATCGTCCCATTCCGGGATCGGCATGATGGGCGGCCGCTCGGACTCCGGCAAATCACCCAGAAACGCGAACACGAGTCCGTAACGCTCGAGGGTCGGATACGCATCGACCCGCGCGCGTCCGCCGGGCGCGGGCTGATCCGGACCGTTCGACGGGATGCGTTGGCAGAGCCCCGCACCATCGAACTCCCAACCGTGATACGGACAGGCGACGTGATCGCCGCGCACCGAGCCCTGCGCGAGCGAACCGAAGCGGTGCACGCAAACGTTCGAGAGACAATGCGCCACGCCCTTCGAATCGCGGAACAACACGAAGTGCCGCCCCAACATGCGGACTTTGAGCGGCTGCGTGCCGAGTTCGCGCGACAAAGCCGCCGCATACCAGAAATTGACGTACATCAGCCTGGATACTCCGCGATGCCCGCGAGGGAACGCCGCGGGGAAACGTGATCGGTTTGCACCTGCGCGACGACCTTGCCGGATGCGATGTCGAATTTGCAGGCGATGCCGGTGAAGATGTTCGAGCTGAGCGCATGGCGCTGATCGGCGCATACGGTGATCTGTGCGAAGCCGTAGCCGAACTGCGACAGATCGATGGTTTGCATGACGCGCCCGTCCTCGGCATAGCGCTCGACGTGATCGCCGCGCGTGACGAGCAAAGTACCATCCGCGAGGTATGCCAGCGCGATGAACCAGCGTCGATCGTACAGATCGTCGCCGGGAATCACCGCCAGATCGGGCAGCTGGCGCCGCGCCTCGAGGTCGTAACGCATCAGGCGTTTGCCGGTCTCGGTGGTGTACGCCATGACGCGCTCCGCGGGATGCAGCGACAGGTGCGTGACGCCTTTGAACCCCGACAGTTCGCGGGCGTGCTCGACCTCGTACTCTTCCTGCAGCACAAAGTTTCGGTCGAACTTCACGATGCGTCCGAAACCGATGTGATCCGACCCCGGCACGAATTGCATGTGCGAGCCGCGATAGGGCTGGGTGCCGATCAGCGTCTCGCCGAAATAGACGCTGCCGTCGCGGGCAAACACGGCGGCGCCGAATGCACGATGCGCGAACTTGTGCATCGGCATCTGGCGACCGAACCGATCGATGCGGATCACCGCCTGGGTGTGGATGTCGAAGCCCCACAAAGTCTGCTGACGATCAAAATTCAGCCCCATGATCAGGTGTCGGTGACCCGTGGTCCACAACACGCCTTTGGGTTTGAGATCCGCGTCGAATTGCAAAATGCGACCGAGGCCGGCGTGATCGTCGGTCGGATCATTGAGATACGTGCAGCCGAGAAACACGTCGCCGCGCGCGAACGGCTGCATCGTATTTTCGAGCACGTACCGATAATCGACGACCTGCAAACTCATAGCGCGAAGCCGTAAACGTACACGGGCAGCGAAGTGACGCCGGTGACCAACATCCAGATCATGCCGATGCGGCCCCAGCGTTTGTGCGTGGCGCTGAACGCACCGGGTATCGGCGGGCTCGGAAACTTGCGCAAGGAGGCGACGATCAGCCCCGCCCAGATGAAGATCGTGGTGATCGCGAAGAAGGTATGGAAATAGATCCAGAAGTCGAGCGTTGCCGTGCCGGCATAACTGCTCGCGCTGGTGGCGGCGAAAATGCCGCCCTGCATGCGCAAGTTGAATTCGAACAAACCGACCACCGCGGCGAGCAACACGGCCAACCCGACCTGCAGCAACTTGTGGCGCGCATAGTCACCGCGCCGCGCGAGCGACCAGTTGTAGAGCACGATCGGCACCACCGCCAGCAAGGCGACGATGACGATATCCATCAACAAATCGGCGCGCGTACCGAGAAAACCCTGCGGAAACATCGAAGACCCCCTATTTCGTTTTTTGCTTTTGAACCTGCGCCGCCTGTGCACGCAGGCCGGCGAGCGAGAACACGGTGATGTCGGCCGCCAACTCACGCACCGCCTGCGCGTTGGCGAACACGGGTGAACCCGCACGCTGCAAGACATCACCCATGAACATGAAATAAACGCACTGCGACAACACGCTGCGTACGCCGCGTTCGACACACGCGTCGTCGACGTCGACGCCCTGCACTTCGCGCACGAGTTCGCGCAGCTCGCGCCGCTCCGTGCCGTCGACGTCGAGTCCGGCGGCATCGAACGCGCCGCTGGGGTTCACCACTTCGAGCGCGGCCAGACGCGGCAGCTGCGAATGGGTCGAGACGAACAAGGTGAGCAGACGCAAGACGAGCGCTTCGAGCCGCACCGCCACGGCGGACTTCGCTGCGGGCTTCGGCAGATGCGCCGTGAAGGACGCCGCACGCGCAAGTTCGCGCTGCATCACCGCCCTGTAGAGCCCGAGCTTGCCGCCGAAGTAATAGTTGACGGAGTTCAGGTTCGTGCCGGCGCGCTGCACGATGGCGCGGACGGCCGTGCCTTCGTAGCCGGAGACGGCGAACAAGGCGACCGCGGCGTCAAGGATGCGCTCGCGGGCTGCCTCGGGCGAGACAGCATCGAGCGCCACGGAGGGAACGGCGTTGGCGGGCATGTAAACGAGCGTAATAAACGATCGTTTACATTGCAAGCGGAGCTATACGCCTGCCCGCTCCGGGCGCCGGCAGCGGCCGAATACGTCGAGTTCGGGCCTATGGGCCTGCGTTGTCACGTCGAGCAGACCGAGCACCGAGTGGAACCAATGATCCTGCGAGATCGGTTGGCGGCGATTGGCGAGCAGACAGGCGTTGTCGACGCCGAGACGTCGCGCGAAGCCCTCGCCCTGCCAGAACACCATGGGGACCCGAGTCTGCAACTCGGGCGCGATCGCGTAGGGCAAGGCGTGCAGGAACACGCCGTTCTCGCCCAAAGATTCACCGTGGTCGGACACGTACCAGAGCGCCGCATCGAGTTTCGGCGCGCGCTCGGCGAGCATCGCGATGGTGCGCGCGAGCACATGGTCGGTGTAAAGCAAAGTGTTGTCGTAGGCGTTGACGATCTCGGCGACGCTGCACTTCGAAAAGTCGACTTGCTTGCACGCCGGGGTGAAACGCTCGAACGCCGGCGGATAGCGCAGGTGGTAGCCGGGTCCGTGGCTGCCGATCAGATGCAGGATGATGACTTTGTGCGGCGCGGGCGCATCGAGTTCGACCGCGAGGTCACGCAGCAGGATTTCGTCGAAGCAGGGTTGGCCGGGCCGACACAGCGCAGGATCGGGCTTCGCGTCGGGCCGACGCTCGCCGATGTTGCGGCAGACGCCCTTGCAATCGGAATTGTTGCCGTACCAGGACACTGAGAAGCCGGCGCGCCGCAAGGCATCGAGCAGGTTGTCGCGCGCACTCGCGCGAGCGGATGAAAAATCGGCGCGACCCAGATCGGAAAACATGCAGGGCACGGAGATCGCCGTCGAGGTGCCGCAGGAGCTGACGTCGGTGAAATACACGAGACCCGGCACCTGCGCGAGTTGCGGCATCGTCGCGCGTGCATAACCACCCAGCTGCGCGTTGGCCGCACGCGCCGTCTCGCCGACCACGAGCACCACCGCCGTCGGCCGTTGTGCGCCCTCGCCCGTCCAGCGCGACCCGCGCTTGGCATCGGCGGCGATCGCCTCGTACGGCAGCTTCGGTCGCGACACTTCCATCGCGTAGCTGCCGACGCCGCTCAGATAATTGAAGGGCACGAGCAGATGCCGCAATTCGCGATGATTGCGCAACAGCGAGGCCTGATCCTGATAGAACACCGCCGCGATCACGCCGATGCCCGCGAGCGTCGCGGCGAGAACGCCTGCCTTGTGCAGCAACTCGCGCTGCCAGCTGATCTTGGCGAGCGGCATGCGCCACACCACGAGCGCCGGCACCATGCCCATCAAAAAGATGTAGCCCAGCAATTTGAGCGTCAAAAGTTCCGCCGACTCGGCCGGATCGGTCTCGAACACGTTGCGGATCATCACTTTGTCGATGAACACGCCGTAGGTGTCGATGAAATAGGTGGCGAGCGCGCCGAGCAGAAGGATGATGATCAGCGCCGGCTTGACGACGGGACGGATCGCGAACGGCGTGAGAAACAAATTCACGGCGAGAAACGCGAGCAGCGCCACCGAGCCGTGGAACAAAAGATCGTGCAGGGACGCGATCGGTCGAACTTCCTGCACGCGCGCCCAAAATGGCAGATTCATCGCGAACAGGCACCAGAGCGCGACGCAAGCAGTCAGCGCGGTCGCCGAGAGCTGCGGCCAGAGTCCGTCGCGCTTCATCGACCGCCCGTGTCGTGATCGCGGTCGGGACGATGGTACGGATCGACGTGCGCCATCAAGTTCAGCACCCGATGCCGTTGCATCACGCGCTCGCGCGCCGTGACGGCGATGTCGTGACCTTGTTCGACGTTGATGGACGGGTCGACCTCGAGATGCGCGTCGACCACGATCAGATCACCCATCTTGCGGGTGCGCATGTCGTGCACGGCGAGCACGCCGGGCGTCTCGCGCAAGGTTTTCAGAATGGCGGCGACCTCTTCGTCGTCGGCGGCGCGGTCCATCAGATCGTGCAACGCATCCCAACCGAAGCTGAAGCCCATCTTGCCGACCATGAGACCCACGACCAGTGCCGCGAGCGGGTCGAGCAACGGGTAGCCCGCGATGTTGCCGATGATGCCGATCGCGACCACAAGCGATGAGGCCGCATCGGAGCGCGCGTGCCAGGCGTTGGCGACCAGCATGCTCGATTTGACGTGCTGCGCGATGCGCAGCATGTAGCGGAACAACAATTCTTTGGCGACCAAGGCCGCGATCGCGACCCAGAGCGCGGCGTAGTGCACCGTCGGGATCGACGCCGGATCTTGCAGTTTGCGAAACGCCGACTCGAGCATGCCGACGCCGACCAGCAGCAACAGCAAACCGAGAATCAGCGAGGCGGCCGTCTCGAAGCGGTGGTGGCCGTACGGATGTTCGGCATCGGCGTCGCTGCGACTGTGCCGGTTGGCGAGCAACACCACGAAATCCGAAACGAGATCGGAGAGCGAATGGATGCCGTCGGCGATCAAAGCCTGCGAGCGCGTGAAGATTCCGGCCGTGATCTGCACGGAGGTGAGCACGACGTTGACGAGCACGCTGACCCAGGTGCTGCGCGAGGCGGCGCGAGCCCGCTCGGCCGGGCTGACCACGGTATCGTCCGGATCGTCGTGATTGTCGTGAAAATCCATGCCGCGCGAGTATATCGGGACACCCGGCGCGGCGGCACGATAAGCTTGGCGGCATGACGATGCCGCCCCGACCCGCCGCCCACGACCATCGCTTCGGCGCCGACAACAGCGCCGCCGAACGGGGTACGCGACTTGTCATGTGGATCACCGCGGTCACCATGGTGATCGAGATCGTCGCCGGCTGGTGGTTCAATTCCATGGCGCTGCTGGCGGACGGCTGGCACATGAGTTCGCACGCGCTCGCCATCGGCCTGAGCGCGTACGCCTATGCAGCCGCACGCCGCGAGGCCGACGATCACCGCTATGCCTTCGGCACCTGGAAGATCGAAGTCCTGGGCGGCTTCGCAAGCGCCGTCCTGCTGCTGGGCGTGGCCGCACTGATGGTCGGCGGCTCGATCGAACGTCTCTTCCGTCCGGCGGCGATCCGTTACGAGGAGGCGATCGCCATCGCCGTGCTCGGTCTGATCGTCAACGTTGCCTGCGCCGTGGTGCTCGCGCGCGCCCACGATCACGATCACGATCACGATCATCATCACGATCATCACGAACACCATGATCACGAGTCGCATCACGATTTGAATTTGCGCGCCGCGTATTTGCACGTCGTCGCCGATGCGGCCACGTCGGTGCTGGCGATCGCGGCACTGGTTGGCGGGCTCTTGTTCGGCTGGGCGTGGCTCGACCCGGTGATGGGCATCGTCGGCGCCGTCCTCGTGGCGACCTGGGCCCGCGGCTTGATCCGATCGACGAGCAGCGTCTTGCTCGATCGCGAAATGGATCATCCGATCGTCGCGCAGCTGCACCGGACCTTCGATGCGGACCCGCGCACCGAACTGACGGACCTGCACGTCTGGCGGGTCGGTCGCCGCGCCTATGCCTGCGCGCTCGCCCTGCGCACGGACGACCGCGGCGTCACGCCCGAGGCACTGCGCGCACGCCTCGCGGCGTACCCCGAAATCGTGCATTCGACCATCGAAGTCGAACATCGTTGAGAGTCGCGCGGGGTTTGGCTACCCTGCCGACCGCCCGACAAAGACCCGAAGACCCGGAGTTTCGCATGCAAGTCGACATCATTCTCGAGCCGGACCTGACGCCGACCCAAGTGGCGGAACTCGGCCGCAAAGCGGAGTCCTACGGAATCCGGGCCGTGTGGTCATCCAACTATTTTGCGCACTGGGATTGCTTCATGTCGCTCGTGCCGCTCGCGCAGTCGACCTCCAGAATTTTGATGGGGCCGCTCGCGGTCAGCCCCTTCGAGATGCACCCGCTCAAAATCGCCAACAGCCTGCTGTCGCTCAACGAACTGTCGAACGGACGCGCGGTGATCGCGGTCGGCGCCGGTGAAGGCAACATCGACGCGATGCGCATCCAGCGCCCCGAGAAGATCGTGCGCGCTACCCGCGAAGGCATCGAAATCGTCCGCATGGCCGGTCGTGGTCAACTCGCGCAAGGATTCAAGGGCGAAGATTTCGGCATCAACCTGCCCTGCACTTATCCGTGGCTGAAGTCGCCGACGCAACCTTTGGTCTACGGCACGGCCTATCGCGAGCAAATGTTGCGCATGGAAGCGCGGGTCGCGGACGGCGTGTTCATCGGCTGCACGCCGCCGGAAGTGATGGCCCAGGCGATGGAGCAAGTCAAAGAAGGCGCGGCGAAACGCACGGCGGACATGGGACCGCTGCACACCAACACGTTCTGGGCCTGGCATTTGAAGCGCAATCGCGCCGAGGGCTATCGCGAATCACGACGTGAACTCGCGTGGCGCGCGATCAAACTGCAGAAAGAGATGCTGTTGCAGTGCCTGAACGAGGACGAAGCGAATCTCGTACGCGCCAATTACGAGAAGTTCGTCGCCGCCTGGTTCGATCGCTCGGGCAACATCCAGGGCGTCCCCGAAGCCATCCCCAACCGCTTGTGCGAATACTTCACCTCGACCGGTGGCCTCGAGGATCTCGATCGCGAGATCGAGCGCTTCCGGATGTTCGGCCGCGCCGGTCTCACCGAAGTCGCGCTACGCCTGCACGATCAGCCGATGGAAGCGCTCGAAATCATCGGCGAGCACGTGTTGCCTAAACTGCGCTGAGCGCCGCACGCTGCACGACGCCGCCGTCGCGCAGCACGCTGCCATACAAGGTGCTGCGCTCGCGCGGGGTACGCCCGACCGAGCGGATCGCGGCGATCATCGCATCGGCATCCATTTGCTGACCGTTGACCCCGCCCGCTGCGCGCGTGATCGATTCGTTCATGAGCACGCCGCCGAGATCGTTCGCGCCGGCATCGAGCACCGCGAGCGCGCCGTCGCGCCCCATCTTCACCCACGAAACCTGCACGTTCGGAATCAGACGACCGAAGGTGAGACGCGCCACCGCATGCATCAGCACGGCCTCGCGGAAACTCGGCCCGTTGCGCGCCAGCCCGCGACGCCATATCGGCGCTTCCATGTGCACGAACGGCAGCGGCACGAATTCCGTGAAGCCGCCCGTCTCGCGCTGCAAGTTGCGGATCGCGAGCAGATGACGCGCCCAATGCACCGGCGACTCGAGGTGTCCGAACATGATGGTCGACGTACTGCGCAGGCCGATCTCGTGCGCGTGCCGCATCACGTCCAGCCATTCGGCGGAATCGAGTTTGTCGGGACACAAGTGCGCGCGGACGTCGTCGCAAAGAATTTCGGCGGCCGTACCGGGCAACGTACGCAAGCCGGCGGCCGCGAGTTCACGCAGATAGTCGCGCACCGACATGCCCAGCGTTTCGGCACCGTGGCGGATCTCGAGCGGCGAGAACGCATGCACGTGCATGTCGGGCACGGCCTCGACCACGGCACGCACGATGCCGAGGTAGGTATGGCCCGTGTATTTGGGATGAATGCCGCCTTGCAGGCACACTTCCGTGGCACCGCGTTCGGCGGCCTCACGAACTCGCGCCGCGATCTCGGCAAGGTCGAGATCGTACCCGGGGCCGCGCAACGCGCGCGCGCTGCGACCTTTGGCGAAGGCGCAAAATCCGCAGGAGTACGTGCAGACGTTGGTGTAGTTGATGTTGCGATTGACGACGTAAGTGACGGCATCGCCGACTTGGTCGCGACGCAGCGCGTCGGCCGCACGCAGCACGGCATGATAGTCAGCGCCGTCGGCCGCGAACAACGTCACGAGGTCGCGCTCGACGGGTTCGTGCTGCGCCTGCAAACGCTCGAGCACGGCGGCGACGCGCGGCGACGGCTTGCCTGCGGCGCGCTTCGCGAGACCGAGTTCACGCGCCGGCGGCGGCGTACCCGCCCCTGCGACCCAGCCATCGGCAAGCAGATATCCCGACGCATCGACGCGCCGCCTCACGGCCGTGCGCAGCGCAGGGTCTAGCCAGCGCTGCGGCTCGGCGGCATACGCGGGCACGATCGCCAATCTTTGTACGAGCACGCGACCGGCGAGTTCCGTCTCGCGCTCGAGTTTTTGCAACTCGGGCCACGGCGCCTCGGGGTTCACGTGATCGGGCGTCACGGGCGACACGCCGCCCCAGTCGTTCACGCCCGCCTGCACGAGCGCCGTCAAAGAACCCGCACTCAAATTCGGCGGCGCCTGGATAGACATGTTCGCACCGAAAATCAGCCGCGCCATCGCGATCGTCCATTGCAATTCTTCGAGCGACGGCTCGACGGAGTCGGCCATGCGGGTGCCGGGCTTGGCGCGGAAGTTCTGGACGATGATTTCCTGGATGTGGCCGTAGCGTTCGTGCAGATCGCGAATCGCGAGCAGCGTTTCGATTCGTTCGCGTCGCGTCTCGCCGATGCCGATCAAAAGTCCGGTGGTGAACGGGACGGCCATCTCGCCCGCGGCGCGCAAGGTCGCAAGCCGCACCGTCGGGTGTTTGTCCGGCGAACGGTGATGCGGCCCGCCCTTCGCGCACAAACGCTCGGCCGCGCTCTCGAGCATGATGCCCATCGAAGCGGACACCGGTCGCAATTTGGCCAGATCCGTCGCCGTCATCACGCCCGGATTCAGATGCGGCAACAAGCCCGTCTGTTCGAACACCAAGCGCGCGCAGTGCGCGAGATAGTCGAGCGTGCTGGCGAAACCGAGCTCGGCGAGTTCGACGCGCGCGGCCGCATAGCGTCGCTCGGGCTGATCGCCCAAGGTGAACAGCGCTTCGTGACACCCGGCGCGCACGCCCTCGGTCGCGATCGCGAGCACTTCTTCAGGGCGCAAATAGACTTTCGCGCCCTTCGGCAACGGCGCCGCAAAGGTGCAGTAGTGACAAACGTCGCGACAGGCTTTGGTGAGCGGAATGAATACTTTGCGCGAATAACCGACGCGCATGCCGAACCCGGCGAGCGTCATCGCGGCGGCGCGCGCGAGCAACGCCGGCAAATCGTTTTCCTCGGCGAGCAGCAGCGCCTGCTCGGCCGGCATCGGCTCGCCCTCCAGATCTTCGGGCACGTCGACGTCGTGCGCGAGGCCTGCGACCTCGATCCGCAAGGCGTGCAGACCCGCGCGATGGGCGGCGGCCAAATGCGCCGCGGCGCTGCCGGCCCCGAATTGCGGCACGAGTGCATTCGGCAGCCGCAACCACAAGGCATTCGTACCGGTGCCGTGACGATCGGGCACCACCGCAAGATCGGCGGCGGAGGCGCGCTCGACGAGCGCGTCGATCTCGGCGGACGACACCTGTGGCACATCGGCTGGCACGACGAGCATCGCGTCGAAACGCGGCGCGCAGTGTTGCGCCGCGCATTGCACCGCCGCATTCAAACCCGTGCCGTGATCGTGCAAACGTTCGACGTTCGCCGGCAGTGCGAGCGCGTGGTCGGGCGACACCACGATGACGTGATCAATGCGCTGCGCGCCGGCGAGCGCGCCGAGCACGCGCCGCAACATGCTCTCGACGAGATGCACGCGTCGCACCGGCGACATCACGCCGGCGAGACGGGACTTGCCTTCGCCGAGCGTACGCACCGGCACGACTGCGACGACCTTGCTCACCCGCGTATCACGCAATGCGTTCACGATGCGCGCCGTCCGGAAGGCGCCGCGGCGGCGCGCAAGCGCGCGGCCAATTCGAGCGACGCGTCGGCCACGCGCTCGCGATCTTCGAGCGATTGCATCAGCGTCTGCGTCGCGGTGAATTCGATGCCGAGCGCGCGTGCGGCCGACTCGTCGACGCGATCTACCACGTAGCCATCGACCAATGATCCGTAATGACGCACGACGGTCGCGAGATCGGCTTGCACGCCTAGCTCACCCATGATTTTCGCCGTGGGTCCCTTCACCGCCCGCCCCCCGATCAACGGTGACACTGCGATCAGCGGCACTCGCGCGGCACGCAGCGCGGCGCGCAGGCCGGGCACGGCGAGTATCGGGTCGATGCTCAAATACGGATTCGAGGGACAGAGCACGATGGCTTGCAGGTCCGGTGAGCGCAGCAAGGTCTCGAGCTCGGCGGTCGGTCGCGCTTGCGATGCGCCGCGAAACTCGAGCGCGCGCACGGCCGGCTCGCAGCGCAAGCGGACGAAGTAATGCTGGA
>Ga0075471_10001701_pt1 | contig 14526 bp, 6 predicted proteins | sample DEB19_08_DNA_2_FD_74787 | JGI IMG/M metagenome (GOLD analysis project Ga0075471, IMG submission 74787) | Aqueous microbial communities from the Delaware River and Bay under freshwater to marine salinity gradient to study organic matter... | ecosystem: Environmental > Aquatic > Marine > Coastal ... | reverse complement strand
CCGTGGCGCGGGCCTGGCTCTCGAACTGTCCTCCGTACTCGAGGAAGTAGCCCTCCGGCAGCCGGATCGAGGCATCGACCGCGCGGCGGATGTCGGCGACGGCCCCGGCGAGATCGCGGCCCTGCGTGTTGCACCGGATCACGATCCGCCGCCGGGCCGCCTCGCGGTTGACGGAGCTCGGGCCGATGCCGTCGCCGACCTCGGCCAGCGCGGCGAGCTCGATCTGGCCACGCCGACCGGGGAGCTCGATTCGCAGCCGCCCGAGGTTCGAGAAGTCGTTCCGCGCCCGGTCCTCGAGCCGCACGAGCAGGTCGAACCGCCGCTGGCCCTCGAGGACCTGCGACACCACCCTGCCCTGCAGCGCCGTCTGCATTTCCGCCGCGACCGCCTCGCGGGTGAGGCCGTGCCGGGCGAGCTCCTCGGGCTTGAGGCGGATGTGCAGCTCGTCCGCCTCGCGGATCGGCTCGATCACCGGGGGCGTCAGCCCAGGGAGGCTTTCCAGCGTTTCCTTGGTCTTCTCGGCGATCGCCAGCAGCTCGTCCAGGTCGTCGCCGTGCACCTTGATGGCGATCTGCGCGTAGACGCCGCTGATCATGTGGCTGATGAGGTGCGCCAGCGGCTGCTCAACCTCGATGTCAACGCCGGGCACCTGGCGGCGGAGCGTGGCCAGCAGGTCGGCCAGCACGGCGTCGCGGCTCCGGCGGCTGTCGGGGTTCATCGCGAGGATGTACTCGCTGGAGCTCACCGGCATCGCATGCTCGTCGAGTTCGGCACGACCGGTCCGGCGGACGAACGACAGGATCTCCCCGAGCGGATTCGCGTCGGAGCGACGCAGGGCCGCGAGCTGGTCGTCGATCGTCCGGGCGACCGCATTCGAGGCGGCCAGCGACGATCCCGGCGGCAGCGAGACGTTGACCTGGATGCTGCCCTCGTCGAAGTGCGGGAGAAAGTTGCGGCCCAGCCGGGCCATCTCCCAGCCGGCCCATGCCACGGCGGCCCAGGAGAGCACGAGCAGCGCCCCTGGCACCGCCATGCTCAATCGCACGAGCGGCGCGGCCAGCCGCTTGAGCAGCGTTAGCAGGGGGCTGTCTCCCCGGCGGTGTGCCGCACGCGACGATGGCAGGAGATAGGACGCGAGTACCGGCGTCACCGTCACGGAGACGAGCAGCGACGCGAGGATCGAGACGATGTAGGCGATGCCGAGCGGCGCGAACAGCCGGCCCTCCACGCCGGAGAGCGCGAACAGCGGCAGGAACACGAGCACGACCACGGCCGTTCCGAACACGATCGCGGAGCGGATCTCGCGGCTGGCGTCGTACACCACAGCCAGCGCGGGCCGCGGCTGCTCTGCGGCGTCGTTCTCCGCGAGACGTCGGAAGATGTTTTCCACGTCGACGATGGCGTCGTCCACGAGCTCGCCCATGCCCACCGCCAGGCCGCCGAGCGTCATCACGTTCAGGGAGAGTCCCGCGGTCGACACGAGCCCGCACAGCCGGAACACCACGGCGGTGATCACGAGCGACAGCGGGATCGCCAGCAGGGTGATGAACGTGGTGCGGAGATTGAGCAGGAACAGGAAGAGCACGACGACGACCAGCCCCGCCCCGATCAGCAGCGACTCGGCGACGTTGTGGATGCCGCGGTCGATGAAGCCACGCAGCCGGAACAGGCCCGGCTCGAGCACGATCCAGTCGGGCAGCGACGTTCGCAATTCGGCGAAGGCCTCCTCGATCCGGTCGGTGAGCTGGCGGGTGTCGGCGTGGGGCTGCTTGGCGATCGTGAACACCACCCCGGGAAGCCCGTTGATCCCGCCGTCGCCCCGCTTGGCCTGCGGCCCTTCCACGACCCGGGCCACCTGCTCGAGGAGGACCGGACGAACGTCGCTCGCCTTGACGGGCACTCGCCGCAAATCCTCGATGACGCGGCCGGAGTCGGGGCCGAGCCGTCCGAGGATCCGGATCGGCCGCTCCGTCTCACCCTGCGTGGCGAAGCCGCCGCTGGTGTTGATGTTGCTCGCGGCCAGGGCGCGCTCGACGTCCTCGAGCGTCACGCCGTATTCGAGGAGGGCGGCGGGCTCGACGAGGATCTGGTACTGCTTGCGCTCCCCGCCCTGGACGAACACCTCCGCCACGCCCGGGATCTTGCGCAGCCTCGGCCGCACGACCCAGTCGGCGATCGTCCGCAGTTCCATCTGGGCGGCGAGTCGCCCGTCGGGGGAGTCTCCGTCGCCGCGGGCACCCGGCCGCTCGTGCATGCCGGCGATCACGATTTGACCCATGATCGACGCCGTCGGCGTCATCTGCGGCCGGATGCCTTCTGGGAGCATGCCGCCGAGCGTGGCCAGTCGTTCCTGCACGATCTGCCGCGCGGCGAGTATCTGGCTCGACCAGCCGAAGTCGACCGTGATCACCGAAAGACCGGCCGTGGTCTGGCTGCGCACATCGACCACGCCGCCGGCCCCCAGGAGCGCGACCTCGATCGGCTGCGTGACGAGCGTCTCGGCCTCCTCGGTCGCGAGGCCCGGGCACTCGGTGATCACCACCACCCGCGGCCGATCGAGGTCGGGAAACAGGTCGATCGGCAGCGTCGCTGCCAGATAGGAGCCGTAGCACAGCAGCCCAAGTGCCGCGGCAAGCACCACAGATCGGTTTCGCAGGGAGAAGCCGATCACGGCGTCGATCATGAAGAGCTACTTTCCGGCGGCCGCCTCGGCTTCGTGTCGACCGGCCTCGTGCACGGTTCCATCGGCGTGCACGTGCATGGCTGTCGGTCCAGTCTCCCCCCGAGACGCCCGCCGGATGCGTTCGATCGCTGCGGCCGCGTTCCACGCCACGCGGGTGCCCGCCACCAGGCTGCCGTCGTGTGCAAGCACCACGTGAAGTCGATCCTCGTGGAGCACGCGCACCTCGTCCCGCGCGAACTGGATGGCCTCGGTTCGAAAGGCGTACTGCTTTGTCTGCCGAAACACGTAGGCCCGCGGGCCATCGCGGACCACGGCCGCGCGCGGCACGACGAAGACGTTCTCGAGGCGGTCGACGGCGACCCGCAGCCGCAGCCGGCTGCCGGGGCGGAATCGCCACAGCACCCGCGTGTCGCCCGCCTGCTGATAGGTCTGCCACTGGTTTTCCAGCGGCAGAAAGAAGGCGAACGTGCGGGTGATCGGATCGACAGTGTTCGAGATGTGGTCGATGGGAATCCGCTGGCGGAACTCCGGCCAGCCGGCCCGGTCGGCCTCGTCGACGTCGAGCTCGACCCCCAGTCCGCGCCGGGCCGCCTCCTGCACCAGTGGCATGTCATCCTTGAAGCCGCGGCCCTCCACGAGAAGCCGGCGGTGGTCCGCCAGGTGCATGAGCACCATGCCGGCCTCGACATGCTGGCCGAGTTCGACGTCAAGAGAATGCACCTCGAAAGCGAACGGCAGCGTGCCCTGCACCGCATCGGCGTTCGGCTCCCCGGCGGAACGGTGGGCAGCGACCTCCGCCGGCGCCTTCACGACAATCTCGGTGACGAACTGCCCTGCGGCGGCATCGTCGATGCTCTTCTGCGAAAGGCCCCGGGCCACCAGGTCCTGGCGGTAGGCCTCCACCGTCGCCTGCATCCTGTCGAGCTGGTTTTCGATCTCGAAAATGCGGGTCTGTGCCAGCGCCCCCGACTGCGCGAGTTGTTCGAGCCGCCTGAGCTGCCGGGTGGAGATCTCGATCTCCTTCATAGCCTTGAAGAGCTCGAGCTGCGACTTGTGGACCGGATCGCTGACCAGCCGAATCGTGAACAGCGGCGAGTCCGGTGCGACGGTTGTGCCAGGGAAGGCGTGCACCTTCGTGATCGTGCCCGAGATCGGGGCGGTCACACCGCGATCGCTGACTCCCGGACGGTCCACGACGACGCCGGGAATGTCGATGACCTTCCAATACGCCGTCGGCTCGAGGGGCTTCATCTCGAGCTGGAGGTTGCCACGGGCCTCCGGCGTGAGCGTCACCGTCCCCGGATCGGCCGCGACAGCCATGGAGACGAGGCTTGCAGCGACCGCGACGGCTACGCCTGGCCGCCATCCTCGCCTGTGCGGCGCTGCTGCTGTGTGGAACGCACCTGGAGCGGGGAAGACCAGTGAGGCATCGGCAAGCGGCGGCATGCATGGAGCTTATCAAAACGTGCCCGAAAGCGCCGACGCCGAACTGAGGAGAAAGAAAGCCACTGTCGTTCGTCACGAGGCGACACCGCCTGCATGTTGCCGGCCGCTGTGATGAAGCCTATTCTCACGTTCTCACGGAAGGCGTCAGGCCCACAGTTCTCGACCTCGACTGCACCCACGAGGGCCCGCTGAGCACGATTCCCGCCGTCGCCGTCAGGCCTTTGGGATCATGGCGGGTTGGATGCTGACCAGTGCACAGATGGATGGCCGACGCACGGTCGCCCTGCTGCTGGGAGGGGGTGCTGTCGTCGTCGCACGTGCTGTGCGGGTTGTTCACGGCGTTTCTCCACCAACGAAAGGGCTTCATCCGGCTATGAACGCTCACGGTGTTCGCAACTCACGCCGCGCCCTCCTCCTGACGTTCGCCGCGTGTGCCGCGCTTTCGGCTTCGGTCGCGTGTGCCGCGACGGTGGAGCCGGCGGCTGCACGGCCGAATATCCTCCTCATCCTCGCCGACAACTGGCGGTGGCCGACCGCGGGCGCCCTGGGCGACCCGATGGCCCGCACGCCCGTGTTCGACCGCATCGTCCGCGAGGGTGTGCTGTTCACGCACACGTTCAATCCGGTGCCGTCCTGTTCCCCGACACGCGCCTGCCTGCTCACCGGCCGCTACGCGCACGAGCTCGGCGAGCGCGCCAGCCTCTGGAGCGGTTTTCCCCGGGACACGCCGGTGGTCACGGAGCTGCTGCGCGAAGCGGGCTACGAGATCGGCTATGCCGGCAAGCCGTGGGCCCCCGGCGATTTCCAGGTTTCAGGCTGGGATGAGAACCCGGTCGGCCCGAAGTACCAGGGCTTCGCGGAGTTTCACGCCGCCCGCGATCGCTCCCGGCCGTTCTTCTTCTGGATCGGCAACACCGACACCGCAACCCGCGGTGGCAGGCTGCCGTACCTCGACGCAGCCCGAAAGACGCTCGATGCGAAAGCCCTCGTCGTGCCGCCCGAACTGCCCGACTGCCCGGAAGTCCGCGACGATCTCCTCAACTACTACGGCGGCGTGATGGCGCTCGACCAGGAGGCCGCCCGCGCTCTCGCCGTGCTCGAGCAGGCCGGACAGCTCGACGACACGGTCGTGATCTACACCAGCGACAACGGCTGGCAGATGCCCCGCGGCCTGGCCAACTGCTACGACGCCGGGTCCCGGGTGCCGCTTGCCGTGCGCTGGGGCAACCGCCTTGCCGCCGGCCGCGCTGTCGACGCCTTCGTGAACGTCGCCGACATGGGCCCCACGTTCCTGGAGCTCGCGGGGCTCGTGCCGCCGCCCGTCATGACGATGCGGAGCATCCGCGGGCTGCTGCTGGGCGATGCCGATCAGGCGCCGCGGGACGCCGTGTTCATGGAGCGCGAGCGGCACGCCAACGTGCGGCGCGACAACCTCGCCTATCCCGTGCGGGCCGTCCGCACCCGCGACTACCTCTACCTGCGGAACCTGCGGCCCGGCCGCTGGCCCGCCGGTGATCCGGACGTGCTGTTCATCCATGGCCGGCCGTTCGGCGACGTCGACACCACGCGAGTGAAGGATTTCCTGCTGGCCCATCGGGATGATCCGGTCCAGGCAGTGCACATCGCGCGGATCTTCGGCAAGCGGCCTGCGGAGGAGCTCTACGACTGCCGCACCGACCCGCATCAGCTGACGAACGTGGCCGGCAGGCCAGACCATGCCGACGCGCTGGTCCGGCACCGCGAGCGGGTCGATGCCTGGATGCGCGACACCCACGATCCGCGGGTGGATCCCGCGAACGACGTCTGGGACTCGTTTCCCTACTACGGCAAACCCTCCCGCCGCGAGTGATCCGCCGCGCTACCGCCGTGTAAGCCGCGGCTCGAACCAGACGCCCCAGTCGGCGGTCTTTCCATCGCCGCCGTCCTCCGTCTCGAGCGCGAGGCTCCGCACGCCGGAAATGTCGAGGTCGAACGATACCAACTGGTCGGGCCCCAGCCTCTTCGACCGGAAGATCTCCCGTCCGTCGGCGCGGATGACGAACACCACCGAACCGCCCGGCTGCGTGGGCAGGCCGCAGAAGCCGGTGAGTCGATCCCAGCGACCTGCCAGGTCGTAGCGATGCAGCGACGCGGCGTGGGCGTAGATGCCCCGGTCGAATACCCTCCCTGCCGACACGAGCAGCGGATCCCGCCGCGGCAGATGGTCGTAGGCCGGCTTCAGCCAGCCCACGCTCGCCTCCGCCGGTGCCGCGGCGGAGAGCGGCAGCGACTTCTGGTCGGCGTTCGCGTCGGCCGGTGGCACCGTCCGCCTGTCGGCCGACCGGGCCGCGAGGATCGTGCCGGCCAGCGCTCTAGCCCGGCTCCCGGCCGGCAGGCCGTCGCGGATCGTCGCGGCGCGGGCGACATCGCCGCGGTCGAGCGCCGTGGAAAAGCCATCCAGCTCGAACCCCAGCCTCAATGCCTCGATGTCGACGACGCCGTCGGCAGCCACCGCGTAGGCGTGGGTCCAGGTGGTGGTGCCGCCGTTGGAGTGGCAGGCGATGATCCGCAGGGAGGCGGGCCTGCCCGCCACGAGGGCGTCGCAGTCAAGGGTGAAGCTGCCGTCGGGCTGCGGCACCGTCGCGACGGTCCGCGCGTCGTAGTCGCCGCCCCCTTCGGGATCGAGGTAGCCGACCACCGCGTACACCGGTGGCGTGCCCGCGACGCGGCCCGACACCGTGAACGATCGGCCATCCGTGGCCGCGGCGGCGACGGGATTGGCGAGCGCGGCGGTCGCGTCGTCGTGCATCCCCTTCACCGATCCGGAAAACTGCGGATGCGACGCCAGCTGCAGGCCGTCGGCCAGCGTGAGAAATGATCCCTTCCCCTCGCCACGGGTCTCCTCGGCGTAGGTGAGATTGCCGGCGCCCATGAGCGCGGTGCCGTGGGCCGCTGCCTGGGCCTCCGTGGCACGGCAGTGCGGCAGCCCGAGCGCGTGGCCGAGTTCGTGCGCGATGCCGCCGATGAAGATCGAGTTGTGCTTCCCCAGCGAGATCCGACCGTATTGGCCGTCTGTGATCACGGGCTGCCTGCGGCCAAGGTTTCGCACGTCGAGCTCCGGCGAGTCGAGCTGGTAGGCCGTGCCGCTCCTGTGATCGCCACCGGCGTAGTAGGGACTCTTGTGCACGAACGAGAGTGCCTGCGGATCCCAGGTGGCGAGGTTCGTGAAGATCATCACGGTTTCGCGGTCGATGTCGACGCCCGCGGCCTTGAGCACCGGCAGGCACTCCTGGCGGATCCTGCCGCCGTCGGGCGTGCCGTAGTCGGCGAAGCCCCGTTCCCCCACCACCTCGTGGATCACGAGCCTGCCGCGGCCGTCGCGGACGAGCTGGATCGACCGCGGGCCGAGGCCGAGCCGCTCCATCTCCCGTCGGTAGAACCGCTGGATGTGGGTCAGGATCCGGTCGAGCCGGCCACGGTGGTCGGCGGGAAAGTCGCGATCCTTCGCCCGCCAGCAGATCACGTGCAGCCGCCGCGAGCCGGGCTGGGGGCCGTCGGCATGATAGGCGTCGAGGATGTTCCGCGCCGCCGCGGCGACGCCTGCGTCCTCACCCGCCGTGGCGGCCCGTATCTGATCGGAGGCAAACGCCGCTGCTGCCGTCAGAAGGGTCGCGACCACGACGCCGCGCGCCAACGTGGTGTGGAAACGGATCATGTCGCGACCTCGGTCAACGCGCTGGAACACCGCTCCAAGATTGCAACTCCCAGATCACTGCTCGTAGAGCGCATCTCGTGTTGCTGTAGCGACGGCTTGAAAGTCTGGGGAAGGCAGGCGAGAGGGGCGGTGAACGCTCGACGAGCCTGTGGCCGCTTCGGCCACAGCGAGGAGACGTTTGCCGACCCCGAGCCGGTGCTACACCAAAGTCGCATGCGCTCTAGGTCACCGCTCCATCGCCCGTTGGAGCAGATTATGCGTGATCCGCTGCACGCGCTCGTCGGGGCCTCGGGGGCTCGTGTAGACGCTTGGCCGCACATAGCCTGGCGGCGCCGCCAGGCCGTCGGCCCACCAGCAGGTCGCCGCGTTGAAGACGTAGTTGCCCTTGGGCCCGGTGTAGACCGTGGCCGTGTAGGTGCCGCCGTTGGGCTTGCCGGACGCCTGCGTCGGCCCGGTGGCCACGACCTCGAGCGAGGGGATCGGTGCCGGGTCGCCGTGCCATTCCCAGCCGATCAGCCCGGGGATCGCGTCCCCCTGCTGCATGCCGGTGCCGGCATGCACCCAGTGGTCGGGCCGCGTGCAGATCCAGTCGGCGCCGCCCGTGACCGGTCCCGTCGAGTGGGCGCCGATCAGCTCGTTGGCGTAGGGCCGCTCGTGTGCGAGCGAGCTCATCGACGCGAACTCGCGGGTGCCGCCCGGCGGTCCGTAGACGCCCACCCGCTCGAACGACCGCTGCCGTTCGTCGAGCACGATCCTGCCGCAGACGGCGTTGCCCGAGAGGAACGCCACGTTCACGCCGGCCGCGATCGCCGCCTGCACGTTGCGGAACATTTCGATCGTCCAGTATTCGTCGTGTCCCACGCTCAACAGGCCGCGGGCCCGCAGCAGGCCGGCCGGGTCGCGGTGCGTGTCCAGGTTCGAGATGTAGGACACATCGTAGCCCTGGGATTCCATCCAGTAGGCGAGCGGGAATTCCCAGAGGAACCACTCGCCCGAGCCCACCGAGAGCGGCTGGTCGACGATCTGGCAGTACTTGCCGTAGGGCCGGTCGAAGCCGACCTGCACGCCGCCCCCCCAGTACCACTGGTTCTTGCCGTCGTCATACAGGGCGAACTGGTCGGGCCAGCGGTTGTAGGCCTGCCAGGTGAAGTCACTTGCCTGCAGGAGAAAGTCCGCCTTGCGGTCGTCCCGCACGACGAACACGGCGTAGCTCTGCCGCCCTTCCGCGAGGCTCGTGAGCTTGCCCAGATAGACGCCGCTCGGCCAGTCGGCGGGAATCGTGAGCTCCGTGGCCGGCGTCCACGTGCACCGCCGCAGCCGCTTCTCGCCGACGGGCGGGTCGGGCTGCTCGCTGCCCGGGAATTCTCCGAGCCGGGCCATCAGCCTGCCGCCGTCGCCCCCGTACCAGCCGGTGCGGTAGATTTCGATCGTGAACCTGCTCGCGGGACGCGTGCTCACGAAGATCGCGAGCGTGTCGCCGGCGCGGACGCTCGCGTGCGAGCAGTAGCCCTCGATGGCGGGGCTACGGTACTTCGTGGCCGGATCGATGGCGACGTTCGTGATCATCCAATCCCGCGTTCCGGGCCGGGCGTTCTCCGCCTGGATCACGTTCCGGAGCGGCGAGGCCACCGAGGGCTGGCTCGGAACGTCGGCCGCCGACGCCCCCCGTGCAGTCCCGAGCACGGCGGCCGAGCCTGCGGCCGCCAGCCGTGCCACCGCGTCACGGCGTGATAAAGAGTCGTTCCTCGGGTCGCCATCGGACATGGTTTCGGCTCCGCGTTGTGCGGTCTTGGTGGTGCCGCTGGATCGTTCACTTCGCCCGCGCCAGGAAGGCGACGAGATCGGCGATTTCCTGCGGCGAAAGGATCGTGTCGTAGCCCTTCGGCATGAGCGAGACCGAACCAGGCTCGATCGACTCGATCGCGTCCCGCGGAATCCGCTCGCTCGTCGTGACGTTGGTCTGGATCACGACATCCGTCGGCGTCTCCTCGCGGACGATGCCGCTGAAGGCCCGCCCGTCCTCGGTGAGCACCGTCACCGGCTCGTAGCTGCGGACGAAACTCGCGCTCGGCAGCACGATCGCCTCGAGCAGATCGCGCTCCGTGCGGATCTTTCCGATCTTGGAGAGGTCGGGGCCGATCCGACCGCCGACGTAAGCCATCGCATGGCAGCCGGTGCAGGCGGCCTTCGCGGAGACGAAGACGCCGTGCCCGCGGGCCGCGTCCCCCGGCGGCAGCGTTGCCGCCAGCCGTTCGTAGGCTTCTCGCTGCCCAGCGCGGGCCGCGTCGATCTTATCGAGCAACTGCCGACCGCTCGTCTCGTCGCCCGCGGGCAGGGCCGCAACCGCCGCGGCGACGACGTCGCGACCGAGGGCAGAAGGGTCGGCGTGACCGGCGAGGGAGGCGATCGCGGCGGCGAGCGGCTCGCCCCCACGCGTCTTGAAGAGGGGCAGAAGCTGCGCGATGTCGTTGGCGGTGAGCCGGGCGAGCGCGGGGGCGAGCCGCGTGAGCTGGTCGTCGGAGAGCTTCGACGCCTGCAAGGCCGCTGCGGCGGCCGAGCGGTCCAGCGGCGAAGCGTCGACCGCGGTGCCCGCGGAAAGCAGGACCGCCAGCAGCCGCTCGGCAACCGGCCCCGGCAGCGGCTCGGTGCCGCCCGACACCTGCACCAGCTGGGTACAGAGCTTCGGCGACAGACCGTCGGCGGCCGCAAGGGCGAGCAGCTGCGGCCGCATCCGTGTGCGCTGCTCCGGCGAGAGCGCCAGCCGGGCGAACGTATCAATCGCATCGGCGGACGCGGTCGATGAATCACCGCCGATCATGGCGACGAGGGCGTCGACCCATGAATCGGGTGTCTTCTTGGACCGCGCGTCCCGCATCACCTCCAGCGCCTTGGCTCGCCCGCCCGCGCCGCCGCGTGTGGCGGCGGAAATCGCAGTGGCGATCGCCTCGTTCGTGGCCAGCTTGCCGAGGATGCCGACAATTCTCGGCGACTCGTCGGGCCGGGCGGCGGCCCGCTCGAGCTGCGCCGGCACACGGCCCACGAGCGCCTCCGCCCACTCCGGGTGCCCCGAGGCGAGCCACCAGCCTGTCTCGCGCAGGGCGGGGTCGTCGTCGCCGCAGGCGGCGAGCACCCGGTCGCGAAGCGACGCGGCGGTCGGGCCGCCCTGCTGATCGACCGCCACGAGTGCCGCCCGCCTCACCCGCAGATCCGGTGCATCGATCGACGACAGAAGAAGCTCGGGCCGGCCGCCCTCGATCAGGGCGTAGGTGAGCGAGTGCTCAAGCGCCCGGTCGGCGGCCCGTGGGCACGCGGCCAGCACGGCCTTCATCGCCGCTTCGGTGCCGATGCGGCCGAGAGCCTCGGCCGCGGCCCGGCTAGAGGCGGCGTCAGGCCCGGCCACGAGCGCGGCCAGGGCGTCGACCGCCGACTCGTCCCGCACGAGGCCGGCGACATGGGCGGCCGCCTGCCGGACCTCCGACGACGTGTCGGCCAGCCCGCGACGCACGGCGGCGCGGGCGTCGTCACCGTCGATGCCCGCGAGCGTCCAGACCGCGTCGCGCCGAGCGGCGACGGGTGCAGAGGACGACGCGACGATCGCCCCGGTCGCTTCCGCCGCGGGCTGTCCCAAGCGGCGGAGGGCGTCGATCGCCCGGCCGGCGACGGCTGGCCGCGGATCACCGAGGAGGGCGGCGAGCCCGCTGTCATCGAGCCGTGGCCAGTCGATACGCCGGCCCCGGGGATCAAGTGCCGGGGGCGTAGCCAGCCGCCTCACGCGGTAGATCGCCCCGAGCACCGCCGGCTTCTCCAGCTGTGAGGTGGGGCAGCAGAGCTTGTACCAGCCGCCGGTGTCGACGACGAGCAGCGACCCGTCGGCATCCTCGATCACGTCGGTGGGATGGAAGTCGGCGGCGTCGCCGACGACGAAGGGCTCGTCGACGGTGGTGAACGTGGCCCCGTTCGGGACGAGTCGGTGTCGCGACACCGTCCGCAGGTTGAAGCTGCAGGCGAACACGTCCCCCGAGAAGCCGCCGCCGAAGCCGTGCCCCGAGTGCACGTGCAGGCCGCAGGCCGCGGCGGGCCCGAGCTGCACGAGCGCCGGCAGCAGCTCGCCCGTCCGCAGATGCCCGTCGAGCACGCCGTGCTCCTTGCCGTAGACGCCACCGTAGAGTGCGTGGATCACGCCGTCCCGCCTGCCCCCGCCCGGATGCTCGAGGAACGTGGCCGACAGCAGCCGCTCGCCCGCGGACGTGAACGCCACGTCGACGGGGTTGTCCATGCCGCCGGTCATCACGTTCTCGATCTCCCCGATGGGCCGATCGGGCCGGGCGCGGAAGATGTGCGACGCCCGCGTCTTCCAGCCGGGCTTCCCCGGCAGGTCGTGGGTCTGCTCCGCGAACGCCCCCTTGCACCAGTAAAACCAGCCGTCGCGGCCCAGATATGGCCCGTGCATGTCGTTGCCGCAGCCGGTGAGCGTCTTGCCGTCGAACCAGACGGTGCGGTCGTCGGCCATGCCGTCGCCGTCAGTGTCGGTGAGCTTCCAGATCTGCGGGCCGGCGGCGGCGTAGAGCGATCCGCGATGCCAGAGCGTGCCCTGGAGCATCATGAGCCGGTCGGCGAAGAGCGTCCGCGTGTCGAACACGCCGTCGCCGTCCCGGTCCTCGAGCCGGAGGATGCGGTGCTGCGGGTCGGCCTGCTGCTCGACGAGCTTGGCGTTGGAGCCGCTGGATTCGGTGACGTAGAGCCGGCCGCCCTCGTCGAAGGCGGCCGCCACGGGCCGCTCCACGAGCGGCTGCCCCGCCGCCCTTTCGACCACGAACCCGTCAGGCACGCTGATGCCCACGCCGGCGAACCGGAACGTCTCGCCGCCGGACGCGGGCCACGGCGCCGGCACGGCGAGACAGACGACCATGACCACCGCGGTGAACCACCGGCCTGAAACGGATCGCATGCCAGATCTCCACAGGTGTGTCCGAGACATGCCGGGCTGGAACCGCATCATGAGACCGCGCGATCGAGCAGGTTGCGGGTGATCCGCTGCACACGGGCATCGGGACCGTGCGGCCGGCTCCAGTGGGACCAGGGCAGCATGTGCCCCGGCGGCGCGCTCAAACCCTGGCACCAGAAGATCGTTGCCGCGTTGAAGACGAAGTTGTTCTTGGGCCCCGGATAGATGGTGGCCGTCCACTGCTGCGGCCTGACGCCCCCCTGGAGCGCCGTGCCGGCGGCCACGATCTCCAGTCCCGGGATGTCGCCGGGCGGATCGCCGTGGTATTCCCAGCCGACCAGGCCGGGGATGGCGTCGCCCTTCTTCATGCCGGTGCCGCGAAACATCCAGTGGTCGGGCTGCGTGCAGATCCAGTCGCCGCCGCCATTGACGGGATCGACGTTCCTGGCGCCGATCAGGTACCCCTCGTCGGGACCACGATGTGGAAACGGACCCTCGTCGCGTTCCCGGGCGGCGGCGTAGCGGTAGTCGCCGCCGTAGGGACCGCCCCGGAACATGATCCGTTTGGGATTTCCGTCGGTGCTGGGAGACAACGGCGTCACCCAGCAGACGGCGTTGCCGGACAAGAACAGCAGGCTCGTGCCCGCATCGCGCAGCGTCAGCGCATTCTCGTATTGGCGAATGTCCCAATATTCATCGTGGCCGTTGCTCACGAAGGCCTTGAAGCGGCCCGGCCGCGCGTAGTGCGGATCGGTCATGTCGGCATTCGAGCAGTACGTGACGTCGTAGCCCTGCTCCTCGAGCCAGTACGCGAGCGGAAACTCGAAGCAGAGCCACTCGCCGGAGCCGATCGACAACGGATGCTCGTAGATCTGCGCGTACTTGCCGTAGGGACGGTCGAAGCTCACGTCGGCCCACGGGCCCTGGATGCCCTTGGGGTGGGTGTAGACCGAAAAGTCATTCGGCCAGCGGTTGTAGGCCTGCCAGGTGTTGTCGGAGCATTGCAGGCAGATGTCGGCCGGACGGTCGTCCTTGACGACGAACACGACGTAGCTCTGCCAGTAGCCGTGGCCGGTCGTGTCGGGGGTGGTGAGTCTTCCCAGGTAGACTCCGCTGGGCCACTCGGACGGAATCTGCAGCCGCGCGGCGACCGGCCAGCGGCACTCGTGCAGATGACGGTCGCCGCGGGACGATTCGGGAACCGGCTGTGGCCCACACGGCAGCGGCCCGAGGGACCGCATCAGCCGGGCGCCCCGGCCGCCGTAGAAGCCCGTGCGGAAGATGTCGAGCGTGAACGTCCCGGCCACCTTCGTGCTGACGAAGATGTCCAGGGTGTCGCCCGCCGCCACCGATTGCTTTGAGCAGTAGCCCTCGATGTCGGAGGTGCGAAACCCGTTTCGCTCGTCGACCCGCACCCGCGTCAGCTGCCAGTCGGTCGCGCCCTCCAGCGCGTTTTCCGCGCGAATGATGCCCGGCGACGCGCCGCTGGCCGTGCCACCGGCCGCCGAGGCCAAGAGCGGAACGCCCAGCGAAGCCGTCAGAAAACCGCGGCGGTCAGGCTGCATGACGCTCGGCTCCCGGTTCGGCGCTGGATCGGCTCTGTCTCGTCCTGGCGGCAGTCACGGCGAGGCATTCATCGAGATCGCATCAGGCCCCGGGACGCACCAGCGCGCCGCCCTGCCGGGCGCTGGCATCGGAGGCGAAGATCACGTCGAACGTCCGCGCGGCCTCCGCGAAGCTCGTCAGTGGCATGTCCTC
>Ga0075471_10001700_pt1 | contig 14530 bp, 8 predicted proteins | sample DEB19_08_DNA_2_FD_74787 | JGI IMG/M metagenome (GOLD analysis project Ga0075471, IMG submission 74787) | Aqueous microbial communities from the Delaware River and Bay under freshwater to marine salinity gradient to study organic matter... | ecosystem: Environmental > Aquatic > Marine > Coastal ... | reverse complement strand
TCCCGGGAGCCGGCGTATTTGACCAGCGCAGCCATGGATGGCGCAGCGCAGGCAAATCCGAGTGAGCCGTAGCCTGGAGGGCGAAGGCGAACGTCCGGCGACGGGATATGGGGAGCCCGAAGCCGGCGTGTTTGAAAAAGGGCACGACAGGCTGAAGCCTGTCCCACAACTTCGGGGCAACCCCGAGCCGGATTGGGCGAGTCGATGTTGTTGTCCGCGGCACGCATCGACGTGATCAGTGGTTGAAGATGAATTCGGGGGAGTTGAGAAGCGCCCAGAAGACGTCCTCGAGGGCGGCCTTGCGGTCGGCGGCGGCGATCACGGTGGTCACCGTCTCGATTCGTTCTCGCTCCGTCGGCATCCGGCCGTAGCAGCGCACGAACAGGCCGTCGATGATCTCGCTCGCGGGCGTGCCGGCGTCGACCGCCTTGGCCACGAGGCCGCCCTGCTTGATGCGGTCGTTGGCGGCGTCGCCGTTCAGGAGATGGAGCGCCTGCGAGAGGCTGGGATCCATGCGGACGGCGCAGCTGCAGACGTCGTCGCGGGTGGCGCGGCCGAACGTGGTGAGGAAGTAGTTCGTGGTGCGGCCGTCGGCCACCTGCACGGCGCGGGCGCCGAGCGGGAGGCCGGGGAACTTGTTCTTCGTGTCGGTCACCTCCGAGAGCACGTCGAGCAGCACTTCGGCGCGGATCCGCCGCACCGCGGCGTGCGAGAAGTTGACGTCGTCGAGCGCGTTCGTGGCATTCGTTTCGCACGACCGCTGGTAGGTGCGCGAGAGCACGATGTCGCGGACGAGCTGGCGGAAGTCCCAGCCCGAAGCGGCGAACCGGCGGCCGAGTTCGGCAAGCAGCGGGCCGTTGGAGGGTGGATTGCTCACGCGCGCGTCGTCGGGCTCGTGGACGATGCCGCGGCCGAAGAAGTGTGTCCAGGCGATATTCGCCACATGCCTGGCGAAGTAGGGGTTGTCGGCGGAGGTGATCCAGGTGGCGAGGGCTTCGCGACGGTCGCGGTCGGTCACCTTCGGCGATTCGCCCCCGAGAAACTTGGGCGGCATCGCCTGCCCCGTGACCGGATGCTTCATGTCGCCGGAGCCGGAGTCGTAGACGATGAACTCGCGCGGGTCGTCACCGCGCTTGCGGGCGATCTGCTTGAAGAACGCCGCGAAGCCGTAGTAGTCGTCCATCGTCCAGCGGTCGAACGGATGGTTGTGGCACTGCGCGCACTGGATCCGCATCCCCAGGAACGCCTGGGCCACGTTCTCCGCGAGCTTGAGCGTGTCGCGCTCCTGCTGGAAGTAGTTGGTCGGCGGGTTGGTGAAGGTGCCGCCCGAGGCCGAGACGAGGTCGCGCACCATTTTGTCGATCGGCTCGTTGGCGGCGATCCGGCGGTCGAGCCACTGGTGGTAGAGGAGCACCGCCTTGGGGCTCACCTCGTTGTTCACCGAACGAATCTGCAGGATCTCCGCCCACTTCATCACCCACAGTTCGACGAACTCCTTGCGGCCGAGCAGCTCTTCGACGACGCGGGCCCGGCGGTCGGAGCGGTCGTCGGCGAGAAACGCGGCCCGCTCCTCGGGCGTCGGCACGAGGCCAACGAGATCGAGCGTCACGCGCCGCAGGAACGTCTCGTCGTCGCACACGGGCGACGGCGCGATCCGCAGGCTCTCGAGTTTGCGGTCGACGAGTTGGTCGACCCAGGTGCCGCCGGCCTCCTGCGGATAGGTGAAGGCGAGATCCTTCGGGATCACGACGACGGGTGAGCCGACGGTGATCGTGTCGTAGCGGGCCATGATGAAGGCCTCGCCGCGGCTGCCGGTCGTCACGACGCCCTCGGGCGAAACCTTCGCCGTGGGGTCGTTGTTCGAGCCATACCAGCAGAGGTCGGTGACGTCGCGATCGGTGCCGTCGGCGAACCGGGCGACCGCCACGAACGGCTGCCGCACGTCGCTCCCGGCCACGAGCGCCGTGGGCGGGGAGAGGTCGAGGCCGACGAGCTTCGCCACCGGCGCGGGGTCGTCTGGGGCGTTGGCCGCGATCCAGCGCACGAGCGTCGCGGCCAGGTCACTGCCCGGCTCGATCCGCTTGCCGCCGGTGTGCGGCACCGCGCCCGTCGCCTTCGCGACGAGCAGGCTCTCCTGCGGGGCACCGGGATCGATGCGGCGGCCGGGAAACTCACGCGTGATGCGGTGGTAGTCGCCTGCCGGATCGAAGCCGAAGAGCGAGAGCCGAAAGCCGTCCTTGCCGCGGGCCGCGCCGTGGCAGCTGCCCATGTTGCATCCGGCCCGGGCGAACACCGGCATCACGTCGAGGCGAAACGAGAGCGGCGGATCGCTCGACGCCGAGACGACCGTGACCGGAATCTCCCGCACATGCCCCGCGTGTTCGACGACGAGTTTGCCCTCGCCGTCGGCCAGGGGCTTGAGCACGCCGCGTTCCACGGCGAACAGCTTCTCATCGGCGGCCTTGAGCCCGGGCGCGGGCACGTGCTCCGTGTGGCCGTCGGCGAACGTCGCCTGCACGAGCACACGCTGCCGGTCGCGGGCCGAATCGAGCCGGATGCGCGGTGGATAGACCTCGATGCCGACCGGTGCGTCGGCTCGGGCGACGGGCGAAGAGACGACGGCGACCATCATGACCATGATGATCGGCCCGAGTCTGGCCGCGGTTCGGGGCTGCCCACGCCCCATCGCCGGACGTTCGCTGCGGCCCTCCAGGCCTCCGCTCACTCGGACCTGGCTGCGCTCCGCCATCCATGGCTGCGCTGGCCAGCTACGCCGGCTCCCGGGGCATGGGCAGCCCCTCACGGTTTCCCAAAGCTTCATGGAGTTGCCCCTCCGGCGGCGGCGACGGCGGGTGGCAGCGGCTTGTCGATCCGCAGGGACGTCGCCGCCATCTGATGGATCATGATCGCGTCGCCGACCGGCACTTCGATCCTGCAGATGATGTTGTCGTGCTTGCCAGGCGGGGCGTCGGTCGCGACGGTGAGCGGGAATTCGAGCGTTTCGGTACCCGCGGCCAGGTCGAGTGTCGGTGCCTCCACCTTGTTCGGCAGTCCCACCAGCCGCGCCTTCGCCGTGCCGGTGAACGTGGGAGGCTTCGCCGCCTTGTAGACGAGCTTCACGGTGCCGCCCTGCTCGACGACCGCCTTCTCGGCGGTCATCTCGACGAGCGGTTCCACGATCGCGAGCGTCAACGGCCGGCTGGCGACGACCATGCCCTTCGCCACGCGCTTGCCGGCAGCTTTTTTGTCGGGCTTCTGCCCCTCCGGCACGAGCGTGGCTGTGAGGGCGAGTTGCCATTCCTTGAGCGGTGCGTCGCCGGAGCACGTGATCGGGAACGCCACCTCCGTCTCACTCTCCTTCACCTCCACGGCCGAGGCGCCGATGCCCGGCGGCCGAAACGGCATCTCGAGCCGCACTCGGCCTGCGTAGCCCTCGGCCCGGTTCACCGAGACCTTGAGATCGAGCGTTCCACGCCGTGCGATCGGCGTCGCCGGCGGCGCACACTCGATGGACGCCGGCGCCTCTTCGACGACCGCCACCGAGAGACGATCGCTGAACGACGTGCGATAGGGCGTGCGGTTTGGCTCGCCAAACACGAGGTCGGTGCCCTGGCGAAGGCTTCCTACTTCCTGCGCAGCCTCGCCGTCGCCGCGGACCACCCGAACCGGCGTCGCCGCCGTTCCCGGCGCCGCGTCGGCGGCTGCCTCGAACACCACGATGCAATTCGGCGCGGGGTCGGAGATGGTGGCCGGCGAGGCCGCGACCCCGGCCGGCAGGCCGGAAAACTCGAGCCGCACCGGGTCGCCGCACTCGGTGCGGGCGGCGTTGAACACGAGCGCCGTGCGATTGCCACGGGGCACCGCCGCCACGAGCCGCTGCTGGGTCTTCGTCTGCGCCGGGGGCACGCTCACGGTCACCTGCGGCACGATCGATTCGACGTCGATCCAGTAGATGAATTCGGGACCGCCGCGACGCTCGAAGTCGCTCACGCGCAGCAGGAACGCCCCTTCGTCGGGAACGGTCACCTGCACGAGGCTGTCAGGACCGTCGGCATCGTCGCTGCTCGTGATGCGCTCGCGCTTGTCGTTGGCACGATGGGCCGCGATCACGAGGTCGACGGGCGATCCGAGACGGCGTCCCCAGCCCGTCGCCTTCCACTTCGTTCCCTTCGGCGCCTCGACGCGAATCCAATCGACGTCTTCCGAGGCGTCGATCCGGCCCGCGATCGCAACCGGCGCGGTGGCCGGGGCCGCTTTCTCAGGCTCATCGTTCGGTTCAACCGCCTGGAAGACGGGAGCGGTCGTGATCCGAAATGGCACCGACATGACTGACGTGCGGCCATCCCGGATGGCCCGCACGCGGCCGAGCCCTTCGCTCCCCGCCGGTGGCAGCGTGACCTGGGCCTTGAACGGGCCCGCCGGATCACCGAACCACTCGACGTCGAGCGTTGCCCCGGGGGCGCCGCCCGGCGGCCAGGCGACATGGGGGATCGGAAAGTCGCCGACATGGAGGACATACAGGGCGTTGCCACCGCCGTAGGCACTCTCGCGCACGCGGAGGAAGTAGTCGCCCTCGCGCGGCACCACGGCGGCGAGTGCGGCGTCTTGCGCGAGCAGGGGATGGTCGTCACAGGCGGCGACCACGAATCCCTCGGCGTCGACGAGTTCGATATGTGGATCGAGCATCTGCTGGTCGAGTCGCACCGCATCGATGACGGCGGCGATCCGTGCACCGGCCTGCAGGTGCACCTTGTAGATGTCGACGTCTTCGTTCTTGACCGCGCCCCATACGGCCCGGCCCCGCTCGAGCGGCGCCGCCTGGGCGAATGAATCGTTCGGCTCCTGCTCCGCCACCTGCTCCGAAGCGTGCACGTGGAACATGCGCAATTCGGAGAGGCCGTCGCTCGTGCGCACCCGCATGCGCTGCGGCCCGGGCGGACAGTCGGCAGGAACCGTAATCCGCGCGGTGAGCGTCTTGTCGTTCTCCACCGTCGGAGCCGCGGCGGTGATGCCTGCCTGCTCGAAGAAGACCTCGGCGGCACCGTCGAGTTCACTGCCGGTGATCTTCACGTCGATGCTCGTGCCCGGCCGAGCCGCGGGCGGTTCGATGCGATCGATCGTGGGTTCCCCGACCGCCGCTCGGCCGGCAAGGCCGAGGAGGATCATCCCCGGCACGGCCAACCGCCATGATCCCGATCGACGCGAGAGCGAACGCGAGCCCATGAGAGCGTGCCGCCGCAGGCGGCCCCGTCAGGCGAGGAGGTCGTTGCGCACCTTGCCGCCGTCCACGATTTCGACCGGGCGGTTGCCCGGTGCGACGAGTTCCTTGTCGGCGACGATTCCCAGGCAGTGGTAGACCGTCGTGGCGAGATCCTCGACCGTGAGCGGCGCATCGGCCGGCTCCGCCGCGATCGCGTCGGACGACCCGTAGACGAGGCCGCGCTTCACGCCGCCGCCCGCGAGCACCACGCTGAACACCTTCGGCCAGTGGTCGCGGCCGGAGTCGGGGTTGATCTTCGGCGTGCGGCCGAACTCGCTCGACACCATCACAAGCGTGCTGTCGAGCAGGCCGCGGCGTTCGAGGTCACGGATGAGCGTGGAATAGGCCTGATCGAAGGGAGGCAGCGTCTTCGTGATCCCGTCGCGGATCTTTTGGTGCATGTCCCAGCCGCCGTAGGAGAGCGTGACGAGCCGCACGCCCGACTCGACGAGACGGCGGGCGAGCAGCATGCGCTGCCCCGCCTCGTGGCGGCCGTATTCGTCGCGCACGGTGTCGGGCTCGGCCTTGATGTCGAACGCGGCGCGGGCCCGGGCGGAGCTCACGAGGTCGTAGGCCCGCGAGTAGAATTCGTCCATCGCCGCGAGGTTCGCGGTGTTCTCGAGCCGTTGGAAGTGCCGCCCCACGGTGTCACGCAGCCGCTGCCGCGTGGCGAACCGCTCGGGATCGACCCCGCCCGGGAGCGCGAGATCGCGAACGGTGAAGTTGGGGTTGGCCGGGTCGGAGCCGAGCGTGAACGGGCCGAACGCGCTCCCCAGATATCCCGCGCCGGCGTCGGGGGCGGGCAGGTTCGGCAGGCACACGTAGGGGGGCAGCCTCTCACGGGGCCCGAGTTCGTGTGCCACCACGCTACCGAAGCTCGGGTAGGTGAGCGCTGGGCTGGGACGGTAGCCCGTGAACATGTTGTGCGTGCCGCGCTCGTGGGCCGCCTCGCCGTGCGTCATCGAACGCACGACCGTGATCCGGTCGGCGATCTGGGCGGTCTTCGGCAGCAGTTCGTTGAACCGCACGCCCGGCAGGCACGTTTCGATCGAGCCCATCTCGCCGCGGTATTCGAGCGGAGCGAGCGGCTTGGGGTCGAACGTCTCCTGCTGGGCCCAGCCGCCGGGCAGCCAGATGTGGATCACGCTCTGCGCCGTTCCCGTGAAGTGGTGGAACGACTTCGTGTCGGCCCGGGCCGCCTGCATGCGGAACAACGATCCGAGCGAGAGGCCGAGGCCGCCCAGGCATCCGACCTGAAGAAACTCGCGGCGACTACCGGCAAACGGGCCGCGGCACGCCGGCATCGAGGAACCGGAAATCATGGCAGGGCCGTCCTTCACTACTGGATCGCCACGCACCACCCTCCATCACAAGTCGTCCCGGAAAAAAATTTACCACACAGAACGGCGGGGCCGCACTCGCCGGGCACGCGGAGTGCGGCCCGGTCGCTGGAAGTCGCCTGCTGCAAAGACTTTGCGTCGTCAGCGGTCGCGATACCGCCGCCCTTCCACTTTGCCGTGTGCGCGGTAATGCTCGAAGGCGTTCCAGCCGTTGCGGAGCACGTCGAGATTAAGGATCAGGTAGCGAACCGGGTCGAAGTCGGCCGGGGCATACTCGTCGACTGCAGATGCCGGGGGGGCGGACTGCACGTTGATCCTGGAGACCAGAAATTGAAGCGCCCGTTCGTCCGCCCCCTGCATCTCGCGGATCGCCCAGGTGAGCAGGTGCCGCGCCGTGTCGGCCACGATCTCGGCCGACGCCGTCCGATCGCCGATCGCTTCCGTGGCCGAGATCGCGAGCGTGGGGTGGCCTGCGAAGAACGTGGCGTTGATCCAACGCACGTCGGCACCGAAGCGGTTTTCTATCAAGACGAGTTGAGACTCGGGGATCCCCGCCGCAACCTTCCGGTTTGCGAACGCGTAGAGGATGGAATCGGACATCGCTTGCGAGTAGGCATCGCCGCCGATCTCGTTGGCTTCGCGAAGCAGCAGTTCCTCTTCGATTGTCAGCCCTCGATTCACGGGCCGTGACCCATCGCTGACGTCGAGCCCTGCGGCGCCCAGGCCGACGGCGTCGAGGAACGTCTCGACGAGATGCGACTTCACGCTGTCGAAGTGGAGAACGTGCAGTTCGTCGCCGCGGAATACCGAGCGCAGCGTGCGCAGGGCACCGGCATGGCCATACGGAGCATTGCTCAGGAACGCCTCGAACGAATCGTGGTAGCCGCCACGTTTGATGGCTTGGTGGTAGCTCGACCTCAGATACGGGGCCACGTCCCGGACGAAGAACAGCACGGCAGGCCGAATCCCTTGGCGGAGGCAGGCATCACGGATGCGTCGCCACGACTTGACGTCGAGCGATGCGAGCACCTCCGACGAGCAGATGGCGGTGTTCGTGCCGTCGAAGTATCCCTCGATCGTTTCGGCGCAGGCCGCGTCCGTCGCCTTGCCTGCGTGAAAAAGTCCGTAGAACCGTTCAGCATTTCCGGAGGTGATCTCGTCGTCGCGATCCACCGCCCGGACCATGCGGTAAGAAACCCCCTGCTTGGCGAGATCGTCCGCGTTGGTCACGAGAAACGCCTGGAGGGCGCTGGAGCCTGCTTTCGGTCCGCCGGCATGCAGGTAGAGCGTGCGGGTGAGGTTTTTGTCGCGCGGCCCCGCGGCCCACGGCGGCCGGAGTCCGGCGAGCCAGTCGGTGAACCGTGACGGCTGGGGAGCGGCGGTGTGCGGGGGTTGTTCGGGCATGGGATGCGACGGCTGAACGACCGACATTTTCGCAAGGAACCGGCCACCGGCCAAGTCCAAAACGGGCCGGCGGTCAGTCGGCGGTAAACCGCCTGCCGCGGAGCAGATGATGGTAGTGCTGGGCGAAACGATGGGCCTCGTCGCGGACGTATTCCAGGAGGCGGAGCGAGAAGGAGTCGCGTGAGAGTCGCAGGGGCTCGCTGCGGCCAGGCAAGAAAATTTCCTCCTCGCGTTTTGCGAGCGAGATCATGCACGGTGGCTCGATGCCGAGCGCATCGACCGCGTCGAGCGCCGCCGAGAGCTGTCCCTTGCCGCCGTCGACGAGAAAGATGTCGGGCAGCGGCTCGCCCTCGCGCACGAGCCGGGCGAATCGGCGAGACACCACTTCGTGGATGCTCTTGAAGTCGTCGATGCCATCGACCGTCTTGATGCGGTAGCGCTTGTAGCCCGGCTTGAACGGCAGGCCGTCGATGAATTGCACGAGGCTGGCGACGGTCTCGTCGCCGGCCAGATGGGCGATGTCCACGCCCTCGATCACGCGCGGGGGCTTCTTCAGGCCGAGCACCTTCTCCAGGCCGGCGAGGCCCTTCCTGGGGTCGACGAGAAACACCTCCGGCTGCACATTCTCCTCGAGATCACCACGTTGATCGAGCGTCTCGAGCAGCCGGATCTCGTCGCGGAGCCGGGCGGCCTTCTCGAATTCGAGCGCCATGGAGGCGGCGAGCATGTCCTGCCGCATCTCTTCCAGGAGCCGCTTCTTGCCCCCTTCGAGAAATGTCTTCAGCCGGTTGATGTCCTTGCGGTAGTCGGCTTTCGTGATCCGCAGGTTGCAGGGGGCGGTGCACTGGCCGATCGAGGCGAGCAGGCAGGGCCGGAACCAGCGCCACTGCTCGTCGTCGGCCTCGATGTCGAGCGTGCAGGTGCGAAACTTGAAGATCCGCTGGAGCACCACGATCGCGCCGCGCAGGCTGCCGGCGCTCGTGAAGGGGCCGTAGAGCTTCACGCCCTTCTGCCGCGGCGTGCGCGTGAACTCGACGCGGGGAAAGTCCTCGTGCGTCGTGATCTGGAGATACGGAAACGTCTTGTCGTCCTTGAGGTCGCTGTTGAACCGTGGCTGCACGTCCTTCACGAGCCGGCTCTCGAGGAGGAGGGCATCGACCTCGCTCTCCGCCTCGAGGAAGTCGATGTCGCGGATCTCACGCACGAGGTCGGCCGTGCGCCGATCGAGCTCGGCGGCCTTGAGGAAGTAGCTGCCGGCGCGGGCCCGCAGGTTCTTCGCCTTGCCCACGTAGATCACGCGGCCGGCAGCGTCTTTCATCAGATACACGCCGGGCGTCGTCGGAAACGACCGCACCTTCTCGGCGGCGAGCGAGCGGTCGCTCGCCGCCGCGGCAACGCCGGTGTCGGCGGGCGACGTCTCCGCGGCAGACCGCCGGCGGTCTCCCGTGGGATCAGTCGAAAGCTCGGCGCCATCGCTGGCGGAGGGATGGTCGGGGTTCGGGGTGTCGCGGCGGTTCGCTGTCATGGGAGCTGCGATCCAGTGTAGCCGTTCGGCAGCGGCCGATCCGTCGCGTTCGCTTCGCTTGAGGTGTCGTGGGTGACCGGGCTATTCTTCGCGCTCACCGGCATGGAGGAGATGATGACGAGGTGTTCCAACTGCGGCTGCGGCGAGTTCGTGTCGCACGCCGTGCTTTGGCCGGAATTGCGCGAGGCCTGGCAACTGACCGAGGCCGAGGCCGCCTCCATCGACGACCAGCAGGGACGGATCTGCCGAACCTGCGAGGCGAGCCTGCGGGGCGTCGCCCTTGGCAACGCGATCCGGCGCGCCGTCGGCACCGACCGCACGCTCCGTGAGTTTGTGACGGAGCCGCGCGCACAGGCCCTGCGGATCCTCGATATCAACGGGGTGCACGCGCTCTCCGCGACGCTGGCGACGCTGCCGGGCTACGTGCGGGGAAATCATCCCGCGGTCGATCTGCACGCCCTTCCCTATGCAGAGGGCGCGTTCGATCTCGTCATCCATTCCGATACGCTCGAACACATCGAGCACCCGATCCGTGGGCTCGAGGAGTGCCGGCGGGTGCTCGCCCAGGGGGGGTGCGTCTGCTTCACCGTTCCGGTGATCGTCGGTCGCCTCTCCCGATCACGGGCGGGGCTTCCGCCGAGCTATCACGGCAGGCCTGGTGAAAGCGAGCACGATTACCTCGTGCACACAGAGTTCGGTGCCGATGCATGGACGTATCTGTTCCGTGCCGGATTCACCGACATCGCGATCTGCCAGGTCGAGTATCCCGCGGCGACCGCCTTCACCGCCCACAAGCCGGCGACGTCGCATGCGGGCGGGCCGGGGGCCGCACTCTATGACCAGGACGGCCTGCGCAGCATCCACAACCACGAGTTCATGAACGACCCGCGGTTTCTGCGAGCCTACGCCCGCGGCATCGCGGCCGTGGGGACCGATTATCGCTGGCACTGGCGGGTGCACGTTGGGCTGTGGGCCGCCACGTGTGCGGCAAAGCTCGAAGGCGATTTCGTGGAATGCGGTGTCAATCGGGGCTTTCTCAGCTCCGCGATCATGGCCCTCCTCGACTGGGACCGCACCGGGAAGACGTTCTATCTGCTCGACACGTTTTCGGGGCTCGACGACCGCCACATCTCGGCGGAGGAACGGGAAGACGGGATCCTTGATCGCAACAAGCAGGCGCTCGCCAGCGGCTTTTACACGACCGACGTGGACGCAGTCCGCCGGAATTTCTCCGAATGGCGCAACGTGAGGATCATCCCGGGCACGATTCCCGATACCCTCGAGGCGATCGACGCGGCCTCGATCGCCTTCCTCCACCTCGATCTCAATTGCTCACCGCCTGAGGTCGCCGCGGCGGAGGCTCTTTGGGATCGCATCCGCCCAGGCGGAATGGTGCTGCTCGACGACTACGCGTACGACGGCTATCGGTCGCAGAAACTGGGCATGGACCGCTTTGCCGCGGGCAGGAACGTGGCCATCCTGTCGCTTCCGACCGGCCAAGGGCTGATCTGCAAGCCGCCGCACTGACGCTCGGGCGCCGGCTCATGCGCCGACGAGTCCCCTGAGGTCGCGCTCCAGGGCGTCGAGTCGCTCCTGCAGGCTCGTCTTCGTCGCGGCGAGCGTGGCGGCGGGGCCGGGCGCCGCGGCAGCGAACAGATAGAACTTGATCTTGGGCTCGGTGCCAGAGGGGCGGGCGGCGACGGCGTTGGAGAGCGGCGGGAAGCGTCCGTCGCCGAGGAGCGTGCCGGCGCCGGCGAGGCCCGCGAGGTCGAAGATCACGAGGTCGCTCTTCACGCCCGCATAGGTCGTCGGCGAGACGCCCGGCGTCCACGTCGTCAGGCTTGCCTGGTCGCGGGTGCGCACGACGTCGAGGCCGCCGAGGGCCCGCGGCGGCGTGGCCCGAAGCGTGGCCATGATCTCCTTCATCCTGTCCATGCCGCTTGCGCCCGGCAGCATGATCGAGATCTGCCGCTCCTGGTGGCAGCCGTGCTGCACGAACAGGTCGTCGAGCTTCTCGTGTGGCGTGCGGCCGGCGGCCTTGAGCGCGGCTGCCTGCTCGGCCATCAGGAGCGCCGCCACGCTCGCGTCTTTGTCGCGCACGTGCGTGCCCGCCAGATAGCCGTGCGACTCCTCGGTGCCGAACACGAAGTGCTCCGGCCCGAGCCGGTCGATGGCGGAGCAGATCCACTTGAAGCCCACGAGCTCGGTGTCGTCGACCACGAGGCCGTGGGCTTCCGCGATGCGACGGACGAGGCCGCTCGTGACGAGGGTCGTGACGATGAAGTCGCCCGGCTTCCGTTCGCCCCGCGCCTTGCGGCCGGCAATCGCCTGATCGCAGAGCAGGGCGCAGAGCTGGTTGCCCGCGAGCGTGGCCCACGCGCTGCCCGGCTGCCGCGTGAGCGGCGCAGCGGCGCCGAGGCGGTCGCAGTCGGGGTCGCTCGCGAGCACGAGATCGTCGCCGCGGGTCCGGGCCTCGTCGATCGGGCCGGTGAGCACCGCCGGATTCTCGGGATTGGCCACGTGCCCGGGCACGTTGGGGAAGTCGCCGTCGGGCTTCTCGTGCGGGCCGTACACGCGCACACGCTCGAAGCCGGCTCCGCGGAGCACGGGCACGACCGCGCTCGGCCCCACGCCGTGGAGCGGCGTGTAAAGAATGGAAAGATCGCGCGGGCCGGGAGCCGATTGGCGGAGCACCGCCGCCACGAACGCCCTGTCCATCGCCTCCTCGACGAAGCTCACGCGACCGTCGGCCACGCCGGCGTCGAACCGCTCCCGCCGCACCGCGTCGACGCTCATCACGCGGTCGATGATGCCCTTGTCGTGCGGCGGCAACACCTGCACGCCGCCCGCCCAGTAGACCTTCACGGCGTTGTCGCTCGGGGGATTGTGGCTGGCCGTCACCATGATCCCGCAGGTGCTCTTCGTCTCGCGCACGGTGAACGACAGTTCCGGCGTGCTGCGGAATCCGCGCAGAAAAAAGATGCGAAAGCCCGCCGCGAGGAGCACTTCGGCGCAGAGCTTCGCAAAGTGCTCGGAGCGGTGCCGCGTGTCGTAGGCGATCGAACAGGTGGGCGTCTCGCCCGCCGGCATGACGCTCCGCACGTAGTCGGCGAGCCCCTGGGCGCTCTCGCCGATCGTGCGGTCGTTGATGGCGTTCGACCCGACGGGATACATCATCCCCCGCCTGCCCCCCGTGCCGAATGGGATCACCGTCCAGTAGACGTCGTCGAGTTCCTTCCAGCGTCCGGCGTCGATCCGCGCCGCGAGTTCGGGGGCAAACTCGGCGTAGCGCGGCTCCGTGAGCCAGACCCGCATCGTGCGGGCGGAGTGATCGGTGATCGTGCCGGCGGCGCGGGCCGCGTCGATCGCGGCGAGGCGCTGGCCATGGTCGGTCGGCGTCATCGAAGGATCCCTGGGAAGAAGGGGTTGTGGCTGCGGTGGTCTGTTTTCGACGGGCCGTTTTATACTCCGCGGCCACAATGGCCGACACCTTGATCGTGAGCGTTTCGGGGCTGCGCGGCGTCGTCGGATCGACGCTCACGCCGGACGTGGCGGTGCGCTACGCCGCCGCCTTCGCCGCCACGCTGCCGCCGGGGCCGATCGTGATCGGTCGCGACGGCCGCACGCACGGGCCGCTGTTCGCGGCTGCCCTGCGGGATTTTTTCGTGGCCAGCGGTCGCGACGTGATCGATTGCGGCATCGCCGCCACGCCGACCGTCGGGATCGTGGTGCGCGAGGAGCGGGCTGCGGGCGGCATCCAGATTTCCGCGAGCCACAACCCGCCGCAGTACAACGGCCTGAAACTTTTTTCGGCGGCCGGCCGGGTGCTGCCCGCCGCCGTCGGAGCGGACGTGCTCGCGCGGTTTCGCGCGCTGCCGGAGCGGGTGCCGCTGCCGGTTGCCACCCCGGGCTCCGTGCGCGAGGTCGACGGCGGACCGGCGCACGTGCGGCTCGTGGCCGCGACGGTCGACGTCGACGCGATTCGCCGCCGCCGGCCGCGAGTCTGGCTCGACGCCGGCCACGGCGCCGGCAGCCGTGCGGCGCGGCTGCTCTTCGAGCACCTGGGCTGCGAGTTCACGATCGCGGGAGGAGAGCCCGACGGCCTGTTCGAGCATCCGCCCGAACCGACGGCCGAGAACCTGGCAACGATGCTTCCGCGTATCGGGCAACAGCGTGCCGATGTCGGATTTTTTCAGGATCCGGATGCCGACCGGCTGGCGATCGCCACGGCCGACGGACGCTACATCGGCGAGGAAGCGACGCTCGCCTTGTGCGTCGAGGCCGTGCTCGCGAAGACACCGGGGCCGATCGTCGTGAACTGCTCGACGAGTGGCATGGCGGCGGCAATCGCCGCGCGGCAGGGCGTCGCGTGTCACGTGTCTGCCGTCGGCGAAGCGAACGTCGTGGACGCGATGCTCGCGACCGGCGCCATGCTCGGCGGCGAAGGAAACGGCGGCGTGATCGATCCCCGGGTGGTGCTGGTGCGCGACAGTTTCGTGGCCATGGCGCTGGTGCTCGAACGGCTGGCCAGCGGAGGCCCGGGCACGACGATCGACAGTCTGGCCCGCGCGTTGCCACAGATGGTCATGAAGAAGACGAAGATCGATCTCACGCCCGACGTGCAGGGGCCGGGCCTCGCGGCGGCACTCGCCAGGATCGAAACGGCTTTCCCGGGTGCCCGGTCGAGCCGGCTCGACGGCCTGCGGCTCGACTTCCCCGGCGGCTGGCTGCTCGTGCGGGCGAGCAATACCGAGCCGATCGTGCGCCTCGTGGCCGAGGCGACGAGCGAGGCCGCCGTCGACGACGCGCTCGCACGCGCCCGCGCCGCCCTGCTTGCCGCGGCACTCACTACCTAGCCCGGATGGAGCTGCGCCGGCTTCGGGGGAGCGGCAAAAGTCTCCTCACTCAGGCCGCGATCGACGCGCTCGAACCGCGGCTCGCAGAGGCCCGCGACTCCGGCAGGGCAAACCTCGCCGCCATCGCCTCGGCCGAGGCGGCGGC
>Ga0075471_10001699_pt1 | contig 14534 bp, 20 predicted proteins | sample DEB19_08_DNA_2_FD_74787 | JGI IMG/M metagenome (GOLD analysis project Ga0075471, IMG submission 74787) | Aqueous microbial communities from the Delaware River and Bay under freshwater to marine salinity gradient to study organic matter... | ecosystem: Environmental > Aquatic > Marine > Coastal ... | reverse complement strand
GTTCCCACGTTGGCCTGCTTCATCCAAAATCGGCATCAAGTCCACCACATGGCGCTCAAACAAATCCCACTGGTGATAATGACGCAAGTCTTCCATAATGCCCAGGGTATTAATAAGGGCGACATCCGCATCAATACAACTATACTTCGCGGGTTCGCTTCCATTCAAATGCTTCCAAGGAAGCTGACTGGAGTAATAACTAGAGACCCATTCGAGCCCTTTAGGTTCATCAGAACTCAGCAAGTGAAAGGCGTCTTGGAAATCATAGATGCGCCCACCAACAGGAAAACCTTCCTGACGAAGACGAGGCACGTCGAACTGGGCCGCATTCCATCCAACCTTATTAATTGGGGAACTGAGCAGAAGTCGAATCGTGTCGAAGTATTCCGCACTCCACGGCACACTCACAGCATGATGAGGTTTCCAGGCAAAGGAAATCCTTAACATGGCTCCGATCTTTAGCTCTTCTTCATCCTGCTCATCTTCACTCGTGACACTGAGTTTGTATTGAGTTTCAATATCAAAGCTCAGCCACACCCCATCACGTAAGGCTTCTTCAGCCCACGCACGAAACTGTGTTGGAGATGGATCCTCTAGATAGTGCTTTGCATCGAGGGTGTATCGTCCCATTTCACGAAGCGCCCGTTGAACGTCATGCAACCATGCTCCTTGGAAGCGTGTTGGACGCAACGCCAGTTTGGATCCTCCCTCGGTGTCAGCACCAGGAAGCATTTGTGTGGGTGCCAGCGTTGGATAAACTGTATAATAACCTGTTGGACTTGGCTTTCTAACTCGTCGTCCCCGCCATCGAAATAGATCATCGCTACCCACCAATCTCCAAGCTGCTCGTTCACCCATACAAATCACGGTATGGGTACCGATCTCAGGACCAGTCCAATCTTCTAATGGCGTAATGGGAATGGACAGCGGATTGTATCCACACCGCTGCCACATTCGCCTCCACATCGGATGGCTGATTTCCTTCCGCTCAACAACAACTTCGATCCCGTCCCACATAGTTATTCAGTCACTCGGATTCGGCGCCCTCGCCACGAATAATAGTGGAGGGGATCTGACACAGGGGGATCTGACATCCTCCGATTTTCCTCAAGGAATGCAGCAATGCACACATATTGGAGCTTAGTCACATAAAGATCATCTAGTACATCATTAACAGGAAGGTTCAGAAGATAATCTCCACCCGCTTTAGCCAACATTTGCGAAAGGTTTCGGAGTTTTTCCTCCGCTTTAACTGCCTTTGCTGTTTCCCGCTCTAACTCTTTACACGCATCAAGATAGAGCTTCTTATACTTCAAGCGTTTGTGCAAGTCTGGCATGGTTCACCCGTGAAAGAATCTCGTCTAAATGAAGAGGCCGATACTGAGTCTGTTCCACACAGACATTGAAGTACGGCTTCTCAGAACGAAGATATGGTACCAGCTTTTCATGCGTATGTCCATGCACATTTGCAATAATCTTCGGACTATCCAGAGAAAACTGTGCGACAGGAACGTGGGTAAAGAGCAATCCTGCATAACGGTAGCACAGTTGGATCTTCTTGAATCCAATCCGAGAATACACGCCCATGCTCTGTGTATCATGGTTACCAAGAGCCAAGCGCTTGTGCCCATGTAACTTTGGAACAATGGCACTCAGAATCTCGTTACTAAATCCCACGTCACCAAGGAAATAGACATGATCCTGTGGCTTGATAATCTGGTTGTGCATCTCAACCATATACTCATCAGCTTCAGTCGAACGATCAAACTCCGGCCGAACTCTTACACCATGTTCATCCACAAACTTGTAGATGTTCTCATGTCCAAAATGCTGATCAGAGATAAACCATTGATTCACCATTATCCTGCTGCCTCCAAAGCGTATGCTTTCCACCCCACATGATAGACGTTGCGACTGACACCATGATGTACATACGGTTTGTACCCACGATTCAGTGCCATGTTCAAGAAGAATACATCCTCACCGACGTAGCAGGTTCCTCCCCAGATCACAGAAAACCACGGTTCAGGTATCTGCTCAAACACTTGCCTATTGATGAGAGTAAAGCCAAGCCCTAGTACATCGACTTTCTGAATCGTATCTTCTGAAGAACTTTGTACATAATTGCCATTCACACGAGCGGTTGGCCTAAATGGAGCAACTCGGGTTGAATAGTTCGCACCAATAATAGCGACATCAGCTTCTAGAAACTTTTCTAAACCGTCAGCTGGAAAGATCATATCGCTATCGACAAACAGTACATGACTACAATTCTCGCTCTGTGCTTTATGAACAATTGCTGATCGACTTGCCGAAAGAAGTGTCAATGGGCTGAAGAAGAACACGCATATATCTGGGTGAAGCGCTTGAAGTGATAACAGGCACTTCACTGTAGAACTGTGAATTTGTGATGTGCTTGTCGGAACTCCAACGAGAACTCTCGGCATTACCCACCAACCAATGCACGATATTGTGCCCAATCTCTCACGAAGTTACGGCAATGCGGTCTTGCACCAAGCTCAGCTTTTGCCACATGTTCAAATGGACTCCAATGCCCATTGGTCATCAGCATCCGAGCGAGGTTTCGATCTTCTTCCAAAGTCTTTGGATGTGCATGATAACTCACTCGGGCAATACGCCCACATGCCGTCAGAAGTGCATCATCCAAACATTCACTCTCTAACATGTCTTGCTTGTTAATCGTTGGGCAATGCCACTGTCCCCACGGCACAAACGTCGGAACGCTTTTCTCAAACGCTTCTCGCATGTGCTCTGCAACAACACGCATCTCTGGTTGCGCCATTGGTGAACAGCGCAAGGTGAAGAAATTATCCCATAGTGTCGAGGAGACAATCACATCAACATAGCTAAATGGTTCAATAAGACGGTTCACAATCTGCTTGTGGATCCCTACGGCATTCAATACCTGTGCGGCTTCGACTGCAAAATTTCGTGCCTCTAACCAAACATCACGCACAATGTGTTCTGTTCGTTCATCCACTAATCCCGTCGCCTGCATTCCCTTCTGCTCAATACCCCACTCCACGGGAATGACTGGATTATCCATCACGGCTTTTAAACGCCGTTCAACACTGATCGCTCGACTCGATCCAGCATTTCGACTAAATACTCGATGGGTATTGAACTCTGCCAGGACAAACCGTGGCATTGCCACTTTCATCGTCGTGAGTCGAGTATCCGATGGGGCGATGGAATCCGCTAAAATGCTTGCTTGAATCATTGTTCCTCTCCTCAGATGGCCGCCAGGGTGGGATTCGAACCCACGTGCGGGCGTTCGGCGCCCGCCGCCTGACCACTAGGCTACCTGGCATTATGGTGGATGAGGAAGGATTCGAACCTCCAACGTTTACCCTGTGGGTACCCGATCTACAGCCGGGTGCATTCAGCCGTTTTGCTCTACTCATCCAAAAATTGGTCCCTCACAGTGGATTCGAACCACTACTGTCTAGTTTCTAAGACTAGTGCCTCTGCCGATGTTGGGCTACTGAGGGATGGTACGCGAGGCTGGATTCGAACCAGCACTATGCAAGGTTTGAGCTTGCCTTCTCTGCCGTTGGAATACTCGCGCGAAGTGGCGGAAGGTACAGGGGTCGAACCTGTCAGCCATTTTTCAGACCCACGGTTTTCAAGACCGCTTGACGTGCCAACTGTGTCGAACCTTCCAAATGGCGGTGGCAAGGTAGCTATTCCACTCGTCTTGACTCAGAGACGATTCAGAATGCACCTTCCGGGGGAACACCAGGCCTACTTCCCGGTTTGCGCCGCCCCTCTAGGAGTGAGTCACTCTCTTACCCAGGCGGAATGATATAGGCTACAACGTGCGTCCACGTATAGTCATCATGGCATGTTGCGGCATGATGCTAACTGCCTATAGTAAATGTGGAGGTGCGCCCAGCCCACGGCGCTTTGACAGACTCGTACACTGTTCCCACAAGATGGTGGACCAAGGAGGGACTCGAACCCTCAACCTTCGCATTGCAAATGCGTTGCTCTCCCATTGAGCTACTTGCCCAGAAATGGTTGGGAAGGTGAGATTCGAACTCACGAAGTGCCTCGTTTCCACCTAATTCGGGCTAAGAGTATGAGGACATGGACCAAGGCGTTTAGCAAAGTTACAATTATGACAAAGGATTTGATATCCATCAGGATAATTATGTTTACGTAACCACCGATAGAATGTTGTCCCGTGTCCGACTTTACTATGCTCTTTGTGTCCACCGCCATTGATATGATCAATGACTAAGAATGTTAGATTCGATTCATTGCAACAAGTACATCGGTCACCGTAGTGTCCAATGACTTCAGCTTTGATCTTTTGAGCAGCAGCTTGTGGTTTGCCTGCTGCTCTATCTTTAACACTCCAACCCATACTTATAACCAAAAAACGAGTGACCTAAACCAGACTAGTCCACTTCCCAACAAATTGGAGCATTAGTCAGTTACTAATGCTCAAAGTACGGCCGAAAGGATTTGAACCTTCAACGAACTGGTTGGAAGCCAGACGATCTACCAGGTTGATCTACAGCCGTATAAAGTACGAGGGAAATTTGAGCATTAACACAGATGATCTAGAATGCTGTGTGAGAGGCGCCCCTCGTTCTATCTTGGTAGCAGGAAGTGGATTCGAACCACTGACCTTTTGCTTATGAGGCAAACGAGCTGACCACTGCTCTATCCTGCTGTCTGGAGCCGGGAGCCGGTCTTGAACCAGCGACCCCCAACTTACAAAGATGGTGCTCTACCAACTGAGCTACCCCGGCTCTTAAATCTCACAAATCCCGCCTGCAGTACAGGCATAATCCCGAGCCACAGTCGTATTATCTACTAACTCAATCACGGTGTCAAGAGCTAATGACTCCGGTAAATGTGCTGATCGTCGCTCGTATTCCTCTTTCGAAATTTCCTCATACGGAGCGAGATCATAGTGAACGTTGGACTTTGGAAGAAATGCTAGTCCACCAATATCCTGCCAATGCTCAATGAGAAACTGTGCAACAACATCCCACTCAGCAGGTTCTACATAAATGGTACAGGAGGGATTGTGTTCCGTCCAATACTTTTTCCACACCAGCCAGTAGTCTAACTGCTGCTTTGCCGTTAACTGGTGCCGAGTATAGCTTCCTTCAGGACTCTTGACAGGGAACTCAAACACCCATACACGGGCGTCGTCCAATGAGCCCTGACTGATTTCAGGAAACACGGGAATGCCACACTCCACCAATCGCATCGCCAATGGTGACCGAGCCTCAATCCGTAAGCGTCGAATGTAATACTCACTATATCGTGGATGAATCCCACTCGATGCATTCAATAGCTGTGAACTATTTCCACTTGGCTTATTGCACGTCACAGCCGCAGAACCAGGGATATTCATCTTCACACTAAAGGCCCAGTTTGTTTCTTCTGCCACTTCCCTCAGTCGAGTCAGGACTTCACTCAGATATGGGTTCGATGGCTGGAGCAACTCACAATCGAGTGTCCCCGTAATGTCCACACCTAAGAGTCGTTCCTCTTCACAGTTCCTTTTCCACTCATCATTCAAATACCGAAACGATGTCAGTGTTGACTGAATCGTTCCGAGAATCGTGGCCAGTCTTACTTTCTCTGAGAGCTTCTCGAAAGAGTCTCCTGGTCGGGCCACTGCAATTGACAAGTTACAGAACTGACGTGACCGGAGGATAATTTCACCACAAGGGTTAGTTCCAAAGCGTGCCCTTGTACGCCGCTTGGGAATATTTCCGTTTCGTTTAAAGAGTCCTGGCTCACCTGTTCCTGTTTTGGCAAGCTCTCGTGTATACGCATAGATCTCTTCATCCCGAGGCTGTGATTCAAAGACAATCGAATTGTTCGCCATGCTCAATTCGGGATACGTATTCCAGAACTGTCCATCCTTGCACTGAGCCATCTCTTTATCATTCACGGAAAAGAGGGCAATCTCAGCAGCACGGCGCACTCCACCAACCTGAACAATCGACCCGCACATCGTGGCTAAACGATGCACTTCAAAGCTACTCAACTGCCGACCACGCGCTTCACGGATAATGGTCCAGGTGGTTTCCAACAACTTCTCTAAAGGCTTATACCCACTTGCCCGTCCACCCTTGGTGTGAAGCCAGCTACCTTCAGGACGAATGGCAGAGTAGTCCCAATCTACCTTCACTCCCAGGTGAGCATACCAAATGGTTTTGACAAACGCCTTACACCAACCTTCAGTGGAATCTGCAATCCGCGTCCGTGGTGCATAGCTATCAGATTCCCACACCGTCACTTGAGGCCACTTCGCTACAATATCCTGCTCAACACTATAGCCAACCCCTGTTCCCTGCATAAGAATGTACAATAACTCACCAAGGGATGCAGGAGAATCCAACTCCAGATAGGCACAATTATACGCTCCAACATGACATCGCTCCAGTGCTGGTCCGGCCATTTGTACGACCCTCATCGACGGGAGCACATCCTTCTGAAGCATGGCCTCGTGCAGAGAATCCCATACATCTGAGCCCAACTGTCGCCCTTGAAGATGAAGTTGGCGGATGAAAAAGTTCATGACTCGTGATGTCACTTCTTCCCAAGTTTCACGACGAGCTTCATCTGGTAACCATCGGGCATACTTATCATATAGTTGAACGTCAGAAATGAGATCGGTCGTTGGCAATGGAACCTCGAAGACAAGAAGAGGAGTCTCAACCAGAACCCAATGCTCTGATCTAGACTCCTAATAGGGTTTAATAGTATACTAAATTTCTAGTCGATTGTCAACGAGAAAATGAGAAGTTCCCTGCCATATTATGTGGCATGAAGTTCGCCACGAACGATGGATAGTAATCATCTGTGTTTGACGTGCCAACTTCCAAAACAACCTGTCCCGTTACGATATCAATACATTCCAGAATTTCATTCTTTTCACCGTACGAATACCCTTGCATCCGACAGAGCACCTGGCACGGTGGAAAAGTATTTGTAAGAGTTGTCGGTGGTAGGCACACATTCAGATCCCTCATACAGCTTCGGTAGCCATCTTCTGGATCCTCAGTTGCTACATAGATTGTCCCGTCAAGAATGAATGCCATCGTATTCGCATCCTCATAGCGATATGCATCCTTATCCGGAGGTAACACACCCATTTCCACGCCGGTCAACGTTCGTAAGCCAACGAGAGATTCTAGTTCCATTCGTCCTCCAATTCAGGCAGCATCGTGAGAAGTCAGTTCCGAACCTGACCTTGCGTCCATGACTCGCCACATAGGATCTCATGCTATTCCCACTAGCTGCGTTTTTGAGTGCGGGTGTCTCAAACCGCATCCCCTCAACATTCACGCCCTCAGCGGGGCTGGGGTTCCGGACACTTGAGAGGAATTATGTGCAAACCTTCAAGGCGCAAATGAACAGCATTCCCGACTATTAGCGTCGGTGCTCTTTCATCTTCCACTACCTCTCTCGTACCTCTGTATTAGTTCTGGCTTGCGCCCAAGTCAACGTCCCGATTCGACGGAACGAAAGACGTAATCGTGATCTTCGCGTCGATCAGCTTACCACTCTTTCCAACCGTCTGCTGCCGGTACGAGCCGTCGCTATTCCGGAAATCCTTCGTCTTCAGACGAGCCTCATTCCAGATCTTGCTCACCGCATCCCGATCCAGACCGGGCTGTGCAGCGATCTGCGCCTTCGCCCACTCCGTATCAGTGGCGGTATACCCCACATAGCCCGTGAACGTCTGTCCACTGGCCAGCAGCTTCTCCACCTCTTCGATAGACTGCTCCAGAGTCAGACCATCGATCGCTTCGGCATCAATCGCCCGAAGCAGATCAAGGTGGTTTGCAGCCACCACATCCTTACCACCGAATCCACGGCGCAGGTATGGACTCGTAGTCACTTCCTGGAAAATCGGGAACACGCCACCCTCTTCGAACGGCTCCACAATCTCCACCCGATTGAGCATCAGGATCGGCCACTTCTTCTCACCCGACGGATCCAGCTTCTGATGGGCCGCACGGAGCACCGGCTGTCCAGTCCCACGATCCTTGCGTCGTCCCAGGCTCAGCACCTTGAACTTGTAATTCCCAGGCAGCGGCAGAACCGTCTGGCCATGATCCACATACTCGCTGGAATCAATCGTATAGTTGTCATCATTGAACGTCGTCGTCGCCATACTCATAAGTTATTCTCCTCGATTTACTGATTAACAGATTGAATTGCCCGAGTCTTCGCATTCCGAATTTCACTGAGCTTTGTATAAAAGTCAATGACTGCATCACCGGGTTTCTTTCCAGTGAAGTATTGTGGGAATGTCTCATCAACACCCCGTGTACATGCCTTGTATCGAACTGTCAATGCTGATCCTGCATTGAAATGATCCCGAGTATACACTCGATATTCAAGATCCAGGATATCCACCTTCCGTTTCGTGTACGTGTCATCTTCCTTCACCCGAGTGGCCACACTCTGTGCATGAAGGGTATTTGTAAAGAGTCGTTGAATGGTTCCTGTCATAGCCTTTCCAATAACTTCCGGACCAACCAACAATTCCTTATTCAGTGCATCCTTCTCTGGATCGTTCGTCATCTCATGAGCCGTCCAGATGACGATTGGAGAAAGAGACTTGCTATTCTGTACAGCACCGACAATATTCCGCTGCACAATGTTGTAATGCGAAGGTGGGTTTCCACCAAACGTCGTACCCGGACCAGAGTCCTTAATGATCTGACCCGTACGTGGGTCGATGTCCGCTTCAACGATTCGAATTGGACTATCTTGACCAAGCTTTTCTCCTCGTCCCGCTCGATCCGCTAATCCACCCTTCACACTACCAATCATATACGCGGCTGCAACACTCATACCTTCGAACACATAGGCACCAACATTCACAATGTCCCGTGTTGGGGCAATGAGTTCGCTGTAAGGATTCTGAGGATCGGAAATCCACCATCCCTTACTAATCCGATCAATCACATCGGATGGCCATGGACGAGTGCAGAAGTCCATCGCTTCACAAATACCTGCATCAATCAGTGGCTGATAGGTGAGCATACTGCCATCACCAACCACGATTCGACTCTTCAATCCACGTTCTTCATACATCCGTTCCAAGATGGCCCTGGCCAGTTCACTCTTTCCTGATCCTGGCTGGCCATAGATGCAATCAAAAATCCGTGGCGGTAGAATTGCGTTCATTTATACTCCTCTGGTCAAATGGTAGTTCTTGTTGTGTAAGTCCACATCGTTTACAACGTAGTTTCTTATCTAAGATATGTCCCTCTAGTCTACACACTTCCTCGTTCTCAGTCAACCTCTGTTTCACTTTGCGGTGCATGATGATCTTCTCGACTTGTAAAAGTTTCCTCATCGACATAAGCACCATCCCAACACACACGATGGTATGGGCACTGATAGTCATAGCCAAACTTCAAACACGTATCCGGATTCCGTTCAACATTCATTGCCACACTGCCTTCGAACTCCAATGAATCTGTTCCATAGGTTTCGGCAATCTGTCGAATCTCTTGAACCTTATTATACCACCGAAGTTCCGCATGTGCAGTAGAAGATTTTGTTTCCAACAACTGTTTGTTCGACGGACTCACAATTCCAGTTGAGCAATACAACTCATCAAGAATCGTCACGTTCTCACCCTTGACGAGTACAGGGGTTTGCGCCCACTCTAACCATCTCTTATCGGACCAGTCGAGTGTCCAGACTTTGGGACATCCTGCCACGTATTTGGGGCTCAGAAATCCATTCGGCTTTTTCCATCCCATCACAAAGGGACTCTGCTGCCGACCCTCCTGATTCATCGACCCAATGATAATACCTTCATAGATCATCCCCAACACATACTCATTCGTGCGTTCCTTCAACGCCTGAATATAGAGATGCGTCTGGTCCGAGTGCTGCATGCGGGCAATCCAATTACTATCTGGCGCCTTCATGGTTTTGAAATCAAGAATCGCCAATAGGCCATCTTCGGTTCTTCGAAGAATCCGATCCATGCGGAGCACCTGGCGAATGTTATCATACATCTGCCATGACCATTCCGCTTCAGCACTCATCACGGAATAGTGTTCCAACAATTCGGCTCGCTTCACGGACCAGCCAAGGATGGCTCGGCGAATCAAGACTTCTTGTTCATCCCGGTATCGTTCACCAATCCACTCTCGGCAACGGTCTCGAATAATCTGCTTCCAGTCCTGCCCTTTGAACAATGCCTCAGCGGCTTCGTGTAAAATCTTTCCCCTCTCCCGAGGAAGGGTCGACTTGGCGCTGAGTTCTGTGAGTGGGACAATCCCTGTGACGGGACTCGCAAATGGGTGCGGATAGTCGTAGTTGAGAAACCTCTTCATCTCACACGACTTACGAGTCACGACAGCAGACCGGGAAAACGTAATCACTTTCCGCCCCTAACAATCGGCATACGAAAGAACTCCCGCTGACCAGCCACACGAACAATGGCTTCAGTTGTAGAGATAGGATACACTCCCGGTGGCAAGAGTCCAATCAATCTTCGCACTTCCATGAATTCTTTTTCAATAACTTGTCCGGCAATTTGGAGCGCATCAACTTGAGCACGATGCGTATCAAGCGCAGTTTGAGCCGCGAGATAACGGTCCTGTAATTCTTTTGTCATTCAGTATCCTTTGGAAAGATGGGGCTTATGGTATTCACAATAACAACAACAAGCACTGTGAGTGCGAACCCAAATGCTGCTTGCACAAACAGATTCCACATCGTTACTTCCCCTTACTATATCCATTCGCCGCATTGAATCCCTTCACATCAAAGTTCGGTGAAGAGGGCAGAAGTTTCATAATCTTGCGGCAACATTCTGGAGGAGCGGATTGCATACTTTGCCAACTCGTGTAGCTCATCTCTGCAATCCGTCCGCACACGGTGCATTCAAAATCCCATTGAGGCATTACTAATCTACTCCGAATGGTTCGACAACACCATTCTTATAATGCACAAAACCTTTAGGGTTCTTTCCCATCCGCTTCGTCATAATCTTTAGAGGACTCTCAGTAATCGGACGACCATACACAGAAGGCTTTTCAGTCCCCTCATCATACGATGGATACCATCGATCACCACAGCATTTACAATCCCGTCCATCAGCACAGCCATTGAAATAGATTCCAATCTCCTGTGCTCGTTCGTCCGCCTCAGCCCCGTCAGCAGCTTCGATAATTACAAAATGGGAAATGCGATTCTCTACGAAACGAAACTTTCCACCAGAATTATTCTGATTATAGGTATAGAACATTATCCCACTCCTTCACATATTCCATATGAATACGCATCTCTTGCGCTAACTCCCGTGCGAGAGCCATGTCTTCTCCCCATCGCTTCTCGTAGGTGGGAGATAATTCTGGAGCCACGACCTCATTAATATCCGTCTGCCCAATGTGTACCATGCAGCGAGAGCAGGGTTGAAAGGGCCACGTGTAGAGCGTGAGTGGGCGACCAAGTGACGGCTTCATTTGAAGAATCGCATTCATTTCCGCATGAATGATTCTCTCATACTTCTTCTGCCGTTGTCCATAGAGAAGTGCAGAATCTTCCATAGTACGAGGGAACCCATTGAATCCCATCCCTAACACTTCATGTGTATCCTGCGTAACAATGACCGCCCCAACCTTCGTTGACGGATCCTTGCTCCACTCAGAGATACACTTGGCCAACTGAAGAAATCGCTTATCCCACTTGGTAATCGCGTTTGAGTTCATTCAGACATTCCTCTAATGAGCCGATGTACAGTGGGTCACCTTTATCATCATAGTACACCCACTTCCCTTTCATAGATCCCACAACAATGTGGCTGAGCTTCGGCACATCATACTTCAATTCTGTAATGCGTCGGATGGCAATACTCAGTTGTTCAGCCATGGCAGAGTGCCTTTGCAATCAGTTTCACATGAACCAAATAATCTTCCCGAACAACAGCCTTATTATCGCGCACAATGATATAGTCCGTCAAGTTCTTCTTGCTCAAGAGCGCATTGAAAATGATGGCTCTAGTCAGAATCTCAACCGGGGTTGGTGAGTCCGAGGGCTTTGAGCTTTCGGAGGGCGGTGGAGTGGCTGACTCCGCAAGTGGCTGCGAGCTTGACGGCTTTGGCGTTGTCGCTGAGTCCTGGTAATTCACTGTTGAGCGCGAGAGCGGCTTGCTTGAAGTGGTCGTCTGATTCTCGTTCGACATGGACAAAACCTCGATCATCCTGCTTGATGGTAAATTGTTGCTGCCCTGTCGCACGGCCCTTGAACACCATGCGCTTGGCACTAATCTTAATAATCACATCCATACGACCACTGACATAGCTACTGCCACGTCCCTGGTCCATCAGATCATCATCACCCAATGAAGTGGTAATAGAATCCTTCCTCGCATGTGTGATGAGCACAATGGCTGCTGGACGACAACAACCGACAATGGTTGAGATGACATTCCGCATGGCGGTTGAATCATTCTCGTCTAATCCATGACACTCCCGCAGGGTGTCAAGCACAACCATGACAGGTTGCATCCGCTCCATTTCGCTCTTGAGCCACTCTGCTGTTTGTGGCTCAAGAATGTTCATAGGGTAATTGGGAATCTGCCACATGTCAGCGAGATGAAAATTGTTTTGCGCTTCTGGCGTAATCCATTCCATCCGTAAGAGTCGTTCGGCCCACTCTTCTCTAGGCGTATCAACCTGCAGATAGGCGACTGGTCCATGCTTCTTGATGGCGAATCCCTCCCAATCCGGAGCCCCATTCGCCATGGCTTCACAAATGCCAAGCATCACAAACGACTTACCTGTCTTTGGCTTTCCAAAAATATTGACAAGTCCACCGACCGGAACAAGCTTCTCAATGACCCACGGTTGAGGTTCACGTGGCAGCGCCAAGTAATTACTCGCGGTCACGAATCCGCCCATTAGTGTACCTGTCCGTTATCACGAGCAATGATCTGTAGAGAGTCCTTGGTCCACTTGCTGGCATCATCCAGCATCGCCTGCCATACCATCAACAACGCTTGCTTGTTCTCTGCGAAATGTTCATCATCGGTATAGGTCAAGATAGTTCCGAAGACACTTAAGCTGGCGAGCAGACATGCCCCAAACTGGGTAAACACATTAGCACTATTATGAGGATTATCATTAGGGGATTCTAACACGGTAAGTAATGTGCTGGCAATCTCGTGAGCTTGCTGCTCGTCAATCTTATGCATCCGGAACGCTCCATTCAACGATAAGTGAAGTCTGTCACTCAGACAGTCTGTCAACAACCCTGACAGAGAGGGCGATGTTCGTAACGTGTTGTATGTACAAGGGTTAGCGGTTTGTCAGTCAGCCTCTGTCATCACCCTATATAGGAATAGGGAATGACAGACTTTCAGTCAGCCGATTTGACAGACGCTAATCGAATCTTTCGGATCCCTGTGAGGATCAAGAGAAGCCCTTCCTTAAAGCTCTGATCATCAATCAGATCACGGGCCGCTCGTCGTTCACCATAACGGACACCGTCAAGGATTACCTCAGCAATGAACTCATGAACGATCGGAAGTCCAGACTTCTCAGCTTGATTCAACGCCTCGTGAGTCATGCGAACGGTCTTAAGGATGAGTCGGAGTACAATAGCGAGTTTCATTGAGACCTCGGTTATATCGAGTAACCCATGCGAAGAGATGTTCAGACACCGCACGATGCCACATCTCATCGCTGACTTCTACCATGTGTGGGTGTTGATTTCTATAATGTTCTTTATACTCAGTAATTTCTCTTGTCAGATTCACCATCCACAAATACAATCCTTTTGGGGTAATGACAAACGCATACTTGTCAGCCGCGCACAACCGCGAGGGTACTTGACCTAATGTGAATGCCAATGATCGACTGTGTCTGAGTGTAAAGGATCCCCATAGCTTACCAAAGAATAGGGTCATCAGGGAAGCCCCAAGATATGGGTGTGTCTCTCCTTCAACACCGTCCATATTGTGCTTTCCAAAGTACCCTATGTCATGCAAAAAGAATGCCATCCACAAACGTGGATCCCAAGGGAAACCATACAGTTTCCACCAGGACAATGCCACCATGAATGGATGGAACCAGAATGCATGGGCTCCATAGATGAGAGACTTTGTTCCTATCGTCATGGATGAAATGTGCTGTGAATACGATCTGCTTCAAGTCGATCCAAGTGCCACTGTGTTGCGCTCCAGTTTGTATAATACATCCGTCTCATCCATGCGTCAACTTTTGCTACTTCCGGTTCATCTGGAAAATCACATGTGGAAACCAGATCTTTCAATTGTGATTCAAGTTCGCCAGCGAATGTCAAGACTTGTTGCATTGTCCACTTGCCATTACGAATATCCAAGAGAGTGAGACGTTCGGATTCTTCAATAGGCAACTGAATCTGTCCCGTTGTCAAGAGTTCAATACCTTGAAGACCCAAGCGACACATATGCATGGCGTACTTGGTGTCAAATCCATATTGCTCAATCAGCATGGATCTGGGTCTTCCGTGTCCAGCATTTC
>Ga0075471_10001698_pt1 | contig 14537 bp, 9 predicted proteins | sample DEB19_08_DNA_2_FD_74787 | JGI IMG/M metagenome (GOLD analysis project Ga0075471, IMG submission 74787) | Aqueous microbial communities from the Delaware River and Bay under freshwater to marine salinity gradient to study organic matter... | ecosystem: Environmental > Aquatic > Marine > Coastal ... | reverse complement strand
TATAGAACATAGGCCATACGTTGTTTCTATAGATGGTAAATACATAGCGGGTGAAAATAATAACAATAATATTCCATTATTTATAGACGGAACATCGCAAATGTCGCAAAATATTAATATATTTACAACGGCCACAACGGGAAATGTGTATAATAATTTAGGACTGTACTCTAGCTCAATAGTCGATTTTGGTTCGGGTATATTGAATTTTTACACAGATTGCCCAGACCCCATATTGGCGTCGTCTGGATTATCGATATATGTTAGTGGGATAGGAATAAATTCTGACAAGTTAAATATGCGAATCAGAGGATATTAAAATGATTACAATATTTGATAAAAATGATGTAGCGCATATTATACGTCCATGCCCACTTATTAATATAACTTGGACCACAAATTTCAATGAAGACGGTCAACTGGGTGGAAAGTATGATATTACATTAACCGGTACTATTTTAGATAATGCTGGATCGCCAGTATTTCAATATAACGATAAAACTAATCCAGATAATAATATTCGCACAAAATTTGAATCTCAGTATTATACCGGTGGTGATGCCCAATCTAAACCCCCGAGAAGTGATTCTAGTCCATCGTATGATGAATTAGTAGGTTTAAATTCTATATTATCCAAGCAAATAGCTTTAAGAGAATTATTTGCTAAGAATTGTACAAAAATTGAGGTCGCTTCCGTAATACCAGGAGAGACTGAGCCACTATTTCATTTTTATCCAAAGTTTATTTCAATTAATTTTGCTGAAGGTGTGTGGATTCACAAATGCGATTATACTGTTACGCTTGAGGCTCAATTTATTTTAGATAATAATGATAAAGTTATAGGTTCAGAAAGTTATGCAACAAGAACTTTTAAACCAGGAAGTCCTGGTTGGCCAGCAGCCGGTGGTGTTGGTAATAATCTTACAATAGAGGAGTTTTTATCAAACGTTGGTGGTTTTATAGAAGATTTTCAAGAAAGTTGGTCTTTGGAGCCAGAAGAAGGCAATGGAAATACGACTGATCCATATAGCGGTCAAGAAAATATTACAAAAATATATAGACTAACTAGAAATATTACTGCTAAAGGTAAGAATATTACTAGTTATGAATGCTTTGGAACGGGAGATCCAGAATTTTATAGAGCGCACGAACAGGCGCGAAGATATGTTACTAAACATATTAGCAATAGCGGATTAATGCCTAATGATTATGATGATTATCCTGGTTCAGAATTAAACATAAGTAGATATTTCGGTAGTGGTATTATAAATCTTAGCGCTGCTGCTTATGGTGGATTTAATCATTCTAGAAATGAAAATATAGATATATCACAAGGAACTTATAGCGTTCAAGATACATGGATACTATCCAGCGGATCTTCGTATGAAAATTATTCTTTATCTTTATCTTCTAGTTCTAGCGATCCAAGAAATAAAGTTTCTATAGATGGAACAATTAAGGGTCTTACTAGTATTCCAGCCAGCGGAACTGTTTTTGGTGGCGATCATCACTCTCCCCTCAATACAGCATACGAAAACGCAATTAATAAATATAGAACAATAACTAATAATGGTCAATTTGGTATTTCAGCACATGTTTATAAACGCGCGCAAAACGCTGCTGGTGGAATAACATTAAATCATATTCCATTATCGGTGTCTTTAGCAACAAACGAATTTACTGGTGAAATTAATTATACAATAGAGTACGATGATAGACCCCATAGATTTATTACTAATACTATTGCTGAAAACATAAGCGTATCAGATACTTATCCCGGCGATGTTTTTGCTGTTATTCCCGTTATTGGTCGCCCAACCGGCCCGGTATTGCAATATATAGGTGGTAGAACAGAATATCAAAGGTCTTTAAGCATAGAACTCGTTGTGCCAACAGATAATACTATAGATATTGATGCAACTAGAAGTAGAGCAGATTATGCAGAATATAAAAATAGACAATTTTTGCTGCAAAAACCATCTATTGTTAGTCCAACTAGAGAAGGAATTGTACAAATAATTAATGCATATTCACCAGCACGAGAACCGGGAATTAGGAAATATTTTGTATCACCACCGCAAGAAACGTGGGATCCAAAAGAAGGAAGATATACACTCAATATTAACTGGACATACGAATTAAATTATTAATCATGGCTATAGATCAATCTACGATTACCGTACCATTAAATGACAATAATCCGTCCAAAGAAATTTGGGCTAGTAGTGGTATATATAATGAAAAACCATATGCTTCTCTACCATATGCTAGCGATGTACCACAATCATTAGTTTCTAATACTGGCATTCAAATAACAACCACATCCACCACAAAAAATCCAGACAGTCCAGTTTCATATAGCCCAAACGCCGACCATTCTTTTCGTATTTCATTACAAGGAATTAACGCCCCCCTAAATAAAGCTATGTTAAGTGATAGTAATTATTTTGTAGATGATATGTTAGTATTTAATAAATATATTTCTTATAATGATAAAAGATACATAACTTTTGACCCCCAAAGTTTTTTAGAACAATCTATTGTTAATTTTAATATTTACAGTTTGGAATATAGATAATGGCTTTTTTAAAAACTACTCCACCTCCAGATCCTAGTGGGAACAATAATCCATCTAAAGAAATTTGGATAGGTAATCCTCCAAGTCCCGGTGCATCTGGTTATTATTTAAGAGATGTATCACCATCTACTGATGATGCTGCAAATATTCCTCCAACTTTAATCAGCACACCACCACCAATCACAACAACTATCGACCCATCACTTCATTCTATTCTTCCGGCGAGCGGTTTTTATCGATCATTTCAGGAAGGTATGGCAAACGGCGCTATACCGGAGCTTTTATCTTCTGCAAAGTGGTCAGATAACGCAAAGGGATTCCCACAACAAACATTTCTTGGTGCTAGTATACGTAGTTTCACAATGCAGGGCGGTTTTGGAGACTCTAGTTCTTCGTTGACCGTTGATCTTGTTGTAGATGAATATAATCCGTCTGATCGAACTGCTGCTGGGCAGGGAGACGATGTTTATCATAGCGGAGGAATAATTCAAGTTCCAGATACATTTAAAAATCATCCAGGAGTTACAAAACAGTCAAAAGTTTTCGGAGATAATTTTGTACCTCCCATTCCTGGTTCGCCAGTATTTTTTAAATTTGGGCCAAATTTTGCTACCGTGGAAGAAGCTTATAGAAAAACATTTGACGATTTATATCACTATAATACGATTGGTGACGCAAAACCATCGAGCGCTGGTGGTGGACCAAGTATTAAAAATGTTACGCATGGTATGTATAATTTTGCAGGTTCTAATTATGTAGATTTACACATAGATGATACCATTAATGGTGGTGTAATTTTCAATGAATCCAGCAATAGAAATACTGTTGATTACTCGAATATTAGAGCAAACCCTTTCACTAGAGGTAAGGACCACATAGCTTTTGGTGGTATATTGCAAACCTATGTTCAAAGTAGAACGCCTGGAGGTAATCCGTTATATACCGTTAATGTTATAGATCCTAGAGAAATATTATCTAATGTTACTTTAATTCTAAATAATTATGCTGGACCAACATACGAACAAAAAAATGTTTTAAATATTTATGGATTTTTAGAATATAATGCTACAGAGTTAACAAAAAGAACTTTAGGGCGGCGTAATCCACTTAAAAAAATTATTCAAACTACTGGACCAAATCTTGGATCTATTTCTTTTACCGGTGATGATAAGTATTATCTAGGCTCGTTACCAAATATAGGAACGTTAGACAATATAAAACTTAGGATAAAAATTATAACCGATAGTATTAGCGATATTAAGCGGAGAATATCAGAGTTTAGAAGAAATGAAAATAATATTGGCGCAGACGCGGAGTATAAACAACTTATTACAGAATCAAATAATTTAAAACTTGAAAAAATAAAATTAGAACAAGAAAAAGCTAAAAGTAGACCGTTTTTCCCAATGACCGGATCTGGTTTTTCAAGAAGAAGCTCCCAAGGGATTCCCTATTACAGAGTTCAAGACGGTATTAATGCTCTTATGGAGTATTACATGGAGCTACCACAAGAGTATAAAGATCAAGGGTTTGGTGGTAAAATTAATTTTCGCGGTTTTAATTATGTTGTAGATTTTGGCGGTTTGCCAGAATTGCCAGAGTTTTATTTCTTAGATTTTGATCAGATAAATCTGCTTGAGCTTGCGTTAGAAATTTGTGATATTACTAATAGGGATTTATTTGTAAGCTTATTACCTGTCATAAACCATCCCGCATGTTCCGTTTTATATAATTACAATAATGGCGCTGCGCCCAAAGATATAATTGCTGGAATTATAAGATTAGACACAATTGATAGATCTCAGCAACCATTTTATGGAGCCGTTAAGAAATATATTGATAGCTTGGCTGAAAATAAAATTTATGTTGAGAATCAAGACCTTGGATATGAACTAAGTAATGTTACAACAGATAAGTTTATTGTTGGCGCTCAAGAAATTGATATGCATTATTTTTCTACAAATGCGGATAGAGATATTTTAGCTTTCAAAAAAACCGGTGCAAATGGAATATTTCCAGGAAAACCGCTTGGATATGAATGGACGCTAGAAGCATCATTAGAACAACAAGTATTACCATATTATGGAAAATTAGGTAACAACGCTGTTACGATACCAAAAGGGTTTGGCGCTTATCAACAAATACTTTTAGATTCTAGTAGCTTAAATGCTGCTGGTGTAGGAGCTTATTATGTTGCTACAGAGATGGAATTACGATGCGCATTGATATCTTTTGATAGATGGAAAGATTTCTTAAAAACTTATAATGATACATATTTAGATTCTGTAGAATCTGACGATGCTGCTGATAGAACTTTTGTTGGACTTACCGCAGCACCAATCGGGGCCAATCCACCGGTTATTGGAATTTCATCAAACTATACAGTAAGTGTGCCTAGATCAGTATTTGATACATACGCATTACCTATAAATAATAGTGTTTACGGGGCTGATGGATTACCATTGAGTGCTTGTAATCCGCCGTATGGATATCCTCTTTATTATAAACGTATGACAAGAATAGGTATTCCAGAAGCCGGATTAACAGACCTTTACACAAGATGGGTGTCATTAACAACAAACTTGGCAGAATTACAATCCGCTAATAGGTTTACAGTCTCTACCGTTTTAAATTCTCAATTTCAAAATTATCAACAAATTAGTCAAAGTCAACCGCTAACAGCTTTTGAGCAACAATATTTTGACGCGCTTAACGTTGCGTTAAATAGTCCAAACCCTTCAGGACAAATAGGTCAAACAATATCTACTCTAGAAGATATAGTTCGCGGTCAGGGTAGAAATATGTTTGCAATATTACCAAGCATAGCGAAAAAGAATAATAAAAATGCATTAAAAGTGTACAATTTTGTTAAATCTGTAGCAGAAGAATGTTTGGGCAAAAAGTTTTTGGTCAAAATACCAACAGAAGTCAATTTATTTTATGAAAATGAAATTAAGTGGTCTTTGCCATATCAAGAATATTATCAAGGCCCGTTTGGTTTTAGACCACGATCAACAAGAAATATAGCTGGATATGAATTTAGTCAAGAATTTAAAATAGAGATAAATCTGGCTAAGGATAAAACACCTCCCGCTATAAATATGATTCAAAGTTTTTTGAGTCCAGACCCCAAAGCTGGGCCTAATCCCATTACTTTTGCTGGGGCTTTGCGAATCAACTATAATCCAATGACAGAAAAGTATGAATCTAATTATGTTCCAACCAATATTGGTGGTTATTTTCCATTTGATTTATATCAAAACACTTTAGGGGTTAGCGCAACAAAAGATATAGCAAGTGCAAATTTTAATCTACTACCATCTGGGGTAAAACAAGGGCTTATACCACAAGACCTCACCAATTTTATCAATGAGGACGGTAGAGTATCAGCATATGTAAGATTTGATAATGCTCAAGACTTGACGCTAGAGGGATTAAATGATGGCGATTTTACACAACAATTTATTGTTGCTAACGCTATGATTCCAGATCTAACAGAAGCTTTAGAAAATACTGGACCAGACGAATTTCACACATTTCCAAATACAGACGCGCAACAAGATAACGGTCAACCAAAACCAAAACAAATTGCGTTTGTTAAATGTTCCGTTGATGAGCAATTATATTTACCGCCAAGGTTTATTGAGCGAGACATCGCAGTTCACGCTCAACAAGTAAAAGATATTGGTACAAAAAGTATTCCTAAAAAAATCTTTATTCCATGTTCTGGCATAGAAGGCAATACATTAGTTGAAGGAACTGGCGTTTGGCTTGATAGTTTTTCATTTTATAAAGCAAACTTTGTTCCTCTACCAATACCTGGACCTAAGTTTAAAGTGTTAGATTTTGAAAGATTTAATCCCTATATAAACTTGCCTGGAGGGGATAAAGTAAATAACTCTGAATATGTAAACACAGATTGGGATAATTTAAATACAGAACATGTTTACGCTTTGATAACATTACCTAGCAGAATATCTCCCAATAAAGATGCTAGACATAGAAATAGCAATTTTCAAAATATAGACACCGAAAAATTTCAACATTTGATGACAATGGATACGGTTCGTAATTTACCCGGTTTTGATCGTCCCACCAAACCTAAACCAAACGTACAAAAATACACATCATTACCAAAGGGTTTAAATGATACTACGGATAGGGATAATAAAATTCGCGCATGGTTTGCGATGAAAAAGAATTTACAACACTTAACGTTTGCTTTACCTCAAGCTGTTAATGTTACTGTTCCTTCGCCGGTGTATCCAGATTTAGTTGCGATTCCACTAATGTCTAATGATAGATGCTACGGCCCTTGGATATCCTCACAATTGGACGAGCAAGCATTTTTACTCAAAAATATAGGCGGAAGAGTTGACTTTATTAAAGACGAAAATCTTTCACCGTGGAACTATGGTGGATATGATTTAATGAACGATGCTGGAAGATTACAGGCCGAATTCTCAAATAGTTTATTATTATTTTCCGAAAGAGGCTCATTTACTATTCCAGATTTACCAAAAGGAAACTCTTTATGTCAAGCTTTAATTGTGGGCGGACCACTTGTTACTAGTATAAATGTTGATGTTTCTACGGGTGGCGCTAAAACAACATATCAAATGGATTTATATACAGCTAGTTTTGGTAAATTGCAGAAACAAAAACAAGAAGAAATTTCTAAAATAAGTAGAGAAAGAAAGAAACTACAAAGTGAAAGAAATTCTCTAATAAGAAAAGGTTTGGGGAAAAACCAAAGCGCTCGCAATTTTTCAAATGAATATGCTATGATGGCTAGAGGCGTGGTTCCAGGTTTAAATGATCTTGGATTGGGTATGGCTAATGCTTATACTAGATTAGTAGCTTCTAGTTCTAGAAATCAAACACAGAGATGGACTAGCGGAAATGGTGTTGGAAACGGGTTAGCGATAGATACAGCAGAAACAGTACCGGTCGTATCTATGCAATCTACAAATATGCTTGGAGAAGCGGCGCAGAATTTTCCAGATCAATTTTCACTTGCAAAAAATTATCAAAATACTGGCGGTGTTGATTTGGACGAATGGCTCGCCCCAGCTTCTCATGGTTATCACGCAAATATGTCCTATAGACCTAATTCTAATATACCAGCACATAATAGTTTATATTTTATTGACAACGAGGATGGAATACAACTAGATAATGGATCTAATATATATGGAGGAGATGTATAATGTCTTGGGAAATTAATTTACATTCTAGAAAACAAAACTTTCACCGTTTTGGAACAGATGATTTTGCTTTATTAGAAATCGGTATAGGAAACTATAATTTATCTAGCTTGGCCACATTTTTTGGTGTAGATGATAAAGATTTTCTTAGCATCAAACCGCCTAATCCAGATGTATTAGAATTTTTTAGTAATGAGCGGGGATTGACAGTTATAAATAAGCTGGTTGGCGAAAATAATATAGGTGATATGGCTATAATGGAGTTCGACCAAAGCTTAAAAACATATAAAGAAACCGTAGGATTCCCACAGATTAAGTTCTTAGATCCACAAGTATATAAATTTGATAAGTTTACTCAACCTCAAGAGGGGTCAATAAAAACTTTTTTAAATAAATGGAATGATATTCAAAGAGGTATTGAGACAACTCCAAAAATAGTTAATGGTTACAAAGCTGTTATTTATAGAATACAAAACAGTATGTCTGGTTGTATAACATTTAATGCAAATTTAAGTATTCTAGGTCAACCAAGAAGGTCATTAGTTAGATTATATTTAATGGATTCTTCTGATACAGAGTCCTCAAGAACAATATCTTTTAATGGATCTCCTATTATCACAGATTTTCCAAAAACTGTTACCGGATTGAGTCATTCATTTGGCTCAACATCTGCCTCTGGTCCTGGAGCATTTATAACCCCAAACAAAGGTGATAATAATCCACAAGATAAAGTTGCTGGTAAAATGGCTATGGTATATGATTCTTCTACTGGAGAATGGCAGTCTGGCACTCAACAAATGTTAGCTAGATTGTTAACAGACATTGATGCGGCAAATGTTCCAGATTTAACTTTAGAACAATTAGAGGGTATGAATAGAGTAGATAATTATGAATCTGGTACGGATAGTGATTTATGGCTTGGTGGACATACAACGGGTCAAGCAATACCATTAAGCGCAGAAAAAGGAAATCCATATTTATTTGGACCAGATTATAAAGACGGGTGCGAGGGTGATAAGAAGGTTAAAATTACTGTTATAAATAGGCTAAATGAGTCATATAAAGCTGGCCAAGTAGTTGTTATTAGTAAAATGGCTGGAGAAAATGGTAATTGGGTTATTGTTAGTCCTGGAACACCAGTTGCTGCGACAAAAAAACTAGGCTTTGGAAATTTCGAATACCAACAATACATATTGCCAGCAAGTTTATATTTTGCTATACCGGAAAGTGCTGAAAGGTTTTTACCAGATAAGTGGATTTCAAAATTTAGAGATGATTATTATGTAAATTTACTTACAGATAAAGTGATTGATAAAAATACGCATTATACTGGTAATGATATGAAAGAAATTACACGACTAAACGTTATTGCTAGCACCCTATCTGGAGAAGAAGATGATCCAATAGCTGATTTAATAGAATTATTAGATGATACAGGAATTGACACTCTTCTCAGTATAGCTAAAGCACAAATTAATTCAAAAATAGAGGATGTAGGGGCTTTTGATTTTTTTGAACAACACTACATGGACAAAGATAAGATATTTCATTATAAGCCGTATAAAAATGAACATGAGATTGAGATTGGTTATCCAAAAAATATTTTAAAACGCAGTATGCCAATGTTGACTAGCGAACATGATTATAACACTTATCACAAGTGGTTTGCTCCAGATCCGGTTGACGTTATGGAAGTTCCAGTATTTTGGGGTATGTTATTTCCAGATGGATATAAAGCTAGTCAAGCCAAAAAATATAAAAGTCTTACCTCGGCTTTGCCTTTATATGTAGATGATGCTAATTTAAGAGAATTATCCGTGAGTGCAACAGAGTGTGCATATGATCTTGGAAACCCGCTGCAATCTTTATTATTTATGGCAACTAATTTATATACAGCATATAAAACACCAGATGGAGACGCAAACAAAAGCGCACTCAGCATTGTTAGAAAAACCGGAGGTAATTTTAGAAGATTAACAGATTATGCATCTAGTTTTACTTTTGAAGGTTTATACAATCTAGTTGCTATGAATTATTCTAAAACTGAACCAAATTATTTTGAGCATGATAAACTTATAACTGGACCAACCACAATAAGTCAATTAGAGCCATTAAATCCAGCTAGATTACAATTTTCATCATTGTCTTTAGAAGCGCTGTATATGAATACTATTCTTGATACTGAAAGCTTTGCTGGACTAAAATCTTTGATTGATAATAGTTCAGATATTAGATTTAAAGAACCTGATGAAGATGATGTAAATACTTTAAAAGAATATGCTAATAAAATTATTTTTAATAATGAAGCTAATCCTGAAGAGTTTGAGGGAAGTTTTTTTGGCGATAGCTTAAATAGCTATAATATAAAGCCGTTAACATTATCACACGCTTTTGGAACTACAATTCCTAGCAAAACTATTCTTAGACATCCCGCTCCTATAGCATCAGTAATGAATGCTGGTTATGTTATTCCTAAAATAGAACCTTATAATCAATATAGATTACCAGTAATGCCAATATTAACATGCAAAAGCACTATTAGTACTAGTGCAGAAGAGTTAAGATTTACTATTAATGAAAATATTGGATTGATGCAGAAAAAGACAGTAAGCCCTGGATCTGCTGACCGAATAATAGTTATTCCACTATTTCCACCACTAGTATTACCAGCCGGTGAAGGTAACATTGAACCGTCCATCAACGCTACACCACAATGGGGGGGTGATGACGAGATTGATAGTTTTGGAACAACAGCATTACATGTGAAAATTTACGAAAGTGTTCCAGCAAATCAACTCTTATATCTTGGACCAATATTTACCCCGCTGCATTTTAACCCATCTGCTCCAGATAACATTGTTCAAATAGAGTATGATAAAACCAGCGGTAATCCAAAGTTAAAAAAAACTACTACTGAGTATTCTTTATCACCGGTTGATTTTAGGGTTCCAACATATAAGCCCGGTAGTGGTGGCGGTAGTGGTGGCGGTGATGGCGAGCCTGAAGATGGTGGCGAGTCTGGCGGTGGTGGCACCGATGGTGGTGGCGACCCCAGCGAGTCTGGCGGTGGTGGCACCGATGGTGGTGGTGGTACTTTTGGCAATACCGATGGTGGCACCGATGGTGGCGATGGTGGCACCGATGGTGGCGATGGTGGCACCGATGGTGGCGATGGTGGCGATGGTGGCGATGGTGGCGATGGTGGAGGCGGTGGTGCTGGCGAATCATTTGGTACAGCTATAACTATTGGTACAGATTTAAATATTGATGACACCGGCGTAGCTCCAGTATCTCAATGGAGAATAAATACTATTAGAAGAGGTAAATTATTATCTGGTGGTGGTTTTGCTTATTATAAACCAGTATTTGCTATATCTAGCGTAGATCCTATCCCAGCTAGTTCTGGAATTAATTATGAAATGGGTGATATTTTTGAATATAGTGACGGATCGCAGCTCACAGTTACCGGTTTGGGTCCAAAAGGAGACGGAGCAATTGCTAGTGTTAGCTTTACTGACAATATTAATGACGATAGATTTAAAGTACAAAATTCTGGTATTATTGGTTTTCAAACATTAGGTTCTAAAGCGCCAGTTTATAAAGGAGAATCTGGTTCTGGAGCATCTTTTAAGATTAAAACAATGAAACTAATAAAGAGTCTGGAATATGATAAACCCCCTAAATCAACAAATATAGTAAGATTAACTAGTTCAAATGATAAAGGTAATTCTGATGCAAAAATAGGTACAAAATCTACCACAATAGAACTACCAAAATCCGACAAAAAAGACTACGATATTTTCTATTTTTATCATAATGATCCTTCTCACTACTCTATGGACAATTATAATCCCTATAATCAAGGGTTTGCTCAACATGTTATTTCCGAAATAAATCCAGTGTAATTTCGTGTATATTCTAATAGAAACCGTATATTAAATGGAGATTTTTTATGGCCGAAATCAAATTTTATGCTAATATTAATGGTCAGGGCGTTAGTTCTGATGGCGAATTAATTAACCACTCAGCAGGCTCTGGGGTTGGTTTTTACGGTAGTAATTTTGGCGTTTCCGTACCAATCGGAACAAAACAAAGCACAACATTCGTTACAGATTCTCTAGGCGCTAGTCAAGGCTCCCAGTTAAATAATACCACTATGGTAACTAGTGGAGATTCTATAACATTTGGAACTGTTAGTATAAACGGTGCTAGCGCGATAAATTTAGATAGATTACCAAATTATCTATGTCCATTAAATATACGTTTTACTCACACGGAACCGGTAAGAGTACAAAATTGTAAGCTTCGTATATTTGATAGAAATAATATAGACAATCACGCTAGCGGCGTTGTAACCTATGTTTACGAGGCTAGACATCCAGCAAGCGTCCAGACCGTTAGCAATCTTTCTCACCGTGGTAGATCTAGTAACAGTTGGTACGAATTTGATTCGTTAGACGCTATGACAGATATGCCACTTACAACCTCTCCTGGCGTGAGTGGTACAAACACTAATGTTCAAGATACAAATCCAGCACTTGGATATATTAGCAATAGTGGTAGCTTATTAGCAACAGATAGACACGATTGGTATCTTGCTTTGAGTTCAGAACCCGTGACTGTTGGTAGTAAAACACAGTACGGTTTGTATTTTAGCGTAGAATATTTATAAATGAAGATGGGGGTAGTTTTGCTACCCCCAAATTCCTCCGTATCAATATTTATAGACGGGCAAGCACCGCCTGTTATATCCCCAGTAATGATATTCATTTACTGGTACTGTCATTGCTTGATACGGATAACCCCATAATACCTTTTGTTCAACAACTGGCTGTGGCTGTATAACAACCGGAACCATAACGGTATAAGCTGGTGCTTGGTACACCATAACCTGTAAAACCGGCTGTGGAACCACCTGTTGAGGAACATAAACAACACTATTAGCCATAGCATCATTTGATACTATACTAAGAAAAATTAGTACTGATGCATAAAATAAAGATCGCATAAGTTTTTCCTTACTTTACCTTTTCTGCTTTTGGATCCCATTTAACCCAGCCGCCATCTGGTAGCCAGTTACCTTCGTTATCCTTACGTTTTGGAAACAATCCGCCACCCTTCTTATTTACGCCAAACGATAGTCTAGCACCACAATCTAAACATCGTAGTTCATAATATAGATTATCTTCTACATTCCTTACTACAAAACGTAGATTTTCTGAACCGCACTTACCACAAGTAGATTCATCAAAAACCTCTTGAAACTTACTTAGTGATTCAAAAAGGTCTTTTTGGGACTCACCATCAATCTCTACTTTAATTCTACCGTTCTTTGTTGTATATGTAATCTTCATTAGTCACGCCACTCCTGTTTATAGCCAAGTAAATCTTCTGGAATTGAACTCTTATCACGCTGGAAGTCGTTTAGCTTATCAATGATTTCGCTAGCGACCTTTTTAGAAACTTTCCTGTTATTATCTACATTAAATTGAGAAAATAACTTCTTACCATCAATATTAAGTTGCTTACACTTAACATCAATAAAGTTTAGTTGAGCATCACTCATTCTGCTACTATCGTCATATTCTCCTTCGCTAGCAGTTTTTGTGGAAGATATATCTCTAACAATTTTAGCAGTATCTTTCTTTGTTAGTTCTTCCGCAGCAACACCCTTAATCTTTAAAGCTTTTCGCAAAGCTCTTGCTTCTGCTCTAGTACTAGCTATCGCCACAGCAAACGCACAAAACATATCGTCAGTATTCCCTTCCCAAGAATCTGCGACTTCTGCATAACGCATACCGTTGGCAAATTCTACCGTGAATACTACGGTTGCTCGACCGTGATGATCTTCTCTTTGAACTGGAAAGACCTGTGTTGGACCACTAAAAACAATTGGGCCTAGCACAACTTCTGCAACACGCCTAAGACCAGCAACTAAAGGATGACCATCCACCATTTCACTTTCATGAAACAGCGTCATAGCATAATCGTGCCATTCTGATGATAACATAGAAGGAATATCGGACTGAATTACATCTTTAATTTTTGTGTTTGTATTGCTCGGTGTTGCTAATTCAACATCGTCAAACAGACCACTAGTATCTTCCATGTATGTTTTTGTTTTCATGCTCATATTTCTATCTCAATATACCTCTTAGATTTTGGTGGAAACGCTTCTTGTATTTTACTCAAGATTTTCAATAAGTCAACTCTCAATTTTTCTTTATCGGCCAAACAGACAGAGTCGGATAAGTTTTTTATTCTTATAATTGCTAATCCTTTGCTTAGAATTAAACCGCTTTTATTGTTATCTGCTTTGATCTGTTTTTGAAGTTTTTCATCACCCCATATCGGTAAGAAATGGGAAGGACCGTCTACCTCTATTATAGTCTTCAACTCTGGTATGTACATATCGATTTCCAGATTTTCATTTTGAATTAAATATTTTTTATGAAATTCTACAGAATATCCAGCTTTTGTTATTTCTTCGTATAAATATCTTTCTAATTTTGAGCCATTTTTTCCAGCTAATTGTATGGCTTTAATAGCCGCGTCAAGCATTTTTGTTTTTTCAACTTCGCCCATACTATTCCATCTTTGTTGAGCTTGTTTCACTTTGGTATTATATGTTTTATCATCCATATCGTCCCAATATTTTTTAATACCAGAACTTATCTTTAATTTTTCTTATTCTGATCTTGTTTTACCCATAGTTGGGTGAATTGATTTTCCTGTTTGAATAGCGTTCTTTT